>Ga0114962_10001371_pt1 | contig 21134 bp, 15 predicted proteins | sample C_130820_MF_Meta_FD_87017 | JGI IMG/M metagenome (GOLD analysis project Ga0114962, IMG submission 87017) | Freshwater microbial communities from Lake Croche, Canada to study carbon cycling - C_130820_MF_MetaG | ecosystem: Environmental > Aquatic > Freshwater > Lake | place: Lake Croche, Canada... | reverse complement strand
TTCGGTTTATAATCTTTTCTTTATTATATAAAAAAACCAGCTCAAAAATGAGCTGGTTTTTTTTGTTTCAATCATCTTTCAAAAACTACATTAGGCAATAACTTTGGACGCTCAGGATCGTTGGCCAAAATCCAGCCTGTGCGATAAATCCATTCGGTCATTTTGTGTAATTTTAGAAAATCAATGTTTTCAGATTCGTCCATCGGTGTGTGATACTGACTGTGCAAAACACTGGTGAAAAAAATAGAAGGTATTCCTTTTCGAGCATAGGGTAAATGATCGGATCTAAAGAAAAAATATTCAGGGTGTTCCGGCTTATCCCATAATTTATCCAAATCAAATTTAGGCCCTTCATCATTTGCTTTCTTAGCAATATTTACTAAATCAGAAGAGTTTTCATGAGGTGAAGTCGACCCTAATAATGCAGCCTGATTGATATCATTTCTCCCAATCATATCCCCATTTAAAACCCCAACGATATCCGATTCCGGAACAGTAGGATGAGCAGCGTACCATCTTGATCCTAATAAACCTCGTTCTTCCGAACCGTGAAAAACAAATAAAGCACTTCTTTTTCCAGCTTGTTTTTTAAAAGCTCTGGCAATATTTAACATCGCCACACAAGTTGACGCATTGTCATCAGCCCCATTATAGATGGAATCTTGACCGTATTTTTGTCTAACCCCATCATGATCCTGATGCCCACTAAACAAAACATATTCTTTTTTTAATTGAACATCCGTACCTTCAATTTTTCCAACCACATTAACAGATGGGTATTTATAAGTTTCCGAAAATACTTGAGTCGTCAACAAGTCCTTTGTGTTTTTTAGATAGTCCAATTGATCTTGGTGCACCCAAAAAACAGGCATTGTACTCCCAATTTTATCCCGTAATCCTTCAATTCCGTATATCCCTCTTGTCATTTGTGGCTCAACTTGCGACCAACTTTTCTCCCCTTCTTCATCAGCTACAATAACTAATGCAGCAGCTCCTTTTTTAACAAGAATATCATAGTATTTGTTTCTAACAAATCCCGGATATCTTCGGTCAAAAAGGGAAATGTTATTTAGTATTCCTTCTTGTGATGCCAATATTACAACTGCTTTCCCTTTAACATCTGACTGCTCTATTTCGGCTGCACTAGCTGTACCTAAATAAACTATAGAGGCCTCGACTTTTATATTTGTAGTTTCAGCAACTAAGACTTCTTTCCATAAAACAAAGGATTTATCTCCTATCTTAAAACGAGTATTTGGACTAACCTGATGACGGTATAAATCAAAAAACTGGAAAAAAGTACCATCATCTCCTGCTGGACTCATTCCGGCAGCTTCTGCTTTTTTAGCAAGCCACATCGATACTTTCAATTCATCCAAAGTACCGGCTTCACGACCATTAAAATGATCTCCGGCCATTTGGTACAAATCGGTTTTAAGGTCCTTCAAACTAATAGCACTAACTAAAGGTTTTTTGACGGTCTGTGCTGAAACGATACTCGCATTGACAATCAATGCAGTGAAAAGAAATACTATTTTAAATTTCATAAGGGGATGTTTTAGTAATCAAACTTAGTGATTTAAATGCGGTAAAAGCCGAAATAAAATACTAAAAGAAATAGATCCTCTTTTATACTGATACATTCTTAAATAACTTAAATAAAAAGAGTATTCCGAATAAAAGGGTTGTGAAATAGGAAAACAATAATCTAAAGGGCTTATGATTCAAATCAAGCAAAGGATTAATCTGAAATTCAATAGCCCAAACAGTTAATATACCCGGAACTCCCTTCTAAATTAGAAAAATATATTTTATAGAATTACAAATTCAGAACTCATAGACCAAATATGACGAATACTAAGTATTTTTGCTACTAACTCTTTTATAAAATATACTATGACCGCGTTTAAAGTAAAAAGTACTATCAACACCTCAACATGAAAAAAACAATCTACTTCTTCTTTACATTAACTTCTTTAATGCTTCAGGCGCAAGAACAAAATCTAAAGGCCTCATTTATCAGTAGCCAAACTATAGTAGCCGATTCCTATCTTGGTTTTGACAGTTATGCCAATTTATATTATACTAAAAACAATATCCTATTTAAAAAAAACAAGGAAGCACTTTGGCAATATAAAAATCTTTCCTTAGGAAAAATCAGCCGTGTCGATTTCCAAAACCCATTGAAAATTTTGATTTTCTATGAAAATTTCAACGCTGTTGTTTTGCTTGACAATCAACTAAACGAAATACAAAAAATAGACTTTTCTAAATCGAACGATCCAATTATACTTTCTGCCGTTGGTATAGCAACTCAAAATCGACTTTGGATTTACAATAATTTAACCCAAAAAATTGGCCTTTATGATTATTTAAACTATTCTTATCAGGACATAACCGCCTCATTTCAAGGAAATATCATTTATTATGATTCTGATTTTAATAATTTTAAGTGGATTGATGAAAAATTAAACTACTGGACCGCTGATATTTTTGGAAAGATCAATAACTTAGGGAAAATTCCTCCTTTTGAGCAAATACAACTGTTGCAAAAGCAATCCATTCTTTTTTCCAAAGATTCAAAACTGTTTTTAAATGATCTCGAAAAGAAAAAAGTAGATCCGATTTCGAATATTGAGAAAACATTTGAAAAATTTTATTACAAAGACCAAATTTTATCTATTTTTACAAACGGCAGAATTACGAATTATAAAATCACAACACCATAATGCACATAGCAGTAGCAGGAAACATCGGGGCAGGAAAAACAACTTTAACCCGTTTATTGGCGAAACATTTTAAATGGGAGCCCCATTATGAGGACGTGGTTGACAATCCTTATCTCGATGATTTTTATCATCAGATGGAACGTTGGTCTTTTAATCTTCAGATTTACTTTCTAAACAGCCGTTTCCGACAAGTTTTGCAAATTCGTGAAAGTGGAAAAAAAATTATTCAGGACCGTACTATTTATGAAGATGCGCATATTTTTGCACCCAATCTACATGCCATGGGATTGATGACCAATAGAGATTTCGTAAATTATTCTTCCCTTTTTGAACTAATGGAATCCTTAGTTGAAGCTCCCGATTTACTGATTTATTTGAGAAGTTCTATTCCAAATTTAGTCAACCAAATTCACAAACGGGGCCGCGAATATGAAAATTCGATTTCAATAGATTATTTAAGTCGCTTGAATGAGCGATACGAAGCTTGGGTTCAGACCTACACCAAAGGAAAACTTTTGATTATTGATGTCGACAATATTGATTTTGTTAATAATCCGGAAGACTTAGGAATTATACTGAACCGAATTGATGCGGAGTTAAATGGTTTATTTTAGTTTCGTTTAAATACTTAAAACCATAAAAAAATGCCCCACTTTTTTTGAATTGCTTCAAAAATTCATCGGATAACAAACTTCTTTTTTCATAAAATGTATAAATTTTAGAAAAAAAAACAGGAGGGTTTGCACGAACCCTCCTGTTTTTTTTGCAAACTTAATGGTATAATACCTTATTGAATAGAAAATGTCCCGCATATTGTGGGACATTTTCTATTTAAAATTTTGCCAAAATTTAAATTAGCGACAAAACAGTATTTTAAAATTATTTCAAAGCTTCTACTTTGGCTTTTACTTCTTCTAAAGAACCTTCAAAAACCTGAACATTTACAGTACCTTTTTCAGCGCTTGTAACAGTTGCTTTTGCTTTTCCATTTTCATTAATAATCTCTACTTTGATTTCTTTAGGCATTCCACCTTTTTTAGCACAGCAAGCCATTTCATCAGCAACAAATTTTCCATTGGAATCATAGTGAGACAAGCACATTTCTTTTTCCTCTGGGGTACATTTTAAACTGTCACACATTTTAGCACATTCGTCCTTAGTCATTGTGGCGCATTTACTCATATCGCATTTGCCCATCATTCCCATAGCACCATGCATGGAAATCACTTCCATCTTGATCATTTTATTTTCTCCTTTGTGCCCGTTTCCTAAAATTGGCGCAATTACCAATCCAATCAAACAGGTCAATTTGATTAAAATATTCATTGAAGGCCCTGAAGTATCTTTGAATGGATCCCCAACAGTATCTCCGGTTACTGCCGCTTTATGTGCTTCAGAACCTTTATACGTCATTTCTCCATTGATCATTACTCCTGCTTCAAATGATTTCTTAGCATTGTCCCATGCACCACCTGCGTTATTTTGGAACACTGCCCAAAGAACGCCAGACACCGTAACTCCAGCCATATAACCACCTAACATTTCAGCAATCAATTGATTGTTATCGCCATAAACCAATTTACCCAAAAGAACAATCGCAATCGGAAATCCAATTGTCAAGATTCCAGGCAACATCATTTCGCGTAAAGCGGCTTTGGTAGAAATATCAACACATTTAGCATACTCCGGTTTCCCGGTTCCTTCCATAATACCCGGAATTTCTCTAAACTGACGACGCACTTCATAAACCATGTCCATAGCTGCTTTTCCAACAGAGTTCATCGCTAAAGCAGAGAAAACTACAGGAATCATTCCTCCTACAAATAACATAGCCAATACAGGCGCTTTAAATATATTTATTCCATCAATTCCAGTAAAAGTTACATAGGCCGCAAACAAAGCCAAGGAAGTTAAAGCTGCCGAAGCAATTGCAAAACCTTTCCCTGTTGCTGCAGTTGTATTTCCTACAGAATCCAAAATATCAGTACGAGTACGAACTTCTTTTGGCAATTCACTCATCTCAGCAATTCCACCTGCATTATCAGATATCGGCCCAAAAGCATCAATTGCCAATTGCATAGCTGTCGTAGCCATCATGGCAGAGGCAGCCAAAGCAACACCGTAAAATCCAGCAAAAGCGTAAGATGACCAAATCGCAGCAGCAAACAATAGAACCGTTGGAAAAGTAGATATCATTCCAGTTGCCAATCCTGCAATTACGTTAGTTCCTGCACCTGTTGAAGATTTTTGAACAATAGCCATTACTGGTTTTGTTCCCAATCCAGTATAATATTCGGTAACGGAAGAAATAACAGCACCCACTACCAAACCTACTAATGTAGAGTAGAACACTCGCATGGAAGAAATTTCTTTTAACCCTTCTCCATAAAAATTCATTTTCATAGTCGCTGGCAACATCCAGTTCACAAGAAAATAACAGGCAATAGCTACCAATCCTATAGAAACCCAATTCCCAATATTTAATGCTTTTTGAACTTCGGCTTCCTTAGCAGTATCACTGCTTATTTTTACCAGCATAGTTCCAATTATAGAAATAGCGATTCCAATTCCTGCGATTGACATCGGCAATAAAATTGGACCTATTCCACCAAAAGCATCTTGGATATTTCCACCCATATCTTTTATTACATAATTTCCAAGAACCATCGCTGCAAGAACCGTCGCCACATAGGAACCAAATAAATCGGCACCCATACCAGCTACATCTCCAACATTGTCTCCTACGTTATCCGCAATTGTTGCCGGATTTCTCGGATCATCTTCTGGAATACCTGCTTCTACTTTACCCACTAAATCAGCTCCTACATCGGCAGCTTTAGTGTAAATTCCACCACCTACACGAGCGAATAAGGCAATTGATTCTGCTCCCAATGAAAACCCAGCTAATGTCTCTAAAACAATAGTCATATCTTCAGTAGAGGTCCAAACACCATGCATGAAAAAGTGAAAGAAGAAAATAAAGAAAGCCGTCAATCCTAAAACAGCTAAACCGGCAACACCTAATCCCATCACAGTTCCTCCACCAAATGATACTTTTAAGGCTTGTGGCAAACTAGTACGAGCGGCTTGTGTAGTTCTAACATTAGTTTTTGTAGCAATCTTCATTCCCATATTCCCAGCCAAAGCAGAGAAAAAAGCGCCGAATACAAAAGCAACTACTATTAAAATATGAGTTGTTGGAACAACAAATGAAATTCCGGCTAATACAATACTGGCGCCTACTACAAAAAAAGCTAACAATCGATACTCTGCTTTCAGGAATGCCAGAGCACCCTCATAAATGTAATCCGAAATCTCTTTCATCTTACCATCTCCAGCATCTTGCTTTAAAACCCAAGCTCTTTTTGCCCACATAAAAAGTAGACCTATAACTGCCATTACTATTGGCACGTAAATCATCATTGACTCCATAAAAATAATTTTTGGTTTTGTTAATTTTTGTAAATGTAACGAAACCCGTATAAATAAAAAAGCAATATTCTGAATAGAATACTGCTTTTTTATATAATTTGACCAATAAAAATTATTTAATACTAAATAATCCTGCTGGTTTATTCTCTATTTGATCAATAAAAAATTATTTAATACTAAATAACCTTACTAGTTTATTCTCAATTTGATCAATAAAAATTATTTAATACTAAACAATCCTGCTGGTTTGTTTTCAATTTAATCAATAAAATTATTTAATACTAAATAACCCTACTCGTTTATTTTCAATTTGATCAATAAAATTATTTAATACCAAACAATCCTACTGGTTTGTTTTCAATTTGACCAATAAAAATTATTTAATACTAAATAACCCTACTAGTTTATTCTCAATTTGATCAATAAAAATTATTTAATACTAAACAATCCTGCTGGTTTGTCTTCAATTTGATCAATAAAATTATTTAATACTGAACAATCCTACTGGTTTGTTTTCAATTTGATCAAAACGATTGGAGCATTCTATTATAATTTCGTGTGCTTCGCTAAGATCACCCCATCCACCTACATCTACTTTTTTATTCTCAAGATCTTTGTATACTAAGAAAAAATGTTCTATTTCTTTCAGTAAGTGGGGATTGATATCCGAAAGGTTTTCTAGAGAATTCCATATGGGATCAGAAACGGGTACACAAATTATTTTTTCATCTGGTCCTTTGTCATCGGCCATGTGAAAAACACCAATTGGCTTTACTTCCATTACACATCCGGGGAATGTAGGTTCATTAATCAAAACCAACACATCCAATGGATCACCATCTAACGCTAAAGTTTCAGGAATAAAACCATAATCAGCAGGATACATCATCGATGAAAACAACATCCTGTCAAAACGCATTCTTTTTATTTCAAAATCATATTCGTATTTATTTCTACTTCCTCTTGGTATTTCGATAAGTACATCGAAAGATTTTAGTTTTGCTGCAGTCATTGTCTGTTTTTACTTTTGTATTTTATGAATGCAAAAATAAGCATTCCTGCCGCTTTATCAATGATAAATAACGGCTTATATATACAAATTTTGCAACATTTTTTCTATAGATGATTTTTCTACCTCTTTTTTCTAAATAATAATAATAATAATATTACCCTAATGAAAAAGTAAGAACCGTTTTATATGGCGCCCAAGCTTCTTTCTACTCAAAAATAGTGCTAGACCTACCAACCCTTCCTTATTCCAAAATTCTTTAATATTACGGACAATAGCTATAGCAACTTTAGGAAAAAATGCTAAAGCTCTTAGTAATAAGAGCTAATAAACATGAATCCAACAGTTTCCAAACTCTCAAAATTTAATTAGTGCATTCCAAACATAATCAAAGGATTAGAATAAAAACTTTAACTAACAAAAAGCAGCTGTATAAAAAGTTTAGGATTAATAAATATATTGGCATAGCTAAAGCAGGATATATTCAATAATCTGTAAAGTTATTTTAGGATGAGTCATTAGTATGACTGAGAATGGTGATCCTTATGAAAATGCATTGGCGGAACGTGTAAACAGAATCATTAAAACAGAGTTTAATCTTCATAGCAGCCAGTTAGGTTTTGAACGAACCTATAACCAGATAAAGAAAAGTATTAAAGTCTATAATGAAATAAGGCCACATTCTAGTTGTGATTACCTAACCCCGAATCAAGCTCATCTACAATCAGAGAACTTGAAGAAAAGAGGAAAGAATTATAATAAAAACTTTAACTATGAAAAAACAGATGTATAGTAAGTTTAGGATTAATAATTATATTTGTATAACTAAAGCAGGATTAATTTAATAACCTGTATAGTTATTTTAGGTCGGGACAAGGACGGGACAAGTATACGGATACTCCCTATTAAAGCCTACTTTAAAGCATAGATAGTGTATGAAAACCGCAAAATGCAAAGTCTTTATTTAAGATGTTTTTTGACTATTTATTACAAGAATGCGATAACCCTCATTAGACAACCAATTAAGAATAACTGAAAAAAAATCCCGCTGCTCAAAGTTTTAGGTACCAAGTTTTATCCGAAAGAATAGAAAACTATTGTTTTAGAATTAACAATACTAATATCTCTAATTACTCAAATCACTTTGAAATTATTGGGATTCCATAACTAGGCTAGTAAAAGTGGTTTAAAAAAAGGGGGGCTTATGCAGTCGGATATTCTATTGCTTCTTGCATAAATTAGGTTAAATCTGTAATTATACTCGAGACTTTTAAAAATAGAACCCAAAAGAGCCTTTTACACTAAATTTATTAGCATCCGGCATATTTAGATAACTGCCTCTCCAAGAAAAATCAATTCGAAATACCTTAAAAATGTTTCCAATTCCCGCTCTGTATTCCCAATAGCCTTTTTCGGGTGCATTGTATTCTAATCCTGATGCATTAATTATTCTGTTTTGATTCGATATGGTTCCATAAACACTATTGATTCCAATAATTTCTCTCCAGTTTAATTTTCGCATAAAGGGAATTCTTGAAAAAATCCGGCCGTTAAAATTATGATCCCATTTTAAAGTCACATATTGATCCGCAATGAATTCATAGAAATTTAAATTATTGAAGGTGTTAGAAATCAAGAATACCGACTGATTTCCGGGTATAACACTCATTAACCCTAAAGGAACGTACCCAAATGTTTTGCCCGTTTCTAAAGTAAGATTGCTTCGCCCTAATGGCCCTATAATAATAGGCTGTTTGTAAAATATCTGTATTTTTTTATAATCAAAATCACTTGCTAACAACCTTTTAAAACCCTGACTATAATTGATAAAAACACGCGTAAAAGGGCTATCAGCATGATCGCGTTCTACTCCAAATCCAATTGGTTTTTTATTGGGTGTGAATTCAATTTGTGCATTGATTTCTGATTGCCTCACTTTAGATTTTATACTTGTTTGCGATAAATCGGTATAATAATCCAGACTAAAATTAGGCGAAGCCGATTCTAATGTCCGAAAGGAAAATCCGGTTCGTAGTGTTAAATTCCGCAAAGGTTCCATTTCAACTTCCAGATTCGTCAAATTGATATTCGTTAATTTAACATTTTTTCCAACCGTAAAAAGCCCTGAGGACGCATAACTTCTCCCCAATACATCATTGGAGGAAGTCAAAGAAGCACCTATTTGCTCGACATCTCTTCGATTTCCGGCTGAAATTATAACTCGATTTACCTTATCAACCATCCATTTTCCGGAAAGCCCATATTTAAATTTATTATCATTAAAACCATAAGCCGTATACCCTTGCAAACGCCATGGATCATCTCGTCCAAAATAAGTCCGCATCCCCATTCGAAGTCGTAAACCTTCCACCTCATTGTTGCCTATAAAAGAATAAATGGGGCCATAATCAAAGTTTCCAACCTGTATATATCCACTATCTAAAATTAAAATGAGATCATATATTTGCTTGAATTTAGGAACAGTTTGTAAGGTGTCCAGCATTTTATAAACACCGACTTCATCCTTAGTAAGGTTTTCAAAACGATTTTCTTGCCAATATTTATCCGTTTTATTATAAACAGCATCATCTTTATAATTCACCTGCTCTTTATAAAAGGAAGCTGGTTTTATCTGATTGAAGACATGATTTCGATATAAACTGGATCGTTTTCCATACATCCCTTTTGATTTATCATTTTTGTTCAATGAAAAATCAGACATCATATAATCTCTGCTTAGCAAGAATACAGAGTCATTCACAACATCAAATTCCTGCTCGATATAAATGTCTTTTACCCAGTTAATATTAGCACTTTTAGTTACCGCCAAATTAATTTTTTTGATGGCAAAAGTGCTATCATTCACCCAAAAATCACCTTTAAAAGTCAATTCATTTTTGCGTCTTGGATAGAAGACAATATTATAACACCATTTTTTATCTACAAAGGCGCTATCTTTCAACACATAATTATAAACGTCAATTCCGGTACGTGACAATGGGCTGGTAAAGCTTTTATCAAAGAATGTCAGATAATTATTATAAATATCATAATCAGAATACAAATCTTTAACAAAAGACAAAATCTGTTGGTTGTTACCAAAACCAGAATTCTTATTAGCCTTAATTATTTCTTTGGTCTTATTGAGTTTGTTATCCCCATAAAAATCCGAAAGCGACTCGTTTATAAAAACAGGCAAATACGTTTTACCTGTTATTTTTGAAGTATCGACTTGTTTAAAAATGAATTCCATGCCCTTGAAAATATTGTTCTTCATAAAAGCACTGTCAATCGTATTCAAATCAAATTCAACCTTTTCATATTTCTCCATCTGGTATTGATCAAAAATACGCAGCCCGTTTCTGCGCTTTCTTGCCCAAATTTTCCTCAAAATATCCAAGGCCGGATTGTTTTTTTTAGAAGTCTTTCCGGCATAAATAACTACTTCTTGCAACTGTTCTCCATCACCAAGCTGAACCCTCAAATTATAAGTAACTGGCTTTAAAAGAGGAATTTCTTTGGTTTCAAACCCCACAAAAGAGACTACTATAGCACTATATTTGTCGGGAGATTCGATGTAAAAAACACCGTCTTCATTAGTTACTATTCCAACCTTTGAATTTTTAAAAACCACATTAGCAAAAGGAACCGGCTGATTTAAATTATCAACAACAATCCCACTCACTTTAGTTTGAGCCACAACTATAAAACTTAAAAAGAAGAAAACCCCAAGAAACACTTTTATTTTCATAGCTAAAAAAACTCCATCAAATAAAGCATGATGGAGTTTCAAATTTAGTGAATTTCCTTAAAACCGACCAAAATCTGAGATCGAAATTTAAAAAGATTCTATTATTTTTTATACATAACTTTTTTTACTGCTTTTACAACATCACTTGCGTTAGGCAACCACTCTTTTAACAAAGTAGGAGAATAAGGCGCAGGAGTATCTGCAGTTGTAATTCTTTGAATTGGCGCATCTAAAAAGTCAAAAGCACGTTCTTGAACGATATATGTAATTTCTGAAGCTACACTTGCAAAAGGCCAAGCTTCTTCCAAAACTACCAATCTGTTTGTTTTTTTAACCGAAGTTAAAATGGTTTCATAATCTAAAGGACGAACCGTTCTTAAGTCGATAATCTCACAAGAAATTCCTTCCTTAGCCAGTTCATCAGCAGCAATATGTGCTTCTTTAATAATTTTTCCAAAAGTAACAATAGTCACATCAGTTCCAGGTCTTTTAATATCAGCAACACCAATCGGAATGATATAATCCCCTTCAGGAACTTCCCCTTTGTCACCATACATTTGTTCTGATTCCATGAAAATCACAGGATCATTATCGCGAATAGCCGCTTTTAGCAAACCTTTTGCATCATAAACCGTAGACGGTACAATTACTTTTAATCCGGGAGTATTGGCAAACCAACTCTCAAAAGCCTGAGAGTGTGTAGCTCCTAATTGTCCTGCAGAAGCTGTTGGCCCACGAAAAACCATCGGCATCGGAAACTGACCCGCTGACATTTGACGCATTTTAGCAGCATTATTGATAATTTGATCAATTCCAACCAAAGCAAAATTAAATGTCATATATTCAACAATAGGACGACAACCATTCATAGTCGACCCCACAGCAATACCTGCAAAACCAAGTTCTGCAATCGGTGTATCAATGATTCTTTTTGGTCCAAATTCAGCAAGCATTCCTTTCGAAGCTTTGTAAGCTCCGTTGTATTCTGCCACTTCTTCACCCATTAAATATACGGTCTCATCGCGACGCATTTCTTCACTCATCGCTTCACAAATGGCCTCTCTAAATTGTATCGTTCTCATATTTTTGTTCTATATCAATAATTCGAAAGGCAAAAATAAATATTTTAAACCACTTATAAGCAAAATTTAGTTAAAAAAAGTGGGATTCCTGCTCCGTATTTTCAGGAGCTATTTCTGGCTTGCCACTCTATCTCCTTCTAGCTAAAGAAGCCAGCAGGAGGATACTCTACAATCTAGGTTACGAAAACGTAATAGTTTATCGTTAATATTATGCACGCATAGTATTATATTCAATTTATTAGTCTAATTTTGTATCTCACATTAAGCGATAAATCCTAAAAATATGAAAATATTAGTTTGCATAAGTCATGTTCCGGATACCACATCAAGAATTAATTTCAAAAATGAGGATTCCGAATTTGACACTAACGGAGTTCAGTTTGTAATTAATCCAAATGATGAATTTGGTTTAACAAGAGCCATTTGGTTTCAAGAAAAACAGGGAGCAACGGTGACAGTAATAAATGTAGGTGGCCCAGAAACGGAACCTACCTTAAGAAAAGCATTAGCCATTGGCGCAAATGAAGCCATCCGAATTAACGCAATACCTACCGATGGTTTTTATGTAGCAAAGCAATTGGCCGAAGTTATCAAAAATGGGGGTTACGATTTAATTATCGCCGGGAAAGAATCCTTAGATTATAATGGCGGAATGGTTCCAGGTATGCTTGCCGGTATTCTCGGATACAATTTTGTAAACTCCTGTGTAGCACTTACTGTTAACGGCAGTACAGCTAAATTATCACGTGAAATAGATGGTGGAAAAGAAACCATAACAACCGCTTTACCACTAATTATTGGTGGCCAAAAAGGTCTTGTAGAAGAAAAAGACTTGCGTATTCCGAACATGAGAGGAATTATGACGGCCAGAACTAAAATATTAACCGTTCTCGAACCTGTTGCCGCAACAACTGAAACTAAAGCTATCAAATTCGAGAAACCCGCTCCAAGATCAGCAGTAAAACTAATTAACGCAGACAATCTGGACGAACTAATTAACTTGTTACACACTGAAGCTAAAGTAATCTAAAAGTCTCATAAAGCAAAATATCGAATATCGTAAGGACAAAATTTACAACTATTTATCTTAATGAATATGGAATTTAAAACTTTGAAACTAAAATAAAAATATATGTCTCTATTAATATACGCAGAATCTGCAGAAGGAAAATTCAAGAAAGTAGCATTCGAACTAGCCTCTTACGCTAAGAAAGTAGCTGAATCCTTAGGAACCACTGTAACCGCAATCACTGTAAATGCAGGAAATGTATCCGATTTATCCAAATACGGAGTGGATAAAGTTCTCAAAATTACAAATGATAAATTGACCGGTTTTAGCGCAAAAGCTTATGCAGATGTGATTAGGCAAGCCGCTCAAAAAGAAAATGTGAAGTTGATTTTACTATCTTCTACCACAGACAGTTTGTATTTAGCTCCCCTAGTTGCTGTTGCATTAGAAGCAGGTTTTGCTTCAAATGTAGTTGGTTTACCTGTAAACATTAGCCCGTTTCAAGTTCGAAGAAATGCCTTTTCAAATAAAGCGTTTAACATCACAGAAATAGCAACCGATATAAAAGTGTTGAGTTTAGCCAAAAACTCCTATGGTGTTTTTGAAAGTACGTCCACTTTCACAGAAGAAGATTTTAATCCTACATTAGGAGAAAAAGATTTTGATGTAAAAGTAGAATCCGTAGAAAAAGCCTCCGGTAAAGTGACCATAGCTGATGCCGAAATTGTCGTATCTGCTGGTCGTGGACTAAAAGCTCCAGAAAATTGGGGAATGATTGAAGAATTAGCCACTGTTCTTGGAGCAGCAACAGCTTGTTCTAAACCTGTATCCGACTTAGGCTGGCGACCACATGGAGAACACGTAGGCCAAACAGGAAAACCGGTAGCTGCCAATTTATACATTGCTGTTGGAATTTCTGGCGCTATTCAACACATCGCCGGAATCAGTTCTTCGAAAGTTAAAGTAGTTATCAATACCGATCCCGAAGCTCCTTTTTTTAAAGTAGCCGATTATGGAATTGTAGGAGATGCATTTGATATTGTTCCAAAATTAATTAGTAAACTTAAAGAATTCAAAGCGCAGAATTAAAAAACTCGTAAGGAAAATAGCTAAAAAAGGTTTTAGTTTTAGTTTTAGTTTTAAGGAACAAAAAACAACATTTTTATTAAAATAAATTAAACCTGAATTTTAATGATTCGGGTTTTTGTTTTTTATGAGAAGAGGAATACAAAATCGACAAACAGGAATCAACCTCAATCCACAGGAGCAGCAAAAGCATAAAATACAAGTACAAACTAAATTCTTTAGCTTGGTTTTTTGCTTTATTAATTAAAATTCTTTGTAACTTTATTTAAATCATTGTATTTTTGCAACTATGAGTTTAGTCAAATTAACAATAAAAGGAATTTCCTACAGTCAGACACAAAATGGCGCTTACGCCTTGATTCTTAATGAAGTAGAAGGAGACAGAAAACTACCAATCGTGATTGGTGCTTTTGAAGCCCAGTCGATTGCTATTGCCTTAGAAAAGGAAATCAAACCGCCCCGCCCTCTGACTCACGATCTTTTCAAAAATTTTGCCGACCGATTCGATATTGCTATAAAGCAAGTTATCATTCACAAACTTGTGGACGGTGTTTTTTACTCTAGTATTATTTGTGAAAGAGATAAAATAGAAGAAATTATTGATGCCCGAACTTCGGATGCAATTGCCTTAGCACTTCGTTTTAATGCCCCCATTTTTACTTACAAAAACATTCTTGATAAAGCTGGAATTTATTTAAAAGGCAATAAATTAGAACCTGAGTCCGATACGGATGAAATGGAAGAAATTCTAACAGGTCAGGATCTTTTCAAAACCGAAGAATCCAACAAATCGGGTGATGCTTATATAAAACACAGTTTATCTGAATTGTTAGAACTTCTGGAAGGTGCTGTTCAGAATGAAGATTATGAAAAAGCTGCAAAAATTAGAGACGAAATATCAAAAAGAGAAAACACCTAACCTTTTCTAAAGGACAAATATTAATAAAACAGCTATGAAAATCAATAACTATCTTATTCTAATTACTTTATTAGTTTGTCAAATATCTTTTTCTCAAGATTACTATTTACACTGCGGTACCGTTCTGGATACAAAAACAGGTAAGGAATCTAGTAATCAAACTCTGATTATTTCAAAAAATAAAATCATAAAAATTGAAGACGGATTCATTTCTAAAGCGAAAGCGATAGATATAGAAGTCGATCTTAAAAACAAATATGTACTTCCTGGACTAATCGACCTGCACGTTCACATTGAAGGCGAACACGACAGCCACAGTTATATCTCACAATATGTCGACAATGAGGCTGACATAGCTTTTCGATCTGTTTTATCTGCAGAAATAACCCTACTTTCTGGATTTACTACCGTTCGGGATTTAGGAGGAACTGGAGTAAATATATCTTTGCGAAATGCAATCAATAAAGGGATTGTCAAAGGCCCAAGAATCTATACTGCTGGAAAGGCAATTGCTACAACGGGAGGTCATGCTGATCCAACCAATGGTAGCAACCGAAAATTAGCGGGTGATCCCGGACCACTCGAAGGAGTTATTAATTCTCCAGAAGAGGCTGTAAAAGCAGTTCGTGAACGCTATAAAGAAGGATCTGATGTTATAAAGATCACAGCAACTGGAGGCGTACTTAGTGTAGCAAAAAGCAGCAAAAACCCACAGTTTACGATCGAAGAAATTAAAGCAATTACTGCTACTGCGAAAGATTACAATATGCTTACTGCAGCTCACGCACATGGAGACGAAGGTATTCGGAGAGCTATCTTAGGAGGTATTAAAACCATTGAACATGGCACCTATATGAGTGAAGAATCCATGGATTTGATGAAGAAATACGACACTTACTTAGTACCAACTCTAACTGCTGGTAAAGAAGTAGAGAAAAATGCAGAGATCAGTGGGTTTTATCCCGAAATAGTAGTCCCCAAAGCCCGAGAAATAGGGCCTAAAATTCAGGCTACTTTTGCTAAAGCTTATAAAAAAGGCGTTAAAATTGCTTTCGGAACTGATGCAGGTGTTTTTCCACACGGAATCAATGCTAAAGAATTCTCCTACATGGTGGAAGGCGGAATGCCTCCAATTGAAGCCATTCAGGCAGCCACAACTACTAATGCTTTCCTATTGGGAATAGACAAGGAAGTGGGCCAACTTAAAGAAGGCTTCTTTGCTGATATTATTGCAGTAGCCGAAAATCCACTGACCAATATCAAGATTTTAGAAAATGTTATATTTGTCATGAAAGACGGTGTAATTTATAAAGACTAATTTATTTAAAATCTAAAGTTAAATATAAACCCACCCAAAAACCAAATATCCATCTATGAAGCAATATTTAGATTTAGTTCAGCATGTTTTAGACCAAGGAACTCAAAAAGGAGACCGAACCGGAACCGGAACAAAAAGTGTATTTGGATACCAAATGCGTTTCGATTTAAATGAAGGTTTCCCAATGGTAACAACTAAAAAGCTGCACCTTAAATCTATTATCTATGAGTTGCTCTGGTTTTTGAAAGGCGAGACAAATATATCCTATCTTAAAGAAAATGGCGTACGTATTTGGGATGATTGGGCAAATGAAAGTGGCGAATTGGGCCCTGTATACGGACACCAATGGCGAAATTGGAATAGTGAAGAAATTGATCAGATTACCGAACTAATCGAAACCTTAAAAACCAATCCAAATAGCAGACGCATGCTAGTTTCGGCCTGGAATCCATCGGTTTTGCCGGATACCAGCAAATCATTTGCTGAAAACGTAGCTAACGGAAAGGTAGCTTTACCTCCTTGTCACGCCTTTTTTCAGTTCTATGTAGCCGACGGTAAATTATCCTGCCAATTGTACCAACGCAGTGCTGACATCTTCCTAGGTGTACCTTTCAATATCGCTTCCTATGCTTTACTTACGATGATGATCGCTCAAGTATGCGATTTAGAAGTAGGAGAATTCATTCACACTTTTGGAGATGCACACATCTACACTAATCATTTTGAACAATTAGAATTGCAATTATCACGCGAAACTAGGTCCTTGCCAAAAATGATTCTGAATCCTGCTGTAAAAAATATTCTAGATTTTGATTTTGCCGATTTTACACTTGAAGGTTACGATCCACATGCACCTATCAAAGGTTCTGTTGCCGTTTAAATATGTACATTAGACAAGGAAATTGTACATGAGATTTAAAAGGTATTGACTTCCTAAACTTCAACTCAAAAGAATCATAGTATCAGTCTGAAACTGATCTAATCCACTAAAAGAAAATAACACCAAAAGTAAGCAAATAAAAAAGGTAGTCTGTTGCCAGACCACCTTTAGTGAATATTAACAATCTGACCCCTTTTTTATAATTCCTTTAGAAATATTTAAAATTAGGATCGTCATTTTTAAGGCCATTTGGCCTATATTCTATATTTAATTAAACTAGATCAAAACGATCTAAGTTCATCACTTTGTTCCAAACTGCCACAAAGTCATGTACAAATTTCTCTTGAGCATCAGAACTAGCATAAACCTCAGCGATAGCTCTAAGTTCAGTGTTTGAACCGAAGATAAGATCAACTCTACTTCCTGTCCACTTCAATTCAGCTGTTGCACGATTACGACCTTCAAAAACTTCGTCTGCATCTGAAACTGCTTTCCAAGTGGTTCCTAAATCAAGTAGGTTTACGAAGAAATCGTTAGTAAGTGCTCCTGGATTTTTAGTAAATACCCCAAGTTGAGTTTGACCAAAGTTAGTATCAAGAACACGTAAACCACCAACAAGAGTCGTCATTTCTGGCGCTGTTAATGTCAATAATTGTGCTTTATCTATCAACATTTCCTCTGCTGAAACGGTATATTTAGTTTTCATATAATTTCTAAAACCATCAGCTTCCGCTTCTAGAACTGCAAAAGAGTCTATATCTGTTTGCTCTTGTGAAGCATCAGTTCGTCCTGGCGCAAAAGGAACTGTCACGGTGTGACCTCCATTTTTCGCAGCCTTTTCAACTGCAGCACAACCAGCAAGTACAATTAGATCAGCAATAGAAACTAATTTGCCTCCTGTTTGAGCCGAATTAAATGCAGCTTGAATTCCTTCAAGACTGGCTAACACTTTAGAAAGTTGTGCTGGATTGTTTAATTTCCAATCTTTCTGTGGCGCAAGACGAATACGTCCTCCGTTTGCTCCACCACGTTTATCAGAACCACGGAAAGTAGAAGCTGATGCCCATGCAGTAGCTACTAATTCAGATACAGTCAAACCCGAAGCAAGAATCTGCTCTTTTAAAGCAACAATATCATTATCATCTATTAGTTTATGCGAAACAACTGGAATTGGATCTTGCCAAATTAAATCTTCCGCAGGAACTTCTGGTCCTAAATAGCGTGATTTAGGCCCCATATCACGGTGCGTAAGTTTAAACCATGCTCTTGCAAAAGCATCATCAAATTCAGCTGGATTCTCATGAAAGCGTCTGGCAATTTTTTCATATGCTGGATCAAAACGCAATGAAAGGTCTGTCGTCAACATAAATGGTTGGTGACTTTTTGAAGGGTCGTGTGCATCCGGAACTAGACCTGCACCTGCACCATCTTTTGGTCTCCATTGATGAGCACCGGCTGGGCTTTTAGTTAATTCCCATTCGTAACCAAATAAATTTTCTAAATAGTTATAACTCCATTTTGAAGGAGTTGTTGTCCAAGCCCCTTCTAAACCACTAGTAATAGTATCTTCGGCATTTCCTTTACCGTAGGCGTTTTTCCAACCTAAACTTTGTTCTTCTATAGGAGCTGCTGCTGGTGCTGGACCGACATATTTGTCTGGATCTGCAGCACCATGAGTTTTACCTAATGTATGTCCACCAGCACTTAAGGCAACTGTTTCTTCATCATTCATTGCCATACGAGCAAAAGTTTCACGAATATCATGAGCCGCTAAAACAGGATCAGGATTACCGTTAGGCCCTTCTGGATTTACATAAATCAATCCCATTTGAACCGCAGCAAGTGGGTTCTCTAATTCACGATCTTCATTGTAACGATTGTCTCCCAACCATTCGCGTTCAGATCCCCAATAAATATCTTCATTTGGTTCCCAAACATCTTCGCGTCCCGCAGCAAAACCAAAAGTTTTAAATCCAGCTACTTCTAATGCACAGTTGCCTGTAAGAATCATTAAATCGGCCCAGGATATTTTCTTACCGTATTTTTGTTTTATCGGCCAAAGCAACAAACGAGCCTTGTCAAGGTTAGCATTATCTGGCCAGCTGTTTAAAGGAGCGAAACGTTGTGTTCCAGAACCTGAACCACCACGACCATCAGCGATACGATACGTACCTGCACCATGCCAAGCCATTCTCATAAAGAATCCACCATAAAAACCATAATCTGCTGGCCACCAATCTTGTGAAGTGGTCATTAATTCTTTAATATCTTTTTTCAGAGCCTCAAAATCTAAAGATTTAAATGCTTCAGCATAATTAAAGCTTTCCCCCATTGGGTTTGATAAAGTGGAGTGCTGGCGTAAGATATTTAATTTTAGTTGATTTGGCCACCAGTCACGATTTGTAGGAACTGCACCTGCACCTTTTTTTGCAACAGTACCAACTCCTGGTGAAAATGGGCATTTACCACCCTCACTTTGATTATTCATATTTTCCATATTGTGTTATTTTAAGTAGTATGGGAACAAAATTAGCGAATATTATCTATCTAAAATATATTTTTCATAGATTTAAACTATGCTTTAACAACAAATTCGATATCGAATTACTCTTTTTAAAATAGTTTTATAAATAAGAATTTTGAACATCTATAATATAATTGTATAAAACCAACAAAATTGGCACTTAGCCAGATCAAAGTTAGTCCTTTTTCAAGCTCAAAAACAAATAATAGAGTTCTTTAATAAGTACTTTTCAAAATATAGTCTAAATAAAAATATTTGCCATATCGTTATAATACCCTAAATTCACTTAAATTTCCAAAAGACTTTAAATTCAAATTACTAGCATGTCTCAAAAGACCGAAATAAAGAAATAATAACATGAACAAATTAAAATTAGGATGGATTGGCCTTGGTAATATGGGAAATCCCATGGTAAAAAACCTACTAAATGCTGGGTTTGAGCTTTCCGTATACAATCGGACGAAAGACAAGGAAACTGAATTGGTAGCTCTTGGAGCAAACTCAGCTAGGAGTCCACAAGAATTGATAGCAACTTCGGATGTTGTACTGACTATGTTATCCAATGATGCTGCAGTACAGGAAATCTTCGAAGGTAATTTAGGTTTATTATCAAACCTTAATTCTGGGAAATTAATCATCAATATGAGTACCGTTTCTCCAGAAACCTCTCGTTATTTATCCACAATATCCAGTAAACAACAAATTGGCTTCTTAGACGCTCCTGTTTCTGGAAGTGTAAAACCTGCTCAGGATGGCGCATTAGTAATTTTGGTTGGTGGTTCTGTTGAAAACTATGAAAAAGCAAAACCTATTTTTAATGTACTAGGTAAAGTCGCTATTCATGTTGGAGAAGCAGGTGTGGCGAGTTCTGCAAAATTAGCCATCAATTATTTACTTGGACTCAATCTTCAGGGTTTGGCAGAAACTGTATTATTTGCAGAAAAAAGCGGAGTGCGGACCCAGGACATGCTAACAATTATTAATGAAGGTGCCTGCGGAAATGGAATTACAAGAATCAAAGCACCCTCAATTTTAAACAACGACTTCCCCGCTGCTTTTGCACTAAAACATCTGGTTAAAGATTTAAGACTCGCTAAAGAAGCTGGATTAGACAGTCCTTTAATTCATCCGCTATTTGACAACTTCAGCAAGGCTGAGGAAGAAGGTTTTGGAGAGGAAGATGTAATGGCAATTATAAATAGTTTAAGAACAAAATAGAGATTCATTAAAACCTTAAAGAACGGCTACTCTAGTTTTTTAAATAGCTGCAAGTCGGATCAAGTCTAAAAGTTGTGGGGAAATATTAAATTTAGATATTTGTATTTCAAAAACAGATACAAATGCAAGATTCATATATCGAACTCATCAAATTATTATTGCCAGAAATTATAGTTG
>Ga0114962_10001369_pt1 | contig 21163 bp, 18 predicted proteins | sample C_130820_MF_Meta_FD_87017 | JGI IMG/M metagenome (GOLD analysis project Ga0114962, IMG submission 87017) | Freshwater microbial communities from Lake Croche, Canada to study carbon cycling - C_130820_MF_MetaG | ecosystem: Environmental > Aquatic > Freshwater > Lake | place: Lake Croche, Canada... | reverse complement strand
CCAAATGGAGTGATATAACACGTGATATAATCAATGACGGTAAGTTTAATTTTGAATTCCTACCTGACCCTTTTGGTAATTTCTCTCATATTCCCTTTCCGGGGTATTTAGAGAATAAAGATTTCCCCTTTACATTTAATAATTCACTTACACATCATTCTTCAACTAACTTTTCAAGTAACGATGGTCCTAAAGAGTTTGAAAGAAATTTAAAATCACAACCAACTAATTGGAAATATCGCACTAAATCTGTTGAGTATACAGTAAATAGTAACGGCTACCGTTGTAAAGAATGGAATGAAATTAACTGGGGTGAGGCAATAGTATTATTTGGATGCTCTTGTACGTTTGGTGTAGGACTAGATGAGACCGAAACTATATCATATCATTTATCTAAACTTACAGGAAAAGAAGTTGTTAATTTAGGATATTCATCTGGATCTAATGAGTTAATAGTGAATAACTGTGCATCAATGATAAAGAACTTTGGTATGCCTTATGGTGTTGTTATAAACTGGACTACTACTGATAGATTTAGATTCTATCGCCCTGATCAATACGATGATTTAGGCCCTTGGACAAAAAACTCAGCAGAGATAAATGGTTATGATATTAATATAGGAAAATTATGGGAACTTACATTCATTGATCCTGTCAATGAACTTGCAAAAAATTATTACTGGTCAACCTATACTGATGCAATGTTTGAAGGTAGAACTAAGTATGCAAAGATTTCATTTTTTGGATTAACTGCACATTATACCCGTTCTGAAAAATGGTTTGAGATTGATAATGGTGCTAGGGATATGGTACACCCCGGAGAAGGTAATTCAATTGAAGTTGCAAAATATTTGTCTGAAAGATTTAAATGAGTGATTATAATAAAAACGCCGATGTTGCGGAACATCAATTGAACTTCATATCAAAAACAATGTGCTATGCTAAATGGGCACAAGTATCATTACATCTAACTAATGGAATGACTAATAGTTGTTATCATCCGCCATTACATAAAATTCCAGTTGAAGAAATTGGAATGAATCCTAAACGTCTACATAATACACCACAAAAAAAACTTGAACGTAAAATGATGCTAGAAGGTGAACGACCTAAAGGATGTGAGTATTGTTGGCGTATTGAAGATGTAGGTGGACGTAGTGATAGAATATATCGTTCCGGAGAACATTGGGCACAAAATGCACGTAAAGATATTATTGAAGCATTTGATAAAGGTGATATAGATCCTAGATATGTTGAAGTTAATTTCAATCAAGCATGTAATTTTAATTGTATGTACTGTAGTCCTCATCTAAGTACAACTTGGGAAGATGAAATTAAAAAGTTCGGACCTTATCGTGTAAACAACGATGATGGTACGCCTACATTACATAATGATATTGAATACTTAGAAAAAGATGGATTAATGCCATTGAAGGTCAAACAAGATGAAAATCCATATCTATTTGCATTTTGGAAATGGTGGCCTGATCTTTATAAAAAACTAGAAGTTTTTAGAGTAACAGGTGGTGAACCACTTATGGATGTGAATACATTCAAAGTACTTGATTATATCTATGACAATCCCAATGCTTGGTTAGAAATGAGTGTCACTACTAATATGTGTCCTCCCAAACAAGACTTGATGGATAAGTTTATTGAAAAGGTAAAGAACTTAGAAGAAATTCAAATATGGGAAGATAAAGAAAGATTCAATCCAGGATCCGGCAATCATTGGTATGTCAACATGGCATTGAAACATTTCTCATTATTCGTTAGCGTTGATAGCGTTGGAGATCAAGCGGAATATATTCGTAACGGATTAGATTTTAATCTAATGAAACTTAATGTTAATAAGTTTATGGATAACACAGTTAATACTAACATTACTTTTATCAATACGTTTAATATGTTAAGTGTTCCTAGAATTAAACAATTTATGGAATATATATTAGAAGTTAGAAGTACGTATAGTAAAGAGAAACAGGGTACAAAACACATACCTATTATTGATCCGTACAATACACATCCAGATTATGTAGTACATCCTAGACAACGAGTTTGGTTTGATATTCCATTATTACGTTATCCAAAATGGCAAAGCATACAGTTATTGCCCGAAAGTTTTGAAAGTTATATTATAGAAGCAATTGATTTTATGAAGGATAATAGTAATACTGAGAATTTTGTAGGGTTTTATGATTTTGAGATTGACAAATTAGAACGTAATTTAAAAGTAATGCAGGAAAATAGATTTACTGATAGTAATTCTAAAGAGAATTTGGTTAAATTCTTCAAGCAATATGATGACCGTAAAGGAACCAATCTATTAGAAATCTTTCCGGAATTTATAGAGTTCTTGGGCACCGATTATAAATAATAGTATGTTCATAATTAACTTCTTTAAACGAATCGTCAGGGAATACAAATACCGTCGCAGAATAAAAGAACTGCGAAAACGTGACCCATTTATATATTGACATGAATTATATAGGTATTTCAGCAGGATTTCACGATGCCGCAATCTCAGTCATAGACGATAGAGGTAATATCCTCTTTGCCGGTCATAGTGAAAGATATAGCAAAGTAAAGCATGATAAAACTATTGACATAGACTTAGTATCTGATGCATTAAAATATGTTAATGATGACTTTGAAGTTCACTATTACGAAAAGCCATTCTTAAAATATCTAAGACAACTTAGGGCGGGAGAACAACCTGCACTTGCCTCACTTAATTCTAAATATCACATTGGATCAAGTGCAATGCAACTATTAGGAAATCCTAAAATAACAACGCACAATCATCATCTAAGTCATGCAGCAGCAGGATTCCAAACAAGTAATTTCATTGATGCTACAGTCGTAGTTATTGATGCTATTGGTGAATTTGATACAATTAGTATTTGGGAAGCAAGATATAATTATAAAGGTAAAGCCATTTACAAAAAATTATGGGGAAGAAAATATCCTGACAGTATAGGCTTGATGTATTCTGCAATGACTAAACGTGTAGGCTTACAACCATTAGATGAAGAATATATATTAATGGGTATGTCTGCATATGGCAAATCAAAACACTATAACACGTTACTTAAAGATTTAATAGACGATGTAAATAACATTAGATTTAAAGATAACTTACACATAGGTGTTCCTGAAGATTATTTAAGTGATGCAAATGATATGGACATTGCATCTAGCACTCAGATGTTAACTGAAGAACTAATAATGAAAGTTATAGAGATTGCTAAAAGAATTGGCCATAGTGAGAATTTAGTATATAGTGGCGGTGTAGCATTAAACTGTTTAGCAAACAGAAGACTGGGAGAATATTATGATAAGATTTGGATTATGCCTAATCCCGGTGATGCTGGTTCTAGTCTTGGAGCCGCCTGTCTTGGATATGGTCATTCAGTCTATTGGCATAATAGTTTTCTCGGCCATGATATTGTGGGTGTTTATCCCGTCAGTACTTTATTGGAGTATTTGTTGCGGGATAGTATCGTTGGTGTTGCTCATGGACGTGCTGAATTCGGTCCACGTGCTTTAGGTAATCGTAGTTTATTGGCAGACCCAAGAGGTAATGAAATAAAGGATAAAGTAAATGAAATTAAACGCAGACAAAAGTTCAGACCCTTTGCACCAGTTATTTTGGAGGAGTATGCTAATAATTACTTTATTCTCCCTAGTGGTTGGAGTAATTGTAGATATATGCAATCAATCGCTACTTGCAGGCATCCTGACTTATTTCCTGCTATCGTTCACGTTGACGGGACTAGTCGTGTACAAACTGTGCCAAAGGACGGAAGTGGAATACGAAAACTCCTTGAAGAATGGAATGCTTTAACTGGCTGTCCAATGTTACTAAACACAAGTCTCAACATACGAGGTGAACCAATGGTTAATGACCGTAATGATGCAGACCGCTTTGAAAAACTTTATAACGTTCCAGTCATCTCATAAGTATTAAGATGCTTAGAGATGTATTCTATTATGGCGATAAGCCTAACGTCCATCCTAGAGAAAAACTTGCACTAAACATTAACGATGCAAGACAACAATCAACTACAGAACATTTTTGGATAATAAATGAATTCTGTGATTATCGTAATTTTGATTGGGATTGGGATTTTGATTTTCTACCTGATGAAGATGTTTGGGCGCAAGACCACATAAACGTATGGCCAAGTAATCATCAAAAGGATAGTGGTACATGGTTATGTAGCAATGAATCAGATACTATAATCTATCGTAATGATGTTGATCCAATAAAATATAAAAACGAATATAACGAACGATGGGTATTATCAGATGAAGTTGATAAAACTAAGTTTGATTATAGTTGGCATCCTGACCCAACAGACCCTCCCTATATCTATAAATGGGGTTGTAAATTCTTTCCAGTTGAACTAAAACATTTTGTAGAATATCATACACCGGGTGCAAAAGAAATAAAATATATAAATAATCCAATTAAATTATGTGTTAATTGGAATAACTGGCTAGTACCAAATGATATTGATAAAGATAGTTTTGACTTTACATGGATACCCGATCCTAGAGAGCCTGATATAATCTATCAATTTGGAACACAACATCAAAAAACAGGTGGACCTACTTATAAGAAAGTAGATAGTGATATCATTAAGTATTGTGACGAACAATATGCAATAAAACTTCCATCAATTATAAACTATAAGACTTTGTTAGATGTTGATGAATTTGATTATAGTTGGCACCCTGATGATACCGAACCACCTTATATATATGTTTTTGGTAATAAATGGTATGATGTAAAATCAATGCATACAGTTGAATATCATATTCCGGGGGCAACAGAATACAAGTATATTACTGATGTAACAGCAAAATTGAAACCAAATGAAAAAGCATGGGAAATATTATTACCAGTAGTGAATTTTGACTTTAGTTGGATACCCGAACCTAATATAAAGCCCTACATATATGTATTTGGTAATAAATGGAATGATGTACATACTGAACCTACTCTAATGTATAAAGTAGAAGGTGCAACAGAGTATAAGTTTATTGAAGATATAGTTGCTACGCCAGCACCCAATATGTATAACTGGATTATACGAAACATAAAAGATAAAGATGTTTTTGATTTTACTTGGAGACCAAACCCTAATATAGAACCTGCAAAATACGAATGGGGAACTGATGGGCCAGTATTTACTGTATCTGATTATAAATCAACTATCGTAATGGATTACGATATATCAGTTAGAGATAAAAAAGTTCAAGTTAATCTATCTGAAGTAGTTGAAACAATAATAGAACGCCCTATGTTTTATATTGATAGAGGTAATCCAGAATCATTTGATAGATTTAATCAACTTAAGTTAAGATACCCGCAACTTCAAAAAACACGGTACTTGAACACATGGGTAGATACAATAAATCGTTGTTGTTTTAAAAGTGATAAAGACTTATTTTGGGTATTAAGTAGTGAGATAGACTATACAGATTTTAAGTTTCATCATAATCCTAATCCTTGGCAAATAAAAATGGTTCATGTATTTGGAACACAATGGACTCACTGGGGAAACACATACTTAGTGAATAAGAATACATTTAGTGAAGATACCAAATATGTTAAAGTCATGGAACATTTGAATATTCTTAATTTTGTAAAAGATAAAAGAGCAAAAGCAAGTGAATCTATTTATGATGTTGTGGTAATAGACCACAATAATAGTCAACACAATGATGTTGTTAAGTTATTAGAAACAAAAATTCCCAATAGAAAAATTAGTTCTATCAAATACAAAGATAGTTACTTACAAACATTTAGACAATTATTAACCTTATTAGAAGAACAACGTGAACATTATGTTTGGGTATGTTCAAGTGTATGTGATTATAGTAATTTTAATTTTAGTTATGTGTGTGATCCATTTAGTAAAGAACAATTACATACCTTTCCTAGTGAGAAGCAGAAGTTTGGCGATACCTTTTTAGTTAATATCAACAAGTTGCGAGAACTAGTAACAGGTATGACAATGTTAGAGGATTATAAAAAGATTAATTTTAATTCGCATCAGAAAGTAACTAGACTACCTGCCCCAATTATTATCTCAGAGCAGGATACCCATTGTGAATCAGTAATGCAAGATTTTGATTTTCCTTATGCTATTTTTAAAACATCAGATAACGTTAATTTAGATATAATTGATATAGAGCCTATGAATTTATGGGCAAATGAAACTAAGAATATAATTATTACAAGTAAAGGTGGTACACAAATAGTAGTGCCACGTGAGGCGAAAAGTTATATTAAACGTGAATTATATGATTATCCCTTTATATCTACTAATAGTCAAGTTGATTCAAATCTATTAGATATTATTTTCTTTAGTAATGGAGAAAGATGTGCAGAAGATAACTATGAATATTTGTTAAGTTTAAATTTACCTAATCGTATAGTAAGAATCAAAGATGTAAATGGTAGAGTAAAAAGTCAACATGAGGCAGCAAATGCTAGTAATACACCTTGGTATTTTTTAATTAACGCTAAACTTAAAGTAGATAATAACTTTGATTTTAGTTGGCAAGCAGATAGATTACAGATACCAAAACATTATATATTCAAAGCAAAGAATATAATGAATGGATTAATATATGGGCATCAAGCCATTGTAGCAAATAATAAAAGACTAACATTAAATACAAAGTTGCGTGGATTAGATTTCACTATGGATAGTGAACATGAAGTGGTAGATGTATTGTCTGGAATTGCCATCTATAATTCTAGTGAATGGGATACATGGAGAACGGCATTTAGAGAATGTATTAAACTGTGTTATGCAAAAGACAGTGAAAGTAAGAAAAGATTAGAAACTTGGAAAACTATAGCAATTGGAGATTTCGCACAATTTAGTCTAAAAGGTGCACAAGATGCAATAGACTATTATAAAGAAGTAAAGGGTGAGTTACAATACTTACTATTAACATACGAATGGGATTGGTTAAGGGACTTTTATAGCAAAAACTATAAATAGTTGATGTACTTTGAAGCCATTATAACTCTAGTCTGTGTAATAGCAGTAGCATGGCTCATACATTATCACAATACGATGGGAGACTAAATTGTATTATGGTAAAAGATTTAATCTGGGTATTAACATTTAGTATATTAGGCCCTATACCTGAAAGCGGTGAAATGCCGAAATTCAAAACTAAACAAGAGTGTCAGCAGGCACTAGCACAAAAACGAGAAGAATACAAGCCTAAAAATAAAACAGTTGTAGGTAGTTGTCATCAAAGTACCAAAGAATAGGTTGCAATTTATAGACTAGTGTGTTAGAATATTAACATGTTAAATCAGTCTGTATTAAACTATATCCAAACTCATGTTGATACTAGGGGAATACCCAATATCAGTAATTCAGATTGGTTACAATTTATACAAGTATATCCTAAAGAGGATATAAAAGATACACTTGCTGAATATATCACTAATAACAACATACCTTTCCCAAGTAGAGTTATTACAAAAAGTGAACTTATTGATTTGTTCCTACAATTTCGCAATACATCAATGTTGGGTGAATACAAAGACTTTGATGTAGTATTAGAAAAAGTAGACTACAAATATAAGTATATAGACAATCCATTAGGTGTCATTGACAAGTCACATGTATATAACTCGGTAAGTAATTACTTCCAACAAGAAAATCGTATGAAGTGCGGTAGTAACCTTGTATCCAGTCCCTGGGATATTTGGCATGATACTGATAGTTTAAAAAAGATGAATTGGCAATTCTGGCGACTAGGTGTTATTGCTAATAGAGATATTAACGATAGTATGTTCCGTGAAGGATTTAGAATTGGTACATATACTGCAACACAATTCAAACCTAGTGTAGCAAAAGCATTATATGAAAAACACGATGCAGTTAATGTATTAGATACAAGTTGTGGATGGGGTGATAGACTTGCAGGATTCTATGGTACAAGATGCACAGAGAAATATGTAGGATGCGATCCTAATCCTGAAGTCTATGATGTATACAAACAACAATGTATAGAGTATGAACGATTATTAGGAAATACATCTACATTAACTGAATATGAAAATTACTTTACTTGTGTAGGTAGTAAATCTGTATTGATATATAATCTACCTAGTGAAGATGTAGACTGGAGTAAACATTGTAATGAATTTGATTTTTACTTCACTAGTCCTCCATACTATGAAACAGAACGTTATGCAAGTAATAATAGTGATACACAAAGTTGGAATCGTTATCCATCATTTGAGAGTTGGAAGAATGATTTCTTTTTCAAAGTCAATCGTATGATTTGGGATACATTAAAAGACGATGCGTATATGATGATTAATATTATTGAACCTAGAATTGCAAAAGGCACACGATTGAATTTATGTGATGATATGGTTGATGATATACTGACATATCCAAAAGCAAATTACTTAGGTAAGATTGGAATGAGGTTACAAGTAAGACCTCATAACATTGTAGACGATAATAAGAATGGTGTATTTATAGAACCCGTTTGGGTTTTTAGAAAGAACAATAATCAATATGTCCGAAACATATTGATGGATCTGTTCAGTTTTGATTAAATACATTTAACAGCGTTAACTGTTATTGAGAAAAGGATTCTGGACGCGGGTGCGAATCCCGCCAGGTCCACCATAAGGATATATGACTGAGAAGTACAAACCAATTAGCAGAGAAGAATGGGTCGAAATGATTGAGATTTCTTTAATATGCGGGTGTTTAACAACTTGGATTATGTACTGGTATAGATTTAACTAGTATCTTTATGATGGGCCTGACCTAGATTCGACAGGGTCAAGAGTAAAAGTAATGGCGCTCGGCAAGGTAGAAGCCGTTAAAGTCGGGGAGACTCGGCATAAGACACAAAAAAAGTAAACGCAAACGACTCACAGTTCGCATTGGCTGCTTGATAAAAGCACCCTAGGGTAAGAAATACCTCGTAACAGAAACTCAGGACCTGCTTCGGCAGGTTTCCTTTTGTCAACGGAATTCATGGCTAAGGCGTTATATATGTATAGGAGCAAATTATGCAAGAATCTACACTATGTTTCGGAAAATATGATAAGCCAGGTAAATATGAAAAGATTAGTTATATGCCCACTCGTGCAACTATAAAGAATTGCCCGGATTGTGATAAAAAACGTACTACAGTATGTAAAGATCCTAACTGTAGACTCCCAAATAAGTTGCAATAGTAGTCTATATAGCGTAAAATAGAAAAAGATTTGTGACAGTGGTCATGAACTAAATATTAATCTATACTCATAAAAAGAGTAAAACTTTTATAAAAGGAAAATAAATGAAGAAAATTTTAGCAATCTTGGCTTTGGCCACATTAGGTACTGCATTTGCAGCCGACAGCTTTACAGTTGAAGGTCAACACATCAATAATAGTGGTGCCGCAGCACAACAACAATATGTGTTGGGTGTAAAGAAAGAATTCAGCGGTTTTGCCGGTGATCTAGCATTCTCTAATGCACAAACTGAAGGTACTAACAGTCTAAGCACACGCTTAGAAGCAGGTGCAACAGTTAATGGTCCAGTAGGATTATATTCACGTGTAGCAATTGGTCAAAAGTATTCTAATACTACAGACTTCTCATACTACTCAATTGAGCCAGGTATTGCTGCAGCAGTTCCAGGTGTTGCAGGTTTAACTGCTAAATTCGGATATCGTTTCCGTTCAGCATTTGATTCAAGTCAAAACAATGACCAAACACACACAGCACGTTATTCTTTGGCTTATGCATTAAGCAAAGTTGATACTGTTGCTTTAAAGTATGACCGTGTAAATGGCGACAATAATCAAAAGGTTGTTGCAGTAGCATACACACGTGGCTTCTAATCTAATTTAGAAACCCATTAAAAAAGGCTCTTACGAGCCTTTTTTGTTGTCTATTAGTTTTTACCCCAAGAAATACGATTCCAAACTCTCTCATGTCCCCAAAATAGAAATACTTTTGTGAGTATTTCAGTGAGTGCTATACCGCTAGCCAATAATGGTTCTCCGGTAATAATCCAAGAAATAATAAAAGTATCTATTGTTCCTGTTACTCGCCAGGTTACGGCCTTAGTTAAACTTCTAATAGGAGTTTCATTCATACTATAAAGTAAAGTTTATTCTGCTTCTAAGATTTCAACAATACGTGCTTTTAATGTCTCATCAGTCCAACTACCACGAACTGCAAGATAATCATCACCTTCCCAAGCAGTCATGTTACGGAGTGTTGGGTTAGGTGTTGTTGGGAAACAAATCTGTACAGTAACAGAATTGTGTCGTCCACTACTACCAAAACCTTTACCTACTTCACCGTAACCGTAATTTTCTTGTACGTCAACTAAATCAAAAGTTGTTACTGTAATCGCTTCTATTGCTGGAACTACGACTATTGGTTTGCTTAATGTTGTCATTTAAAATTTCCTTATATTTGATATATTATTTATCATAATCCTAATTCTTTACGAATCTTTGTAGCAGAAATTGAATGAATTGCATCATCAAATTCTTCTTTTTCAATTTTATATCCAACATCTCTACCATATGTAATGTTTACAATGTTAGGTACAACTTGAATTTCATATTGTCCTTGATAAATTGGATCTAAATCTCTACTAATAAATGATTTTACTTGGTCAATAGCGAAGGGGTTAGTTCCTTGCCATCCTTGACAATCACGTATCTGTATAACAACTTGACCAGTTTTTGCTATTGCACGGTCAAATAAAGCACGATGACCGGCATGCCACGGTTGCCAACGACCCAACATTTGTACTGTTTCTTTTTGCCAATCAAATACTGGTCTACGGCGATTTTCTAAGATATGTGTTCCAATAAACTCAGCCCACTTTTCAGCATTTTGTTCAATGACACGAAAATCATAAACTTCTGGTTGAACAAATGCTTTGTTAGTATCTTCAAATCTTCCGGCTTCAATTGTATCTACCCAAATAGTCCAATCTGCTTTGAAGTTGTTACGCATCTCAACTAAAGGTGCTACAAAGTCAACAATACAATAATCAACATCTGATTTGTCTGCTAACTCTCGCATACGTAAACTTTGTCGTATTCTACCTTCTTTACTAAAATCCCAATCATTATAATGCTTACGTACCTCATCAGCATTCAACCATTTTACACTAATTTTAGAATCCGAAAAGGGTGTTAATGAATTCTCACTAATAGGTTTAATATGGTCTTCAATATACTTTTTTAATCTTTCAGCCAAATAGGTTTTTCCTGCTCCGGGCAATCCCATGATTAAAATACGTTGTGTCATAATATATTATCCTATTTATTCGTATAGTGCTTTTATTCCATCATCTTTAGGTGTATCAGTTGCACCAGTAGAACCTTCAGTAGGTGTTACAGTATCTGTATTAGGTACTTGTGGGTTTAGATTTGAATCCAACGCTGTAGCAAAATCAACAGCATATAAATTATCTGTTAATTGAGCACATGTTGTTTGTGGATTTAACCAAATATCATATCCCATATCTTTAATTTTGTGGCACAATACAATGCTATCATTAAAAAACTGTCCATCTTTTACTTGAAATTCAAAGACATTTTTAACTTCATTACCTGTGTTATTAGTAACAGATACACTACTATCCATTAATTCAGTCATAACTTTGTTACTTACTTTTAAGAAACCAGTTGAAGCATGTTTAACTTTAATTAAACCTTCATCATTCTTTTCAATATCTGTTGTATCCATATCTAAATCAAATACTACGTTACCCAATGTTTTCTTAACAACCGGTAATGCAACTACATCTTCTTTACTTAATACACAACTAACGAATGACACTGGATCCCACGCTAAATCATCATTAATAAAAACCACTGAATCATATTCAGTATCTTTTAAATTATTTAATAATTCATTTTTTGCCATAGTGCTTGAATCTATTTTACCTGAAAATAATGGAAATACTTTAATTCCATTAAACAATGCAAGTCGTATAGTTGTAGCAAGACTAGTGACATATAATGATTTAATTTGATTATCTGTTGTATTAGTCAACACAAAAACATTTTTAAACTGTTGTTGAGTTTGTTCCTGTGTGGATTCTTGCGTTATATCTTGAACTGGTTCTTGAACTGATTGTTCAGTATTATCTCTATTGTTTATCATTTTTTTTCCTTAATAAATGTTTTTAAATTGGTTTAAATATTCAATACCTTGTTGAGGTACTTTCTTAGTTTGATCTTGTTTATATTTATACCACTTAGCAAAGTCGCCAATATATTTTTTCCCTCCGAAATGATTACAAGTTATGTTAGGATCTAAATAAACCTTGAAACCACCTTCATTAGTTAAACGTCTACAAACTGCAATATCTTCACTAATTAATAATCCTTTTTTAACTACTACTTCAAATATCCAGCGTCTTTCCTTAATATCTTCTTCGGGCATTTCTGGCATTTCTTTATAAGGTTCTGAATTATCCCATAACCATTGACATGCTTTGCGACTAAATCTTAAAAATCCAGTTCCAAGTCCACCTACTTCATAAAGACCATGTGGTCCGGGTGTCATTGGTGCAAAATCACCAACATATATTTCTTTTTTATCGCCTTTTTTTGGATATGTACCACCTACAACATCAACTGGATAATCTAATAATTTAAATAAATCTTTGGGTTCCCATTCAATATCTGTATCAATCCAAACTAAATCATCGCAATCTTCTTCTAATGCTAAATGTATTGTATCATTTCTGCAACGCTGAATTAATGCATCAAATGACACCCACATTGGAAGTAAATCAATATTTAAATTATTATCATAAGCATACTTAATTGAGTTTGCCAAACTGTTTACATACCATACATTTATTGATCCATCATATGATGGACTACCTATTAAAACTTTTCTTGGTCTACTGTCCATTTTACTACCTCTGTTAATCTTTCTTTTACTGAAATCTTTGGTTGCCAACCTAATGACCTCAAATAATCACCTGAAATTGAATATCTAAAATCATGACCTGGGCGATCTAATGGTTCTATTAAATCATATTTCAATTCTTTATTCTGTGCTTCAGCAATGATTTTTGCTACTTCTAAATTGTTTAGTTCTTCTATACTTGCTATATTAAATTTAGGACATTTTCCACCTTTGTGGTCTATTGGTAAAGGAACTTCTTTTAAATTTAAAATGAATAGAAGTGCATCACCCACATCTAATGCATGTAAATAACAACGAGAACCTATGGTATTGGTTTTCTTATTAATATGAATAGTTATAGTCTCATCATTCTTAACTTTTTCAATAGTCATTGGAATATATTTTTCTATAGCCTGGCGTTCACCAAATACATTCATTGTATGTGTTATGTAAATTGGTATATTATATGTATTTGAATATGCTACACATAATTCTTCAGCCGCAGCCTTACTTGCTGAATATGGACTTGTAGAATTATATCTATCATATTCTGTAAATCTTACATTTGGTATAGCAGGGCCAAACACTTCATCTGTGGAAAAATAAATCATCCTATTAAGATTTTTTAATGTTCTAGCATATTCTAATAAATGTGCTGTACCTATAATATTATTTTGTATAAATTCTAAAGGATACTTAATAGAACGTGTAACATGTGATGCCGCTGCCATATGTAGAATTACATTTACATCACCTAATAATTCTTTTGTTTGGTCATTGAATTCTGCTCTAAGGTCATGATATACTACTTTGAGTCTTTTTCTTGTATCACTATTAAATTCCTTCATCATTTCATTTACACGATTTAAATTACCTGAAAAATCAAGTCTATCTAAACTAATGATGTTATAATCAGTATTTTTAAGAAAAAAGGATATCACATGGTGTGCAATAAAACCTGCACCACCTGTTATTAATAATGTTTTACCAGTTGTATGAGTCATTCAAAAATTCTTTCCATAATGGGATTCTATTTTCCCATGTCCAAAATTTATTGTAAAAATCAGATTGTTCTTTATATACACTATCACCATGGACGTAATTATTTATAGCGTTATTTAATACCCTAGAATATCTTTCTGCTAATAGATTTTGATCAGGCGTATATGTAACATAATCTGCATATTCAGAGCAAGTTTCATATAACGCACCAAAATTACTAACAACCATTTTACATCCGGCAGCACCTGCTTCTAATGCTGATAGACAACTTGTTTCTTGGAAAATACTTGGATATGCAAATATATGAGCCTTTTGAACCGCTTTACGAATTCCTGCATTAGTTGCATAACCCATATAATTAACATTTTTCATTCTTTTGGCTCTGTCAAATAATTGGTCATATAAACCTTTAGTAGAATTAGCAAATCCATTACCATATATGATAGTTGAAGAATATACATATAATTCAATGTCATCTCTATTCAACATTTCAAATGCATCAAGCAGAACGGATAGTCCTCTCCAAGGAGTCGATGTATATATAAGTTTGATTTTACCTGTTGGTTTAGGAATAAAAGTAACAGGCTCTATTGCATTTTTAATCACAATAGATTTATTCTCCGGTATGTTATAAAACATCCTATACTTTTCATATGCCCAACTTGAACCATATATAAAATAATCTATTTTATCAATAAAAGTTTTATCTGACATTAATTGAACATTTTCTTGGTCAACATCAAGTTGTTGCCAAATAACATTTTTTTTATTAGGTATAACAAATTCATGCCTGCATGTACTTACAATTAAGTTTACGTCAGGATTCCAGTATGCACTCAAATGTTTATTAAGTGCTTGTAAAAGTATTTCTGTTCCGCCTAATGGTTTCATACTCGTGTAAACAATACATCCATTTGCAATAATGATTCAGTATTATCATATACATAACTCATTATATCTTGAATGGCATATCCTTTTTCCTTCATATAATCAATAATATCCCCAACTAATGGTGCACCTGCATTATATTGTTTAACTGATGTTTCTAATACAAAATATTTAGGTTGAAATGTTTTAATAAAATTTTCACCACCACGTAATATTTCTAATTCTGCACCCTGTGTATCCATTTTAACCATACCGGCGTTTTTCCAATTACCACGAAAATTAACACGTTTCATTAAATCATCTAATGTGGTCGTTCTTTTATTAACTACTATTGGATTTATATAATACCCTGTAAGTTCTCTATACATTGAACTACCGGTTGTAATTGAATTCTCTCCTAATGTAAAAAATTCAACTTCTTTATTTGACACAGAAGATAACAATGCATTAATAGCATCTGGTTGTAAATATGGCATTTGTCTCTCATCTGCTTCAATTTGCCATACTTTTACTTGCGGCCATATATTCTTTACCATTCTAGTAAAATCACCGCGATAAGCACCTATATCTAATAGATTACTAATATTGATGTTATTATTACGTAACACCGACATTCTATATTCAAAACGATTCATGGTTAGATCCACTTAACCTGTCGTTTCATATGTTCAAAATCTTTTTTCCAGAACGATTGTTCTGCATACATTTTCCATAAATCTTCAGGTAAAATTGGCTTACGTGTAGGTGGTTTAACCTGTTTTTTAATTTCATGTAATCCATGCATACCTAATCTCTCATCAAATGCAACAAATTCTTTATCATAACTTTCAGTTACATTATTAAAATCATGGTTAAAATATGGCTCACCTAAAAATTGATATAGTTGACGCATGGCTGCTTCTGGTGTTTTAGTTAAAGTGTCATAATCAACTACACATATAATGTCTTTTTCATTTGAATATATTGCTTGTTTAGTACATGCTAATGGTGCATTTACAAAACCACCGATGTTCATTACTGTATGTGTTCTTTCATATACAGAGATAAGGTCTTGTCCACCGTATACGCCTTTAAGTGTAAGTGGATTCTTTTCATTAATTCGTTCAATTGAATCTAAAATCCAAGGTACATCACGTACACATAGTATTAATTTTGATTGTGGCCATATATTACGTACCATGGGTGTATGTGCTGCCCATCCGCGATTTGTATTGAAACACACTTCTCTTGCATCATCATAGTATGATTCAAACATACTAGCAATAATTTTCCTACGTTTTTCAATAGTAACGAATTCTTCCATTCCTGTAGCATTTTGTACAGTTTGAATAACCCCTCTTGCCATATCTAGCATAGGATCTGTCATACTAGCAGTAAATCTTGGATTCTGTCTTAACAATGCTGATAACAATGTTGAACCGGCTCTTGGTAATCCGGAAATAAAATGTAATTTTTTCATATTAGTCTTTCACAATTAGTTTTTTAATATCGGGTAGATACAGATATTTTATATCTGAATTCAAAATAGTATTCAATGCATCTTCAATCGTTTCAACAAGCGGATCACCGGCAAGATTGAAACTTGTATTGAATAATATTGGCACTTTGGTTTTTTCATAGAAAGCGTTTATCAAATCATAATAATTTTTATTTTGTTTTGGTGTTACTGTTTGTATACGACATGTTCCATCAACGTGAGTAATAGCAGGAATCTCACCTAATTTTTCTACTTTGACATTGATAGCATACATCATAAATGGTGTTTCTTTTAATCCACGCATTTCAAACCAAGCATCAGCATGTTCTGCTAACATAGAGCCTGCAAATGGTCTAAACCACTCACGACCTTTAACTTGATTGACGATTTCTTTACCATCAGGATTACGTGGATCAAATAAAATACTACGATTACCCAATGCTCTTGGACCACCTTCAGCACGTCCTTGAAACATTGCAACAATATGTTGATTGACGATTAAATCGGCTACAAAACTGGCCGATGTGTTATGCATTTTTAATTTTGTTTTCTTAATTAATTCTTCTAAATATCCATATTTTGGTGGAAAACTTAGATATAGTGTATTAAGTTTATTAATTTCACTAGATTGACTATGTGTATGCCATGCTAATAATGCTAATCCAATACTTGTTCCACCATCATGTGATGCAGGATCAACATATATGTTTAAATTTGGAAATCTTTCTTTATAGTAGTAATTTGCAACACAATTCAATCCATATCCACCGGCAATAACAATGTTTGTTTCACCAGTTAAGTCAACTGCTTTTTGAATCAAATCACCTAACATGGCTTGAGTTTCTTCTTGTATTTTCCATGCTAGATTTTTATCTACATTGGACACTTGCATAAAATCTTTATGCCAAATTTCAGGATCTAATGTTCTTTTTAAATATGGAAATCTGTTTTCATCAATCAATGCACCAGCCGGGTACATAGGTATCAATAGATTTTTATTACCTTTTCCTTCAATAAAGAAATCTGGTATATTGTCATCTCTTTCACCATAAGGAGCAAGACCCATTGTTTTGCCGGCTTCAATAAAACCAAATCCTAAATATTGAGATACAGCCTCATATGCTTTAGTTATAGTGACTGTGTTATCAAATTCTTGTACACCGTTATCATAGAAGAAGGCATTACCATCTGCATAACGTTTATATATTGGCTCAAAGTCACCCGGGTAGTTACATTTAATGATTGATTCAGTTTCATACCCTGTTACATTTTGTTGTTGAGTTTCGTCACCTACTTGTACTTGATGAATAGAACCAGCACCATCTACAATTACAGCAACCGCAGTTTCAAATCCAGAATTATAAAAAGCACCGGCGGCATGTCCCAAATGATGTTGGTGCCCCATAATAGTAACTTTAATTTGTGGATTATATTTACGAACAAGTGCAGTATATGCATCTTCTCCTGTCCAGGGTAATTTTGATAGTTCAGGACTTGTGCCGCCTATTATTAATTCATCAATTACGTATTCTTCTAATATTTTAATCATTCCTCGGAATGGATTGCCATCATATTTTAAACGTGACAATCTTTCTTCTTCACAATAATAAATTATTTTACCGTCAGACACCAAAGCAACCGAACCATTGTGTCCGGGATTTATAGCCATAATATTGTACATGATTCCCTTTTTAGTATAAATTTAGTAAAATATTTATGTTCAAGGTATGTTGCCGAAATATTTTATAGAGAATTATCTTCTCTCCATATCAGATACAATTGAATCAAATATTTCTTTAACTTCTTTTTCAGAGAAATCCATTAATGATTCATTTAATCTATCTGCCATCAATGAGTCAAGACCAGTGATACGAATAGGAGAATACTTCTTTACACCTTCTTTTTCTAATACTTGAAAATAATCAGGATATGAAGTGTTTATGGGGAAAGTAGAACCATATATAACTGTGCCCTTTGTACCTACAGCACGAGCCATATGTTGACCAACGCTATCTACACCTACAAAATAATCAGCCGCTTCTATCAAACTAGCCCACATACGTAAGTCTGCATTTGGAACTTTTATTGTTACTGTATCTTCTGGTATATTTAACTGTTGTTCTCCAAAAAACAAAACATTATATCTTGCTGATAGTTTCTTAGTTAATGACAGAAATGCAGGTACACTCAAACTTCTAGTGCTAGTATCAATTACATCTTTGTTATTTTGTGTTGCCTGAGCACCTGAACCAAATGGTTGAAATACAATTGTTTTAGATTTCTTACCTGCTGCTTTGGCTTCTTCAATTGTAGTTTTTGCCCAATTCTTTTCTGCTTTATTGAAAAACATCACAGGTGCACCCAAATCACTGTGGTCTTTTGTGTGATTTATTTCTTCATCAAATGCTTCCACTAGAGAGAGTTTTTGTTTAAAGTATCCTGGATTTCTATATGGTTCAGGTGAATGAATTACATCTGCCTTTGATACTATATTGTCAAATACACCCTTTGTATCTAAACTGTATACACGGTCTTGTAATTCTGGGATACTCCATAATAATGAGTCCCAAGCTGGAATTAAAATGTTCCAGTCATTATTTGGATTTAATCTTGCATATTTAAGTAATGCTGGAATAGCTGCAACTATCCTTCCAGCACCGCCGTCAATATAAAATATTTCTTTCATAAGTTACCTTCTATATAATATTATATATATCTAACTTACGTTAGGGTAAAAATTTTATAATATTATATAGTTTAGGTTATTTATGATGATGTACCCTCAAGTATTGCAATTCTTGCAGCCAAACTATTATATTTGTCATCAAGTTCTTGTAATGCTTTAATCACAATCGGTAATATTTTACCTGGTGTAGCTTCTAATCTATCAGGATTATCTTTCAGCACCATGTTCATATATTCTACATTGTGTTTTTGCTGAACTTCATCCAAATCTTGTGCAATGAAACCCAACTCATCGTGACCGCCACTAGGTCCATATTTTTCACGTTGATTCCAAGTGAATTTAACAGGTCGTAAATCTTTGATAAATTCTAAACCAACTGGAATACCCTGAATGTTTGTTTTATCACGACAATCAGACAACGCTGTAATACTAGTTACCTGAGCACGTAATGTAGAAACTGCATTATTACCAAATGTAACTGAATTACATGATGTTGTGTTTGCAGGAACTGCTTTATATCCCAAGAATGTATTATTACAACCTGTAGTTAATGTATATCCTGCAGCATATCCTATAGCAGTATTCTGGAAAGAATTTGCACATCCTAATGCTTTATATCCAACCGCTACACCGTTTCTACCTGTATTATTAGCACACAATGCTCTCATTCCTATAGCAGTATTCTTATTGCCAGTTGTCAATGACTGTGCAACTTGATAACCTATAAGAACATTGTTACCAGAATACATAGTAGTAGTATTTGCAGCACCATTACCAATAATTACGTTTTTATAACTAGCACCAGCAGTACCACCAGCACTAGAACCACCACCTTGACCTGCAGCGTAACCGATCATAATATTAGCACAACCGGTACATATACATCTGCCTGCTTGAGGTCCTATAAAAATATTTCTGTAATTTTTTGTAGCATATGCACCAGCATACTTACCAATTGCAATATTATTACAACCGGTAGTTAAATTATTCATCGCACATCTACCAAGAATAATATTATCGTTACCAGCCATACCACCGGTAGCATTACCAAATCCGGCTTTATAACCAAGAACAATGTTATATTTACTATTAACAATACATTTAGCCGCATACTTACCGATCATAATATTAGTACAACCATTACATATACTATATCCTGCACCATATCCCATAGCAATATTATCATTTGCACTTCTTGCTAATTGCATTGTTGCAGAACCAATAGCAGTATTATTAAAACCTCCAAAAGTACCGGCTGCTGTGGTTACACCTCTCAATGACCTGTAACCTATAGCAACGTTATTAAATCCAGTAGACGCATATTTGGCAGCATAGAATCCCATAAATGTGTTTCTATATCCAGTTTGTAAACAACAACCCGCCATTGCTCCCACTACAGTATTTCTACATCCAGTAGTTGCATAGTACATAGCATTACAACCTATTACTACGTTAAATGCACCTGTTGTAAGGTTTGTTGCAGCACCAGCACCAACAGCAGTATTACCACCTAATCTCACTTTACATAATGCTCTGAATCCCATAGCCGTGTTATAATTAGCAGTAGTCGCACTGAATAAACTTCTAACACCATCAGCAGTATTACCACATCCAGTTGTGTTGGACTGTAAAGCATACCCACCGATAGCAATATTACATGCACCTGTAGAAGTTGTATTGAATGCTTTTTTACCAATTGCTGTGTTATATAATGTTGTTGTTGTACGTCCATATACAGTACCAAGTGCTGTTGGTGTAGCAGCAGTGCCACCGCCACCGCCACCAACTGCTACACCGTTAAGTGTAAATGCACCTGCACTATCTACTTTAAGACAGTTAGTACCTGCTTGAACAAAGATTGTATTACTTAAACCAGTTGTTCCCGCATAAGATCCAATGATTGTATTTGAAACACCTGTTGTAATATTACATCCTGCACATGTACCCATAGTAACATTACCAGTACCAGTTGTAATGGCATAACCCGAACAAGTACCAACAGCAACGTTACAACTACCACCTGCAACTGACCTCAATGCACTCCAACCAACAGCAATATTTTTTGTACCAGTAGCACTAGCTGCAGCTCCACACAAAGCACTTGCACCAACAGCAACGTTGTATGTGCCACACATTTGTGCCTGAGCACTTGCTCCTATTGAAACGT
>Ga0114962_10001368_pt1 | contig 21164 bp, 25 predicted proteins | sample C_130820_MF_Meta_FD_87017 | JGI IMG/M metagenome (GOLD analysis project Ga0114962, IMG submission 87017) | Freshwater microbial communities from Lake Croche, Canada to study carbon cycling - C_130820_MF_MetaG | ecosystem: Environmental > Aquatic > Freshwater > Lake | place: Lake Croche, Canada... | reverse complement strand
TACCAGCCCGCCGCCCCCACCTCATTCGTATCACGAGGATGGAGCGGAAGTTCAAACGGAACCTCAAACATATAATAGTATCCCACACGCAAAGGGACTTCTCGGAGAGGCATTGGGAGCTTGTCCACCCCAATCTCCTCTCCCACCTCCCTCACAACACACGCAAAGGGGTCTTCGATGACAGGCGGATCTCCTGGGATAATGTTGCGATGGCCCTTCGGCAAAGACCATTTGCCTGTAGAGGCGCCCTGCACAAGGCAGTACTTATTGCTCACAGTGCTCTTAATAATGGCCCCATAGACCTCTACCTTACCGGGCTGGGGCCGAAGCCGATGAAATGGATTGATACGATTGGCAGATGGTTGAAATCGCCTGGTAGGGGTATTCATAGTACGATTTGGGGGTCCTCTATTAAAAATCATTACGTCAACTTTATTGACAGGGTGGCCCTAGTACGTATATATTGAGAGGGCCCTTTAGATTGGGCTAAATTTGAAAATAGAGAAGGGCAACAAACTGTGTAACCTTATGACAGCGTGTCGTATCTGTTTTGACTCCGAGAGATCCCTCTTAGCCCCGTGCAAATGCGACGGATCCATTAAATACGTGCACTCTGAGTGTCTGATTCGATGGGACCAGATGCGTCCTCCTATGCGCCAAGGCACGTGTGAACTCTGTAAAGAGCCCTATACTTTCCAGTACAATTATCCACTGGAAACAGATATTCTGAGCGCCCCTGTCCGTGCTCTCTTTCTTATCAATCCCTCCTGGCATATTGCAAGTGGTTGCATCTGCACCGTGCTTATGACACGCATAAGCATCCTGTCATCTCCCTTCCTCTACTTCTGCACCCACCTCGCCTACCAATGCTCGTATCTAGTCTTTATGAAATGCTATATACACTGCACTATTCAGCGTTTACAGGACTACTGGACTCATTGGCGCACATATAGTCTCGCCCTCTGTATTCATTCTGTTCTTATCGCAATGACTATATCACTCTATTTAGAAAATTTCCATAGCACTCTTGTGTTAGTATCTGTATTTAATCAGTGCTACTTGTGTATCTATCCGTTTATTCACACAACTATATTGGATAAAATGAATCTGGAACGGACATTTGTTGTGGGCAACAGGGTCCACTGATCGAAAGTAAAATTGAAGTCCTTTAAGTGCTCTGGATCAGGATACCCGAATGGATCCAAGATGCCACAACTCACCGAGGCCCATATCCATACTTTCTTGGAGTCCATCCCCAGGCTCGAGCCGTGCTGGGGGATTCCCCACGTCCACATTGCAATGATCCTTAAACGGGGGAAACTGCTGGCGTGGGGCACGAATCAGTACTCATCACGTAAAGAGGGGTGTGGATCCGATGCCTATTCGCTTCACGCAGAGGCGGCCGTTATTAAACGCCTAGGCAACAAGGAGCACCTTCGGGGAGCGGTTCTCGTCGTTATTCGACGAGGAGACACACGACTCATTAATTCAGAGCCGTGCAGTGTCTGTAAATGCCGCCTCCAAAAACATATGCGCGAGGATGGGTTAAGCGCTGTGTATTATAGTAAGTAATTCTTTCCGTGTTCATTTCAAGATGCCTTGCGGGTGTGGCAAGAAAAAGGGTGGTAATCTTGTTTTTGATGAGTTAACCAATGCATCAGGGGATCCTATTGTATGGGGTCCGGCTTTATGGTCTATTTTACATATTTTGGCAGAACACATCGGCCGACAGGGGATCGATGCAGATGAGGCCCGTGACTTTGAAATTATTGTGAATACACTTCCCTTCGTTATCCCGTGCTCGGAATGCCAGGGCCATACTCGAACCTATTTGCAAGCGAACCCTTTTGAGCCTCTTAAGAACGTAAAGGATCTGGCTTCTTATGTACGACTCTGGCTTCTGACTTTTCATAATGCTGTTAGGGCACAGAAGGGACAGCCGATCGAGATTACGACATTGGAGCAACTGGCTGCCCTGTATGCCTCTGAGACCATTCAGAAGTGCCAGATCAATACGCTGGTGGCCAATGTGAACTTTGGAATTCGGAATGGCCTCGTAAAGATAGATGCGTGGCGGCGCTGGTTTACATTACTCAATCGACTGAAAGTGATGTCGCGGTCTTAGAGCAGGCCACACGTCTGTTGCAACTGACTGACTACAAATTGATTGAGCTCGGGCAGCGACAAGTTCTCATAATTATAGATAATCGTCTTGAAAAAGATGAATTCATAGAGACCTAATAAACTCACCATAATGGCATTCTCTAGAAGGATTCGCTTCCACGCTAAGCGGAGCGAGGCCTGATGTCCAAGGGAGATCGCAACAACAAGGGTTGATGCGAGAGATCCCACGTATAACCAGGCCTGCACTTGAAGGCTATTGTTCCATTTACTCCTGTTCGTGATCGCCACTTGATCCTCTTGGGCTATTACAGTTGTATTGATCAGAAGAACCAACAGATCTTCTACACCCTGTGTTGTATTGGGGGACCAGCCATTGCATTGATTCAGAATTCCATTAATATAGCCCTTGACTGTCTTCTGAAGCCCCGTGTCCTCGGACAAGCTAATGAACTGAAAGAAGAAGATGGTTTCAAAGAGGCTGATCAGCGTAATATGAAATGCAAACCCTATCAGTCGATTGTACCAGGTCTCGGAGGGTGTAAAGGTTCTAGTTAGAAGGGGTCTTGTAAATTCATCATTGTCTGTTTTAGGACTTAGAAGGGATTCTTGAAGAGGATGGAGAGGGGCTAAGGGCTGATCGGGTAAGAAGAAGAGTGAATCTGAATAAGAAGGGGGCCGTCGGATATGTGGCCTGTCCTCCATCCTATAAAATTGATATAATTTTTCCATTAAGTGTACAGACTAAATGGAAGAATCAAAGGCAGAACTGGATTGTCTTGTCAAGGAGGCCTATTGGCTATGGCAGCATCATCAAACAGAGGAACATCGAATGATCTATGATGTTCTACAGGAGCGCCTGATCGCCTGGAAACAGAAGCACAGAGGCACACATCTGAAGTGGATCACTGAAAAGGAGGCCTTAGGGCACGAAACTCATCAATGGGTCCTTGCCCACGGCCCCAAACACCCCAACTCCTATCTATTGTACAATGATGGAGGGACTTTGATCTTTCCTCGTGATCACCAGGATCGATACTCCTCCTATGCATTTTGGCTGCAGCATTTAACGGATGAAGAGCCCATCGATCACCTGGGCAAGGACTATTTCTCGGCAAAGGAGCTGGGTGTACATTCTGCAACGATCAGCGAATACTATCAACTCCAACAGATCTTTCTAAAAGGGTACGGGACGGACAGAGATACGGGCCGGCTCCAGGCTCTACGTGATGAAATTCAGTCGGCCTTTAATAAAATTGACGGACAGGGATCCAGTTGAAGGAGTAACAAGATGTATTCGGAACCCAAGCCCAGCCCTTTGCCCCCTGATTATGAGGAGTTCTTGAAGACCTTGACAGATCAAGAGAAGCGGCTCCTGGAACTCGCTAAGAAGGAACTGGGCTCGTCCTTCTTTGTCCAATGGTGCAAGCTCTACCTGGAGTGGAGTGCTTCTAAGAAAAATTGAAGTCCCAAAGTAACTATATTTTTAGTGGGCCTCCCAGCATAAGAGTCCTATTCATTTATTATCCATACTTCCAAGATGAACTGCACTCGTGAACTGCTCGCTTCAAATCCTGGAATCACCTGTGTCGCGATGTCGGGTCCGCCGTCCGATGTCACACAGCCCGTGGCCCTCTATGTGGCCCTTGACCGCTCGGGCTCTATGGCCGACGGCAACAAACTCCGCAATGTGTTGCTGAGTTTGGATCAGCTGCTCCTGTACCTCAAGGACGGCGACCTCCTGACGGTCTTTGCCTTTGATGACACCCTCTCAACTGTGGTGGATTGCGAATCCTGCGACACGGACAACAAAGTCATCATTCAGCAGCGCCTGAACACACTGTGCCCAGGCAACAGCACCAATCTGGCTCTGGCTCTTCAGGCGGCCAAAGGTGCACTGGACCGCCCTCTTCCTGAGCGATACAGTGGAATAAAGAAGGCCTTTCTGCTCCTTACGGACGGTGAGGCCACTGCAGGCGAAGTCCGCCCTGAGAAACTGCTTGAGCACCAACAGGCTCTTCAGGCAGCCCATCCTGACGCAGAACTGTCCGCTATTGGCTATGGCGATGATCACAATGCAGCCTTGTTGCGATCTCTGGCCTTGAGTGGTACGTACAGTATTGTGCGATCCGTCGAGGATGTCGCGGCCACCTTTGGCGACATTTTGGGCGGCCTACGAACCGCCACGGCCCAGGCCGTCAAGCTTGTGGTGCCGGCTCACGTAACGCAGAGGACGACCTTAAAGATATCCGATCGCGTGAGCGGCCTGAAGGAGATCTTGGTAGGCAATATCATTGCAGGAGGGGAACAAGTGGTCATCCTCGAGGGCTTATTGGCTAGTGATGCTCTACGCCTAGAATACGTGCGAACGGTGGATGGCGCTTGTATTGTGGAGGAGAATGTGGTGGTCTCTGAATCGGCGGATCCACGAGTCGGCGAAATGGCCTTTCTTCGCTGCCAAGTCGTGGACATCCTGGGACACGCTCAACGGCATTTGACAAGTGGTTCGGGAGTACCCGATGGAACTGTCCTGGGGCAGATTCTGATGCTTCAGGTAGCCCTCCGAGCCCTTCCTGCCGACGGCGTTCAAGCAATGCTCCTTAGAGAACTCAGCAGGGCACACGGGTACCTGACGGCTCCTCCACTTCCTGCGGCTGTGACTCGTCACTATAGTAATATGCTCTCCCAGCACACTCAGGTTCTGGGAACGGCTAGAGGCATTATGTCCTCAGGAGGCGATGAAGAGGAGGATCCTGGCCACAATGTAAGCGTCTTTGCTTCCTCTGTTCAGAGGGCCATCAGTTCAGGAATGTCCGCAGGAGCCCGATCCGCTTCTCAAGCAGCTGATTCAAATCCTCACGGGATGCACGTGACCCCTGCTATCAGTCGAACTCCCACCCTTGCCCCTGAATATCCTCCTCCCCCTGCTGCCTATTTACTTCATCGTAGCTAAGAACCAACTAATTCCTATTTTTATATTAGCACTAGTATTAAGAATCTAATTAAGCCTCTTTTTAAAAAGAGGCTTAATTAGATTCTTAACGGTAGGGATGCAGTTCCGTGACAAACGCGTCTTAGAAAAACCCACACTCGAATCAATGCTAACCATTCTCAAGACCAAGGGCCACCCAGAACATCTGTATACAAAAGGCACAGTTGTGCGAGTGCACAACCGAATGTCCAAGGGCTACACCTATACGTTAGCAGAGAACCCTGGTACCAACTTCGATCCTGAGTTCAAACCTGAGGTGAAGCCGTGGGAAATGTTGGCCCTCGGTGTCTTTGAAGGTAAATACTTTAATGACTGCATCTTGGAGTTCCCGAAGGACTGGTTTCTCCCAGCTCTTCTTTTGGGCAAGTTAAGCCCTCAGGCACCTGATGTCTCTGTCAATCTCTTTCAGACGGATAGTCGGCTGCCTCTCAACGCGTGGCACGACTATGGCTGGGTTCCCAATAAGGAGGGCCACGTAGCCAAGCAGTATCCCCTTTTAAGCGATAAGAAGGTCAATCCCGATGAACGGGGCTGGGCCCAGTGGTACTTTCGGTACTGGCTCGGACGACGAATTCCAGCGTTAGATTCGATTCAAATCAAACGTTGGAAGGCATTTGTGAGGCACGCGGGACAGATCCGAGCCAACTGCACAAAAGGGGATCTTGAGTGCCGACCCAGGCAAAGACAGGGCTTGCTACAATGGAGCCACAATCCCTTCCTCTAAGAGCCATTCTTATAGGTTTTATGACGACGAAGAGGGATGCGACAGCGATTGTTCTGAATGTGCTTGCGCGTGTTCCAGACCAGTTTTTTACGGGGAACATAGGGGATTCTGCGCCAGCTCTTGACAGTGGCTGACTTATTTTTGCTCTCAATGTCAAACTCGATTAGTTCATAGTTCAGAATCCCCTTTGGATCCTGACCTGTGGTCTGCTTAATAAATGCATCAATGAAGAGGGAGTGGCTGACCAAGATGAGCCCCTTCTTACCTCTAGTAAGCAGTGGGCCGTGCAGGGCGAGCCAGTTCAGAAACTCTTCCACTTGTTTGTCCTCGCCCTCTTTGTTCTCCTCAAAATACGTGTAGTCACGAATTGCAGGGAGCCCTTTATCCCCTGTTCGTTCTATAAACGTTCGGGCCTGAAGTTCCTTGGTCATTGATTGGCATTCCAAGGAGTCCCGCATAAGCTCCGAGATATGCGGAATAATGAGAAGTTTTGATGGCTTTAACAGGAGATACGCGGTCTGCTGGGCTCTCAAGAGTTTCGAGGCACCGATGACATAGTCCCCTTTGAGTTTCTTGAGAAGGGAAGGGCGGAGCCGCTTGGCGAGCTGCCGCCCCTCCTCTGTCAGCTCAGGGTCTATATAGCGATCAGCATCTAATGAGTCTTGGCCTTGTACAGCCCTCAAGATATTTGTACACGAGACTCCGTGACGAATAAGGTAGAGCTTCATTTCCCTACCGTTAAGAATGAAATTACGCCTCCACCTAAAGTGGAGGCGTAATTTCATTCTTAACACTAGTGGGCGGTGCTGGAGTCTAAGAACATACTGTCTACTATTATTATGCCGAACCCTGTCATTCTTCTGACCTTCGTAGACTCAAGTGGCGGAGCCCAGTACACCTACAAGGTCTACTCATCAGAACAAGAGAACCGACCCATTCATAGACTTCGCCGAGATGTCCTCTATCATATCGGATACCAGGAGTCTCATCCAAATGATAAAGAGACACTTGAAGGGCATCTTGATAGTATTACACCTATTATGTGCAGTGTCCCCCTCTCAGCTCGTGACCAAGCAATGCGCTGTGTAGTTCACAATAATTGTTCTATTCACGAGGATTATGAGCCTATTGAAATCAATGACGAGTATGCAAACGGCGTAACAGACGGAAATATGATTATTGTCCCCCACTTTATCATTCAGCCCAATCTGACTCTTGATATAGTAAATGCAGAATTGGATGCCGCCGCCGAAGCCTCTGATTCTGATTCTGACTAGCCTTTTTGTGTTATAAATCGATATCCCATATATATGAATGCAGAAATAAGAGCAATCTCCATTGCTTTTGCGAGCCAGAACTCCTCATTTCGTATGAGTTGGTGTGTTTTGTAATAGGTGGGGTTAATATCGCAGATCTTACAATACATTCGTTCTTGAATATCTGTCTTGGAAGACCGTTGGCCCACGGTTAACGTCGGTAATGCAATGAGTTTGAGGCCGTGTACCTGTCGATACACTGCCATCCAGAGATCAATATGCAAATGAAGTGAATAGGCCTCTTTTAAGAATTGTTTAGCACAATCTAATGTGATTAAATAGCACTGGGTCCCCACAAATCCCTCAATCTCCACTATAGAGGGGTCGGCTTTAACGGGTATAGGCTCCGATCGGCGATCCGATAAATTCATCAGATCCCATTGTTTCGGATCTTGGAGAGTGGGAGAGTTTGCAATGATCTGATTTAGAAGCGGAACAAAGTTAGCGGGCACCTTTGCGTCATCCTCCATCACTAGGGTAACCGGTGCCTGATTCTGAACAGCCCATTCCCAAATAGATATATGACTTAGGGCACATCCGATGGCCCCCACTGTAGAGATCTCCTCGTGGGCTCTTCTCGTCTTCTTGAGAATGTTTCTCTTGGTATTCAGAGGAATCCGATCATCATTCATAACATCCAGTTTGGAGCCATCCACTGCTAGAAATCGCTTGACATTGGGAGGAACCCCTATCTGTTTTGAGAACTCTTTCCATCGATCTACCCGTTTTTCCATATTAATACAGAAAGCCGGTATTTTATCGACCTGCCATGTCTCCATTCTCTTATTAAATTTGATATATTAAAAATGGATCAAACGAGGCAAATGGGTCATTTAACTCTTTTGATCGGATGTATGTTTGCACAGAAGACCACGGAGCTTTTACGCCGAATCCGCCGTTACAAGGCCATCGGCTACAATGTCCTGGTCGTTAACTATATCGGAGATGTTCGGTATGCAACGAATAAGATTGCGAGCCACGATGTCGAGACCTATGATGCTGTCTGTGTGAAGACACTGGAGGAAGTAGCGGAACAAGTGCTGAGTGGTAACTACCAGGTTCTTATTATCGATGAGGGACAGTTCTATGAGGATCTGTATCCTTCTGTAACCAAGTGGGCCGATACACTGCCGCTGCATATTGTGGTCGCAGGACTCGATGGAGACAGCAATCGGAATCTCTTTGGAGATCTGCTACGACTTGTGCCACACGCAGAGGCCGTGGAACGTTTAACGGCCTTTTGCGCTCTATGCAAAGATGGCACAGAGGCCCATTTCAGCAAGTGTATCAAGACAAAGGCCAAGGCAGAGCAAGTGGAGATTGGAGGGGCGGACACCTATCTGCCAGTTTGCAGGAAGCATTACCATTAATGCTAATAATTTATTTACGACAGTACCGTCGTAAATAAATTAGAAGCATTACCATTAATCTACAGGAAGCCATAAAAATAGTATCAACAACATTTTTTATGAGAATCTTGCCTCAATAAGTTCAGCGGTCTTGGATCCTACCGTCTTTTCATCATCAATAACAGTCACAATCGACTGACAGCAGAGTTTGTGATACAGCTCAAAGTTGAAGCTCTTTTGTTTTGCTAGAACAAGGAGCGGTAGAAAGGTGTCCTGTGGATTCAGGGCTGTCTTAGCAGCCCTGAGTTGTTTCACGGTTGACTCAAAGGAAGTGATCTCCTCCTGACGAATGCTATTCTCCCTGTCCTTGCACTGAATGGGGATCCAGACGGTGTTTCCGCCTTCGGAACAAGATCCCAGGATATCAATGCCCTGGCCCTCTAACCCGTGCTCCTCCATAATCTTAGCATCCCCTTCCATCCAAGTAATATCCGTGTCAAAGTCAAATTCTTTGAGATAATCAGCGACCGCGCTCTCAAACTTGATGGCCTCCCTCTTCCGCTTCGTGCTGCGTTCCGTGTTCTTTCGGTCCATTTCAATTGCTTTTTTCATACTTGCAATCGTTGGAGCATCTACGAACAGATCAGGAGTAGCGAGTTCAGGATCCTTCAGTTCAAGGGCCGTTAGAAAGGTCTTGGTATGCCGCAAGGACATCTTGATCATTTCGTGAATGGCCCGCTTCTCCACGATCTTGGAGCTGGTTTTGACCTCCGCAGTAATCAGGCCTGCCTCTGGATTCGTTTTCAAGGACTCCTCTAGGATATCCACTAATAAGCGGGTGCGCGGTGGCTTCGGAATATTGCGGAGGCGGGCATTGAGTTCTGTATCCGTCGCCTGTCGACTGATCAAATCTCCCTCCATCATCAGATAGATCATATTCGAATCCCTATTCGTCTTCGTGCACTCCTCGGTCACTGCCACCGTGATTCGCAGTTGCGGCGTCCATCCTGCCGGCGGAGTAAAGGCGGCCGATCGAAGGGCAAACTTGGAATCTGTGCTTCCATTGGAGTCCAGTCGTCCATAATAGATAGTATCGACCAACTTTCCCTTGGCCCCCATAAATTGCAGACGATATTCGCTCTTGGAATAGCGCTCCTCCTTGGAGCCCATCCTCCAGTCAAACACTAAGGCCCCTGACCACGCAGAGGGCAGGATACCATAGCCTGCCGTGGTAGTATCCTGTGGCCGATAGGGGTGAACTGATCCTTGGCATCGGAGGAGTTTAGGGGGCGCCAGATTAATCGATTGATACAGCTCCACATCAGGATTTATCTCATATATCTTGACTAACCCTTTTAGTTGCTCCTCAAGCTTGGCCAGAACAGGAACTGCATAGTCATAGAAGACATAGAAGTACTTGAAGTTGTTGTCTGTTAGAAACGTGTTAAGAGGGGTCTTAGTAAATTCGGGCTCAAACAGGAAGAGGGTTCTGTCAGGCATTTCACTTATCGTTTCATAGTATTTGCTCCTGTAATCAGTTGGATGAAAGGGCTTGTTGTTCACAATAGCCTCTGTGAGCTTCTTCATATTGATCCAGTCCTTGAATCCCCACTGTGTATAGTCAGAGGCAGGAAAGGCCTCTGTGTCCTCTACCTGATACAGATTCGAGTACTGGCCTCCCATATGAAACGGAAAGAGTTTGGCACCGAATCCACGAGTGCCGATGTGGGCCTGAGAAGACGCAACGGACTCATTAAACGTATAGGGTGTATGCTCCTTTTCTATGGATGCCTTGGATCTATACTGCGTGGAACCTAGGATGAAATAGGGCTTGCCCTTCAGGAGAAACTGGGCAAAGAGGAATTTGACGGGACCTTTAAGAGGCTGATGGCGCCGATTCGCAATGATTTCGCACAGAATGGTGATCAGATCGGCGGTAGCCGCATTTCGCTGATAGTTCGCAAGGACACCTCGTTCATCAGTGGCGTCCATCTTTTGTGTATGGAGAGATGGATGGAGTTGCGAGTCAAATTTAATGGGTAAATTTGATTTTAATGGTGTAAATTATGATATTACTAATGCAGTATATTGTTATGGCTGTCTGTCAATGCACGGCCCAGGCCTGTTGTTGGTATCAGGTCTTTCGGTGCTGTGGTTGTATCGAAAGTGGACCGAGACACGTGGAGATTGAGAAGCAATTGGAACATACCGTTATAATTACACCAAAACCCTCGGATAATCCCTTTGTACAGACGGGTCGACCCAAAGACCCCTATTTCACAAATGCGTACAATTAAGAATGAAAGTACGCCTCCACTTTAGATGGAGGCGTACTTTCATTCTTAACACTAGTGCTAATATAAATTTAAGCCTCCTGCATTAATGCAGGAGGCTTAAATTTATATTAGGCGGTACAATTGAGGGATTTATAACAAAAATTTGATGATTCATTTTTCTGAAATGAGACATCAGAGGTAAGTAAAAAAAGGAGACTTATGCTGTTGAGTGTGATCGTCTTGCTGATTATATGTGTATGTTCTGTATCGGCTGTGGCTCCCCTTCTGGTGGCAGGAGGAGTAGTTACAATGGGGGGAGGATTGTATGCTTATATCAAACCGTGCGCCTATTACAAGGGCAATCTAGAAGTCTGCATCACAAGTCACGGAGAATATGGAGCAAATCCCTGGTTCGGTCTCACCACGTGTGTTTATCCAAATATTCGTGTATCACTTGGAAAGAAGGAACGTGTCCAACTAGAAGGCCTGGAAGTCGTTACGCTTGATAATAAGAGAGCCAAGATCTTTCTAGATTCCACGCTCATCTCCTATTCATTGGAGGATGTCCAGACCCATCTAGTGGAAGAGTTCTACATTGAGGAGGTGGCCTTTAAGGAGGCAGTCCTGACAAATCCCATTAAACACTGTATAATGACAGAGATTAATCAGATCACTTATGAAGAAATGTTCAAAGATACCAAGGTCGATGAGACCTTTCGATCTTACATCACCAAGTGTATGGAACAATATAGTACCAGTTATATTCCTACGAAAAATACATATGTCACGCTTCGGAAGATTAGCTAACTAGTTGGACTAGCTCAAGACCTGTTCTAGAGATTCCATATCCAGTATGAGCAGCTAAGATATCGGATGACACAAAGCACTCACCCTTTTCGTTATTCTTATTTTTATACATAATGGAACTTGGTGTGCCGGCTTCTCCACTGTCTGCTCGACCGCTGAATCGAAATCCCATAACTTGAAGGGGAGCATTGTCTCCGAAGTGAATATAATCATTTTCTTTTACAATTAAGGAGGATCCATTTTCTTTCAATAGATAGACCCCGTATTTCGCTGGATTTCCAGAACTTGCTTTCACCCACTGCAAAGACGTCATTTTTGATTTAAAATACTATCAGATCTAATATCAAATTTATACAATTCTAAGGATTCACGAATCCACCGAAGGTATTCTCTCCGCAATATGTTATATACAAAAATCCATCCTCTTTATCATAGTGCTGTGCATAGACTTCTCGCATCAAAGAACCAGTCGTAGGAAGTGTATTATTGACAAAAAGGAAGAGAGCTCTTTCAGACGGCAGTTCCATTCGCTTTCGAATGACAAACGTGAATTGGCCCAGGGTCAGATCCGCAGGAACCAAGTATTTTTGTTTGTCCAGTAAAGGCATTGTTTTGACTGCGGAAGGGGCCCTCTCCACAATAATCGGGATGCGCCCTGGAAACTTGGCAAAGATACGCTGGGCCTCTTGTCGCCGGGTCTCCACAGAATGGAGTTGTTTAAAACTCATCTAGACAATACCGCCTACTATAAATTCAACGGCAGCAATTATGTTTCATTTTCCGTGAAATCCGTCGTTTGGTTCCCTTGCTCCAACACCAGTGTCCCTTCTTTGGGTTAATGCAGCAGGTTTCTCGTTTACCAACTACAAGGCGGCACCGTGTTTTTTTAAGAGTTTTCTTTCCCATCCTACCCATTGGTAGGAATTTAAACGCTTCCCTATTTAAATAATAGAATGAGCCAGGGCTATACTTTTTTTGAGCAGCCTGAGGACAGTAATATCATAGTAGAGGTTCAGGAACCCAGTAAGGTACAGCTCCTCGAGGTGTTTGGTTCCGACCTGACGGTTGTAAATGCAGCACGGGTCTCTTTTTCCAAGGAGGCGACACAGATGGACGAAAAGGATATCAAGTTGTTGAAGTATTTGGCCAAGCACAACCACGTGAGTCCCTTCTTTCATCCGCAGATCCGCTTCCGCCTGAAGATGCCCATTTTTGTTGCACGTGAGTGGTATCGGCACCAGATTGGCTTGGCGCGCAACGAAGTCAGTAGGCGCTACGTGGACTCCAAGGTTGAATGCTGGATTCCGCCTGTCGAATCATTGAGGGAGCGGGACCCCAAGTTGAAGCAGGGGTCCAAGGCGAATCCTGTGGTGGGGGCCGAGGCCGTCCATTCAAAGATCAAGGATTTCACGGAGTCTGCCATTCAGACCTATGAGTCTCTGTTGGCTGCAGGGGTCGCCCCTGAAATTGCGCGCATTGTGTTGCCGCAGTCAATGTATACCGAATTCATCGAGACGGGCAGCTTGTACGCCTATGCGCGTATCTGTAATCTGCGCCTAGATCCAGGAGCTCAGAAGGAGATCCGTGACTATGCGACGCAGATCAGTGATCTGTTGTCCAAGGCCTTTCCTCATTCGTGGGCGGCTCTCCAGAGCCAGTTTCCTGAGGTCAAAAATGATGTCGTAAAGCCTGTTGTATATATTCCAGAGCACGTTCCGTTGAACTATATTAAGTAGAATGGCGTTTCTTCTTATGGGTCTTTCGGCGAGTTCGTTTGCCGCCTTTCCTCCGTCCTTGTGCAAGGGTAGCCCTTCTTTTAAAACTTTTGTTATTTAACTCGTATTTCCTTATAGTACTTAGGCTAGGCTCTGCACTGTGTTTAACGCTAGTAACCTTATTAAAATGCCTAGAAATTAAAGCAGAACTTCGATCGGATGGTGGCCAATTATCCTGTAATGCTTTTTTTACAGCAGGATCCATATCAATACCATTTATAACTTGATAGAGTTGGGTTATCGAAAAATCATTTCGTTGAGGGATAACCTTATTATGAAATCCTTTTATTTTTAAATCAAATACAAGCTGTTGTGCTTGAATATCTGGAGCCTCTTTTTGCCGATCATACCAAGACCCGTGTTCAAATCCTCTTGCAGCAGTTTCAAGACTGTAAAAGATTGTACCTGGACAGGTCCGTTCACTATATTCTCCTCCTATATCTTCTGTAGACCCTGCATCTACAAATCGTGCAGCAATCACGCGTTTATGTTCATCTAATTGTATTCTAATATTATCAGGCTTAATGTCGTGATGAACTTTCCCTTGTGCGTGTAATCTATTTTTGAGGCTCACTATGGTAGGACCTAACGTACTAGAAAAATTTATTTGATGTTGTATTGGTGTTCTATATGCATTGGCCTCATTTTTTGCATAGATATTCTCAGCACCAAATAATACTTTATGTAGAGATTGCCACGGATCTTCAAGAAGTTCCATAAAAATACCAAGTGTTATTTTCCCAAACAATATTTGTTTAAAAGCAGCTACAAAATCTGGAAAGATTTCTCTCCCTGTTAATTCTTGTAGGGTACGAACTTCTCGTTCAGAACATTCACTTGCATACTCAATAATTTTAAAAGCATAAAATCTTCTATCGGGTCCTTCTATTTTATATACAGCACCATACCCTCCTTTGCCAAGGAGGTTACACTCTGGTGCACGAGGTGAACAGAATGGAAATATTTTACCAAGTAGAGATGGCTCTTTTGCTAGATTCTTTCTATCTAAAAAAATTGGCAAAAACGATGCATTTCCTGCAATTAGTTCGGTTGCGCCTGATTTTATTATTTTCCCTGTTGTTGGGTTTATTTTTGGCGGAACAAATCCTGGACTAAATCCCCATTCTAATGGCGCAGGAGCAGACATACCCTACTAAGACCCCCTATTTTTGACTGGACTCGATCGGTCGGAGCCGCTTGAGCACAGGATCATAGACCAGTGACAGAATGATCGCACAGTCTTTGGGCTTATCCTGTGTCTGCTCGCACTGCTTTCGGAACCAGCCGTTCCACGCGATCTGAATGAGCGGCAGCGACGCATAGTTCGGAGGTAGTTTCAAGGCGCCCGACATATTGACTGAAAGTATGGATGGGGGGCTGTCCTTCTCTTTAAGTCCCCTGGATGATCAAATTTTTGTCAAAAAAATTTGATTATCTAGTCTCTCGTTATTAAAAGTAGAAATGCCCATTCTTATCCTCACCGATGGCGAAGACCGGATTCTGGTGGACAAGGAGGAAGCACGGGACTTGGAACTCAAGCTCAATGTGACGTCCAAGGGGCATCCCTGGAAGCACATTGGGGATGTGCTCTTTGCATTGACAACGGAAAGTCCAGAGGCGCCCAGTCGCTTCGTTGTCACAAAGGAACAACTGGCCTTCTTGAAGGTCTTGCAGGAACGCAAAGGATCCGCTACTTGCAAGGATCTGTAGTCCGTGTCTTGGATCGTGTGCGCTGAGCAACAGGCCCTTGTTGTTGCTGTTGTTGTTGCTTAGACAAACGATCCCGTTCGCGCGTAAGTTCCAAATACATTGCATAAATTTGCCTATTATGAAAGAGGGGGGCCTCCTCCTCAATCTCTTCGTACACTTGGACACTCATTGCAAAGAGATTGTAGGCAATGACCAGCAGAAGGCCCAACATCGACCCATATAGAGAATCCATTAGAATAAAGGGCGGACTCTTTCCCAGCGTAATAAAGAATCCTGTTACGAATCCAAGGAGGATACCATAGGAAATGGGCACTGTATACTTATATTTCTGAACAGTCCGCTTCCGAAGCTGAATAGTTTCGAAGTCATAGTTGGACATTTACTTGTTTTGTAGGAGGCGTGTCTTGTCAATTTTATTAACGTGGACCGCATAAAAAAATTTGAACTTCGGACCCCTCTGAATCTAAACGGGGGGCTTCATGTACATCTATATCCATACTTACCACTTACCAAAATGCCAGGCAAGAATAACGCATCTGCAGCAAAGGGCAAGGGGTTTAACAAGAAGAATCAGTTCGCTGACAAGGCCAACAAGAAGGTGCTCGGTGATATGATCACCGAGGGCCTGGACAAGGACTCTACGCGCTTTGCTAGGGTCACAAAGATGTCAGGGAACAGCCGCATCCTCGTCGATCTCGTTGACGGGCGCGCAGATGTCTCGGCGCTCATTCGCAATGTGCTCAGGGGTCGCGCAGCCACTCCCATTGGCGTCGGCAGCATTGTACTCATTGGCCTACCGAACTGGCAAAAGGAGATGGAAATGGCCCAAGCGAACGGTGGAACACTCGTGGCCAAGCCTGACGCCTATGTCGAGGCCGTTATAGACCGAAAGACGTCGCGCCACTTTGTCAAGGAGGGACTCATTCCTGAGTCCTTCCTAAAGGACGGGATTGGCGATGGCTCGAGCGACGACGATGCAGGGTTCGAGTTTGATGATGGGGCTGACGATGAGGTGGTGGTTCCTGGACCTGCAACTGCAGCACCAGAAGACAAAGACGAAGAGGAACTGGTGGCCTCAGGCGGCGCAGGAGGACCTCCAAAAGTCAAGTGGACCGGTCACGGAGGCAAGAAGACAAAGCCCGAGGATGAAGACGGTGGCTTCACGTTCGAATAGGGTAACTGCAATAAAAAATATATTTTTTGTGTTTTAGTACATAACCGTATAATTGATAGCTCTATTGAGTCGTATATCATACAAAGTACTCAGGAAAGACCCATAGGTCCGAGCCACCAGTTCTTGATGCTGTCGCTTTGCCAGAGGCCACCAGAACTCTTTCCGTCTTTCTAGGATGGCCTGAATGGTTGGATTCAGAGGTCCGTGATGGGCAAAGTGAGAGTTCGAGAAGTATTCGTGCAGAGAGCGCCGCCTATAGCTTGGCGCCGTCAGATACACTCGGGCATAGGCCCGTTTATACGTGGAGGCTCCTGTATACGCATAGAGATCACCGATGGACCTGTTCGTGAAGAGGTCATAGAACATCAGGCGTTTCTCCTGCCAGACCATATAGGCCGGTTGCACAGGAAAGCCGTGCTCTAGCAAGTGAACTGCCGTGTGCCCCAGCCAGATCTCAGGGAACTTGGAGATGGGCGGATAGGGATTTCCCCATTTGATAGACCAGAGGGCTGCAAGACCAATACACACGAACATCAGAATCGAATTCATTTTGGATACGGAAAGTATGGATGGGAAGGCTCCATTGGAAAGGGGAGCCTGGGATCTTCAATTTTTTCCGATAAAAAAATAGGATTTTTTATTGTGATTAGTCCTTGCGTTCCTCCAACATCTGGATGCGCTTGAGAGCCGCCTTCATCTGCCCCTGTAGAAGGGCCAGATCCATCTTAAGTTCGAGCTCCGTTTTGCAACGATAGCAGTCACACGGCTCTGGTTCCAGGGATCCGCCGCACCCAGTCTCAGGCACAAACGTGTAGAAACGATCGATCATTTCGCTAGGCGAGTCCAAGGTCAGCAGGGCCTCATCCTCCTTGGTCCAGGTCTTGAGATACTGATAGAGGCCCCGATCCGTCTTGTTGATAAGCGTGTTGTGTAAGAACTCCTTCAAGGTGCTGGGGCGTGTCTCGAACATCGTGATGTCTTTATTCTCCTCAATGAACTGGTCAAAGAATGATGGCAAGGAGACTTCTCGGCGCAGCTGATGGCGGTAGATTGTTTGTCTAGACGGATAGAGAATGCCCCAATCGCATCGATCGCAATTGGTCGCCTGAATGCGGACTTGAATGCCGTCGGGGAGCTTGGCAAAGTTGGCAAGGGCGGTGGCCTCCTCTGTGAGGCCAATTGGTTTGCATTCGAGGAGGTCCTTGCTGCCCTCCGTCCAGTGCAGAAGAGCCTGGTAGAGGTTCTCTGATCCCGAATAGAGGTAATGGAGTATCTTGACGAGTTCCGTCGGCCTTAGGGCGCCCATGGGCCAGGAGACAAAGTTGTCTGCGGAGAACTTTGCAAGGAACTCATTGACCGTCTGGGACTTGTTCAGCAAGGGATTCCAGACGACTTCGCCATTCAGAATTCCATAGTGAGGAGCGCAGGACATTGGCGTCTTGGCATACACATAGAGGTTGGCAGGGAGCTTGGCAAAGTTCGCCAAGACAATCGTATCCTGTGTTGCCTGAGGGTTCTTATACTCCTCCACCGTCTTGCAGACAAGAAGGGCCTTGGTCTCCTCCTTCCAGTGCAGAAGCGCCTCATAGAGGTTCTGTGATCCCGAGTAGAGGTGGTGGAGAATGTCAGGGATCTCAGTGGGAATCGAATCAGCCAGAGGCCACTTGAGCCAGTTGTTGGTCGAGAACCTCCACAGGAACTCAGCCAGAGACTCCTCTGACTTATATCCATATCTCTGCCAGACCGTTGTGCCGTTGAGGATCCCCTCGTAAGGAGTGCTGTGCGGTTTCGTCGGCATCTCCGCCCGAATGAAGAGATTGGCGGGGAGCTTGGGAAAGTTCGCCATCACAACCTCATTATGCGAGGGGAGACGCTTGGGCGTCTGTCCAAAGGCATCCAAGGCTATCGCCAGGTGTCGACTGAGCTCAGGAAATTCTATGTAGTGCTCAGCACGAAGCTCCTCGGCCTTTGCCATCATCGTATCCTTGAATTTGGGATTGCGATTCGTAAAGGCCATAAAGGCCGGCTCCAGGAGAACAGAGAACATCTCCTGAATAACGGCTGACCGTTTAGACCTTTCGACGACAGGCACCGTGTTCAGAAAGGTCGTGATGCGCTCCACGTAGAAGTCATCCCTGCCCAGGAGCTTCAGGCGCCCTGCGTCAAAGGTCTCGAGGGCCTCCATCAATCGAACGCCCGTATCATCGCCCCTCTCCACCGTCACATTCTCGAGAATGGCTTCGAGGGTTGGAGGGCAGGAATCCCACCGATGACAGTGATGGGCGTAGTGATTGGCAAAGTGGCGGATGTTGAAGCGCCGGCTGTTGAGGCTGTGCTCAATGATCACGCTCTTCAACGCGTCGGCGGGGAACACTCGGATGATCCAAGTGGGCCCATAGCCTGTCGCGTAGGTGCACTGGCACCCCTTTGCACTCAGATGTTTCAGGTTGTCGACAAAGGAAGACATTTTGATGACTGAAAGTATGGATTGATAAGAAGATACTAATCGTAGGAGACTAGTACAGTGACTAAGGAGGGGAGTTGGGACTTCAATTTTTTCCTTGTGTATTTTAATGAGTGGAATTTCATAAAAAATACAATACAATACAATACAATACAATACACTATGCACTAAAGAGCGCCTGGGCCTCCTTGAGGGCTGCCGTGAGCCCCTTCTTTCCGATGTCCCCCAGAACCCCTGTGAGTCCCTTCTCAAAGTCCGTAAGAGGTCCTGTGGGCATCGTCACATTTAGCACGGAGCTCATTACAGAGTCGAAGCCCTTTGATCGCATCTCGGCCAGAATGGAGGCCACCACGGGATCTCCTGTGGCCTTGCTCTCCTCTGCAGGCTTGACCGCCTCTAGCCAGGAAACGGCCTTTGGTGCAGCTGCTGCAGGTGATGCAGGTGATGGTGCTGCTGCTGCTGCTGCTGCTGCAGCTGCTGGTCCAGGAGCTACGTGCGTGTAGTGGATCCGCAAGCCCTTGAAGGAGAACAGAGGGAACTCGGCAGGCTTGAGGACAACCTCCAGGACCGTTTCCCCTGCCACCGTGACCTTGTAATGGGGCCGACGAAAGCTGTAGTGGACAGGGTAGTCGCACGCGGGCACCAGATCCCCTGCCCTGGGCTGGATCCACTTCTCACGTCCCGAAATGCGGGGGTCGCATCGGACCCCTGCCGAGGAGAAGCCGAAGCGAGTGGGGTCCAGGACGTCGGCGTGGATCCCTCGTATGCCATAGGTGGCCCTCCAGTTGCCAACACCCCACTCGCCTGGTTTGCCCGTGGCCTCGCGTGCAATGCCTGCGTAGTCGAAGACGAGGGTGCCCTCCCCCTCGAGGGTGGGCTGGAATCCTGACCACTCGTTGGACTTGCAGCCCTTGAGGAAGCCCGAATGCTCGTGGCGAATATCCTGCTCGAATTCGGCGACAAAGGTCTTCTGGACACCCTTAAAGTGGGTCAGATCGAAGGGGCCCAGCTCGATGCTGAGCTCCACAATGGACTTCTCTCGAGGCGGCAGAATGCCCAGAGCGACCCAGTCAGGGAACTGGCTCTGGTCGGACGTCCTGCCGCAGAAGGCCATCACCTGACCCGCCTGCTCCTTTGTCAGGGGAGCCCCCGTCTTTAGGTGCTCTGTGAGAGCGACGAGGGAGCCAATGGGCCCAGGATGTGCTGTGAAAGCTGCAGTGAGCGCCGCGTCAGACGCCGTGTAGTCTGCAATGAAGCGGTCCAGAGAGCCAGGGGCCAGAGGGACGTGGCAGGTCTCAGCATAGGGTCCCAGCATCGGCACAATGGTGTAGATCCCTTTGAGGCCCGCATTCAGACGGACATCCTTCGTGCCGTTCTTGAGGGAGCGCCGAATCGTCGTCGCAAGCATCTTCATCCACAGGAGACGATTGATGGGCACGAGCGGCTGCTTCACGAAGAGCTCAGGCTTGACATCCGCCAACCAGCGACTGATGATGTGTGACAGCATCTTCTGCGTCTGATCGTTCAAGAGGGTGTTGTGCGTCATCTCGATCGTGATCTTGGTCCAGCCGTCGAAGACCAGGTGGCCGCGACAGAAGCTCTGAAAGAGAGGCACGATCGCGGTCAAGAGAGGGGGCGCGTCCTGGGCCCTGAAGATGAGGCACTGCAGGAGCGAGTAGAGGTGGGCGTGGGCGTGAAGGATGTTCATATCGACTGCGCCCCCCATCCAGTCGCGCGCCTCGTGTTGGGCCAGGAAGACGTGCTTTGCATTCGTCCAGTCCTTGTCCCCGAGGCCCGTGAGAGAGTCCCCGATGAAAGGGCGACCCTCTTGGCGCTTGCAGATGCAACGGAGAACGCCAGACGCCGCATCCTTTGCAGGGCACTGACAGCAGGTCATTTGGTGCGCCTCAACGTAGTCGAAGAAGCCCACCAATGTGCCGCGGCGATCGCCCCCGTGGCCCTTGACGTCTGTAAAGACGACGCAGGCCTCGCGGCGAGGAACGGAGACCATCGACCACCCACGAACAATGGGGACGAGATCGGCGCCCCCCAACGTTGCAATGAGAGGATCGATGTTCCTGCGGCCCCAGACACCCCGCTCCACGCCACCCTTGTCACTTCCAAGCTGAGCTCCGAGATAAGAAGACATCTTGATGATTGAAGTATGGATATTAATAAGAGTTGCGCACAAGCCTTTCCAGCATCCAAGGACTTCAAATTTTTTGGGCGGTACCGTTAAGAATAAAATTACGCCTCCACCTAAAGTGGAGGCGTAATTTTATTCTTAACACTAGTGCTAATATAAATTTTATTCTTAAATTTATATTAGGCGGTATTAGTATATGAGTTCATCTAGATCACTGCCAAGAGTTAGAACAAGAAAAGCACGGACTGCTCGGCTGCCTTTAGCAGAACAAAAAGAGTGGGACCGTGTTCGTGAGGAAGTTCGCAATGGT
>Ga0114962_10001366_pt1 | contig 21170 bp, 13 predicted proteins | sample C_130820_MF_Meta_FD_87017 | JGI IMG/M metagenome (GOLD analysis project Ga0114962, IMG submission 87017) | Freshwater microbial communities from Lake Croche, Canada to study carbon cycling - C_130820_MF_MetaG | ecosystem: Environmental > Aquatic > Freshwater > Lake | place: Lake Croche, Canada... | reverse complement strand
TGAATTAAATCCAGAAAGGAATGAAATTTATCCTAAATTAATTGAGGAATTAAAAAACTATCAGCCGGAGAATTATCGAAAATCAATTTATCCGTTTAATTCTGGTCTTTATTTAAATTATTTAAATAAAACGGAATATAATTTAGACGATTTAAATTTAAGAAATATTAGTAATGTTAATACTAAAGAAGGTTTAGTAAGTACTCCACTCAATTCTGAAATGTGGGTTAAGTCTGACTACACTAATAATTTGTTTTTACAAAACTTTAATATCACATCAAATGGTGTTAACTATGGTAAAACAAACATTTTAAATACACCATATTTTCACAAACAACTTTATACAGATTTTAAAAAAAGTAGTCCATTAGGAAAATATTCGGGTTCGGCATATCTTTTATTAAATTCTTTACCTTTTAAAGATTTAGAAGATAAAATACTTCAAGACCAAACAAGAGTGTCAAGTTTATTTAAAGAAATTGGTGCATCTCATTATGTGCCATATCATTTAATGTTAAAGTGGGGGTCAATTTATCACAGATATAAAAAGAAAATTTTAGATAATGTTGATATACTATCTGGATTTCTAACAAATAATATTACACAACCAATTAATGGAAGTAATCTTTTTGATTTTGGAGTTGGAAGTACATATACTATAAATTCAGAATCTGTTTCTCACGCAACAAGTAAACATATTGGATTACATCCTTTTTATGATTCCATATTTCATCAAGTAGTAAATAATTATGCAATATCTGATACGGGTTCTACTATTTTTAATGCAAATGTAAACAGCGGAGCAATAAAAGCTAAAACTGAAACTTATGGTGATGGTGTAAAATATTATACAACATTTGTAAATAATTCAAAAACAGACCCTGACCTTTACAAATATTATACGTTATTACCATCGGTCGGCGGTAACCCAAAAGAAAGTGCACCATATAGTGTTTCGGAATACAATTCAAAAATACAATCAAGTTTCAGAGTTGTGTGGGTTGACGATGATATTAAAATAACAAATTATAGTGGAGCAACCTTCCCAAGTTATAATCAATATGTTAAATCGTATGTTAGTGGAACCATTAAAACAGATGATAACAAATTTGGATTAGGTTCAGACTATAGAAAAGTAATGGATTTGATTGGAACATTTAGTCCATCAATACTAGACGAATTTGAATCTTGTTTTATTGAATTTTCTACCGAGAAAGTTAATGAGGAAATACCTTATCATAAATTCCCACCCTATACGGGAACATCTAAGAATGTTTACACACTAAAATATGATAAGTTTCAAGATTTACTAAAAGAAATTGTCACAGTACCAATCGACACTCAAAACGACCCATCTGATTCTGGTGAGTTAATAAAAAGTTTAAAAACTAAACAATTAACTAAATTAAAAGATATTTCAGCAGAAATGTTAAAGGCGGATAATTTAATTAAATTAACTATAGGTAACCCAAAAGAAATTAACCCACATGTTTGGTATGGTTTGGCTAAATTTGATAATGTTAACACATTTAATTATGGGACGTATAATTTAACAACACAATCGGGCGACACAAAATATGTGGAATTATATGTTGGACCATATGTTAGCGGAACATCTGTTAATAACGAATATTTAGATTTCTTTGAGGATTTTAATATTGAACTTAGTGAAAGTAACGTCTTTCAATTTAGACCATTAATACAGATATATGCTGGATATATTAAAAATGGAGGTACAAATACGTTACCCGCATTTCGAACATATCTTATAGATAATGTATTAACTAAAGCATCAGATAGACTGTCAATTTATTTAACACAATTAACAGGAAAATTTGTTACGTTAAAAACTAAAGAAAATAAAAATCAATTAACTGTTTTTACTGGATATAATGATCAAACTTTAAAACTTGAAGAATATAATTATTTTAAAACATTTAACGATAAGTGGGTTTCAGGTAATTCATTAGGTAGTAGATCATTGATGGAGGAATTTTTATTCTTTGATAAAGCCAATAAAGATATTGGTGACGTTGCGTATATTAGTTTAGAAAAATTATTACCATTAGAAGATCCTAAAAACGATAAGGCTAATTTATATAGTGTTATATCCATGTTAATTCAAGGAACGGGTTTTGATATGAGAGCTTTACCAGCATATGTTAATTTTTACGGAACAAATGTTAATGGTAAATCCAAAACAACATCCTCTAAAAAAGTTGCAGAAAATATGTTTGGAACATTTTTAGATGTTGATTATCAAGAATCATCACCAAAAATCATTATTCAATATACAGGACCAACATCAAAAAGATTAGAATTAGCTGACATTGAAGCGAAGGAAAATAAATTTAAAAACGATAGTGGTAACTTATTTGCAAATGCACAAAGTCCACTTGTTGTAACAATAGATGCCGGTAACCAAGTTGGTGATTTATATAAATCAAATAAGGTAGTTGCTTTTGAGGTAAGTGTTGGAGATGAAAATCAATCAATGTTTAAAGGTGTTCAACTTGACCAATCTTCACAAAGAGAAACGTCTGAATCAATGGCAGCTACAGAAAACTTAGGTCGTTCAGAATCGGGTGCAGGTGTGTATCAATTAGATACAAATCTGTTTGATATCTATAGATTGAGGTCGTATACTTGTGAGGTTACAATGATGGGTAATGTAATGATACAACCAACAATGTATTTCTATTTGAAGAACATACCAATGTTTAGAGGTTCATATTGGATTACTGAGGTTTCACATAATATAAAACCAGGTAATATATCTACGGTATTTAAAGGAACAAGAATTCCATATACATCATTACCCGACCCAAAAGATTCGTTCTTATCAAGTTATAGAGTGTTATTTGATAAAATCACTAAGGCAGCACAAAATAGAGTTAAAGAAGAAAATTTAACATTAACGGGAGATACAAAAAATGAATTTACACTTAATACGGATAACGGAGCATTACGTGTAGATATGGGTGACCCTAAAGTTAAACCTCAGGGAGAAAAATTATTATCTACATCAGGAGTTAATGAATTTGGAGTTAATTGGGGTGGTAGAAATGGTGAGAAATATATTCAACAAATCGAATATAATGGGGTTAAGTATCTTAGAGCAATTGCTTGTGTTATGGGTGGTAAAAATTATGAACCGGCCAATGATATTGAAATGGCAATTATAAATAGAATCACCACTAAAACTGTAAATTCCGGTATAATTGAAAGACCAGGAAAAATATATTGGCAAGATATTAAAGATAATAAAACCAATCAATTCTATTCAATGAAGTTTGATTTATCGTCTTCTTACCCAAGTCAAATTATAAGTGCTAAAACAACGTTTGTGAATCCAAATGGTAAAAAACCAATAACTATAACCGTTGACCCACTAACCGATAGTACTATTACCCCAACAAATATAAAGGGTCCAATTAATAGAGGACCAAATGTTGCTGGTTATGGGGTTGCTTTATCCAAGAAATTAATGACTGATTTAGGGTTAACTGATGGCCAAGTTGTTTATTTTACAATGGAGAAGGGATATTAATAATAATTGAGATATTTATATGAATATGAGAAATAATTTAGATAACACAATAGACAATTTTTTAACACCTAAAAACGTTAAAAAAGTTTCCCATGACGGAATGGAAAGGGAAGAATGTGATATGGTAACAGGAGAATGTTACACAATCAGAGAAAAAGACGGAATCGTTGAAAGAATAAATAAAAGATATATTACCGATGACGGTAGACAATTATTACAAGATTAAGCCATGTTAGAACAAAAACTACAAGAAGAATTAAATCGTTACAAAGCCATCAATAGATACGGTAAAACGATGATAATGGAACAAGATGCTCTTGGTGGTGAATTACCTCCACCTGCAGACCCCGCAGCCGCACCTGCAGATCCAGCGGCATTACCTACAGATGTTCCACCTGCAGACCCCGCAATGGCTGACGCGGGAGCGGCACCAGCATTACCTGAAGGTGATACTACTGAGGAAATTGACATTACAGATTTAGTTGATATGACTAAAAGTATTAAAAAAGATATTGAAACTAATAAACAAGACCACGGTGCTGTTGTAAGTAAAATGGACGATGTGTTTACTAAATTAGGTGATTTAGAACAAAAACTTGCTCAAATGGACCAAGTTATGGCTAAAATTGACCAATTAGGTACTCAAGTTCAACAAATGAAACCTGAAACTCCAGTTGAGAAATTAGAAATGAGATCATTAGATTCATACCCATTTAACGAAAAACCACAAGAATTTTTCGCACATAAACAAGGGGAAATGAGAGCAAGTGGTAAAAATGAATATGTTCTTACTAAAGACGAAGTAAGTAATTACTCGCCTGACCAAGTTAAAACATCTTTTAATCCAACACCTGATGAATATCAATTCTAATATAAATTTCTTATTAGGATTAAGTGCTCAGTTAAAGGTGATGCATTGGCAAACCAAAGGTTATTCAAGACATCAAGCTTTCGGTAACACATACACACTTTGAGTGATTTAACGGATACTTTTGTTGAAGCGGCTATGGGAAAATATGGTCGTTTTAAGTTAGATGATGAGACAAATACAATAACATTAGTTAATTTATCAGAGTTAAAACCTGAGGAAATGGTTAATACCGTAAAAAATGCTCTTATTCAATATACTGAACAATTTGAACCAACCGATACTGATATTTTAAATATTAGAGATGAGATGTTAGGTTTATTTAATAAATTATCCTATCTATTAACCTTAGAATAACATTTAAAAACATTTTTAAAAATAATTGAACCGGATTTCTTAATTCGGTTTTTTTTATTTATATTTTACTATAACAGTTTTATAAATAAAAATTTTTAATTATGTCAACATTTGATGCAGTACTAGCACAGTACGAGAAAAACAAAAATGCCACAAGTGGCAATTCTAACAAAATGTCTTCAGAAGACAGAATGAAGCGTTATTTCACTACCGTATTACCTAAGGGTTCTAAGGGAGAAGAAAGACGTATTCGTATTTTACCTACAAAAGATGGTGGTTCACCATTCGTTGAGGTCTACTTCCACGAAGTTCAAGTGGATGGAAAATGGGTTAAATTATATGACCCTAAACAAGAAGGAAAACGTTCACCATTGAACGAAGTTCAAGAAGCCCTAATGGCAACAGGTGTTGAAGCAGATAGAGAAACTGCTCGTCAATATCGTTCTCGTAAATTCTATATCGTAAAAGTTATAGATAGAGACCACGAAAATGATGGTGTTAAATTTTGGAGATTTAAACACAACGCAAAAGGGGACGGTATTTTAGACAAAGTATTCCCAATCTTCCGTAACAAAGGTGATATTACTGACCCTGAAAAAGGACGTGATATGATTTTATCATTAACCTTAACTAAGGCGGGTACAGGTAAAGAATACACAGTAATCAATTCAGTAATTCCTGAAGATGCGGGTCCGTTACATGCAGATTCTAACGTGGCGAAAGCTTGGTTAGATGATGAATTAACATGGTCTGATGTTTATTCTAAGAAAGGTGAAGATTATTTAGAGATGGTTGCAAGAGGTGAAGTTCCACGTTGGGATTCTAATCAAAACAAATTCGTTTCAAGTAATAACACTACTGATGAAGAAACAATCGCAGCACCTAAAAAACCAACTACCGTGGTTGACCCACAAGTTGACGAAGAGGTTGATGAAGATTTACCGTTCTAATTAATTCATGATGTTCCCGACACCAATGTCGGGAACATCCTTTTAAAAACAAAAACATGGCAGGTATAAAAAAGACTGATTTTTCAGCAATCAAAAAGAAGTTCTCAAAAGAGGCAGAATATAAACCAGACCGTTTTTTCGATTTGGGTGATGCTTTCTTAGATGCAACAGGAATTCCTGGTCCCGCAATGGGTCACATCAATATGTTATTAGGACATAGTGATACAGGTAAAACAACCGCACTTGTAAAGTCAGCGGTAGATGCACAAAAAAAGAATATTGTTCCTGTGTTTATTATCACAGAACAAAAATGGAGTTGGGACCACGCGGAATTAATGGGTTTTGATAAAAACGGAGATTATCTTTTTAATAGTGATTTTGAATATATTGAACAAATCACAGAGTATATTAATGAATTATTAGATGCTCAAGAAAAGGGAGACTTACCTCACGATTTATTAATCCTTTGGGATTCAGTGGGTTCAGTTCCTTGTAAAATGACATACGATGGTAAAGGTGGTAAACAACACAATGCGTCGGTATTAGCTGACAAAATTGGAATGGGTATCAACCAACGTATTTCAGGTTCAAGAAGAACAGATAAACCTTATACAAACACATTAATCATTGTTAATCAACCTTGGGTAGAATTACCTGATAATCCTTTTGGACAACCTAAAATTAAAGCAAAAGGTGGAGAAGCAATTTGGTTAAACTCAAGTATTGTATTTTTATTTGGTAATCAAAAAGGTGCGGGAACTACAAAAATCTCTATCACTAAAGATAAGAGAAAAGTAAAAATTGCAACAAGAACAAAAATCTCTATCATGAAGAACCACATCAATGGTTTAGGATATGAAGATGGTCGTATCTTGGTTACATCTCACGGATTTATGGGTGGAAGAGAAGAAGGTGAAGAAAAGAAATCTCTTGAAGAATACAAAAAAGAGTGTGGTGAATACATCAGTAAGATGTTAGGTGTTAGTGTTACAGACATCGCAGACGTAGAAGTTGTAACAGAAGAGTCTGACCTATAAAAATTTTAAATGTCCGTTTTACTTGTTGATGGTGATAATTTACTTACGATTGGTTTCTATGGTGTTAAGAATATGTTCTATAGGGGACAACACATTGGAGGGATTTATCATTTTCTCAATACTCTTAGGAGAACGTTTGAGTTATATCACTTAGACAAGATAGTTGTATTTTGGGACGGGTTCGAAGGTTCTCAAAATAGAAAAAAAATATACGTTCATTATAAAGAAAATAGACGGCAAAGACTTAGGACTGAAGAAGAATTAAGTTCATACTCATACCAAAGAGAACGAGTTAAACAATATCTTGAAGAGTTATTTGTAAGACAAGGTGAGTATGAATTTTGTGAAACAGACGATAGTATCGCTTATTACACACAAAACTCACCTAACGAAAAGAAAATCATTTATTCATCTGATGGAGATTTGACACAGTTAGTGTCAGACAATACGGAAATTTACAATCCGTCCCATCACAAATTATACAAACAAAATGATACGATAGTTTACGACCACGAAGAAATCTTAATTGAAAACGTTAAGTTAGTAAAAATGATGTGTGGTGATTCCTCAGACAATATCGCAGGAATTAAAGGAATGGGAGTAAAGAAATTCATATCTCTATTTCCCGAAATTAGAGCCGAAAAAATATCTGTTCAACAAGTTAAAGAAAGGGGTAATCTCCTTTTTGAACAGGACAAACACAACAAATTAATTGCAAATTTATTAACAGGAGTTACAAAGTACGGCGTATTCGGTGAAGAGTTCTTCGACGTAAACAATCGTATCGTTAGTTTGGATGAACCATTTTTAACTGACGAGGCAGTAGAAAATATTACATTGTTAATTAATGAATCATTAGACCCCGAAGGTCGGTCATATAAAAATACAATGAGAATGATGATGGAAGATGGATTGTTCAACGTATTACCAAAATCAGACGATGCGTGGACAAAATTTTTAAACCCATTTCTCCGTTTAACAAGAAAAGAAAAAAACAATAAAAAAACGATAAAAATCAAAAATTATGAGTAATCAACAATTAGACATTACAAAATTTGAATTTGTTCTATCATTAGATGGGAACATAATCTGTCAGAGATACTTCAACGTAAAGGATCACGTTGAACAAGCTAGACGTTCAATGGATTTACACTATTATTTAAAAAGTATTTGTGAGGATATTAGTGAAGATTTGAAAATAAAAAGTTCCAATTATTTGTGTGAAAATCAAAATTATTTCTTATCTTCTGAATATGTGGAAGATTCACTAGAGAAGGATAGAGAACATTTTTTATTAGAAATTAAGTTAGAAGACGATGTATTTATTCAAAGGATATTCCCCGCATATTATTACCACCCGAAGGTTAGATATACGGTAGACATACGTCCAAAACTCAAAACAATTTTATCAGATTTAACTGACATTTTATCATCTGAAGAGTTGGAGACTACATATTTGAACTACGAGTTATAATTTAAAAATATATATAAAAAATAAACATGGAAGAGAGGAATTTTGGGTATTTAGGGTTTTCATTTCAACAATCCCTAATTAAAGCAATAGTTGAAGATAAAAAATATGCAGAATCGATTATCGACGTATTAGAAACTAAATTTTTTGAGAACGCCTCATTTAAATTTATAATTGAGAACATTAAAGAGTTATACAAGACCTATAATAGAATTCCCGATTACAATACATTGGCCCAAAAAATTATGGCCGAAGGTGGTAATAAAGATTCCTCTAAGGTACATCTTGATACGTTAGAATCTATAAAGGAAAATGAAGACCAAATTGCGTATGTAAAAGACACCGCTCTTAATTTTTGTAAACAACAAAATTTAAAAAGAGAGCTTAAAAGTGTTCAAAATATTATTGAAAGTGGTGAGTTTGAGGCATATAACAAAATCGAACAAATTATTCAAAAGGCGTTACAAATTGGTATTACAAATGACGAAGCTCATGATGTGTTTTTTGATATTGATGGAGCATTAGAAAAAGACTTTAGACATCCATTACCGACAGGTATTGTTGGAGTTGACAACTTACTTAAAGGTGGATTAGGAATTGGAGAATTGGGTATTGTATTGGCTCCAACGGGTACTGGTAAAACTACTTTACTTACTAAGTTTGCCAATACCGCATATAACTTAGGATATAATGTGGTTCAAATATTTTTTGAAGATAATCCTGGTAACATTAAAAGAAAACATTATACCATTTGGTCAGACATTGCACCTGACGAACAACCTGAATTTAAAGACTTAGTAAAAGAAAAAGTTGAGGAGGCTCAATCTCGTTCTACAGGCACTTTAAAATTGTTAAAATTGGCAAGTGATAATGTTACGGTTTCTGAAATTAAAAATAAAATCAGAAAAATGAATTCAGATGGTATTAAAGTAGATTTATTAGTTTTAGACTACGTTGATTGTATTTCATCTGATAAATCAACAAACGGTGAAGAGTGGAAAGGTGAAGGTTCTGTTATGAGAAGTTTGGAATCTATGACTGGCGAATTTGAAATGGCAATATGGACTGCAACACAAGGTAATCGTGAATCAATTTCATCAGAAGTTGTAACGGGAGACCAAATGGGAGGTTCAATTAAGAAGGCACAAATTGCGCACGTTATTTTATCAATAGGTAAAACATTAGAACAAAAAGAACATAACTTAGCTACTTTAACATTACTTAAATCACGTATCGGTAAAGATGGTGTAGTGTTTCAAAACTGTAAGTTCAACAACGAATATTTGGTAATTGATACCGAGTCACAAAATACATTGTTAGGTCACGAACAAGACGAAGTTGAAAAAAGAAAAAATAGAGTTGCCGATATCTACAAAAAGGCACAAGAAAAAAAAGTAACGCAAATTAAATAATTGAACATGAAAGAAAAAATATTAATGGATAATCCCCATAGATTTGTGTTGTTTCCTATTGAACACAATGATTTATGGAAAATGTATAAACAACAACAAGCTTGTATATGGACAGCGGAAGAGATTGATTTAGGTCAAGATATAACAGATTGGGAAAATAAATTGAACTCAGATGAACAACATTTCATTAAACATGTATTGGCATTTTTTGCTGCATCTGATGGAATTGTAAATGAGAATATTGCTGAAAATTTTGTAAACGAAGTACAATATACTGAAGCTAAAATGTTTTACGGTTTCCAAATTATGATGGAAAATATTCATAGTGAGACATACTCATTATTGATTGATTCATACATTAAAGATAAAGAAGAACAATTACATTTATTTCATGCTATAGATACAATTCCTGCAATTCAAAAGAAAGCGGAATGGGCAGTGAAATGGATTAGTTCCGAATCTTTTGTTGAGAGACTAATTGCCTTTGCTGCGGTTGAGGGTATTTTCTTTTCAGGATCATTCTGTTCAATATTTTGGTTAAAGAAAAGAGGTTTAATGCCAGGGTTAACATTTTCAAATGAATTAATTTCAAGAGATGAGGGAATGCATTGTGATTTTGCTTGTCACCTATATAATAACCATATTGATAATAAATTAAGTGAAAAGAAAATTAGAGAGATTATCTGTGGAGCTTTGGAAATTGAAAAAGAATTTATTCTTGAAGCGTTACCTGTTAGATTAATTGGTATGAATTCAGAATTAATGGCTCAATATCTTGAGTTTGTAACAGATAGATTATTAACAGCACTAGGATGTTCAAAAGTTTACAATTCTACAAATCCATTTGATTTCATGGAGAATATTGCAATACAAGGAAAAACAAATTTCTTTGAAAAACGAGTTGCAGAATATCAAAAGATGGGAGTAAATAACAACGGTTCCGAAGATTTAGATTCGGCATTTGGTGATGTAGATTTTTAAAAAATTAAATATAAGATGAAAGTAAAGAAAAGAGATGGTTCCCTTGAGGAAATGAGGTATGATAAAATTACAAGAAGAATTAGTATTTTTTGTAGTGATTTAAATTTAGAATATATTGATCCAACATACGTTACTTTAAAAGTCACACAAGGTATATATGATGGAATTTCAACAACAGAATTAGATGTATTGGCAGCAGAGACCGCGGCTTCAATGACAACAACACATCCAGACTACGCTAAGTTATCTGGTAGGTTGGCGGTTTCTAATTTACATAAAACAACTCCTAAAAAATTCTCACAATGTATTAAAGAGTTGTATTCATTTACTGAACCAAAAACAGGAAAAGAATCGTCATTAATATCAACTGAGGTTTATGAGTTTGTCATGAGCAATAAAGAATCACTTGATGGGGCAATTCACCAAGAGAGGGATTTAGATTTTGACTATTTTGGTTTTAAAACATTAGAACGTTCATATCTTTTAAAAATTGGTGGACGAGTTGTTGAAAGACCACAATATATGTACATGAGAGTTGCGGTCGGAATATGTAAGGGTAATGTCCAAATGGCATTAAGAATCTATGATGATTTGTCACAACATTATTATACACACGCAACACCAACATTATTTAATGCAGGAACAAAACGACCACAAATGTCATCTTGTTTTTTAATTGGAAACAAAGGGGATGATATTAACGGATTGTTTGATACTATTAAAGACGTTGCAAACATTTCTAAGTGGGCTGGCGGTATTGGATTACACGTACATGATGTTCGTGCTAAAGGAGCTTATATTAAAGGAACCGGTGGAGAATCTGATGGTATTGTACCAATGATGAAAACATATAACGAAGTGGCTCGTTGGATTAATCAAGGTGGTAAACGTAAAGGTTCGTTTGCTGTTTATCTTGAACCATGGCACGCGGATGTTTTTGAATTTATTGATTTAAGAAAAAACACAGGTAAGGAAGAAATGAGGGCTAGAGATTTATTTTTAGCAATGTGGACTCCTGATTTATTTATGCAACGTGTTGAACAAGATGGAGAATGGTCTTTATTTTCACCAGATGAGGCACCTGGTTTATCTGATGTATATGACACACCTGAAGAAAAGAAATTCACTAAGTTATATGAATCATATGAAAAAGAAGGAAGGGCAAGAAAAGTAATTAAGGCGAGAAAGTTAATGGATGCAATTTTAACCTCTCAAATTGAAACAGGTACTCCTTATATGTTATATAAAGATCCCGCAAACTATAAATCAAATCAAAAGAACTTAGGTACAATTAAATCTTCAAATTTATGTACCGAAATTATTGAATACTCTTCACCAACAGAACAAGCTGTTTGTAATTTGGCATCAATCGCATTGCCTAAGTATATCATTAACGGAGAATTTAATCATCAAATGTTATATGAATATACCTACCAAGTTGTAAAAAACTTGAACAACGTAATCGATTTAAATTTTTACCCAACCGAAGAAACAAAACGTTCAAACTTCAAGCATCGACCTGTTGGTTTGGGGGTTCAAGGTTTAGCTGACGTTTTTTGTTTATTGGGATTACCATTTGAAAGTGAATTGTCAGATACGTTACAGACAGATATTTTTGAGACAATTTATTTTGCGGCGTTAACATCATCTAAAGATTTGGCAATAGAATTTGGACCGTATGAATCTATTGTTGGTTCACCTATTGAAAAAGGTATTTTCCAATATGAAATGTGGGGTAAAAAAGATTCAGATTTATCAGGTCGTTGGGATTGGAAATCTTTAAGAAAAGAAATTAAATCTAAAGGTGTTAGAAACTCATTATTAGTTGCACCGATGCCTACAGCATCTACTGCTCAAATTTTAGGAAATAATGAGGCGTTTGAACCATTTACAACTAACTTATATTCTCGTAGAACTTTAGGTGGTGAATTTATTGTTATCAATAAACATTTGGTTAAAGAATTAATTAAATTAAATGTTTGGAATGACAACTTAAAAAATAAATTAATAATGGAAAACGGGTCGGTTCAAAATATTCCTGAAATTCCTACCGAGGTAAAAGAAAGATATAAGACCGTTTGGGAAATGTCACAAAAAAGAATTTTACAGATGGCGGCAAATCGAAGTGTTTTCATAGACCAATCTCAATCTTTAAATTTATTTATTGATAATACAACTAAACCTAAATTATTGGCGGCTCATTTATTTGGTTGGAAATTAGGGTTAAAAACGGGTATGTATTATTTAAGAACAAGAGCTGCGGTGGATGCGTTAAAAGGTTTGGGTATCGATATGTCAAGTTCAAAACCCGTAGAACAAAATCCTGGTCAACAAGCTGCAGTGTTTTTAACCACCCCAACAAATAACACACTAATAAGTGAAGAAACTCCAGAAATGGAAATGACGACGGTAAAACCAACAGATTCTCCATTTGATTGTGATGGATGTGGTTCTTAACATGATTGTGTGAATATCAAAATAGTATATTAAATCCAACTTAGGTTGGATTTTTTATTTATTACCATTTTACTATTGTTTATATTTATTGTTATGGCAGTAACATATGGTATAGATTTCCCATTTAGGGATAGTCTACAAGGTAAGTTTATAAAAATGACTAGTAGTCCTGAAAGAGAGATTAGAGCAAATCTAATTCATCTTTTATTGACAAAAAAAGGAAGTAGGTATTATCTACCAGATTTTGGTACTAGATTATATCAATTTATTTTTGACCAAAATGATAGTGTAACGTTTAATTTAATTGAGGACGAAATTAGGGATTCAGTAAAAAAATATATACCAAATTTAGATATCAGTTCAATTACGGTTATGTCAGCGGAGGATGACCCTGACCACACAACGACATTTACAGAAAATGAAGATGAAAGACTTTTTAGAGTAAGTGACAATGCAACTAAACCATATACTGCGGTGGTTAAAATAAACTACACAGTTAATAACGGAGCTTTTTCATCTTCGGACTTTATAATATTAAACATATAAAATGGCTAAAAAAATATCATACGCAACCAGAGATTTTGCTGGATTAAGACAAGAGTTAGTAAATCTAACTAGTGAATATTATCCTGATTTAATCAAGAACACAAACGACGCATCCATATTTTCGGTTTTATTGGATTTGAACGCTGCGGTTGCGGATAATTTACATTTTCATATTGACAGAGTTTGGCAAGAAACTATGTTGGACTTTGCACAACAAAGACAATCGTTGTTTCATATTGCTAAAACATATGGCATTAAAATACCGGGTAATAGACCGTCAGTATCTTTAGCGGACTTTTCAATAAATGTTCCTGTAAGAGGAGATAAAGAAGATGAAAGATATTTGGGAACAATTAGAATTGGAGCACAAGTTTCAGGTGCGGGTCAAATATTTGAATCTATTACTGATATTGATTTCTCAAGTCCTTTTAATGACAAAGGTGAACCAAATCGATTAAAAATACCCAATTTTGACACCAATAACACTTTAGTGTCATATACAATAACTAAAAGAGAACCTGTCGTTAATGGGGTCTCAAGAATATACAGAAGGGTTATTACTGAATTAGACCAAAAACCTTTTTTAAGACTTTATTTACCTGAACAAAATGTTTTAGGGGTTACCTCGGTTATTCATAAAGATGGTACAAGTTTTAATGCCAATCCAACATCTACTGAATTTACAACGATAACAAATAAATGGTATGAAGTTAAGTCTTTAATACAAGATAAAGTCTTCATACCCGATCCAACTGCGGTATCTGACAAAGATAATTTCAAGGCGGGAAAATATATTGATGTTGTTAATAAATTTTACACAGAACATACCCCTGAAGGTTATTATTCTTTAACATTTGGTTCAGGAAATGTAGACCCTTTAGATAATTTAGACAATTATATGAATGGCTCACTTAAAGTAAACTTAGCAAGTTATTTGAACAACATGTCTTTAGGGTCAATACCAAAAGCTGGTACCACATTATTTGTTAAGTACAGAATTGGTGGAGGTAAAAGTTCAAATCTTGGTGTAAATGTTATTAATAGTGTGGATGAAGTTGAATTTAATGTAAACGGTCCAAGTGGAACAATCAACAGTCAAGTGGTTGGTTCACTAAGAGTATCAAATGTGACTCCTGCAATCGGTGGTGCAGACCAACCAACAATAGAAGAAATTAGAAACATGGTTGCATATAATTTTGCGGCACAAAATAGAGCGGTAACATTAAATGATTATAAATCATTAATTGAGACAATGCCATCGACATTTGGAGCACCTGCTAAAGTAAATGTAATGGAAGAAGACAATAAAGTTAGAATTAAATTACTATCATATGATGATTTGGGTAATCTAACTGACACAGTTTCTAACACATTAAAAAATAATATCATAAATTATCTTTCTGAATATAGAATGATAAATGATTATATAGACATTGCAAGTGGTGAGGTTATCGACTTTGGTTTGGAGATTGATTTACACGTTGATAAAAATGAAAACCCAACTGACATAGTTAGAACTGTTATTCAAAACACAACAAGTTTCTTTGCTATTGAGAAAAGAAAAATGGGTGATCCATTGTTTGTTGGTGATTTAAAAAGAGAAATTGGTAATGTTGGTGGAGTAACTAACGTAATTGATGTTCGTGTTTATAATAAAATTGGTGGACAATATTCTTCAACTGAAGTGTCACAAGCATATAGTGATACTTTAACAAAAGAAATTTTACAATCGGATATGACCATTTTTATGAAGTCAAATCAAATATTTCAAATTAGGTTTCCAAATATTGATATAAAAGTGAGAACCAAAACATTAGGAACGACTACATACTAAAATGTTTTTTGTGTATAATAGTAGAAAATCGGATAGTTTCTATTTATTATAAGAACCATGCAGAAACATAGAATTTCAACAAATATAGGTAAGGACCAAAGAGTCACTGTCGAAATCAAACAAGATTACGACTTGCTTGAAATTTTGTCTTTAAAATTCAGTCAACAAGACGTCTATACATCACTTTGTGCTGATTATGGGGTTATTTGCGGTAGGATAACGGCAAATGACGGATTCGGTATCCCAAACGCTAAAGTATCAATTTTTGTACCTCAATTAACTAAAGATTCAGATGATCCCGTAATATCTGCGTTATATCCATATACATCAATATCGGAAAAAAACGAAAATAATTATCGATACAATTTATTACCCGCAAGAAAACAACATGGTGGACATGTACCAACTGGTACATTTCCTGATCAAACTGAAATTTTAACAAGAGAAGAATACTTGGAGGTATATGAAAGTTATTACACATATACAGTTAAAACTAATGAATCGGGTGATTTCATGATTTGGGGAGTTCCTTTGGGTCAACAAACAATAAACGTTGATATTGATTTATCGGATATTGGATGTTTTTCTTTAAGACCATATGATTTCATTAAAAAAGGAGTTGGTATTGACCAATTTGATAGATATTATAATTTCAAATCAGGTTCAGATGTTGATGGTTTACCACAAATTGTAAATTTTCAAAAAACTGTTGAAGTATACCCATTTTGGGGTAATATAGATTTATGTCAAATTGGTATTACAAGAACTGATTTTGATTTATTAGATAAGGGAATTAAAATTGAACCAATCTCATTGATTTTAACTTCCACAGTTACAGATGATAATGGGGACGCAATTAAAAGAAATGGGGTAGTGCGACGTAAGTCTGGTTACAAATGTAATTTACAGACAACGGAAGGTAGAATCAACGCTGTTAGATATACGGGTAAAAAAGTTTATGGTTCCGATAAAGTTACGTTATATCCTGAGTTAGAATATTTTAACCCAACTGAGTCTATTGATACCGATGGAACTGCAATGGTGGTTTTACCAATGAACATGGAGTATGTTTATACAAATGAATTTGGTGAACAAGAAATTACAAATGATATTAATAAAGGTATACCAACAACAACTTGTGCTCGTTTTAAATTTACTTTAGATGGTAATAATGAAAAAACAAGTACTGCAAAATATTTGGTTCCACAGATTAGAGAATATAATACTGACATTAATGGTGGAAATTATTATGCAGAATATGAACCAGAATTATTAACTACCTACCAATTTTCAAATGTATTTGAGGATTATTTAAAAATTGTAACTCCAAATAATGGTATGGGTACTATTGATAGTATGAGTACCGGATATACCGAAGATAAGAAAGCGTTAATGTTAGGTACAAATAATGGTGGAGTACCTGAAGATGTTTTTTATAAATTTATTTTTGGGAAAGTATATACGGTTTCATCATTTCAAGGTTCACATTATGAAACATCCGGAATAGAAAATTTTTTAGGATTATCAAGAAAAGATGCATTTTTAGGTATTAAAGAAATAAGACCAAATGTGGAAGATGATTGTGCATCTAAAGCAAATTATTTCCCAACAAATTTTGCATTTAGAAATAGAATAAAATTTGGATTAATTATTTCAGAAATATTATTGTTTTTACAATATATTTTTAGTGTGGCGTATATTTGGATTATAGAAACTTTAGGTGGTACGTTATGGAAGATTGCAAGATTTTTGGGACCTAAAAATTTCTTTTTTGCTAATCATCCATTTTTTGACATTGGTACTTCATTTATAAAATTAGCATATGATTTACAAGAGTCGGGACAAACTGTTTTACCGTTAACCACATATCCAACTTGTGAAGAATGTACGTCAGATGTGGATACTGTTGACCCATCAAATAATACAACATTTAATATTGAGGAGGGATGTAAAAAATATGATAAATTCTACAACGAGAGTTTAGTTTATGCGTATATATGGTCAGATAATAATAGTTATGGAACAAATAGTTTACCATCAAACAGTGGTAATAAAGATGGTCCTATTTGGTTCAACGCATCTAGACGAATTTCTTATGATTATTTAGGTAGTATAAATGCATGGCATTTATTAGGTAAACCACATTATGAAGATACACCACATATTAAAGAACAATTAACAAGTCCAGGTTCTGGTTGGTCAATAATGGCAGCAGTTGTTGGTGAGGCTGGTAAAAATGTAACTCTTAACTCCCCTGGAAATCCATATTATGTTTCTACATTTAACACAACAACAAGAAGATTACCAAATCGTGTTGACACTGAAGCTGTTACAATAAATTATAATAAAAAAACAAAATCAGGATTAACTGAAATTAGAGATGGTGTTATTACTATTGTTCCCGTAATTGATGGGCCGTCAAAAAGTATAAGTGTTATTAAAGAATGGTATAAAAGAAAAAGAGTTGGTGTGTTTTTTTGTGGTGGAGTTGTTAATTATTCATTTATTGATAATTGGTTAAATGGTATTTTATATTTCTTTAAATTTGATAAAAGAATTAGTTGGGATGATGAGGCGGCATTAGATTTAAATCAAAGAGGTTCAAAGTATCCAAGAGAATTGGTATTTTATAATGTATTAGAAAAAGAATTTTATTATAGAGCTACACCTTATAATCCAACAAATGGATTTATTGGTCAACAATACTCAAGTTATAAAGAAATATTACATCCAACAACATTTTATGATGTTGGTGTTAGAGATGAATTCTTATATGAGATTTGTCAAGACCCAAGAGTAGACCCAACGTGTTCAGTTGTTAGAGATATTCATGCGACATCATATCAAGATCCCGCTAATATTGTGGAATATGCTATAAACTATAGATTAGATGTTAACAATGGTAATTTTGATGTCGGTGATTTTTTCACAGGAATAGGATTAGGATCTAATGTAGGTGCGTTTGATGGAGATATTACACAATTAATGTCAATAAATTGTGAAGCGGGAATTGAGGCTTTTGATTTAGACAGTCCACATTATTTCTTTTACAATGGGGAAATAATGGATCCTGAGGATCCTACTTTAGTAGAATATTTTACCGATGGAAATGGTAATTATGGACCAACACCTATTGATTTGAAATTAGATATTAATGGTGCCTTTATTAGACAATGTTTAAATTTTAGATTAGGTGATTATACACAAAAAGTACCATTTTATTTATGGGATAAAGTTGGTGAAGGATTTGGATCTTTTAACACAAATTGGCAAGATGACCAATCATGGGATAAAACTGTAATTGCAGTTGAACCATTACAAAGATTACATTCAATTTCATTAATGGCAAATTCGGGTATATTTTCAACTGGTAATACCACAAACTATGTTATGGCTGATGGGGAAGAAGAATATCTTTTAAAACCAATTACTAAAAATCACCCTGGTTATGTGTTTGATGGTAACTACACCGATATGTTGGAAAGATTTGAAAACATTAGTTATTCTGCACCGAGTGGGTCAACTGTTGGTTTTGTTGAGGGTGATATTTGGTTACAAGTTACATCCGGTACATTAAAAAATCCATTAAGGGGTTACATATATGTTGTGGTAAATCAAACTTGGACCGCAGAACCAAATCAATATATTAATGGTACCAATGAAACATTTTTATTTAAAACAATAAATAACTACACAGGAAACAAACAAGTGTTATCTACACCATTTTTATTTTATTTTGGTTTAAGACCAGATAAAACATCTTTGGACACATTAATAAAATATTATGGTCCAAAAGGTGCATTCCCATCAACCGATTCTTGTGTGAATATTGATGTAGTAAATGGTCCATCATCATCACCATCACCAACACCAACAAGGGGAGCAATTACCACATCAACACCCACACCAACACCTACGCTAACAGTAACTCCATCTTCAACAAATGGAACACCAAGTTATCGATATTATGAATTAAAAAATTGTAACGACGATTCGGTTAATGGTATAAAATATTCAATAAGATATCTTACTGGTACGTATAATTCGGGCGATAGAGTTTTTTCATCATCACCATCAATTCCATACGTAATAACCTCAACATTAGAATCAATACCTAATGGTATTAATACATATGATTTATTACAAATTACACGGTCATTTGATATTGATACATTACAACCGTTATATGGTTGTCCACCAACTACTGGCACAACATCATCAACTCCTGGTTATACAAGAGTGACATTAATTCGTGGAGGTACTAATACGTGGTATAATGGAACATACGCAAAAGACCAGCTTTGTGGAAACTATCCAATATCCGCATTTAATTATGTTCACGGAGAAACAAATGGTGGTGATATTTTTAATAAATACATCGAGTACATCTCAACAGGTATGACACCGTCAACACTATATAACGTTTGGGATGAACAAGATAGATTCACACCTTTTGACGGTGGAAATTATAACTACGGAGTTATGATACCAGAATCAGGTTCAACAATAACACATATCGTTGAGGTTTCAACAAACGGACAAATAAATAACTGGCGTAAATGTACGTAGTAAAAAAATATAAAATTGGAAGAAAATAAAAAAATAATATTACCAAGTAAAAAGTTCGCCAATGCACCTGACGAAGAATTAGATTTAAAATTAAATCTTGATACTTCCGAATCTTTGCTAAGAATTGGAGAAAGGGATATTGTGTTAGATGTTGCCAAGTTATATTCTAAAGAAAGAAACGATTCCATTAATTATAAAATTTATGGTAAGTTAAAAATGGTTTTTCGTAATTTATATTGTGGAAATACAGATTACACATATTTGAAAGATAGGTTATATTTGGTTGGGGATGGTACTGATAATGACCATACAGGTTTTTTACCATATGATGAATTTGCGTTCATGAGACGTGATGTTTATCGAGAGATTAATACTTCAGAAACTAGAGATACTGTACCAACTAAATTTAAACTTTTAAATGGATACACTGGGTCTACCGCTCACACAACAGTCACTCCAATTAATGCTCCATACCAAAATTGGAATTTATATTTAAGTTATGTTTATAGTGGAGATACCAATTTCCCGATGAAATATAGCTTAACTGGTGGTACATATAATAGTTTTGTTGCAAATGATGGTATTCCATTTAGAGTAACATACACTGGTGGAACGATGTATGAACTAACAAGTCCTGTTGAACATGGGATGACTGCAGGTGATTACATTGTATTATCGGGAGGAACATTTAATGGTAATGCATCGGGAAGAACATATTCAATAACAAGTGTTGGAAATGAAATTTATGGTTCAGAAAAATATGTTGTTAATATTCTTAAATCACAAATACCGAAAAATAAAAGTTTTAACACTATCATGTTTGGTAAGAGATGTTTAGATATAAATAACATATCAGGTTCAACATCAACTTATTATGTACATAAACATAAAACATTAACAGATGTTAACGGATATATTTTAGATAAAGTTGGGTTTGAAACTCCAATATGGGAAGACGAAAAAAAATTGTTATTTGAAAATTTTTCAGGTGCTAATGATGTGTTGGTTGAAAGAAATAGAATGGAATCTGTTTTATACGATTTTAAAGAACCATTTAAGTTAAGTGGATTAACAAACAATTTAGGGTTTACACCAACGGAAGTTTATGTAACCGCATTGTTTAGAAATGGAAATGGAT
>Ga0114962_10001365_pt1 | contig 21177 bp, 17 predicted proteins | sample C_130820_MF_Meta_FD_87017 | JGI IMG/M metagenome (GOLD analysis project Ga0114962, IMG submission 87017) | Freshwater microbial communities from Lake Croche, Canada to study carbon cycling - C_130820_MF_MetaG | ecosystem: Environmental > Aquatic > Freshwater > Lake | place: Lake Croche, Canada... | reverse complement strand
TTCTGTTTTTAACTTGTGAATTGATTAAATTAATAATACAAAGGTAATAATAATTATTATACATTGATACTAACTAATATAAAAAAACTTATAACTAACTGATATTCAGCCTAATTATTTTTTTTAAAACAAGCCTACGACTAAGTAATACGAGAAAAAAAATAAATAATGCCACGTATCACGTATCTACCATAATTACCCATAATACCCAATTCCACCATAATTACCCATAATACCCAACATAAACAGGGTTAACAGGTCGTGAAGTATCTAAGATTATAGTCCACTATATTGGACACTATACTCTATGACAGTATGATAACCTGATAACCTGATAACCATGATAACCATGATAACAGGATAACAGTAGGACCCTGATAACCCTGATAACCTGATAACCTGATAACCTGATAACCATGATAACCATGATAACCATGATAACCATGATAACCATGATAACCTGATAACCATGATAACCATGATAACACAGGTTGAACAGGATGACACAGGTTGAACAGGTACCATGGTTGAACAGGTTACCAGTGGGCACATAGGTACATAGGATGACCAAGGGTACCCCCCCTTTCACCTGTTTACGCTTTCAGCGTTTTCGCTTTTCAGGTGGGGAGGGGTGGTTTATTGTATATCCTACCTTTACAGAGAGAATATAGTTAATTACTATTTTTACGTGTAGAATATGATTAAATTAATGTTAAAATGGTATTCCCGATAAGACGTAATTAAGCAATGTGGAAATAATTTTTATAATTCTACGTGTGTATAGATTATGGTAACATTGGGTGAATGTGTGAATGGGTGAATGGTTTAAGATGTTGATTATGGTAGAACCGAGTATGAGTTACGTAATGCCATGTAGTTGCTAATTCACGAACACTTTCGTGTTCTCAACGGAGTAAAAAAGGGGTTGTTTTTGTTTGTTAAGGGGGAAAATAGTGTAAGTACTTGATTATCAATATTGTTTTATTTAACTTTTGTTATAATTTATTTAACTTTTGTTGTGGATTATTTAACTTTTGTTATTTAAAGGAATATAACTATATTTGTAATGTGATACAAGTATTAAATGTAGTTTGACTTGTATTATATGTTAAGTAATTAGTAGTCAGTTAAAAAAGTTTTATGTTATGAGATTTATTGAAAAGTTTGAATTTGTTACTCCGAGTGAGTTGAATGAATTATCAGTTAAGGCTATTATCGGAGTATGACATTGACTGACATAGATAACAACATAGAGCAAGAGCAAGAATGGGATAGAGAAAAGGTAATTCAGATTGTAGCCGTTCATAAAAAAACAGATGAACGTGTGATAGAACGTGAATACATAGTCCCTAACAAGCCGAAATTACCAAAGGTTAAAACTATTCGCCTATTAGATACCGATTACGCTAACAGCGTTCTATGTAGCCTCGGAGTAAATGAATGGAGAGTTCTGCTCATTTTCTCTCATGCTATGACAGATAATCACATTATCGAAAATTGCTACGGTTCACCTGTCTATATTTATGGAGAAAAATTTAAAGATAAAAGCGAATCCGCATGCAGACAGATTATATGGCGAAGCTGTAAAGAGTTAGTCGTATCAGGAGCCATTAGACCCGTAAGCAATAACAAATGTACCTACATGGTTAATCCACATGTTCTCTGTAAAGATAATCTTAAAAACCTGTTAGAATTAATGGACGATTGGAAAAAATTGGGCGATATTAATCACATGGTATAGGTATATGAATATATGAGCAAAGGAGTTTATAAAGACAAGAATTATATTTCTATTGATGAAATCAAGGTACAGAGATACACGCTCCCTGAATATGATTCTAAGCATTATACAGAGCGTTCCCTGAAATGTGGTATAGCAACCTTAGAATATGGTAATTGTAAACTTGGAGAACGTGCCTTCAAGGAAATTGGGTTATTACATAATGACCTAATATCCGTTATTAAATACCCAAGTTACAACCTCGTTCTCATGGGTAAGGTTTCTGCAGAGCAATACCTCATGTACGGTAAGTATATAGTCAAATCTTCAAGAGCCGGTTATTCATTGTATTTTAAAAATGAATCTGAGTCTATGTATAAACAGGGGATAAAATCAGGTATTTACGAAATGATACCCAATTTCTCCGTTAATATGTACGGCACTAAGTGGGTAGGATTCCAATACATGAAACTTGTAGATAAAGTTATACCCGATATACCCACCCACCCATTTATCCGAATAAAAGATGATGTAGCATACTCCGATTTCGGGAGCATGTTCCTCACAGGTACCATTAACCATGATGTAGCAACCTTTAATCGTGATCCTGAAACAGGGAAAATGTACCTGAACTCACGGTTAGACAAGCGTTTTACCGAAGGAGAACGCATTTACATTGACAAATTGACTGCATTATGCTACTTTAATGTACCTAAAAGAGCCGTTTTGAACGGATTAACAGATGGTATGTACGTTATTGATGATGTTAGACATGAGCCTAATGGTACATTTTGGGGATTAAGTAGGGTGGAAAATGGATTTGAATATGATATTCCACAGGAATTACACAAAATATAAAAATAAGATATGAGCGTAAATCAGTCAGAATCACTTAAAACACAGTTTATCGGTAGATTAATCGGTAATGTAAATGTGATAGAATACAATAATGACAAGGGTAAACACTATTGTATAATAATAGAAGGTGCTACCACCCGTAGATATAAGGATATTGCGAAAGATGAATATCGGACCATAAACGGGAGTGTCTATATTAACGTTTTTACTCATAGTCTTGAATTGGTAAACTATTTTAAGCCCGGTACGATTGTTGAAGTGAACGGGTATTTAAAATTGATTACCTCCAAGGTTACTAATAAACCTATGATGGTAATGATTGCCCAAACATTCAAGAGTTTTCTGCCATCAGGAAGTAATATTGAACAGAGAACCGAAGAAGAAATTATCGGATATGTAGCATTTGAGAAAGAAAACCCTGGACTTACAACACGTAAATTCGTTGAATTTCAGGAAGATGGCACGTTTCAGTTAAAGGAAAAGATGAGCGAACAAGACTATCAAGCATATCTTGAAGGTAAACGGCAGGAACGGTTAAATAATAATCTGTAAATTTGTTTGTATATGTGCGATTGCAATAATTTACCCGAAACCGATAGCCAAGGATTTAAAGTATCTAATATGGTTAAGTCTTTAAGTAATGGCATTAAAGATGCTATTAATAAGGATTATGTATCACATGAGGTTGAGATAGAGCGAATAACTATATGCCTTACTTGCCCTCATAGGGTGAATAAACTTGGTAAAAGGAATGAAGAAAAAGTAACAAAGACTGACCAATGTGCTTTATGTTGGTGTTTATTAAAGGGGTTTAAAGGACCTATACCACCAAAAACTAAACTAACTAACTCAGTATGCGATTCAGGAAGATGGCTCCGATAAGGAGAGAAAAACCACCAAAAAAAGATATACCGAAAGTAACAGTTAAGAATAACAGTAAAAAGAAAGTAGTCAGGAAGAAGAAGCCTGTAATAGTAAAAGATGCTTCTGATTCTCTATTAATGATGCTGTATGTAGATATAGCAAATGCTATTGGGGATGATTTAGCCAAAGAGGTACTCGGTAATGTTACCTACGGGAGAATGAAATCCCTTGGTTATTTAGATACTAAACCTGTAGTAAATAATAATAATGATGAAGTAACCCTGTTTAATCATAATAATAATGATATTTCGATAGATGAAATTACGACAGAGAAAGCGATAAAACAGATTTATGAGAAAAAACAGGAGCCACATCCCGAATTAGATAATATTAATGGTAATGATATACGAAAAGAAGATTGGTTGCCGTATCGTAAACAGGATGGTATGGGTATGCCTGATGAAGATTTTCGGCAATGGATATTGTCATTCTGTGTAGCAGGGTTCTCCCATGCCTCACATTATCACAAGTTTGAACTATATAAAAAACAGGCAGATACATGGTTAGAAGATAAGACAAGTGTCTATGATTTTGCCATGGACGAGGATATTGATGATTATATCCAGTCAGAAATCAGGAAAATACGGATTAATACAAGTTACATAATTCGGAAATCTGGTAAACTAAAAGAGCAACTTGCTCCCGAAGGATACCTAATGTTCGGGGATAGTTTCTATGATTGCCAATCAGTTTTATGTTACCTCATTGATTGTGGGTACTCTTTGCTTATAGCAAAATGCAGGCAAATTGGTATTTCATCCGTAATGGGATATATAGCTGCTGTTAAAACTATGTTCAGGCTTAACTTCTTTTCTAAGTTTATTGCCCATACAGATAATAAAACTAACGAGATATTTAGGGATAAAATAAAATACGCTGTATCTGAGTTTCCTACTCATTTACAAGCGGTTGTATATAATTACTCAGGTAACATGGTTACGTTTACCGAGGATAAAAGTAAGGGAAAACAGGATTCAGGTATGCGTGTTATATCCTGTGAAACAGCTACGCCTGCAGCTATCAATGGTGGTACTCCATCTATGGTATTTGTGGATGAAGCCGCATTCGTTAATTGCCTGACAGAGATGGTGGCAGAATGGGAACCTACTAAATTTTGGAACAATCCAAACACGGGTAAACGGGAAATCAAGGGACAGATTATCATGTGGGGAACCGGTGGTAAAATTATATCGGAAGTATATGAGGATATGTACCGAGATTCTATCGAAGCATGGAAAACAGGAAATATAGATGGTGCATTTATACCCGTGTTCTTAGATTTCTATTGTAACCCTGGTCATACGGCACAGCATTATGAAACCCTTAGACTACAGGCTTACAATAAAAAAGGCATTAAGCACAAAGATTTACGGATAATATTTCATGCTGCAAACGCATTAACCTTAGAAGATGTATTTCTTAAAAGTACAGATACACTTGTACCATTCGAATACATTAACGCTCAATTAGATAGGATAGGTGAGTTCAACAAAAGGTTTACCAAGGATATGCCTATTGGTGGGCGGTTTATCCCTGAATATGACTATAGCCAACCTAATACAGCAGGTTCATTGTTCGAATATCAGTTCCATACCGTAAGATGGGAAACAATGGAGGAGGTAGTTATTGATGATAATAATAAACGCCCGGTGATTATAACTCCATATATATACAGGTTCCCTGAACAACCTGACACACGTAGTCCATGGAGATATTTTCAAGGAACTGACCCAATTAATAGTAGTTCGGGTCACTCATATTTTAGTTCCTGCATATGGGATAACTGCTTACTGATGCCTGTAGCATTATTAAGCTTCCGTGAGGATGATTTTAGAGAATGTTATAGACAGGCTATAATGATGGGTATATTTTATGGTAAGCCACCACATTTAATAGAGTACAATATCGGTGAGGAATTTATCAATAAGATAGAACATTTGTCCGATATGGGGCAAACATTGATAATGAATAATGATCTTAACCCACGGTATAGAATTCAAGGGGCAAAGGTGGGAATAAGTAATAAAGCCAATACAAAACCTCGTATTATAGAGGCAATGAGGTCTATGTTAAGCGATTACGGAAATCGTATTTGTTTTAGGCAACCATTTGAACAATTGCGTACATTTGTGCAGAAACCAACTTCTAATGGGCAATCTTATACATGGGCAGCACAGGATTTAAACAGGCACAGAGATGATGATTTGTTTAGTATCACATATGCCCAAATGGCTGCAGATACATTTGCCAATGCAGGACTTGTGTATATGCCACCCGATGAAATTAAATTAATACAATCACAAGTAGTCCATATAGTTAGATTACCTAATGGACAACTTTCAAGAACAACTTTAAACGATAATAAACATGACAGAGAATCAAGAACAATCATTACAGGAGGGCAATCCGGAATTACAAACTTCCTCGGAGCCGGAGTTAGGACAGCCTAATCAGCAGGTATCTGACCAAAAACAACCTATTGCAGTAGAAACAATATCCGTAACACGGATTATGTTCGCTGATAATACAGGGATGATACAGGTACAGGCTAAGAGCGAATTACCTGGAGTTGGATTAACGATGAATAATGATGAAGGGATTGGGTTATTAATGAAAGGAATACTCAATATGTCCTCCGTAGCAATTGTTAATCCTAACGAAAGTGAGAAAAAAAGCAGTTGATCCCCGTTCTACGGAACAGCGGTTCAGAGAAATAAGGGAGCCATATATTGAGTTAATACAAATTTTAACCGATATGGCTCCTATTATTAATGCTATTGAAACAAAGGAGTTACCCAAGGCTGAATTAAAGGCACTTAATCTTAAATTAAGAGATTTCAGGCGGGATATATCATCCTTTGAAACAGAGATTTCTACCGTTATTTATCCGACAATTGTCAGTAAAAGAGAGGTAAAACAGGTTCCAATCTAATTTTATTGTATTGATTATCAATAATATAAAATATCTTATTGGGTTATTATTATAAATATGAGTAGGAAAAACTTATATTTGTTTGTTTTTACAACAAATAACATACAACTAACTAACTAAACTACATAAACTAATGGCAACTGCACTTCTTGACAAATCCCAATACCTGTACATAGGTATTCTCAATGACAACCCATCCTTACAAGCGGATGTTAAATTGTCAAATGGCTATTTTAATATTGTTGATACTTCCGGTAATGGGGCAGGATGGGGAACCACAGGTACCAATCTGATTAAATACTCCAATATCCAAACTAATACCGTACTTGGTGGAGTAGGTACATGGTTTGAAGCATATTCACTTGGAGTATATCAGATTACACGTGTTACTACAAGCGGTTACACACCTGTAGTTGGTGCCCGTTGGCAGGTTATCGTTACTAAAATTGGTGATGATAACAATCCTTATACTCAGATATTTACTTATTTCTGTGCTACTGCTGTTATTGCAACAGAGGTAACTGCTTTTGCTGCTATGATTACTGCACAATCAGGTGGTAATGTAACTGCTGCTAACGCAGGTAATAACTTAACCATACAAGGTAACTTCGGTGATGTTAATCTTGAGGTATTTGGTTTCTCTGTTCAATTAGGCGGACAAATTGCTAATGCAGCATTATCTATCACTACTCCATTAGTACAAGCAAGTGGAACACCTGCAATCGTAAACACATTGTTAGGTGGTAGTGGACTTGTAGTAGGTGCTACTTACAACACATACGGCTTTACATTCTACAATTTCTCAGGAGCAGATGAAAGTCTTAAACAGAATGAGCAAGTTCCAATTAACGGAATTGTGTTTGTAGATGCAACAGCAGATTCAGGTGCTGGTTCATTCAACCAAGCATGGATTCATGTGTTAAGCGGAGTATTTACACCAGTATCAGCTTACTTATAGTAGTAAACTGATGCAGGAAGGAAGTAATAACAACCAACCTACGATAGACCAATCCCCCCAAGACCCCGTACTTTTTGGGGGTACTGGGGGGATAAGTCGTTTTGTGCCTTATGATTTGAAGAAAATGTATCCGGTTCTTAATGAAATGCCGGAATTCAAAACACTAAGGGCACGAGAAATGAAGTTTTGTTGGCTGTTCGCTTGCTTAATGTCACCATATGTAGAAGCAGGGTTAAACGATATAGACAGGGCTAAAATTAGTGCAGAAGATGCTTTCTGGACTAATCATAACCGGTTAATACAGACCATGGCAATTGAGGAATTTGATAGATATGTTAATCTCGAATTCACCCATGAAATGCGTTCTGCTATTGAAATGATGTCTAAGTTTGACCCATATGTAAGATATTCTGCTCAATTAGCATTAGAAAGTTCTATCCAATTTGCCATAGCTACAATTACTCATTACGATCCAAAAGTAATTAAGACAACAGACCCAAAGGATATAAAACTAATATTGCAGAATATCAAAGATGCGAATGAAATGCTACCCATACTATTAAAACAGAAAGAAAGTGGATACGGGTTTAACCTGAATATTGGTAAAGGTGGTGAATCAAGCAAATCATTTGAAGGCCGGATGGATAGGAATTTAAAATTATTACAGGAGAATGTATCATGATTTATAGCCAAGGAAGTTTATTCCATCCAAATTACACCGATAAACCAAAAGATAAAGCCTATTATATTGGTTGGGGTAACTATATTATGTATAGGGCTCAAACTTTTGAAATAACAATTTCTCGGCAACAAAACTGGTTTAACAATAACTTTTTACATGGAGATAGTGTAAACAATCTTCAATGGATGTTCTCGGATGATACAGATTTCTTTTTGAATGATGAATCAGGCAACCCACGCATGAGGACAATGCAAACGGCAAACATTATTATGCCGATTGTTAGAATGATTAAGAACATGGCTATTTCAAGCGATTACGAGTTTGAATTAAAGCCGATGTCGGATATGACAAAAAGGCGTTATGACCGTGAACTTGCCCGTGTTAAGGCAATGGGAATAGTAGCGAATAACGTAGGTGGGGTGCTTGGTGACCATATCAAATCTAATTACCCTATTGGGGAAACGGATGCTGATACTGAAAGAGAGTTTAAAAGTTACTATTCTGATGATTTAGTAAATGGTATCAATTGTTTATGTCGTGCGGTAGCGGATATGAACCAATTAAATGGAGAGGTAAAAAAATGGTTAGCAAATCAGTTAATTGTTTTTGGTATTGGAGTTTTATATGATACGGTCCACAATGGGTACCAATCTTTTGAAAGAATAGATGCAAGCAGGTTTATATGGGATGTATCTGCACAGCAACCTGATTTGCAGGATGGTAATTACATGGGTGATTATTGGCTCGATTTACCATCAAACATATATGAAGCATATCCTGAATTAACAGAGGACCAGAGAGCTCAAATTAATATGGCTTCTCAGATTACCAATAATGGTACTCAATGGTACAACAGGGCATGGCTTGGGAATACTACGGGTAGAGTGCGTGTAATGAGAGCGTATTTCCGTGATAATGAATGGAGGGAAGAAGGGGTAGTAATGAATGAATATGGGGATGAATTATTTACCCGTATTAACCACCCTGAAAGCCGGTTTACTGATGAAGATTTAATAGAACCCAAAAATCCGGTATTTATTAAAGTTCTTGAAGGGAAGAAAAAACGGAAATCATTAAAAGAGATTCTACATTTTGTGAAGTTCGTGGATTGTACCATGGATGTCACACCAACCGATCCTGACCAAGGTAACTTACCGATTATCCTTGAATATGGAGAAATGCCATATTCAGAGAATAACCCATTTTTATTTGGCAGAACCCAGTTCCCGTATAAATGTAACACATTCTCCTATTTTAATGGGTATCCACAAGGAATAGTGGGATTTATTGTTGGGGAGCAACGGTTATATAATAAAGTATTGTCTGTTAAAGAGCAACAGATTAACCAATACCAACCACCCGTAACCTTATATGATAAAACGGTTATTGATGCACAAGCAGGTGGAGAAACTAAATTCAGGATTAACCTGCAGAATGGTATTCCTACTTCTGTTATTCAGAGAGGTGGATTACCAAATCAAGTAATGAGATTGCCTGGAACTGATTTAGCATCTACGATGCAGTTAGACGCTGTGAATGGCAATATTAATATGGCAGCACAGAATAGTGTGGGTGCTAATCCTGTAATGCTTGGTTCTGATATGAATCAATTGGTACGAACCAATCAGATGCAGATTCAACAGGGTTCGTTGATGCAGGAAGATATATTTTCTGCTTTATCCGATATACTTCGTCAATGCTATCAGTCTATTGCTACACGTGGTAGAAAGATTTATTATGATAATCCTGCTTCATTAAGTTACTCATTGGGTTCTGATTTACAGCGGGAGATAATGGTTTCTCCTGAAACATTAAATGAGCAGGTATTAATACAGATGAAAAAATCATTACCACATGGTAAAGATGTAGAAATTGCAAATGCTAAAGCGGATGCTTACTTAGCTGCAGGGGTAATTGATGGAGAAACATTCGGTAAGGTTATTGGTCGTTCTACGGTTCAAGAATTATATTCAGCCGTAGCTCAGTATCAAATCAGGAAAGCGATTACCGATTCACAGATGGCACAGAAGCAAGATGCGTTAATGCAGGAGCAGATGAACCGACAAGATTCTATTAGACAGGAAGGTATTAATATGCAACGGGAAAGCACAGCAGGGGCACAGGCTACAGCACAAGAAGCAATTAATGCTAAAGTATTTGATAGTACAGTTAAGTCTGCTACAGAGATCAAAAAGGGACAATTAAATGCGCTAAATGATAAAAAGAAACAATTGGGTAGTGTATGATAAAATTTATATTGTTGATTTACAGGCTATTATCATACTTTACTTCAAGTTTCTATTATTTAGTACCGAATTAAAATTATATTTGTTTGTTTTTTACCTATTAAAACTAAAATAAAAGATATATGGCTGAATCTACAGCTGATATAACCACAGAACAAGCAGAAGCCAATATGGCTCCTGTATTTGTAATGCCAACTGGTGATGGGGTTAATCGTGATTTTCTTGCGACATTGGATTCTACTAAGGACGATTTGACAAAAGAAGAAATTGCTGAATTCATTACTCCTTCATCTAATGTTAATGCAAAATCGTTTGAAGAAGCTAAAGCTACTACGACAACCGATAAAGATGAAAAACAAGTTGAAAATGGTTCTAATACCACAAAGGCTGATACTAAAACGGATTCATCTATTGAACCAGATTTAGAAACAGGAATATTCGGTAAAATATTAGGTGAGGTAAAAACGGTTGATGCTCCAAAGGATTTAACCGAAGGCGTAACCGTATTTAAAAATAAGCATGGTATTGATGTTACTTCTTTAGAAGGAGTAATTGAATTAAACAATAAGTGGGAGGATTTATCTAAACGTGCTGAAACTTCTGAGAAGGCTTCACAGGAATTAGAAAAATTCAGAAATCAGATTCTTGGTTTCCCCGAAGATTTGAAAGCTGCTATATTAGCAATTGAAGCAGGTCAAGATTATAAGACTGCATTTGCCATTGCTAACGGAACACAGTTAGATTATTCTTTATCTGTGGATAAGCATAATGCTTATAAACTTGTAAAAGAGATGCTACCGAAAACAAAACTTACGGAAGAAGATTTTGAAGATTATCCTGAAAGTGATTCAGTAGTAGATGCGATTGAATTAGCCAGAGAAAAATATGTGCTAAAGCAAAATTCAATTACACAGGCAGAAAATGGTCGTAAATTAAAAGAGCAGGAAGCGGTTGCTTCTATGACACGTTCTATTGATTCTGCCTTTAAAAAAGCTATTGATACATTTGGAGATACCCCTGAAATTCGGGATATACATAAAAAGATTACCGAAGGTAAATTTGAGGAATTGTTCTTTAATGACAAAGGATTTGCCGAAGATGGTATCAGTAAACTTGTATATGCGGAGCATGCACCAAAGTTTATACAGAAGCAACAAGAGGCTATGGTTAAACTACGGGAAGCTAATAAATCACTTTCTAATCAATTAGCTGAATTAGCTGGTAAATCTGCAACTAACGTAGAATTATCAAGAGGACAAGGTAACGGTATGGCACCTGAACTTGCGGAGAAAATGAATACTATACAGGAAGATGAAACAAGTAAGCAACTTCAAGGCTTTGAGAAATATCAAGAATCGAAGAAAAAGGACTTGTATTAAATTTCACAGAATCACAAAAAACTAACTGACAATACGATTAACTAACTAAACTAACTAACTACTAATGGCACAATTACAAAATACCCAAGCAGCTGGCTTTAATGAAGCCAATTTTAACCCCCTTGGTTCGCAGTACGGTCTTTTTGGTAACAAAGAGAGATATTGGATACAAAGGGAAGTGGCTAAAATTCTTACAAGAACCTGGCCAGAAATGTTCATTGATACTACCTTGCTGTTCAAGCAGGAGCCAATGTACAAAATGTCGGATGAATTTGAGTTCAACGAAAACCCATATGACCGAGTAGGATTTACGGTTACTGCTGCAACTGCTGCAACTACTTATCCATCTACTGTAACTGTTACAGTAGCAACTACAACTGATATCGCATTTATTGATATGTTGGTTGGTGGACTTGGATGGGCTGCTACGATTGAAAGTTTTAACCCAAATGCTAATACCATTACGTTAAAACCAATGACGAATAAAACCATTCCGGCTTTAACCGTTGGTCAAATGTTGCCATTCGTAACACCGGTAGAAGGTGATGGTGCTAAAACCATTAACTACAAATACCGTATGATTCCGAAGCGTAAGCACAACTATATATACTTGTTATCAGGTATGATTGAGTACACTATGCTCGAATTGCAAAAACAGCAAAAACTATCTTACATTCCTGATTTCTTGAATCAAGAATTTGAGAACCTTGTATTACACATGCGTAACTCTATGAGTAACATGTTTTGGCAAGGTATCCGTGGTGAGTTCACACTTGCTGGTGCTCGTTTAGCTAAATCATGTGAGGGTATTGATGAATTTATCACTACAGGTGGTAACATTCTTACAACTCCTCTTACATCATTAGGAGATGCTTTGGAAAATGCTATCTTAAATTCACAATACGGTCAAATGGGACAACGTAAATTTTTATTCCTTACTCCCCGTTTAGCCAATGAATTGAGAAAGCAGTACAAAAATGCTTCTGTAACTGGTAATGGTCGTTTCTTGTTAAGTGATTCATCTACCAAATTAAACCTTGAGTTAGACGAATATAAATTCGGTATGGGTACTGTTGTTATCGTTCCTTTCCAAAGGTTCCAAGATACAGCATCATTCCCTGTAGAATATCAAAACTTCGCTTACTTGTTGGATTATAACTTAATTCATCCGGTTAAATTAGCGAATTGGGCTGATACAGGTTCAACTCCTGATCGTCGTCAAGGTCCGTTTTTGAACATGAGTACACAACGTTTTATTTCTGATTCTTTCAGTACACAAAATAACAACGCTGCTGCTCATGCGAAAATTATCGTACAATAATCAATAGCAAATCAATAAAAACATGGCATTAGAATCACAAAACAAGAATGATGGCAAGGGGAGCAATAACACTCCCCCTGCCAAAAGTTCTACACCACCTTCGGCTGAAGAACTAAGAGCATCTGCTCTTGCGGAAGCCCGTAAATTACTTGAAGAAGAAGGATTAACTGTTATTCAAACAACGAATACTTCGGCAACGAGTAATACAGGTGGAATCAGCGAAAGTGCTTTAGAGCGGATATTAACCACCGTAACAAACACTATGGCTGGTATTGCTACTAATGGTAAAGAGGAATTAACCGATGACCAAGTAGCTGCCCAATATCATGAAGAAGATTTACTGACAGAACCTATTTTATTTATGAGAGCAGGTTCAGGAGGTTGGTCACATACTGATTTTGGGGTACAGAAACCCGATGGAACTCGTCATGTTCCACCGTTTAGATCCAAAAGCAATACACCTGTTCCAATTAAGTTTGAACGTGGTGCCCAAGTGCATGATGGATACAATCATAAAGGGGAAGCACAGGTAGTACAGTTCTTACATTTTATCTGTAAGAACAAAAAAGAAGCTGAATATCTACGTAATCACCCTGATTTTGGAGTGGTAATGTACGAAAGTACAATCCCTGAGCAGTTCAATAGATCCGGTTATATACCGGCGGTAATGAATGCACAGAAAATAGCCTCGTCTATGACACCATTTGACCGAATTAGTTCTGTTCGTGCCCGTGGTATTGATGTTGCTGAAAAATCTTCTGATGAAGTGTATATCCTACTTGTAAATGCCATTGTAAAAGATGAAATGAGAGGGAATACCACCATTAAACAAAAGGTTGAGGACTTGTATTCAGCATTAGGAGAAACACCTGATAAAAATACAACCGGTGGATTAACAAGCCAATTAGCTAATGTTAATGGCATGAATGCCCATGCAATACATAAAGCACTATAGTGAGTGATAACTGTTCAAGAGATTGTAAACCGAGTAATATCTGAATTAGATGCAGAGGGTAATGGTTATTTCGATTTTAACCGTGATTTTAAACCTGCTATAAATTCAGCAATTGAGTGGACAGTATCTGTGATTACTCCATTAATTGGGGTAAAGAAGTTTCCTGAAGAAACATTTAGAGAATTAACATACACTAACGTATGGCAAACCAATAGATACAGCGGGGTTATTTTTAACCCTGCTGATTTATCTAACGGCAAAGACTATTGGACAATTTTGGCAATTATGCCATTACCAACGGTAGTAGTATTAGATGCTCCTGATTTAATACCCAATTTACCGGGAATCTATTACACGGAGATTGCCCCGTTTTTTGGTATTGAAACTTATAATGCCCCAATTGTAACGCAAATATGGAACGCTGTAGGAACAACTTTGTTGGAACCACAGCAAAGCACATTTAGACCTGAGTTATCCCATATTGACAGCACTAATATGTGTAATAGGATACCCATTGAAGAATGGAACAAGAGAAAGACTAATCGTTTTTCAGCAGGTTTTAAGAGCCGTGTAAGCACATTTACCCAATGGGCATATCTGAATGCCAGTAATTACACAAGCACCTTTGGTGGTTATCAATTAGCCGTTCCACGGGAGATTAAGATTTCCCCTGATATATCACAGCAATTGGTGAGTATTATGTATATCACCACGCCAGGATTAATTACGGCAATAACCGATACAATACCGTATCCTGAAACAATGATAGCCCCATTAGTACAGAAAACTATGAGTATAATCAGTATCAAGGAGAATACGGGTAGTAATTTGTATCAGATAACAAATAATGAGTTATTACAAATTATGAAAGCGATGTAATGTAATTACAGAAAATTTAGTATGTTTGTGCCATAGGTGCAACGCCTATTTTTTTGACCACGTTAATATCAACAAAAAGAGAAAAAAATCCCTTTAATTTTGGAGGGGTTTTTTTTTATATATTTGTATCAAGTTCTACCAACCCTGTTTTGACTAACTGGATTAAAAAGAGCCTAAGAGTAATCCCTGTTTCCATGTTCAGGGATTATTTTTTTTGTGTAAATTGGTAGCCTTAATTAATTGATTACTGTATTGCCCTGATGCAAGTGTAGGCTTGGTCGGGGATTGTTTTTTGATAATGGTAACACATTGTGAACTACCCACCCACGCCATAGGCGATGGGTTGGGCTTCAAGGGTCAACGCTCCAACTAATGTTGGCAACTTACCTTGATTTTTCCTATCCGTTCCAGATAAGATATTTTTTAATGCAAATGATTTAATATTTATGGCAGCATTTACATCTCTCGAAACAACTTCGCCACACTTCGGACAAGTCCATTCTCTATCTTTTAGAGTTAGGTCTTTGTTTATGTGTCCGCAGTTTGCGTGTAGCTTCGATGATGGTTCAAATCTACCAATTTTCAGAATGTTTTTGCCATACCATTCTGATTTGTATTCCAACATAGTTACAAAAGTTGACCACCCAGCATCACTTATTGCCTGTGCAAGTTTGTGGTTTTTAATCATATTGGAAACAGCTAAATCTTCTATCGCTAAACTATCGTGGTTCTTGATGAGTTCGCTTGAAGTTTTGTGTAGAAAATCTTTACGTTGGTTGGCTACCCTTTCGTGTAGTATAGCCAATTTATGCTTCGTTCTTTTACCTTTGTGTTTTGAATATTTACGCTGCACATATTTTAATTTACTTTGTGCTTTGCGTAAGTATTTAGGGTTATCAAATTCTTTCCCATCAGAAGAAACAAGGTATGTTTTAATTCCTAAATCTATTCCAATGGTTGTACTTTCTTTAATCTTCGTTTTAGGTTTAATTTTTTCACCAGTTTCGCAAAGTATAGACACAAAGTATTTACCAGTTGGTGTTCTGCTTATTGTGGCTTGTCTTATTATTCCTTTAATCGGTCTATGCAGAACAATATCAATTCCTTTTTTGAATTTAGGAATAACTAACTTTTCATTTTTTAAAAGTACATTTTGTGGTATATTAAAACTACCACCATTTGATTTCTTTTTGAAGTTTGGAAAACTATTTTGTCCTTTAAAAAAAGCTGTGTATGCTTTATCTAAATTAGTTATTGATTGCTGCAAGGATTGGCTATTAATCTCTTTTAACCAATCACATTCGTTTTTAAGTTCTTTTAATTGGCTATGCAAGGCAAAACAACTTAGATTAATTTTATTCCCAGCCCAAGCCATTTGTTTACACTCTAATGCTAAATTATACACAAAACGAGCTGCTCCAATATGCTTATTTAGCAGAATGGATTGTTCCTTTGTGGGAGATAAACGATATTTAAAAGCCTTTAGCATTAATTATAAATATGCACAAATATACAAAAGTTTAAAGAAACTGCAAGATTTATTTAAAATAATTATTACTTTTGTGGTAGGTCGCTTACATCCCACCCACAGCAAAGCTGATGAGTGGGCTTTCGCTCTCTCCTTATAAAATTTCGTATAGAAAATCTTCTAATCTTCTATTTTAGAAAATTTTTAGAAGAAATTAATCACTTTTGAATTATTTGATTAATATCCCAAAACCGTTTACCTTTAGGTTCTGTTTTTTAACTGTTGAATTCGGTACCCGTAGGTTCTCATAACGCTTACGGGTATTTTTTTTTTGTCATTTCTTGTTTATATTTGTAAGAACTTAAATCAAACTAAAAGAAATTACCAATGAGAAAAATTATCGCATTACTTACCATTGTGTTACTGTTTACGTGTTGTGAACCCGTATCCGCACAGAATCTATCAATCGTTCAGGCACCAAATGGTGATGTTCAGATTTACAAAACAGGAATACTATTGCCTATTGTTGTTTGCCCTCCTCAAAATAACACATATGTAGATACTGCTCAAGTAGTTGGATACACATATACAATTATTCGGTTCTATGCAGGAACTACATTGCTTGACACACTACATTATGCTCCATCGAGAGATAGTATTAAAATTGGTTCTGTTGTTGTAACGGCTAATAATTTTGCTAATTATCTAAATTTACAATATATCGTTAATCGCCCTGCTGGTCAATATTGGAGAAGGACTTCTGCTCAAAGAACAGCTTTACCAAGTACTTCACTATGCCCACAGATTATACAAATAGAGGATACTGATAGTGCTAAAGTGATGCAGAGAAGTCCTGCGGGAGTATGGAAAGCACCTATATTAGACTAAGTATTACCTGTTTATTTGCCATAAAATAAACTAAGAGCCTTTCATTAGGCTCTTTTTTTTGTATATTTGTCGTACCTAACTAACTAACCATAACTAACAGTGGCAAATAATGGAACCACTTGGCTTACCTTTGTTAATGATGTATCCAAGATACTAAAACAGAACTACGCTTCTGCTGAAATTAACCAAGATGCTATCCTATTTTGGGCATTAACGGGAGCTTCACGGTTACGGAAATCCCGTTTTACCAATAATATTAAGGCTACGGGCACTATAGAAGGGGATTATTTAGCCATTTTTGATGATATTCCTGTTCAAACATATTCTGCAGGAACAGATAAATCAAAGATTAAAAACCAAAAATTTATTGAATTCCCACGGAAAATAGTTGATCTTGACTTTGATGCAGGGCTACACCTATTAACCTATTCTACCGATACTATCTGTGATGTTCCTGAATATGCGAATGTAAAGTTCCACAGGACCACTCCTGCTAAAGTATATAATTACTATGCTAACCCATTAGAAAAACCGAGTACCACAAATCCATATTACTTCCGAGATAATATGTCATTAATATGGTTATTGGGGTTAGAAGAAGTATCAATTAAGTCATTACAGGCTTTCGTTTACCTGAATCCAACTATTGACGAAATTGACAATACTAACATTGATACCCCGATGAATTTACCAGAAGATTTAATTGCTATCCTTCGGGCAGATATAGTCAATATGGGCAAGTTCGCACTCATGTTACCACGGGACCGTATGAATGATGGTAACATAAACACGTTACCAATACCCGGCGGGGCACCTGTTCAATCAATTTCACAAGAGCAACAAGAAGCATGATGAAAACAGCGCGTTTCCCATATTTAGGAATTGGGGCTTTCACGGACGATAATGGAGGGAGATTTATGTCCATATCTATGTGGGATAATTTCTCCATGTTTATATGTGGTGAATATTTCCAAGTTTATTACTCATTAAATTAGGTATATGTTAAGCGCACAAACCGTTACTTCTGATGCAATTATCGCTGATGTTACTCAGTTTCTTGGGGATGATGAATTTAGGCTAAGGTCAAAAGGGTGGTATCAGGAGAAAATAAAGAGGATATTGGAGAAATTAAGTACCCAATATTTCATATTTACCACATGGAATGATGGATTATTTTCTGACAGCAGTACACCATTAGCTATCCCTGTTCCTGATGATTTTATTAATCCACAGAAAATATACATTTACAATGATAAATGCTGTTCACCGGGGGCAGATTTGCGGATAGTTCACTTTAAAGTGAATTTTGTTACTACCCCAGGCGGTAAGGCATATTCCGCTGATAAGCACGATGACCAACCGTATGACCCATATTACAACCCGTATGTAACTGGTGGTAGAGCATTTGACCACACGAATCTATATTATGCTAATATGGAAGGTGGTTATCTAATGTTTAGCCGGAACTGTGCTGAATTTGCCAAGTACCGTATAATTTACAATACATTCGGTGGAGCACTTGATGAAATACCTACGGTACCAAGAGAATATAGGCAAGTGGTAACTGATATGATGAACAGGGATTGCTCTATGTTACTTATGAGGCACGATATAAAACTATTCAGCACTATGTCTGCTATTGCTACACAGGCGTTAATGAATCAGCAGGATGGCAGTTGGTGGGCATTTATCCGTAACGCTGTGGCTATGAGTGAATGGATGCGGAATGATATGGACGAGAGAAACAATAATGCAAAATGGTACAAATAATATTGATAAGAAAATATGCCTATACCATTTAGAAATTACGAGCGAACCATAAGAACCCTACAAACAGGGGCAGCCTATACTATTGATGCTGAATTACTCGGACTACAGGATAACGGGGAATATATTGATGCTATTAATATGCGCCCTAATGGGTTAGAAGCGGATTACGGGGCATTACAGACTATTAATGGAGAATCATTAAAATATGCTTCAATAGATACAAGCTGTGTTCAGTATTACTTCGATATTGGATTAGGACAGAGCATATTTGATACAGGGGATTGGACTTGCTTGGGTATAACCATGTGTAAAACCCACATTATTGAGTTTTACTGTGATGCCACACAGGTACTTGCACCATTTATTAGGATAGATGGAGTAATATGTGCTGCAAATCCTGCTTTACCAATTAACATAATGCACCCGATACAATTCCATTGGAATAATAATTGTATCCAAGGAGAATTATATATTACCGATAATTATACTCCACCGATTATTTTATCGGTTCAGGAAATGATAGATGCAAATCTAATCTGTTCTGAAACATTTTTCCATAATTTCAACATAGGAAAATATACGGTTAATTTACCTACTCCACCACATAAGATGGTATTCCGTGAATTAACCGCAGGTGGTGGATACGCAGGAGCAGATGCTACCTTTGGTTCAGGTGGATTAAAAGTTGGACAGTATTGCTATACGTTTAGATATGTGGATAACAATGGTAATCATACCAATTGGTTACCCACTACTCCGACTATCCCTGTTCCATTAAATCTTGACTACCGTTCAAATCAATATCCGGGGATTAAAACCTATGGTGCTGATGCTGCAACACAGGGAGGACTTGGGGTAGTATTACAATTCAGGGTACAGAATGATGTCGGTTATAAATATGTAGAAATACTTAGATACGCCTATAACCAAGGAGCAGCCGTAGGCTTTACCCCTACGGGCTTTATTATTGGGCGTGTAGCTGTTGCTGATGGAGAAATAGGCATTAAGACTATCGTAGATATTGGTGCGATTGGTGAGGCTATAACTGATGATGAAGCGGGAATAATGTTAGGCACGATAAAAAGTGCAAAATCTATAAGATACTTTAACAATGTTCTGACACTTCATAATGTTGAATATGAGAGTTTAACCGTTAATCCTACGTTTACCACGAGGAATGGGGTAGAAATGTTCCCCGTTCTTGACAAGATGGGTAAAATTGGATATGACGATTCATGGAATGGTACATATAGAAGGAGTTACAGGAGAGGTGAGGCTTATGGTTTTGGGGTAGGGTTCTATGGTGCTCAAATGGAGCATACATTTGTATCTAAGGTAACTAATTTCACTTCTGCCGTTATGCCTGACAGGCGGGATGATGCTACGGCAGATACCGTGTTATTTAGTTTTCACGGTGTTCCCACGGCTGTAACATATAGTAACAATGATGAACAGCTATGCCATGAAACATATGACCTTGTAGATGCTATTCCTAAGACAGATTGTTGCTCATTTGGTAATATTGCTTGTGATGGTGAAAAGAATGGTACAGGTGATTGTGATTTAAATTCACAGCCTGCAAGTTGTGGAACATGTGGAAGCGTAAGCCAACCACATAAAGCATCGGATGAAGGATATAAACCATTTACGCCTACTACTCAAATTGATAGTAATGTAAATTATCAAGATTACCGGTTAGATTTATTGGTATGTAATGATTGTAATAATATTGATGCAGCATGTTCAAACTATACAGATTATAACCCGATAGGATTTGCCCCAAGTTATTATGCACTTGGAATGGCATTGAATGGAATTACAAATATACCTGATTGGGTACAAGCATTTTCAGTATTAAGAACTGCTCCTGCAGGTAGAGTAATATGCCAAGGTATTGGTATGTATTACTTAATGCCGAGTTCAAATGTAGGTTCACCCGGTAGTAAAGCTATTCGTAAATTTTGGTTTTATAGCACAGAATCTGCTCCATGGAGTGGATTAATGACACAAACATTAGTAAATTCTATTGGTTCAAGTGGTAATTATAGTGCTCAATTAGTTTCCCCCGTTGGGATATTTACCGAAATGCCTTGGGGGCACAATAGGGTATTAGACCCTGATGTAACAGATATTTGTGTTTATCCAAGGTTCTATAAGGATGGTTCAGGAGGTAGTGGAGATGGAACTATTAATGTAT
>Ga0114962_10001364_pt1 | contig 21186 bp, 20 predicted proteins | sample C_130820_MF_Meta_FD_87017 | JGI IMG/M metagenome (GOLD analysis project Ga0114962, IMG submission 87017) | Freshwater microbial communities from Lake Croche, Canada to study carbon cycling - C_130820_MF_MetaG | ecosystem: Environmental > Aquatic > Freshwater > Lake | place: Lake Croche, Canada... | reverse complement strand
TTGCCACCCTTTTTTCCTTTTTTGCCTTTTGCAACAGGCGCGGGGGCCGTTAGCATTTCATGCAATTGTTCAAATACTTCTCTTAATGCAGTTGTAGGAAGTCCGGTTGAGCTCATTCTTGCTAAAAAATTTTCCCAGTCCCCGGTCATAGCATAACCTCTAATTTCTGTAGCAGAAATAGCACCTTCGGGTCTAGGTAAGGCTTCTACAATACCTTGGATAGGTGGACTTCTTTTTGCCAAACCTTCAAGAATCCAACCATAATCATTTGCACGGTCTTCGCCAATAATTAAAATTGCACGCTCAACGGGATGGTCATAACTTGCAAGAATTGCGTTTAATGATTTTATTATGCGGTGTCCTCCAAATTCTGGAGGGGTTGGGTCATCCATGCAAATAATAATAGGTTCAATTCTATCTATGCTTTCTGGCGAAATTGGTGGAGCGTAAGATGACGCCTTTAACTTCATTTGTTCTTTTAATGCTTGAATCATGCCAGACATTAATAATTTTCTTTTTTCTTCACAGGTAAATGGGTTTTTAGGAAGGTCTTGAGAGTGAGATAATATAATTCCTATTTTAGATTGTCCCAATGCCGCAGCACGATGAATAAGTTTTTCAATTAATAACATGTGTCCTGGTGTGGGAGGATTCATGCGTCCAATAGTAAATATAAGAGTATTATCTAAATTAGATGCCATATATAATATGTTTTTATTATATATGTCCACGTTTTTTAAGAATATTTCCAACTTTAAAAATACGTCAGACTATTTGCCAATTTTGGTAGGTGTATTAATAGTTGAAACATTTGTTATATTTTTTACTTTTGCAACAAGTCGGTCTAAAGTTTTAGAAGAGTGGTACAAAACATATAATTTATCTGCAGTTTTAGCAGATGTTCTTATTGTTGTAATTGGCATAATTATTGCCAGATTTCTGTATCCGTTTATTTTTTCTCAATTTTCAATATGGCAGTTTATAGGACTTGCGTTGTGTGTTCAAATTATTCACGATATATTATTCTATAACTTTTTCTCTCTATTTCCATCTGGGAATAATAGAATGATTGATACATTTAAGAAATATGCCAAGGAAATTGGTGGCTCTGCCATTTTAGGAGATAGCTTAATTATTATATTTTCTTGTTTAGTTGCCTCTCATTCAGCAACGTATGATTTAAATCTAAATATAATTTTTTTAATACTATCTTTATACTCTATCCCTTATCTCATTTACCATAAATAAAGTAAACAATAGCGGTTGTTAAAGTAAACAAGGTGGCGCCCCAGAGAGAATCTAAAACAACTGTTGTAAGTTTCCAGTTTTTAAACAACGCCCAGGTGGTAAATTCATATACTGTATAAATAACAAGGCCTAATAAGAATGCTTGTAACAATGATTTTTTCTCTCTAATGATGAAATAATAAACACCAAAGACGAGAGAAATGTAGCACAAAACAGCCGCCAATAAATTCATTTGAATGATGCTTCCTTGTACAGACTTTACTTGATTATCAAAATATCCCTTCATAGAAGTTAAATAAATGGAATCAAGAGTTACAAAAACAACAAAAGTAACTAAAACTTGAGATAAATTCAAACTAGTCATATAAAGTATCCTGATATTATTTATTAATTTAGCAAATATTTTATATGTCTATATTATAAAATGACATCTATTGGTTATACAAATCCTATTAGTGCTTCTGGCGGAATGTCTTTTATTTTGCCAGGAAGAATATCTAAATTAGGAGGCGGGATTCCCGGATTTATTCCTCAAGCTGTTTACAACACGAATAACAATACTGAGTTTGTTGATACGCGTTTTGCGGTTAAGGAAGCATGGAACACAAACTATGCTACACGCGTAGATAACCAAAGAGCTATTTGCACACCCTTTCGCGCGGTTAACAATGCAGGAGATTTGTTGAGCCGCAAATATTATTCATGTGGCGGACCTTGTCAAACTTTCCAAAGTCGTCCTGGTATGTTTGGTTTAAAGGGCCACTTTGGTCACATTCAAAATCAATGTGATGGAACAGGCGTTCAACCTTCTTCATGTAACGTAAAATATGTCTATGACAGTTCTGATTACATTAGATACGCCAAGCAAAAGGCGCTCAACAAGAACTACAATGATGCGTCATATGGTGGAAACAACTATTCAGGAGCTCAATCTGCGATTAGAGCTATTAGAAGATATTAAATTTATGTTTTAAACAATATTTTATAATTATATCAAGTTATTTTATAGTTATAAATGACAAAAAGGAGAGCTTTAAAAAGTAGAACATCAAAAAGAAATAAAAAGGGTGGAGAGATAATTAACTCTTTAGCGCAAATTAAAACAAGAAATAACATGATATTGGGGGAGATTGACCGTGCAGAGACACTTGGAGATTGCGATTTCTCTCAAATTAAAGAATTAGCTGAAGCGGAGAAACAAGTTATTGAAAATGAGATAGATGAACAACTTGCAAAACAAGAATCAGCACAAAATGAAGAATCGCCAAGAGTAGAACTAAATGACGAAGCATCAGGAGTTTCTTCTCCTGCTCCTCTAGTTATCAATGAGGAGAGAAAAGAGATACCAATAATGCAACAAACAATAACAATAAATGGATTTACTGGAACAGTTGGAGAATTATTAAGTAGAATGAGAGAAAAAGTTATTCAATTAAAAAAGAATGCTGGTAATAAATATAAAACCACAATTGATAAGCTTAGTGCAGTAGCTAAAAAAATTTCATCAGACGCAGTTGATAGTGTTGATAAGATTAAAGAAATTTTAAGGAGTGACCAGATTACATTTAAGAATAACAAATTATTTGGCGGAAAAACAAAGAAGAGACGCCAACCAATGAAGAAAGCTCCAAGTAAAATGAGGAGAAATAGAATGACAAAAAGAAGGTAAGAGTATAATTTTCTTTTCCATAGTTATAGTATATATATGACAACAATTGCTTATCATCAATATACAAATATTCCTTACATGGGTGGTAGTTGGGCGAGTGCTCCGGTTACAGGACCTTTAAGCACAAATAGGACGCCTAACACAACGGTTCAAAATCAACTTGGAGTGTTGACTGGAGTTCATCCAAATCCACCACAATTTTATCCTTCTGATGGTGCGAGCACTTTCTCTCAAGCTAGGGCTCAATACAGAAGAACAAATACAACTCAATTTAACTTTGGAAGAGGAACTCAAAATTTTTCATTTTTAAGACCAACAACAATTTATTCAGCAGATTTGCAAAAGAGTTTTGTTGTCTCTCAATCTACAAAATACACGCCACCGGCGTCATCGTCAATGTATATGGCTGCTAAGAAGAGTGCTGCGGTTGGTCAAAGTTCATTAAAACAAGGATTGCCGGTGAACGCACCACTTTCATATAAAAGTTATGATAGGAATGATGTAAAGACGGCATTAAGAATGGTTAGGTCAGGTGGTTGCGTTGCTCCAGCCAAAAAGGGTTCAATATTTAATAGAAGTCTTTGCAATGGAGCTGTTTGCCCATGGGGTGCTTTAGTGACACAAAATTATTAATTTTAAAAAATATACAAGTAATATATAAATGAACAAGTATGTTGTTGAGTTTTTAGGAACACTCTTGTTAGTGTTTGTTATTTTGGCTACAGGAAACTATTTAGCCATTGGAGCAGCTTTAGCGTTGGCGGTTTTATTGGGGGGTGCTATTTCAGGAGGTGCATTCAACCCGGCGGTTACTCTTTCTCTTTTAGCGGCAGGCAAAATAGCGGCGAGTGATGTTGTTCCTTACATTGTAGTGGAAGTTGCTGGAGCTTTAGCGGCGTTCCAATTATACAAAATGCTTTTTAAATTGGAAAATTAATTAATTAAAAAACTAATATAAAAACATTACGCTAATTATATTGTGCTTGAAATTAGCAATTCAAGCCAATCCGCGTTAATAGTGTAGTGGTAACACGCAACCCTTCCAAGGTTGAACTGGGGGTTCGATTCCCTCTTGACGCATATTTAGGTATTTTTTATGATGCAATTATATTATAATTTCTTTGATTATAATATAAATGGCAAAAACACAAAGAAATAGAGGCCGTCGTGGCGGTGGTGGAAATGAAGGCGGAAAGTCTAGAAAAAGAAGAGGAGGTCAAACAGACATTTATGGAACAGCAACAGGAGCGGTAAGCAATGTTGGAAACACTGCGTCCAATTGGTTTTCCAGCATTGGTTCTGGTTTAACCAATGCTTGGAATAGCACAAAAAAGGCTGTTTCTGGGGTAATTCCATCTAATTCTACACCTGCATATGGCGGTCGTCGCAGAAAGCGCAGAGGCGGTAGCGAAGAAGTTAAATTAGCAGCCGATGAAGTAGCCGGTGTAGTGGGTGGAAGTCGTAGAAAGCGCAGAGGTGGACAAGTTGTTGGCTTTGATGAGAACTGGAACGTGCAAGGGCCTGCTAAGGGTGGAAGTCGTAGAAAGCGCAGAGGTGGACAAGTTGTTGGATTTGATGAGAACTGGAACGTGCAAGGACCTGCCAAGGGTGGAAGCAGAAGAAAGCACTAAACTCAATGCATTAAATAAAGCATATTTTGAATAACTGAAAAATCAATTGGTGGTTTATTTATTGTTTTCCCTTGATTTTCATAAGATTTGCAGTCTGTTCTCCAGTTATATTTTGCAGAATTGGGCCAGTTAATTTGTCCCGCACCCGGTGCACCCAATGGCCGACCATTTGCGACACCACCATAACCACCAACGGTTGTTTTATCGCCCGTAGTATCACCACTTGGATTTCCTTGGTCGCTCAAAGGTTTTCCGTTTAATGTGCCAGTATTTTTGATGTGACCATTTTGACAAGGTTCATGAAATGTTTTCATATATTGCGTTCTCTCTCTTTGATATCTTGTTTTTGCGGCTTTACATCTGGCATTGCAAGCACCTTTTTCAACCTGTCCACTATAACTGCGCTGATTTATTTCACTCGTAGTATATTTTTTAACATTATTTTTTTTGTAAACGTCTTTTGCCAATTTGAGCTGATATCTATCTCTTGCCAATTGGCAACGTTTATTGCATTCTATTTTTGCGGAGCATCGTGAATTGCATTTTTTAGAAACAGCCGCCCCTCTGGCTAGTTTTGACCTTTGAAATTGTTTATTAAAGTTGTGGTCAGTTGTTGCGTGCAAGGGTGCTATTTTTGTAACGGGTTCTTTATTTAACTGTCTGCTTGTATTTTTAATAAATTTTATGGTATCATTAATGATGTGATTATATACACTGCCATATGTTGTTGCAGCGTACATCCAAATATTACCTGCAAATAATACTTGCAAAAAAATATATAAAGACGTTTTCATCTTTATATATTTAAACAAATTATCTTTAACTCAGTTTTGAAGTTTACTTGCGATGTTTTATCATAATGCAGTATAAAATATAAATTCCTAACAATCCTAGACAAGCAAAATATAATTGAACAATTGGGTCATCCGGCATTGAATCTAATATTGTTTCAGGGTTCATATTCATATTTTGAAATGACTGACTGCATTTTTTTTGTGAAACTGGATTTGTTCCACCATTTCCCCAGTTGCAAGGGTCCATATTTCCTATATCAACAGTTGTCACAAAATGAGTTTGCGTTCCAACTCCATTAGGACCTAATGCAGGACCACTATTTGGTGGTGTTGGTCCAACAACTTGCATTGTAATCTCCTGACATTCTGGTGTGGAACCAGTCATAAAAGATTGCATAATAGCAAAAGGATTTATTGCATTTAAATTTCCCATGGTTCCCGGAATTAAACCCTTAAAATCTGAAAAGTTTGTACCTAAACCAGATGATATAAATGGTATATTTCCCATGGGAATATTATTAATATAAATAAATCTGTCTACTTCTTGCCCTGTTTTTTTATCCTTACATTTTCCACCAGTCTGCAAGAAAAATTTATTTCCTAAAGGACCACCCGTTGTTGATGCGCCACCACCTGTTACTAAAACTTGCACATATTGTATTAATCCATCAATGTCTTTCCCCATTGCAGATAAACTTCCTTCATCTGACATACCAATTGCTTTTGGATTTTTTATATTTTGCCAATATGGATAATCTGGACCTAATAAGTTTTGTTCTACATCAGATGCATTTGATAATACTTGTTGAAATATGTTTGACATATAATTTATGGCTATATAAAATTTTTCTAATTTAAAAGAATTAGAAAAATATAAAAATAAAATCTAGGGAGCACTAGATAATCCAGTAGTCGCCAACGGTTTGTTTCCAGCTAATTGAGTTGCTGCTTGAGCTTGTTGGTTTACTAAACCAGCAACTTGTTGATTTAAAGCAACCACATTTCCACTAATGTCTTGAACTTCCTTGTCTAGCCCCATTAATTTGCTTACTTGGTCTTGTAAAACTTGAATTGCTCCTGAATTTTTATAAGCTAAAACTGATGATGAACAACTTGAAGTGTCACCAGCATCTCCTGCATTCTCAATTCCTTCCCTTTTTACCAGACTAGCTAAAAATACTTGATACAATATTAAAAATATAAAAAATATAATCAACGCCTTTGTCAACATTATTATATATAAATACTTTTATTTTTCTTCTTTATTTATAATATATGGCAACAGCATTTTATCCACAAGGCATGCATTCGTATAACAATTCATTAACGGCTCCTTTTACGGCTGCTTATAGAACATGGAAGGGAACCGGATTATATAGTAATCCAGTTGGCATTACAGCCGGCAATATACGCCCTTTAACAAATAACGACTTAACTAATATTGCTGTTTATAGACAAGGCTCTGCAAGACCTCTTAAATGGCAATTTAGAAGACAAACACTCACACAAGTCCCTTACACAATTGTAAACCCCAACAACCCTAGTCAATACATTACCGTGCCACAAAATAGAGGAACAAAATCTGCAGCTGGTTTAGAAAATAAAACTGGCGGATTAATCGGTCAACTTATGGACAGACCTGGAGGATACTCTGTAAAAGAAAACAAAATTGATGAAGTTAGTGAAACATCAAAAGCTGATTTAGATTGCATAAATTGCACTGGAATTAGCATGGTTACTGATTATTACCCAGAATATTATTTAACTAACAACCCATTACCCGTGTGCACAAATCCTCAAAACTGCTGCAATGAACCTAGAAAGGCTTTACTACGCGTTAGACCTGCTAGCACAAATTTAAAGAAGAATTATTTCACAACTCTTCAACAATACAGAGAGAACCGTTGCCAAACTTATGAACAAAAAGCATTTAATTTTAAGACTGCAAATGATTATCTTACCGATGCGGCCATTCTTAAAAACAATCCTAATATTACAGCAAAAATGCTCGCCAACGCAAAACCTGGAAGCCCTCTTACTTTATTAAATACGTATGTCGGTAATTGCTATCCTAATACCGGATTAAGCACATATTCACAAGTTGAATTAGTTGCAATGTCTTTCCAAATTTTAAATAACAATGGTATGTTTTCTAATGATGACATTACAAATTTTTATAATCTTAAAATTGCAACATTACAGGAGTTTGCTTGGTTTATTTCTTCCCTAAAATCAGGAAATTCTCTTCAAGCAGCATATCTTTTCAAAAACTTTATTACTAACCCTTATATTGGAATGTCGTTATCCGGTCCAAGCAACCCAAATGGTTGTAAGTTAGCTGTTTATAAACCCAACAACCCTCAATTTGCTGTTCAAGGCGCAGTTTCTAGCAGTGCAAGAACATTAAAGTTAACCGTAGCCACTATTCGCACCGCAGTTAGCGACACTCGCGCTGGCTCTAATAATATTATTCCTAACTTTGGCAAACCTGGTAATGTACCATATATTTACAAATCTAAAGTTGAAAAATGCAGCCCTGGTTTACCTCTTACATTAAGAGGTCTTGGTGTTCATTCAAAGATATACAATCCTGCAACATGCTCAGTTGGTCCACCAAATGAAATTGTTGCAATCAAGAAAAATTTGCAAGCTGGTGGAGTTTATGTGGACAATTCACCGGCAATTTATTAAAAACAACTTTAATAATTACTCTTTGTTTTCATTTTCATTTTCATTTTCATTTTCATTGTCATTATCATTATCATAAACAGTAACTGGTAAAAATATGTTTAACTTGTCAACAAACTTATTATACGGTATTTTATTTTTTTCGCACCATTGGATACACTTTTGAATATTATTCTTTTTAAGTGTTTCTATTTTGTCATCTCTGTTTTTATTTTTAATAGTGTTAACTACATGGTCCAAATGCTCCAGTTGTTGTTGACCATTAATAATATTAGATTCTTCTATTTTATTTAAAAAATAATACGGCAAGTCTTGACCCAATATTGAAGTAACCATATTTCCATAGACATTAAACTCCATTATTATTGTCTTTAATACTTTTAGTATATTGTTATTTTCTATTGTTTTTGAGTAATCCGATACAAAATTTTTACATATTAGAAATCGCTCATTCTTCAAAACATTGCTTGCGTTGGGCTTTATTATATAAACCTTTTCATACATACTCGTTAATAAATGTATTACATCCAACATTGGTTTAAAAAATATAGAATCCACTTTGATTATACACAATCCATTTACATTTTGATAAGTTAGTATATAACACAATATGTTTACAAATTCTATTACATATCTATTTATATCACGGTCATCGGTTAAATCGCTCAATTCAAAATATAAAAAATCTACCGTCATTGCTTCAACTCCAACAATATTATTAAAACTTGTTGGGTCTAATTCATAGTCATAATTATAGTCATGATTGTTTTCTCTAAAAATATTCATACATTCAATAGTTGCTGCGTTGTTTTTTCCACAATGCAATGACCTAATATTTCTACCATTAAATGACTCAAAAATGTTAAATGAATTTGCAATTTCCATAAAAGTATAAAAATTGGAAGAACTTGCTTTGATTTTACTAACAGAAAATTTTGAACCAGGAACCCTGCAGTGAACAAACTCATATGGGTTAATAACCTTATAAATTAGGTCAATGTTGTATTCCGGATTTTCAGAATCTTGCAAAGTTTGCAAGAATCGTATTTGGTCTTGCGCCACTTTTAGATAATGTAACAGACTAAATGAAATAACTGGTCGCACTGCATCTTTGTCTTTACTATAACTTGGATTTAACTTGCAAATCGTTTGTTTTCTAGGTAGTGTGTAATAACTCATTGTAGAGATTATATTATCATATAAAATTTTGTTTAAGTGATTAGCAAAATATTATATATATGTCGCGTTTAAGTTAGTTTTTACTCCTCAAGTTTTAATGTCACTTTCTTTTTTGATGCGGCTTTTTTAGTTTTTGGTGCTTGAATTGGTGTTTCTGATTCTTTAATAATAGTTACCTCAGTTGGTTGAGCTGCAGGAACAGATTCTTCCTCTGCAACAGGAACAACCTCCTCTTTTGCTTCTGTTTCAAGAACAAAATTTAATTTCTTTGCTCTTGGTTTCTTTGCCTTTATAGCGGAAGCAGGAGCTTCTTGTTCTTGCAAATCAGGAGCTTCTTGTTCTTGCAAAGCAGGAGCATCGTCAATAGCCTCCGTTGCGGAAGACAACAACAAAATCTTTTTATTCAATGGCTTGGCTTTCTTGGATTTTTCCAAAGTCTTTTCAGGCTTTTTCTCTTTTTTATATACTTCTGCGCCTTTTTCTGTCTCTGATTTTTTTTCCTTCTTTCTTTCAACAAAACTTTCGTCTACAGACTCCAACGCAATCTTTTCTGCATTTACATGACTTATTTTCTTGAATACAAAATATCTGTTCAAAAACGAAATTTTCTTTTCATTTGGAGTCATATTTAAAGCGCTTCCATATTTTTCTTTTTTCATCGGTTGACGTTTAACCTCATCATCCATCATGTTGAATAAATCAATGAATGAACCAGACCCTTCTGGTAGCCCAATTAATTTTGCCTCATCCCTCTTTAATAGTTGAAATCCATAATTTTCCATAACACGCTCTAAATAATCAAAATTTACCAAGTATTCTGGAAACATTTTGTTAATTGTCTCTTGAAACACCTCTATTTTATATCCTAAACTAGTTACGTCGTCATCAAGTTTATCTTCGTCATATTCTTTTCTAATTTCCCAGATTTTTCTATCACCTTCATACAACTCAATACTTTCACCTATTTTCTTTTTCTTCAACATATTAAATATTACCTTACCATCATAAGTTGTTCCAATAAAATATCCATTTAGAGCAGTGCATTCAGACACATTTCTCATGAAATTCTGAAAAGTAGATTGATTTTCAAACAAGTAGTGAATAGCAAATTGACAAGATGACACATTAAATCCATTTTCGCCCTTTCCATATTGTTTTGCAACACCCTTTCCTAGTTTTTCGGCATCATTTGGCCCATGACCAAAAACAGCCTTTGTGATTTGAATTGCCTTATCATTCATCATCGCTAATCCATTGCGAATATTTAAACTACTATTTCCGTTCACAAATAATGCACTGGGAACATGCTTAAAATCTTTTCTGTAATTTAAGAAACGAGCACACGCACCATTTAACCTGTTTTCCAAATTATCCTTTGAAATATCAATTCCAAATACAAAAGACAAATTTGCATCAATCCACTTTGAAAAATCTCCACCTTTTCCACAAGCATAATCAATTAAAATGTCATTTCTCTTTGAAACGCTTGTTATCAATTTATTCTTAACAAACAAGTTGTGAAAGTCACGAAGACCCCTTGTTTTGCTGCTTCCTGCAAATTTATTATAATACACATCATCATCTGATAATTCATCCGGAATATTATTTCCGGTGCAAATCATTTCTTCTGTAATTGGATTGTGAATAGAATACCAATTGCTATCTGCAACAAGGTAATTGTTTCCAAAGTTTGGTTCACCATTTCTTAATTCAGCAGTTTTATCATAACGAACGCGCAATGGAATCCATCGCCAACCCTTTTCATTGGTTAATTCATAACGAAACTCTACAATTGTGTTATCGCCAAAAACTTCATCTTCCTCTGTATACATTTGGTAAATTCCGGTGTCGTCTTTTTTAAGCATAATTTTGCAAACCCCAGCAGTTGGGTCATACGGGTCTGTGGGATAAAATTGCAGAGGATAATAATCATCTGTTCTATCATCCGCTGACCCAAATGTTGGTAGCTTATCATCAATTACATCTTGACATGGGTTGATGTATCCATTCTTTTTCTCACTAAACCCGCATCTAAGAATAATTGTTTTATACTCATTTATTTGAGTTATTGCGTCAGTCTGCAATCCTCCTTGAAAGATGGGTGTAATTTCATCAGCTCCATTCTGCGCTTTCTTTGTAGATACAAGGAAATCAATTGTGTTAAATTGTGGAGGCTTCCATTTAAAAGAATAATCCCAGGTTGATTTTCCAAGTCTTCCAACCTTTCCAATCTCATCTCCACCAACTCCCATGCTAGCTGGCGTAAATATCAAACCATCTGTATTATACTCAAAGAGGCCCTCCTTATCTTTTGTCAATATCAAATTGCATGCACCAAATATATTGTCTTCGCCAGTTAGTGGATAGAATTCCTTGGATTCTATTCTAATTGGACTAACCGCCTCATCCTTAACAACAGACTTTGGACTCAATAACTTGATGATATGCTTCAACAATGGCAGTCTAAACTTTGATTTTAACTCGTCCTTTTTCCTGGGAACAAACCCAAGTGGTCGCACATCCTTTTTCTCAATAAAGTAAATGTCAAATGCAGCATACAAGTTAATAAATTTACCCAACTTATCGTGAAGGATAATCTCCCCATCAATAATGGTGTTAAACAACTCCTTATGCTCTGTTTCAGCTCCAGTAAATATAACATTCATATTCGTGTTCAACAGGTAGATTTTTCCCTTGGATGAAACAAATAACAAATTGCGTTCACCGTCTGCCTTTTCAGTAACTGTATAATCCTTGCGAATATTTGGAATAACTGTATTATCATTAATGGGTGCAATATTTTGAATTTGAAGAGTTGTTGATGAAGGACCAATAAAATTGCTTGGTCTAACTCTCCAGTGCTTTTTAGCGTCATAATTTTCTCCCTGAATAAGCTTCATATATTCTTGCAAAATATCCCGCTGTTCTGGATAAGAAATTGGATAATTTGTTCCTTGAAGTCCCATAAGAACATACTTTATAGCTTTGCGAATAGACGATAATAACAATGATGGAGTCTCGGTTAAAGTTCCCGGCCCAATCTTTGAGTTATTTACTTCTAACTCAATCTCATAAATTTCCGGATTATCAAAAACATTTGCTTCTTTTGTAGTATATTCCAAAATAGGTTCGCCGTTTGAAAACTTGGATGACTTAACAATGCTAATATCAACATTAACGGGAATGTCTGGATGCGAAAATGTCACACGATTAATATATCTAAAACTTTTTTTGGACTTTTCCCAAGTATCAACAATGTTTTGAATAACTCCAGCAGTTGCACGCATTTTATTCTCAACGCTGTATGAAACCCTGAAATTGAAGTCATCAAAATTAACAGGTCTCGTTCTTTGCGCATCCCTTCCTACACCACTAGAGTAATGCCCCTTGTTGTGAAATTCCACATCGCGTCCAGAAGCCATAAGTTTTTTTATGTCATTATTATCACAATATTCTTGAATTGCATGAAACCCATTTATCTCTGTTCTAATAGATGAGACTTTGAATTTTGAAGTTGTTGGGTCTAAAAACTCATTATTAATGCGCAACATATAATTTCCTTGTTCCAAAGGACTTGTAAACCCTAATGATTTAAGTTTGCGAATCACATTATCATAGTCAATTTTTGTTAATGGTCTTATGCCTTTAGTTCCAAAACGAACCTCCAACTCATTATTTTTATTAATGTCTTTAATGAATGGATTATTAGCCCAAAAGAGTTTCACCAAATTATCAAATTGTGTTTGCGGTGACTCTTTTCTACCTGATGGTTCTAAATTTATTTGTTCTTTCTTAGTAGATGACATTGTTATATATATATCAATACATATTTTTATATTCAAATCAATTTTTAATTTTATAAATTCATAACCAACATTTCGTATAGGTCCTTTTTGGTTTTTTTACTTAAATCCATCCCGGTTTCAGTTAATCCCATTTTTTTAGCCATTTCAACTAACTCGTCTAATTTATAAGAACTCATCGCCTTTAATGGTTTATCAAAACTTTCCCAATTAAAATATTCTGTTCTATATTTTTCTAATTGCTCTGTTGAAACATTTTGTTCATAACAATATTTGTAAGCAGACGAGTCTGCATTGTTAATGCAATGAACCACGTGTGATGGCATTTGGTCGTCAAATAAAATTTCAAAACATTTGCGTTTTTGAATGTAAATAATATTAATATTGTGTGAAATGCATAATGCTATAAACGTTTTCATTCCAATTGTTTGTTTATTTGCTAATTCGTCCTCAACATCCTCTTTAATATTTTTAATTTTTTTAATCTTTAACTGCTGTTTATTATTTCTCATGTGTTCAATAAGCTTGAATTTTTCTAATTTTTCATTTACAAAAGTTGTTGTTCCCGGATATTCATATTTTTCAAATCCATTTTGAATAATAAAAAAACACCAGTATAATTGGTCCTTTTCTATTGGATAAAAAAATCTTTCGGGTTCTTTTTTTTGAATAGTTTGCTGAACTAATTTGGGTTTTTCATTTTTGTGAGTAGATACTGAATCATTAGTGGTACTGGGAATGGTGGATTGTTGATAAAATGTTCTCGCTAAAACTTTTCCTGTTAGCATATAATCTTGTAATTTATTTAATACATGATTATAATCCGTTTGTTTAGTAATGGAGCTATGCATACTTATTTTTAACTGAATTATCTTTATTATCTTTTGTGAAGTATATATTCTTGAATTCTTCTTTCTGTTTCTCAAGATAATTCAAGTGATACTCTTGTGTATTTACATAGTTTATATAAGTCTTCAAGTTTTCAATAATATCTTGGGGTAATTCAGTCAAGTTAATAAACGTACCATATTTGTTTTCATTTAATGTCACAGTTGAGTCTTTGCTCAAGATTCGTAGAATTTCAACTTGATTAAACTTTGGCAAGGATTCTATCTTTTGACGAATTATTTCTAACTCAGAAGTTGAATCAACACTATCTAAAATTGCATCTTGCATTTTTATAAAATCATCTTATCTTCTATTTAAATGAATTTATAACAAATTACTTAGTCCGTCTTTATTAAAGAAGACGAGTAATTTTTTCTCCATTATAACTTAATTCCCAAAAATGACCTTCTATACGTTGGTCACCAATCCAATGGCGACCGTGTAAAACATTAATAACAATAAATTTATTATTTGGAAGTTTGAACCAAACGCAGCCTGCTTTTAAATCCCCTACAGTATCATATCTCAACTGTTTAATTCTTGGTCGTTTCCTGAGCATTTGGTAGCGAGGGTCATCCTTGGGTATGCGATGAATATTTATATATTTTCCATTTCTCCAACAACCGTCTCCGGTATATTCTTTTACAACGTCAATAACATATGCTGGTAAAATGCTTCTTAGGACATAAGCCATTTGGGTTTTGTATTTGGTGCATTTAAATAGAAAAAATAATAAGCTATCAATTTTTTTTACTGGGTTAGAATAAATAGCTGGTGTAATTAGTTGTCTTCAATTACTAACTTTGGTTTTGCTGGTTCTTTGGAATAATCCTTTTTAGGCTCAACTAATTCAGCAATGATAGACACATACTTGTCATTCAATTCAAATCGCTGTCCAATAACCCGTGCAGTAAATTTACTTCCTTCCTCAATAGTTGAGAAATATTGCATCATATAATGATGGTCTCTTGTAATAAATACAACAATTGGAGACGGTGTTTCGTCAGAGCTTTCCGCGCGAATTCCAGCCTTTGTGATATTCTTAGCGATGCATTGAATGAGCATTCCCTCAACGGGACAACAAATTTGACATTCAAATACTACTTCAAATACAATATTTGTTCCTTTAATTAGCCCACTAGAATGCGTTACAATTTTGCATGAATTTGGTTTAATAAATCCTTCAACCACACATTTTCCCTCATAATTGAGTGAAACAAACTTTTCAATGGTTTCCTGAATATTCTTGCCGACACTAACAATGGGAATAGATATACTACGCGTTATTAGTGACCTTGTATAAATATTATTTTCAATTTGTTGTTTCTTTTTATACCTTGGTTTTGCAAGAGCTTCCATTTTATATTATACAAACATCTTTTTATTATGGTTTCAATTTTTAATTTAATTGTAAATTAAGTACAAGTACAATTAAATTAACATTTAAACACTGTTGGTGGACTAAATTTTCAATTCCTTTTTAGACAACATAGCAGACTCAAAATCAAAAAACCAAAGCTTATTATTCTTTTTATTTTTGTTATAATACCTGAACAATAATTCTTCAAGCGAGCACAATTCCGCTTGAACCATTCCTTTTGTTGTTCCATTTGTATATTTTTCAAACAACTGTTCTCCCATAAGTTCAGTTAAAACTGTTATTTTTCTGGGTTTTGATGATTCGTCGCAACGAGCCCCTGTATTTCTTTTTGCCTCCATATCCTTTACTTTAAAAACCAAGTACCTATTTTTAACTTCTAGCCCAATAAATCCAACAATATTATTCACTTCAAATTTTGTAAAATCCAAAGTCTTAGCCGTCTCTATTGCTATTTCTCTCTCGTCTTCCGGCTCAGCGTTTATCCATTTTTTTCCTTTTAATATCATAACATTTATCTTATCCGCAGAAAACAATATTATGCTTGTTAATCTTTTTGTTCTAATAATTTTACTATCAAAATAACGTTTAATGTAATATTCAAGTGAGTTTTCTTCAAACGCTTCAAATGAATAAATGTAGTTCATTAAACTTACTTTTTCATTAAACAATAACATATCTACTAAATGTTCCACCAAAAATTGTAATGTGTCTGCAGATGTCATTATTTCGGCCTTTACTAATTTTCTCATGGTAACTCCACAATGTTTATACCAATTGTCGTCTCCTCTTGGAACTATTTCAGTTGTTCTAGCAAATGATAGAGCCAAACTATATTCCGCTTTTAATTCATTCATGACGGCTGGTTCTTTTTTTGGCGCTTCTTTTGCTTCTTTTTCTGCTACTTCTTGCTCTTGTTCTTCTTCTGCTTCGTCTAAAACAAATCGTGGTTTATTATCAGTTTTGGGTTCTCTCTTAACAACCGGGGGTTCAACTTCAACATGTTGTTTTTCTAAATCCTGTTTTATATCAAATTTAATCATGCTATGTTTATAGTCTAACGGAACTGACCTATCAAATATAGAAACTCCATTATTGTTTAACTCGCTGGGTTGAAACAAATAATAATCGCCAATGTTAATTAAATGTCCAGTTCTACCATATTTATCCATAATTGGCTCATTTGCGTCTTCTATCATTTGAGTTAAAGCTGCGTATATTTGAACAATTGGATAAGGTTTTGGTGTGTTTATTCTATGCATTAAATCAGTCTTTTTATAAAAGAATTTACCATCTATTCTATCGCTAAATAGTTTTCTAATTTTTTGAAGTATTTTTTCCGAGTTCATCATAATAAAAGTTTCATTGTATGTATCTTCTCTCGCATTCTCTTCTAGAAGAGGTTTGTCTGGAGAACATTTGTATTCGCAATCTGCCATATAATCACACGCGGCTGAGTATGGAACATCGCCTACTTTAAAATCATCAAGTACCATTCCATTAGATAAAATTTGCTTTACATCATTTTTAGTATTAGCTTCAATATTTTCTTGAGTAAAATTTGTTTGGTCGTGATTAATTAAGCAATCAACAGAGGTTTCTTTCAAAAGACGGCTTACACGCCCCATTTGAATTGCTTTATATTCAGCAAGCCTATAAACATATAAATCTGCTGATTCTTCTTCCTTATCTTCCAAAATAGTCCCATAAATAAAGAGTTCAACATTGCGCTTTTCAAACTCCAAATTCTTATGACTTGAATTTCTAACACCACGACCAATGATTTGTTCTATTCTATTCATGTTATACCAAGGGTCAATGATATGAACCTGTCTCAAACACTTGAAATCTACGCCCTCTGACCCAGCTTGAGATATAAGAATAACTTTGATTTTGTAACCGTCTTTATTATCATCATTTGTAACCGCCTTTACTTCAAAATCATTGTTTGGTGATAATCTTGAGTCGCCTGTAATCATAATGTATTTTGCTGGCATAAAGCTGTCTTTTTTATTAACGCGAGGCTTCATAGTTCTTGCATCAACCGGTTCCACAGGTGGAGTTTTAAACAACGATTTAACACCATCACCATACCGTGTAAACCCCATTTCTTCTAATGCTAATGCTACTGGTATTAATCCGCCATCAATATACTGTGAATAAATTAATATTATTCCTTCTGACACTGTTCCATCGGCTGAAACTATACTATTGCAGATTGATTTTATTTTTGAACTATAGTCCCCAATTCTATTAGGAGAGAAAATGCGCAAATCTTTATCCTTAACCCATTTTTTATATTCAAATGACCCCTTCTCTGGTGGGGTTTTGCTATCAATAAATTCCATAACTCTATCCAATCCTTTCTTTCCCGTCAAATCATTGGCATTAATGTAAATTTGACTATTATCTGCATCGTCAGACGATTCTCCACCTCGGTAAGATGTAACAGATTTTTCGCTTGATGCTTTTCTGGTTAATCTAATTTTTTGTTGTACAGGCTCTAAAGATGATTCCAATTGTTTGCCGCGATATACAGGTAATTGAGGTTCTACCTTTGGTTTTATATCTTCAGCTTCTTCCTCTTCTTCATCTTCTTCCTCTTCTTCTTCTTCATCTTGAGAATTAGAAGAAATTTGTTGCACAGCAGATTCAAGTCCTTCTATTGGATAAACTATATTTAAGGTTTCTAAAGGAATTTGCAATAAGGTGTATCCAAATGCTTCCATATTTTCAAAATTAGGCATTTCTCTAACTACACCAGTCTTTGTTGATGTGCTAATTTTACGTTTTCTTAAACTATCAATCGCAAACTTATAACCAAGAGATTGGTATTCACCAATATTTGTTAAATATAATGTTGATTTAAGAACACTTATACCGTCATCTGGTTTAATTTTCTTTCCATTCATTTGGAATTTTGGATAAGGAATATTTTCCAAAGTAGATTCTGGAGAAAAAATATAGGGATAAACTCTAAATGGAAAAGTATATGGATTCTCTCCTCTTACAAATGACACATAACCAGTTGCCTTTCTTATAAGCAATTCTTTACCTTCATCTTCTCCTTGCGGTCCCTTTTTAAAATTTCCATCTTTATCAAATACATCTTTTATTTCAATAGTAGCTCTTCTATCATTCAAGTTCATCAAATTCAATAGCCAAACAATCTCTTTATAACTGTTATACATTGGTGTTGCTGATAACAACAATAACCTCATATTTGCCGCAGATTTAACCAAATCTAAAAGTTGAAGTGCCACTTTTTTATTTTTGTTTTCATCAGCAATTCTAATATTATGAATCTCATCAATTACAATTAATCTATTATCAAATTCATATTTCAAGTTGCGAACCATTTTTATGCGTTTGTCTTCTTCATCCTTGTAAGAACCTTTAACTTCTTTTACTTTTTCAATATAGTTGGCAAATTCAATATATCCCAAAAACAAATAAGACGCATTAATAATATTTTTAACTTGACTAACTACCTTTTCTTTAGTAAGACCCTTCATGTTCATTGGGTTTATTTCCTTTAAAAGCTTATTTCCAGTGCATCCGCGAATATTCCACAAGCCGTCAACAAGTTTCAACTTTCTCTCATCAAATAACTGTAACCGAAAGTTATCCTGAACGTTGGGTGACGCAACTACTATTATTCTTTTTGTAATACCCATTTGTTTTAAATAATCGCGCTGTTCTTCGCACACGCCAATTGCAGTGCAAGTTTTTCCAGTACCTAGTCCGTGATATAACAATAAACTATTATATGGCGTTTGAAAAGAGAGAAAATTGCGAACAAAAGCTTGATGAGGAGACAACTCAAATTCAGCGTTAGCTAAAATCTCAGCTTGTTCTTTAATATCGTATATCTTACCATCATATTTGGTGTCACTAAATTCTTTTTTTTCGGCGATTTTAACAATAAAATTGGGGTCATTCAAACTAGGATAAAGATAATCGTCTTCTTCCGGATTTTTTGCCAACTCTGTTCTCTCTATCATTTCTTTTTTAAGAACAAATTTGTTGCAAGTTTTATCATATGCCTTTTGGGACGTCCCACATTCATTCATTTCAAATTCCTTTTTTAAATTTTCCATAGTATCTCCTGTTTCTTCTGGAATAACAACTAATGCGGGCATTTTTGATTTTCTTGGCTTTATCAGTTTTTCTTTATTTCGTGTTTGCATATTATATATTACGAATATAATCTATATTCTTGTAATACTTTATTAATATTTGTTATTAGTTGTTTTTTTTCTAAATTATAAGGTCTAATTGCCTCTAAACATTGTGATATCGTTTTCCATTCCAATTTGCTAACCTCTGATTTTTGATAATTTTGCAAAATATCAACAGTTTCATTCATATAAGCCAAGAAATATTTGTGTTTATACGACTTGTGATTAGAACCAATAAAGATTTCCTCAAATGGAAGCAAATTGTCAATAACAGTTATATCTTTGCTTGAATAGCCTGTTTCCTCTTCAAATTCTCTTAATGCACATTCTAAATCCTTCTCTTGAAAGTTCCTGCGTCCTTTTGGAAATTCCCATTCTGTTTCACACCACGCAGTTTTACTGTTTTGAATAATATCAGAAAGCGTTATTTTTGTATTAGCATCACCATTTATTTGAATCCCGTTTCTAATAATTTCAAACTTTTTTGATGAAGCGACCTCTTCTCCTCTATATTGAATTCCATTATTATCACCCCAGAGCAACTTCCATAAGCTATCAAATGATTCTGTTTTTAGACGTTCTTTTTCAGCAATTGACATTTCATCAACGCTTTTTTGAATTTGGTCCACATTATAAGATGAATATTTACCTCTAATTAGGTCAATATAACCAAAACTATCTTTGCGACGTATCATTAAATATTGTATTCCTTTCTCACTTGGTCTAAATAAAATAATTCCATAACTAGTAATAGGCAATTTGCATTGGTGAAATAAGTGACCATGCTTTCCGCAGTTATTACATACATTTGTTTTATTCATTCAATCTATGACTAACATTATATAGCAATTTATGTTTAAACAATTATCTTATAATATTATTTTAATCAAATGACATTAGATTCAAAAGTGTGGGGTCCTCATTATTGGTTTTTTTTACATACAGTGGCAATGTGTTATCCACATAGACCAAATACAATAACCAAAAAAAAATATTATGAATTTGTTCACAATATACCCATGTTTATTCCTATAGAAGGCATGGCAACATATTTTAGCCAATTGTTAGACCAATATCCTGTATCGCCTTATTTAGATTCGCGCGATGCATTTATACGATGGATGCATTTTATACACAACAAGGTTAATCAACGACTTGAAAAGCCTTGTATATCATTGAGTAAATTTTATGAATATTACTATGAACAATACAAACCGAATGATTTAAAGATGAGAGAATACTATAGATTGCGAAGTAAAATTATATATTTTGTTCTTATTGTTATCTTTGTTGCAAGTATTTACTATTTCTATGATAAATAATCAAAACCAACACAAGACTTAAATTATTATCTTAGCTTATTTTAAGACATAAGTTATACGAATGAACATGATGAAAAATGATACAAATACATTAATAACAAATAGTTTAAAAGGAGGAAAGGTAATTGGTTCTGGTGGTTTTGGGTGCGTTTTTAAACCAGCAATCAAATGCAAAGGTCAAAAAAGAAACGAAAAAGATATTACAAAACTAATGAAAATAAAATATGCAAAAAGCGAGTATAAAGGAATTCAAAAATACAAAGAAATGTTAGATAGTATACCAAATTATAGCGACTATTTTCTAATAGATGGGTTTTCAATATGCGAACCTGATAAATTGGATGAAGAAGATTTGCAAAAGTTTGATAAAAAGTGTAGTGCATTAAAAAAGATGAAAATAACCGC
>Ga0114962_10001362_pt1 | contig 21211 bp, 18 predicted proteins | sample C_130820_MF_Meta_FD_87017 | JGI IMG/M metagenome (GOLD analysis project Ga0114962, IMG submission 87017) | Freshwater microbial communities from Lake Croche, Canada to study carbon cycling - C_130820_MF_MetaG | ecosystem: Environmental > Aquatic > Freshwater > Lake | place: Lake Croche, Canada... | reverse complement strand
TTCCATATTCCTTTAGCCTCTCCTTCTCTTCACTCTTATTCCATGCCGTTACTAACCATTTCAGAACTGAAGAAAGCAGCCCGTGAGCATTCTCCCCAGGAGGCTGTAATCCATGCCCAAATCGAAAGAATCACGCGCAAGGAAGCCTCCAACGGGAAGCCGTTCCAGGAGGCGATCTTCCGGGATGCCACTGAGAGCCTGACCCTAAGGGCTTGGGCTGATAGTGCAGCCTTTGAATCATGCTCTGAAGCCAAGCTGGGGGAGTTCGTGATGATCGAGGGTCAGTTCAGCCACAGCGCGGCCTTCGGGCTGGACGCCAAGAACTGGGAAATGACTCTACTACCCGATGAGGCAGTGGATCTCCTGCTGGAAGGCTCAGCCGAAAAGATAGCCCTTCTGGGCCACGCCTACAAAATCATTACTACTGCGGTGGAGAGCCTCCGTGATCCTAGGCTTAAGGCTCTGTGCAACCGCTTTCTTTACCTGCATGGCGCACGCTTCCGCAGGGCGGCGGCAGCTCGGGGCAACCATCACGCAAGGCGGGGAGGATTGTTGGAGCATACCTCGAGGATGATGGACTCAGCCTTGGCTCTCTGCACTGTCTATCCCGAACTTCATCGCGATCTGCTAATTGCAGGTGTTCTCTTCCACGATACTGGAAAGCTCTGGGAGACCTGTCCCCCTGAACGGGGCTTCGGCATCGAGACTGAACCGCGCGGCGAACTGCTGGGGCATCTTTCGATCGGAATCGAGCTGATCAACATGCTCTGGCGCGATCTTCCGAAAGAGGGGTGGGATACCCTTGTTCCGGCATCGGAGGATGTCCGCATTCATCTTCTCCATCTCGTGGCCTCCCACCATGGACAGCTCGAATTCGGCTCTCCTGTCCTGCCAAAGACCCCAGAAGCAGCCTTGCTTCACTTCGTGGACAATATCGACGCACGGATGGAAATGTTCTTTGCCTCTTATGCGGCTGCCGGTGCCAACCATAAAGGCCAACATGAGTGGGTACGCCCCCTGGGCGTTGCCCCCGTGACACCACTGCCTCCCTTTCTTGAGGAAAACTTTGTGGAAGCCCCGGATCCTGTTCTTTAAACTTGCCAAGAAGTACCCAAAAAAGTCATTTTTACCGCCCGTGAAAAATCTCCCCCTTGTTCTAACAATCGTCCTGCTTGCAGGATCTGCCTCGCTGGTTTTTGCAGACATTCAGGCTCCTCCTGCATCCGATCAAGGGCCGACGCGCAAATTGGGACGCGGTCTGGGGAATATACTCTACGGTTCCACTGAGATCATCGACTCCATGTCGGATGTGAATTCTACCGAGGGAAATTCTGCTGCATTCAGTTACGGCTTGGTCCGTGGTCTGGGCAGAACCTTCGCACGACTCGGCTATGGCATCTTCGAGACGGTGACCTTCCCCTTCCCCACCCAGCACGGCACTTACCAACCTCCCTATAACAATAATATTCAGTGGCTCAACTCCGGCTACTCGGAGTTCCCACCGGAAGTTGGTTTCGAGACCAAGTACGACTACTCCCGCCAGTACTCGATACAGAGTTGGTAGATTTGTAGTCCTGCGTGAAATCTACAGCAGTTTGGGCTTAGGCTTAAGCTGTAAGATTAAGGCTTATAGACTGTTAGGTCAGAGGTATCACGGAATCCATTTTGCTCTGAGTCATTCCTGAGTTGGCTTGCCTGGCCGTTGCTTCCCATCCGCTGCATCTGAGTTCCAAGTTAATTCTTCAGTCTGCATTCTCCGTAGCGTTCCAGACGCGGTATCCTGAGACGAATTCCTTCCTGAATTCCGCAAAGGATCCGTCGAGAATCGTAGCCCGGATCTTTCTCATGAGGGAGAGATAGAAGTGGAGGTTGTGCAGGGAGATAAGTCGAAGACCCAGGATCTCCTCTGCTTTCACCAGATGCCGAAGGTAGGCGCGAGAGAAGGTGGTGCAGGCTGGACAGGTGCATCCTTCCTCGATCGGTAGGCAGTCACGCGTATAAGGGGCGTTTTTGAGATTCATGGTCCCCTTGGCCGTGAAGGCTGTGCCGTTGCGGGCGATTCGTGTCGGAAGGACGCAATCGAACATGTCTATACCCCGTGCCACCATCTCGACCAACTGGGGAGGCGTGCCGAGCCCCATGGCATAGCGTGGGGCACTCTCTGGCAGAAACGGGACGCTTGCTTCGACGGCCTTCATCATCTCTGGCTCGGGCTCCCCGACGCTGACACCACCCACGGCATACCCGTCAAAACCGATTTCCACCAGGGATTGAGCAGAACGCTGACGCAAGTCGAGATGGGAACTTCCCTGAACAATCCCGAAGAGCAGCGGGCGACCTTCTTCAGGCTGGGTCCGCCACCACTCGCGGGAGCGACTCTCCCAACGAGTCGTGAGGTCAAGGCTCTTGGCCGCATCATCGTAGCTACAGGGGAACGGTGGGCACTCGTCGAAGGCCATCACCACATCGCTGCCAAGATCACGCTGGATCTGCATCGAGGTCTCAGGACCGATGAAGGTAGGGGTGCCGTCGAGATGATTCTGAAAATGAACTCCCTCCTCCGTGATCCGGCGAAGCTTCGAGAGAGAGAAAACCTGAAATCCGCCACTATCGGTCAGGATGGCTCGATCCCAACCCATGAAGCGATGTAATCCCCCAAGTTCCTCGATGACTTTTTCACTCGGCCTCACATGGAGGTGGTAGGTATTGCCGAGGATGATCTTCGCGCCAAGCGATCGGAGTTCATCGGGAGAGACTGCCTTGACCGTGGCCTGAGTGCCAACCGGCATAAAGACGGGTGTCTCCACGTCGGCACGACGGGTGTGAAGCACACCAGCCCGCGCCTTGCTGGAGGAATCGGTCTTAAGAAGGGTGAAGGGAGATTTAGAACTCACAGGGATGGATAAGGAAAGAGGCGGTTAGACTGAAGAATATCAATATGGAACTCAGGAACTCAGAAACCGAATAAGGTAAAAAACAGGAAAAGATGTGCGGAAAGACATCTGTACGCTTCCTGTTCCCTTCCTGATTTCCAAAGTTCTAAATTAAAAATCTGTTCCTCAGCTCCTAAATCCCGATTCCAAATCCCAGACTATCTTCCCTCCAACGATGGTCGTAAGGGCCCTGCCGCGCAGGGAGTGACCATGGAACGGTGTGTTGCGCGAGAGCGACGCAGACTCATTCTTATCGACTGTCCATGCATGATCCGGATCGAGAATCGTTATATCGGCAGGGGCCCCCATGGAGAGAGTGCCCCGATCAAGTCGGAGGAACTTGGCAGGATTCACAGTTAGCATCCCGAGGATCTGCGAGAGAGAGAGCACCTCGCGCTGATGGAGCAGGATCTCCAGAAAGAGGGCCAATTCCGTTTCCAATCCGAGGATACCGAAGGGCGCACGGTCGAACTCCACTTCCTTCTCATAGGTAGCATGCGGAGCATGATCGCTGGCCAGGATGGTTATCGTACCGTCGGAGATCCCTGCAATGATCTCATCAATGTCAGCCTGAGTTCTCAGGGGTGGATTCATCTTGAAGTTCGTGTCGAAGTTCTTCAGTTCGCCATCGGTGAGAGCGATATGATGAGGACAAGCCTCGGCAGTGATAGGGACGCCGCGGTGACGTGCCTCCCTAAGTAGGCGAACGCTGCGAGCTGAGCTGATATGCTGACAATGGATCGGATGCCTGGTCTCTTCGGCTAGCAGAATATTCCTGGCAACAATAAGGTCCTCGGCAAGAGCAGGCCATCCCGGCAAACCGAGCCGGGTGCTCCACTCACCCTCATTCATCACGCCGTCGGCGCTCAAGGTAGTCTCCTGACAGTGATCCATCACAGGTAGACCATAATGTCGGGCATACTCGACAGCTCGGCGCATCACTCCGTGGTTCTGAACACAACGGCCGTCGTCGGTCAGTGCCACAACCCCGGCTGCCGCCAAGGCCCCGATTGGAGCCATCTCTTCTCCGGCAAGCCCCTTGGTGATAGCTCCCGTACAGAAGACATTCACGCAGGCCGTGGAAGCGGCGCGCTCTTGGATCCAGGCAATCGTTGCAGGACTGTCTGCGACAGGGGAAGTGTTCGGCATGCAGACCACCGTGGTAAATCCGCCAGCGGCAGCACAACGGGCTCCGGTCGCGATGGTCTCCTTGTGCGATTGTCCCGGCTCACGAAAGTGGACATGGATGTCGATGAGTCCCGGTGAGACCACCTTGCCAGTGGCATCAATGACCTCAGAACCTCTTTCACCTTTTTCATTCTTAGGGAGAGAATAGACGATGATTCCATCCCTCACGAAGAGATCCCCGACTCTGTCGATTCCGTTTGCCGGATCGATGATGCGGCCTCCCTTAATGTGCAGTGAAGTGTTCATGAAAGTGAATCGGCGGCAACTTGGATGACGGGTGCAAAAGGTGTTCCGCCCGAGCAAAGGTAGAGAACGGCCATGCGGACAGCGAGACCGTTGGTCACCTGGTCGAGAATCACGCTTCCTCGACCATCTGCCACATCACTGTCGATCTCGACTCCGCGGTTCATCGGACCGGGATGCATGATCAGACATTCCGGTTTGATCTTGTCCGCACGTCGCTTGGTCAGTCCAAAACGAGCCGTGTACTCTCCAAGACCTGGGAAATATTCCTTACGCTGGCGCTCGTGCTGGATGCGCAGAAGATTGATGACATCCACCTCTCCCAGGACTTCGTCGATGCTGTGTGCCAGCTTGACCCCTAGGCTGGCAAAGGTGGCAGGAACAAGCGTAGAAGGCCCAACCAAGGTCACCTCCGCACCGAGTTTCGTAAGAAGCTGAATGTTAGATCGGGCCACGCGACTGAAGAGAATGTCCCCGACAATCGCCACCCGAACTCCCTTGATACAGCCCAGCTTCTCGCGGATTGTGAAGGCATCAAGAAGTCCCTGAGTAGGATGCTCATGGGCACCGTCGCCAGCATTGATTACCGAGGCGTTCAGGCGATCGGCTAAGAAGCGGGCACTTCCGGCTGACTGGTGCCGGATCACGATAAGATCAGCCCTGAGCGCTTCCAGATTGCGTGCCGTATCAAGAAGGGTCTCCCCTTTCTCGAGACTTGAGGCGGAAGCGGAGATATTGATGACATCGGCACTCAGGCGCATCGCGGCGAGCTCGAAGGAAATGCGGGTCCTCGTACTCGGCTCAATAAAGAAATTGACCAGGGTCTTGCCGCGAAGTGCGGGGACTTTCTTGAGATTGCGCTCCCCTACCCCCTTGAAGGCCTTTGCCGTATCGAGGATGGTGATCAACTCGTCGGGTGTGTGATCCGCTAGCGCACAGAGATCCTTATGCTGCCATTGATGGGTGGTCATGATTAAGGCGAGGAAAGGGGTTGGCGTTCGATATGGCGGACGAGTGTCACCGAATCAGGAATGTTGTCGGTCTCTTCGAAGCGAACCCGGATGCGATCGGAAAAAGACGTTGGCACGTTCTTGCCTACAAAATCCGCCCTGATGGGAAGCTCGCGATGCCCCCGGTCGACGAGAACCGCCAACTGGATCCGTGATGGACGTCCAAAGGAAGCAATGGCATCCATTGCCGCCCGGCAACTACGACCCGTGTAGAGTACGTCATCGATCAGCACCAGAGGGCGTCCGTCCAGATCCAGGGGAAGTTCCGTCGGCTCCAGTGCACTCAAACTGATCCTCGTTGCTAGATCGTCGCGGTGCATGGAGACATCCACGATGCCGAGCGATGGAGAGATCCCCTCAATCTCGGCAATATGAGCGGCTATGCGACGGGCGACAATCTTTCCCCGAGTGGGTATGCCGGCAATGACCAATCGGGAGAGATCCTTATTCTGCTCGATGATCTCGTGAGCGATGCGTCGTATCGCCTTGCGAATGGAGTCCGCATCCATGACCACGGACTCTTCCAGTTCTCCGGTTTGGAGAGGCTGAGTGGTAATCTTGTGTGATTCGGTTGGTGTCATGATCCTTGGTGGTCTCGCGGGGCCCCCTTAAAGGAATAAAGAAAAAGAAGCAGTCGTTAGGTCTATTTTTTAGCTGCCGCACGGGCCTTACGCCAGGGTGTGCGATGTTTCATCATCCAGTCAAGAAGAGCCCGTTCAAATCCGATGTCACGACCCTGCTTCTCACTCTCGTACCACTTGTGGCGGAGAATTTGCTCCCTTTCCGCTTGAAATTCCCTGTAGAGAGTTGAATTCCTGAGCAAATCACCTGCATCGACTGATGCTGGAGGACGTATCATGAATTTAAAATACCGGAGTAGTCGGGAGGAGTCAATCGAGAAGGAGATACTTACTCTAGCTCAGCTCACTCCATTCTTGTTTTCAGACAGCCCTGATAAGCCAGCAGAATGCCGGCCCCTATGTGAATTCCGAGCACCAAGAGACAGAGGGGAGAGAGAGAAAGAGTGGTCTGAATCACCATGACAACGATGTCATAGTACCGCTCTCCCCTTAGGGACTGCAGGATCCCCGACCAACTCCAGTAGGCGACGATGAAGGGGTGGGCAATCAAACCCAACCAGGAGGGCAGAGCCAGTACGGCACCCGACAGGGGCAACTGGAAACCGACCAGATAGATCGAGGCCATGGAGGCCTGTTCCGCGGTCTTCATGTAAGAGGAAATAGCTAGGCAAATGGATGTCATCGCCGCATTGACCAGAAAGAGAAAGAGCAGTTGCGAAGACAAATCCCCTGGGAAAGCACATGTATAATGGATGAAAAGTCCCATCCAGAGGGACTGGATTGCGGAGAGAAGACCGAGAAACAAGATCTTGCTGCCAATGTAGGCGGCAGGGCTCAGTCCGGATAGCTTCTCCTTCTCGAAGATCTGGCGTTCGGCGGCGATCTCCCGTCCAGAATTATTGGCTCCCATGAGGGTGAGAAGGATCACCTCCAGCATCACAATCCCGGAGACCAAGCTTCCGACCTTGCTGGCCTGGATGAGAAAGTCCCGGCCCTCGGTCAGTTGCTGGATGACATTAAGATCCAGCCCCATACCGAGATTCCGGATCTGGGGAAGGCCGTTCCAACCGAAGATGGCAACGAGACAAGGAAATCCAAACACAAGCCCGGCCTGAAGCCAGAGCTGGGCCTTGGTTCGCAGGAAGATGCGTAGACGGCGCTCGACCAGAGTTAGGAGCTGGGAAATAGCTGCTGGATGGGAGTCATCCTCACTATCGGCATGAGCTATTTCCTTACCTTTGTTATTTCCATTTCCTTTTCTTTTTCCGTTCTCAGTGCTTCGGAGCTTGGCCCCACACTCCTTGCAATACATGGCACCTACCGGATATTCCAAGCGACAGTCTGGACACAAACTGGAGGCAACTTCACGGATCTCAGAGATAGAAGCTTTTTCACTCTCTTCCTCCTCAGGACCATGAAGAAAGGAGGCCGAGTGCTTGAGCCAAGAGGCCTTCCAGCCATCAGGATCGCGACTCTCCAACTGGGCGTAGATAAGGCCGGGGTCGTCGACCCGAAAATAATGGGCGAGATGATCGGGCCGACCGGCATAAGTCAGGACTCCCCGATAGAGGACAACGACAGCGTCGTAGGAATCAAGATGCTTGAGACTGTGGGTGACAGAAATTACCAATCGGTTCCCGTTACGGGCAACATTCCTGAGGAGATTCACGATCTCGTCTTCGGACCGGGGGTCTAAACCGCTGGTGACCTCGTCGCAAAGCAGAATCGGGGGACTGCTCACCAGTTCCATGGCCAGAGCCAAACGGCGCTTTTGGCCTCCCGAAAGCACCTTCACTGGGCGATCTTGGAATTCTCCCATACCAACCTCCCCAAGCAGACGGGCTACTATTTCATCTCGCTCTTCTCGCCTCAGTCCGCTGACACGCAGTCTAGCGGAATATTCAACACACTCCCCCACCGTCAGATCCTCATAGGCGATGCTGAACTGAGGGACATAGCCGAATTCCGATGGGTTGAAATCCTCATCAGCAAGATTCCGGCCATCCCAATGGATGGTGCCCTCTTCCTGACCGGTGGCGATTCCGGCGATCATTTTCAGCAGAGTGCTTTTGCCGCAACCGGAAGGGCCGATCACCGCGATGAACTCCCCGCGTTTAAACGTGGCGGAGATTTGGGAAAGAAGTCGCGGAGAGTCCTCTTCCGTGCCGAGAGACAGAGTCAGTTGATCTAGAGCGAGCATCAGTCGTTAAATTAATCGCCCAAGGGATATTTTCGCAAGGCATCCTGCAATTGTCACATTGATGTTTTCACTCATGACTAAGCTCCAAGCCTTGCGCCATGGCGTCTCTCCCTTAAAGTGGATGCATGAATTACGCAGTGCTTGGAGCAGGAAAAATGGGGTGTGCCCTTGTCCGTGGGATCCTGGCATCCGGACTGACCACAGGTGATAGGGTCATTGTTTCCTCCAGTACGCGCGAATCCGCCGAACAGACAGCCTCTTCACTGGGGGTGAAGTCTGCCGGTTCCAACGCTGAGGCCATCCGCGATGCCGAGATCATCTTTCTCTGTGTGAAACCCGCACAGGCCACAGCAGTCATCTCATCCATCGCCTCGGAGCTTGAAGGAAAGCTTATAATCTCGATTATTGCCGGCATCCGCTCCGAGGACCTTTTTCAGGCAGCCAATGGGAAAGTAAGAGTCATCCGCTCTATGCCCAACACGGCCGTTAGACTCCGCAAGGGTGTCACTGCTCTCGCTCCCCATCGTTCCAGCAACGAGGAGGACTTAAAGATGGCAACTACGATCTTTGCGTCCGTAGGATCGGCTCTTGTGGTCCGAGAGAGTGATCTCGACACCGTCACTGCCGTGAGTGGAAGCGGCCCCGCTTTTGCACTATTGATGCTGGAGGCCATTGCTCAGGGAGGAATCGACGGTGGACTAGAACCAGAGCTGGCAAAAACCCTCGCATCCGGCGCTCTTGCAGCGGCTGCAGCCCTTGTTAACGAAACCGGTCAGACTCCCCTAGCCCTGCGTACGGAAATCACCAGTCCAGCTGGCACCACGGCAGCCGGCCTTGAAGTGCTGGAAAATGAAGGCTTCCCCGGTATCGTGCGCGCCTCAATACGGGCTGCCAGAAATCGTTCCATCGAACTCTCCTCTCCACCCATTAATTCATGAGAGGAGAGCTTATTCGTTGGTTTCTTTTCCTGAGCATCCTTGGAAGTGGCGCTCTCACAAATGTCACCAAGGCTGCCTCTACTTATGCCTCGACCCAGTCTCGTGAGTACCTCTCCACAAATAAGCCGCTTCAACTCCAGGAGGCCGTCATACCGAAACCCCTGCAGGCTGTAGAGGCCTCCCCAGCAGCTCTCCATCTCATGAGAGAAGCGGAGCAATCATTTGCCAAAGGTGAATTGGAGAAGGCTGATTCTACATATGCCCGCGCTCTTGCCATGACCCCGAACATACCTTCCCTTCTCGTCAGTGCCGCAGCTGTGAAAACAAGGCTCGGCAAGCTCGAAGAGTCGCGAACCATGCTTAGAAAAGCTCTTTCACTTGACCTCGATAATGCTGCTGCATGGAAGTTGCTCGGCATGAATGCCCTTGAACAGAAAAGGGACGACGAGGCTTTTGCCTGCCTAGCCCAAGCCACTTTGCATGAAGACAATAATCCTCGGGCCCATAACTATCTGGGCATGGCGGCAGGACGGAAGGGCTGGGGAGAGGCCTCCGAGCAAGAACTGCGTCGCGCTGTGGAGCTCGACCCGGACTATGCGGATGCAAATTTCAATCTGTCGGTACTTTATCTGGGACGCAATCCCCCGCTGATCGAGTTGGCAAGGCGTCATTATCAACGTGCCCTAAATCTCGGGGCTAAACGCGATTCGGCCATCGAAAACCTCATCGCCAAATCAGTTGCAAGTCAGCCCTCTGATTCTCAAAGATCCCCAGCACGTCCGTGACGCTCTCTTTTCAAAAAAACAACCATTCCAGATAAATGAAGAATATCTACCTTCCGCTGATTATCCTCCATCTCTCGATTCCGATATTTGGCGCCACTACACCATCTCCACCCCCAGCCCCCGATGTGAAGGGAGCATCCGTCGTCGTTGTGGATGCCAATTCTGGAGATGTGCTTTACCAGAGGAACCCGGACGAGAAACGACCAGTCGGCAGTACCCAGAAGCTGCTGACCTCTCTCATCGTGGCCGAGCAAGGAAATCTGGATAAAGAGGTCGTCATCGATCCCATCGACGAACTTGCTGAACCTACCACCCTGCAACTGAAACCGGGCACCTCCTATACCAAGGGGACTCTGCTCACTGCGCTTCTCGTGAAGAGCCCGAATGATGTGGCCCGTGCTCTGGGGCGAGATACGGGAGGAAGCCTAGAAGATTTTGCCAATCTGATGAACCGCAAGGCCATCAGCTTGGGAATGTACTCCTCGCACTTTGTTAATCCGAACGGGCTACCCGCAGAAGACCAATATTCGACAGCTGCAGATATGTCGAAAGTCGCACGGGCTGCCTATGCCAACCCGGTTCTCCGCCCAATCATGGCCACTAAGTATCTTTCCTTCCGCTATGCCGACGGCCATATCCACATGTTGCGCAACACAAACCAGACCATGCGTGAAAACTGGTTCTGCACCGGCATGAAGACGGGATACACGGACAAGGCCAAGCATTGTCTGGTGAGTAGCGGAAGCTACAACGGCAAGGAAGTCATTACGGTGATCCTCGGCAGTAGCAAGGAGCGGATCTTCACCGATTCCGCACACATGCTGAGTTGGGCACTTGGACTACCCCAAGAGGGGAAGTCAGTAAAAGCATTAGTAAACCGGAAGCCTGCAAGTCATCAGCACTCAGTAGATCAAATCACACCTAAGGTGAAAAAACACCATCGGCATCACTCACACTCAAATCAGATAAATTCATGAGCCGGAGCTACCAGCTCCAACCCTCCACAAATACAGGATCGGGCATCGATTTTGCCAAGGAGCTGAACGAGCAGCAACTGAATGCAGTTACTTCCCCCTCCGGAGCGCATCTCGTAATTGCTGGCGCGGGGACTGGAAAGACGCGAACCCTCACCTACCGGGTCGCGTGGCTTCTCGAGCAGGGATACCGACCCGGAGAGATTCTCCTGCTAACCTTCACCAACAAGGCGGCGCGTGAGATGCTCGAACGAGTGAACATGCTCCTGCCTGGAGGCTCGGAAGGCCTCTGGAGTGGCACCTTCCACTCGATCGGCCATCGTATTCTGAGACGTCACCCGGAAGCCGTGGGATTTAATCAGGGATTCACGATCATGGATCGGGAGGATCAGGAGGAACTGCTGGAATCCGTTGTGGCACGCCTAGGATTCCGCACCAATGACAAGCGATTTCCAAAGGGACAGGTCCTAGCCGAATTAATCAGCCTGGGCTGCAATACGGGTGACACTCTCCGCACGCTACTTGCACGTCGTTATAAGTACTTCATCGATCTGGAGGATCAAATCGCCCAAGTTGCTACTGCCTACGAAGGTCGTAAGAAAGAAGTGAATGCCCTAGACTTCGACGACCTCCTTTCCAAGACCCACGAGCTTCTGCTAACCAACTCCGAGATTGCCGCCACTTACCAGCGTCGCTTCCGCGCTATCCTGGTCGACGAGTACCAGGACACGAACAGGCTGCAGGCGGGGCTCATCGACACATTGGCCGCCATGCACAAGCACATCATGGTCGTTGGTGACGATGCCCAGTCGATCTACTCGTGGAGAGGAGCCGACTTCGCCAATATCCTAGAGTTCCCGAAGCGCTATCCGGGTTCTGTTGTCCACAGGATCGAGACGAACTACCGGAGTGTTCCCCAGATCCTTGAGCTGGCCAACGCCTCCATTCTGAATAACCCCCGCCAGTTCCCAAAGGAACTGCGTGCTGTCCGCAAGGAGGCCATCACCAAACCTGCGCTGGTCCCCCTTGCCACCAACAACGAGCAGGCTTCCTTCATCGCCCAGCGCGTATTGGAACTTAACGACGAGGGGGTCGATTTCCGCGAGATCGCTGTTCTCTACAGAGCCCACTACCACTCCATGGAAATCCAACTGGAGTTCACCAGAAGGGGTATTCCCTTTGGCATCACCAGCGGACTCCGTTTCTTCGAGCAGGCCCATATCAAGGATGTGGCGGCTTTTTTGAAGTTCGCCATCAATCCCAACGATGAAGTCGCTTTCAAGCGGATGGCGCGATTACTTCCAGGCATCGGCAACAAGACGGCCGAGAATCTCTGGCAGCAGGCCGTGAAACTCCTGGAGGGAGGAAGAAGTTTTTCTCTGCTGGATAAAGGGTGTAAGCCCCCAACCAAAGCCCAAGGTGCCTGGAATCAATTGGTAACTACCTTGACGGAACTTGCTCCCAAGGGAGAGCCTGCACCTCCATCCGACATGATCACCGCGGTCATGAAGTCGCTCTATGATGATTACATGCAGGCCAAGTTCGCCAACTACGAGGCCCGACGCGATGACCTGAACACGCTGGCCAACTACGCAAAGCAGTTCGAGCAGACGGATGAGTTCCTTGCGCAACTCACGCTATTGGGAGGAACCGAGACCAGCGAGGTGACCGGTCGTGATGACGAGGAGGACAGGGTCTGCCTCTCCAGTATTCACCAAGCCAAGGGACTCGAATGGCAGGTTGTCTTCTTGGCATGGCTCACCGAGGGAATGTTCCCAGGGACACGCTCGATGGAGGATGACAATGCCCTGGAAGAAGAGAGGCGGCTCTTCTATGTCGGAGTCACACGCTGCAAGGACGAACTCTACCTGACCTATCCCGTACTGCGTCTCAATGCGGCCTATGGGGAGGCCTTCCAGCGCCCCTCCCGATTCTTAGAGGAGCTACCAACTCATCTCACCGAACGTTGGGAGGTAGCCCGTGCTGTTGCACGCTTCACACCACAGGGAGAACGTCAGGCACAGCGTCACCAGAAGCGTGAATTTGACCCAGCCGACGAATCCCAAGTTCCGGAGTGGGAGGACTGATAGGGCTACTGTCATACCCGCTGAGAAGTCCCTTCGACAGCTCTCTCTACCGAGAGTAACCATTGGTGAAGATAGAAGAGCAGAGAGGCCAGAATGATTCCCAGCCACATGGCCTCGACAATCGAAAAGACCTGGTGAAAGTTCTGAATCGGTCCAGGTAACATTCCCGTGGGGATCATAAAGCATACCGCGAATTGTGCACATCCCGGCTTGACCCAAGGAATACTAGATCCCAGATATCCAACTACACCCATTATACAGCAGACAACGATCATGTAGATTGCAACATTGTTCGTGGATGCCGAGAGAACACTGAGCGTGAACATGGCAACCAGTGTACCCAGCACGGCCCCCACCAGTCGGACTCTCAGTGAGGACGTCGATGCCGAGAGTAATTGGATCCCCCAAGGAATCCCTCCCATGATGGCAAAGACTCCGTTTTCAGGAACAAAGGTATGACCTCCTACCAGACAGAGTACACCCACAATTCCTAGAAAGAAGGTATCACGACCGGTGAAGTGAACCGGCTCAGGAAGCTGTGGCCGGTATCCCTTTCTCAATGGGATGATGTAAAAGACAACTGCTGCGGCAAAGATCCCGATCGTCACAGCTAGGGTCCGGTAAAATCCTCCCATAATGGGCGCTGAATCGGCAATTTTCCCGGAAATCAATGATCCGCTCAAGCCGTAGACCAGCAAGGTCATGGTGGCGGCATCACGGCTTCTGGAAGCCATCGCCATGGTGATGTAGATCAGGAGCAGGTAGGCGGGGGCATAGAACCAAGGAGCATCGAGGAACAATGCCTCCACCACACTACCCATGATGCCGGCGACCCAGACGAGCAAGAGCCGCTGCCTCATCGAGTTCCTGCGGAAGGTTGGGAGATTTGCAAGCAGGGAGACTGCAAGCATCGCCCTGAAGCTATGAGGAAATTTCAGCGTCAGGATGACAAGCAGCGCGAGTGCCACCGCCAGGGCCAACCTACAGGCAGGGCGCCAGGCGTCACTCATTGAGGGGAATCCGTCCCGCACTGCCCATTGGGGAGACAAATTCAGCATCCTGTACCTGCTGGAGGCGGTTGATGACCTTCATTCCCTCCTCAATATCGCTACCGGTGTGGACAATCACGGAGGCCGTCCCTCCCATCCGGAAGGAATGCCCTTCAGGCTCATCCAGCACGATGCGCACGGGGTAGCGCTGGGCTAGCAGGATGAAGTCAATAGTTGGTGAGACTCTGGACAAAATCCCCTCGCCTCCAGCCGCATTATTTGAAGGGGTATTGAGAGCGACAACAGCCTTGGGTACTCCTTGGACGATTCCTCGGAGCTTATTTCCCGATTCTGCCATCAGATAGACATCAACACTCATGCCTGGGCGCATCCTCTTTAGGTCGGTCTCACGAAAATTGGCGAGGACATACCAGATTTTCTTATCAACAAGGGAGAAGATCTGCTCCCCCACGGCGGCGTAGGCACCCGGCGTGATCTGGAGATTAGTGACATATCCATCACAGGTAGCATAGACCTTGCAGTAAGAAAGTTTCAGCTCGGAATCCTTCAGAGCGGCTTGAGCCGCAATTCGTCGTACATTCACATCACCCTGATTACCAAGAAGATTACGGGCCCGCTCCAGTGCGGCTTTGTCTTGGGAGACCTTATCGGTTGCAGTGACCGCCTCCGTCTGGGCGAGTTGGTTTTTGTCAACCGTGACATAAAGATTCCCGACGAGAGCCTGCACTCTCTTCGCATAATCGACCGCATAGGCAGCCTTGGCCTCGCTTTGCTTAAGTTGCGCCTCCGAGGCAGCAATCTGGTCTTGGTAAGCCTGAATCTCAAGTTCCGTAAGAGCTAACTGAGCCTTCGCTTTCTCCGCCTCCGCGGCATAAGGCCGAGAGTCGATTTCAAAGAGCAGGTCCCCCTTGTGAACCAGTTGATTGTCCTTCACATGGATACCCGTGATCGTACCTCCTACCTGTGTGGCCACGCCAATTACATTGGCACGCACCTGCGCATCCTCGGTTCGGGGGTTTTTGGCGATGTTTTGGTCTACCAACCAAGCAAGAACTGCCACTAACACAAAGCTGGCTACGGAAATCAGAATCCCGAGCAACCTGCGAAGCGTTTTGCCACCTGATAATGGATCACTATCACTCATGGGGCTGCAAAGAAAAGAAGCCACAGGATGCAGGATAGGGATGCAATCAGTGCCCCATACACGAGAGGCAACGGGAAAAGGTACGGCAGCAAGCCCGCCTTTAGAAACACCAGATGCAATAACCAAAAAAGGAACAAACCACCAAGAGTGCAGGCCAGCCAAGCCGGAAAATAGGCGCCGGCAATATTGAGTTGCGGATCGCAACCCGTCATCGTCAACAGGACGAGTAGGAGTGAGAAAACGATCCGAAAATTCATACTGCCACCTTAAGATTGCGGCCGATCGAGGGGCAACGCTAATTGGTTCCCTTCACCTGCTTAAAGTCCGCCGTGCTTCCAGGTGGAGAGGGCAAGGCGTAGGCACATGTACCCACCCCAGCAGAGTCCGACCAGGCCAATGATTGGAATATGCCAGATCTTAGGTGGGATACCGGAATGAATCAGGATGGCGGAGCAGATCATCACCGAGGCCGCTACGATCGCATTAGCCAATCTATTGGCGATCGAGTCGAGGGTGACACGGAGTGGTTCGATCCCCTTAGCATCGATCTTGTGCTGAAGAGGAATGGTGACCTCCCCTCGCTTCATCCGGTTCCAAAGGACCCGGAAATCACTGGGAAAAACCTCCAGAAAGTCCACCGAGGCGGTGCCGAGCTTTTTCAGAAGCTCAAGCAGGTGCCCGGGCATGTATTTTCCAGCAATTAGTTTCTCGGCATAGGGGCGGCCGAGTTCGACGAAATTCAGTTGCGGGTTCAGGGCGCGACCTACCGCCTCAACTTGGGAAAGCGCCTTGATTCCGAGATAGAAACTCCCCTTCATCCGGAGACGATGAACCCGGAGAAGTTCGAGCAGGTTATTCAGGACACTGGAGAGATTGATCTCTGAGAGTGGTTTGTTGAGATGTTTATCACTGAACTCCTCGACATCCCGCAGCATTCGGTCGAAATCCTCGACGTTCCCATCCTCGGAAAGGTCGATCAGCGCGAGCATCACCTGCCGATTGTCCTTCTCCCCGAGACCCGCGATGAGGTGGGCCAGATTAGATCGGAAACTCGGGGAAAACGCCCCCATCATACCATAGTCATACAGACCCAGTACCCCGCCACAGGGAGTCTCCTTCGACTCAATGATCGTCATGTTCCCAGGGTGGGGATCTCCGTGGAAAAAACCATGTGTGAAAACCTGCTCGTAGATCAGGCCAGAGATGCACTCCGAGAGAGCCGCAGGATCGATGCCATGAGATCTAAGATTCTCGCTCTTTGTCACGGAATGACCCGAGATGAACTCCATTGTCAGGATCCTCTCCCCGCTCAATTCTCGGAAGAGCTTGGGTACCTTGATGGCAGGATTGCCTCGGAACTGTTCGGCAAAACGTTCCGCATTCCCCGCCTCGTGAGTGAAGTCGAGTTCCATCTTCAGGGTCTCCGCAAACTCCTGCACCACCGCTAAGGGATTCAACGAGGCTAGATCGGCAACGTGCTGCTCCAGAAACTTCGCCAGATCGATCAGAATGGAGAGATCCTGCTCAATCACTGGACGGATGTCGGGGCGTTGAACTTTAACTGCAACAGTCACCCCGTCACGGGTGACTGCACGATGCACCTGAGCGATCGAAGCTCCTGCGATCGGCTTCTCATCAAATTCTAGGAACGCCACTTCCACAGACTTCCCAAGCTCACGAGCAAAGATCTCCTTGGCCAGGCTACCCGGGAAAGTGGGGACATTATCCTGTAGCTTGCAGAGTTCCTCATAGTAGGTGTCATCGACCAGATCGCGACGGGAACTCAGGATCTGACCGAACTTGATGAAGGTGGGCCCCAACTCCTCCATTGCTAGGCGCAGACGCTCCTGAGGAGGCTTGGAGAGAAGACCGGTCGAATGGGTCTCAAGAACCGCTTTTTTCATCCCGATCAACTGCTGCCAAGCAACGAGCTTCAGGACATCAGAAAATCCATACTTGAAGAGAATCGTCACGATCTCGTTATAGCGAGGTAACTGGGCGGCAAAACCAACAGCGGAGCGGATTTCAGTGATCACAGGAGGTGATCAAATCGTTCCACTTGAGCCATAGCAACACCATTTCCCACCCTTTCAAGGAAGGGATTGAGTTTGCAGGAAGATCACTCCATCGTCACACACAACTATCGTTATCAGCGTCGAGTCATTCCCGTGAGCCTTTCTATCCACAAAGCAACCCGAGTCCGGCTGACGGCACTCCTTACAGTCGTGCTCGCTCTTACATCCCGAGCAAGTCGTGGAAATGACCGAAACATCATGGACCCACTCTTGGGTCATCAGAAGGCATTCCCTCTTGCAGAACACAAAGGTTCCTTTGATCCGAATCATTCCTACGAACTCGCCCCATTGATCGAGCTATCGTTGGCCAATAACCCCTACACACGCTCTGCTTGGTTCAATGCCCTTGCCTCCTCTGCCGGCGTTGGAGAGGCAAAAGCCCCCTACTATCCCAAGCTGAGATTTCAGGCATCAGCAGGCTACGATCAAGGTTATAACCCTATTCAGACAGGTCCTGAGACCTACCAGCGAGTCAGCATCAAACCAGGCTTGCAGCTCGAGTATCTCCTGCTGGATTTTGGTCGTAGGGCGGCGGATGTCCGTCGCACAGTGGCCCTTCTTGACGGGGCAAATCTCACCTTTAGTCGTCGCGTCCAAACCACCGTCTTCGCCGTGCAGCAATCCTACTTTGCTCATACGGCTGCACTTTCTCAACGTGAAGCCACTAGAACTAATCTGGAGTTCACAAGGACCCTGCTCGCAATGGTTGAAGCACAGGTAGCCAATGGACTCGGAACACAGCCTGAATTGGATGCCGCGAAAAAGACTTTCTCCCAAGCAGAATTTGATCTCGCTACCGCTGATAGGAATGTCGAGGTCACCCTTGGAAATCTCCGGGTTGCCACAGGTCTCGAGGCCAATGCCCCATTGAGAGTCACCTTGGACTCCAAGGAGAACGGACCACTTGAAGGCCTCTCTGGGAAGGTAGACCAGCTTATCGATACCGCTGTGGCCAAGCGCCCCGACCTGGCTGCACGGGTTGCAGATATTCAGGCGAGCAGGGCTGCCTCCGAACGCGCCAAGGCTGACTTCCTACCCAAGGTGTCACTGCAGGGTTCTTGGAACAGTGAGTCTTATGGATATAAAGCACAGCAAAGTGGTGTGAACGGAACTTTTAACAACACATACAATAACATCGGGGGCTTTGCCGTCATGAGCTGGGATCTCTTTGACGGATTCGAGCGAGTCGAGCGCGTCAAGAAGCGTCAAGCCGAAGAGTCCGAGGCACGCTCTAATGCCGAGGCCACGCGACTCGAGTCAACGCGTGATGTCTGGACCAGCTACAACGATTCTCTCAAGGCTCGCAAGCGTGTCACCTACGCACTCGCCCTTGTGACCTCAGCCAACGAGAACTTTAATGCCGCGCAGGCTGCCTTCCAAAACGGCCTAGCCACAATCACCGAACTGATCTCCAGCCAGAGTGCTCTTGCTGGGGCGCGCTTCGAGCAGGCAGGTGCCCAAGCCGACTACCTCACAAGCCTCGCCTCACTCTCACTCGCCATGGGTCAGTTTGACACCCCAGCGGGAACAAAGGTCCTACCGGCTAGATTGTAGTGGGTAGCTGAGAGTATCGGATGGAGTTTTCTAATCCTGCCGGCCCGTGTCTTGATTTCCCTCTAAGGCTTGAAAGTAAAAATGCCGCAGTAGACCGACAAGCAGAGCCGTGTATCTGATACTGGGAGCGAAGGGGAACACCCCGAAGCGCTTCCAAAGCCGACCCTACCCTTTAGACGGAGCCGAGAATCAGGCACGAATTAATCCCTCCGAATCCAAACGAATTAGAGAGAATTTTGCGAGGTCTTGCCTCCCTTCCCTTATTGGGAATCACATCAAGCTCACATTCCGGATCAGGAGTTTCGTAATGGAGGGTGGGCGGAAGATATCCCTCGGTCATCGCCAAACAGCAGATAACGGCTTCCAAGGCCCCAGTTGCACCGAGCGGATGAGCTGTGTAGGCCTTAGTTCCGCTGACGGGAATCGATGCTGCGTGGCTACCGAAAACGTTATGGATGCAGCGGGCTTCGTTGCTGTCATTGACTTGGGTCGAACTGCCATGGGCATTGATGTATTCAATTTCGTCCGGATTCGTTGCGGCATCAGTCAGTGCCTCGCGCATGGCACGAATGGTCGGCTCACCATTTGGATGCGGTGACGTCATGTGATAGGCATCGTTATTATGAGAAAAACCGAGGATCTCAGCGTAGATCCGGGCTCCACGTGCCTTGGCATGCTCATACTCCTCGACGAGCAATGATGCAGCCCCCTCCCCCATGACGAAGCCATCGCGGTTCAGATCGAAGGGTCTGCAGGAAACGGCAGGATCTGCTTCGCTCATCGTCCTGATGTTTGCGAAAGCCCCATAGGTCAAGGGACTCAGAGGCGCTTCAGAGGCGCCAGCGATCATCACGTCGGCAATGCCATCGCGGATATAACGCAGGGCTTCGCCAAGAGCCACGGTGCCGCTGGCGCAACTATTGGAATTTGTCGTACCTACTCCCTGGAAACCACAGGTGATCGCAATATTGGAATGAGCTGACCCACCGAAAACCTGCAGGGCAAGTAGGGGACTTACAGCCTTGAATCCCCCTTTTACAAAGGCATCATGCTCCTTCTCCGCGTTGCAAATGCCACCAAGGGCCGTGCCGAAACTCACACCCCGGCGAGGATTAGGCGACTCGGGTGAGTAGGCCAGCCCGCTATCTTCCAAAGCAAGCAGGGTGCTGGAGACGGCAAACTGAGCATAACGATCCAAGCGCCTGAGCATCTTCGCAGGGAAATAGTTCAAGGGATCAAAATCATCGACCTGTCCAGAAGAGCGTGCGTCCAATCCACTGAGATCGAAGCGGGTCAATGGCGCGATACCGCTCTTCTCAGCAAGAATCCCCTTCCAGAAAGGCTCCTTGCCTATTCCAATACAACTGATGGGGCCAACTCCCGTTATCACGGCGCGGCGGGTGGATCGGGCTGAGTTCATATCGTTACCTCCAGAAGTTTTTTAAATGTAGTAAGAGTCCGTGGAGCCACCCAACCGATCATGAAGTCACCGATGATCGGATTTGCGATTGGAGCCAGAAGTGGCCAGCGGAAATTCAAATCATGCTCGATCGTCACCTGGACGCCATCTTCAAGCTGATCATAGATCCATCGAACCTCCATCCCCTTGGTAAAGGCACTTAGATGCCGGAACCTGAGTTCCGGTTTTTCAGGGTCCTTGGGGTCCTTGAGATTCTTTAAATCCCTGCGAAACTCCGAAGTCCATTTTATGGGAATAGACCCACGCAGGGCCGCCATCTCGACAATACCTTGATCAGGACCACCCTCTATCCATCGCACCCATCGGTAGTGAGGTAGATAGGCTGGCCATCTAGTGAGATCGGAAGTCATGGAATACACCCGTTCCATCGGGGCCTTGATCAGGATGGAGGATTCGGTGTGCATTAATTCGCCTTGCTCTGAGACTTCCGAGCACGGGTGTAGTGGAGAGTGGCAACCCCACCTCCCTCATCCTTTATTGATTTAAGAACGAAGCGACGCTCCTCGGAGAGGAACCCTTGGCACAAGGCTCTCTTTCCAGCAATCATAGGATGAATCCGAACAAAAAACTCCTGCGCCTTCTCCAGAGCACTCTCCGGTTCAAGTCCTGATGAGGAAATCATTCTCCCATCCACGCTCATCGAAAAATCCGGCACCCGCTTCTTGGATCGGGAGGAGTTCATCATCTGTGGGAGTGCTCAGACTCGATCGACGCTTTCTTCCTCAACTTGGATCTGATGCTCGACCTCACCTATCTGAGCCTCCATCTCACCGATCGAGACACTTCCACCATCGGCAGGCCTGTAGGTCATGTAGATGATTCCCCCAATTAATCCCCATCCTACTCCTAGGGCGAATCCCGTGATCGAGATCAGCACGGCAAGATCCACCGGCGTTCCATAGAGGGAATTGAGCATCACGGAGAAGAGTCCCTCTCGGACTCCGATTCCTGCCAAACTGATCGGCAGGGAGCTGATTGTATTCACGATGGGAATGACAGAAGACATGGC
>Ga0114962_10001360_pt1 | contig 21214 bp, 24 predicted proteins | sample C_130820_MF_Meta_FD_87017 | JGI IMG/M metagenome (GOLD analysis project Ga0114962, IMG submission 87017) | Freshwater microbial communities from Lake Croche, Canada to study carbon cycling - C_130820_MF_MetaG | ecosystem: Environmental > Aquatic > Freshwater > Lake | place: Lake Croche, Canada... | reverse complement strand
TGTAAGTCGGGTCACTTGTTACTCCACCACTTGTATCAGCAGGCGCATATGCAGTTTTTGCGCGGCGAGCTTTGACATCTGCCAAGTTTTGGTCGTAGTTTGGTATACCGTACTTTGTAGTGTTGGCTGGGTTGTTGTTGAGCGGTGTAACAGTGATTGTTTCTGGTTTTCCAACCGGTGTTACTGGCGCATCAAACGCAGTATTTGTGGAAGAGGCTACTGTAGGGCGGGGCTGTGGACGCGGAATAGTTGTAAGGCCCATAGACTTGGCAGTTGCGGCATTTGTTGCATCATCTTCTGCTTTATCAGCATTATCTATCGCCCCTTTGGCCATGTCAGTAAAAGCTTTATTCGCTTCATAGTCTGCCATAGTGTCAGCTTCTGCAATTTGTCCAGAGTTTTTTAGCATGTTGGCCAATGCAGCCGCATCGCCTTCTTCCATGGGTGCAGACCAGCACTCTTCCATGCCATGTACGGGGCAAGATTTGCCTTCCGCTGTCATATTGCATTTACCAGCCATTGCCGATTCCGGTGCGTCTTCTGCTACGTATTCCTGTCTTTCGCCTAGGCTTTCAATCGCCCTGAGCTTGCCGATCATGTTATGAAAATCCATTGGCGTTATCCTTTTTTTACAAATTCTGGTTTATTTGGTGCCCGCGGAGAGGAAAAGTTGACACGTTTGCCGTTGGCATCTTGATAGAATTTATACAAGTGTGCTGCACCGTCATCGAAATTGCCTTCTGCTCCCAATCCACTGCGCGGCGTAGGATTGGGGACATTACCTGCAACCTTTGTCACAGGCTTAGGTGTATCGTATCTTGCATTAAAATCTGCCATATCTTGTACAGGCTCTAATGGTTTTACTTTGTTCATATCCAACCAAGTAAACAATGGCGCTGGCGCATTGTATTCGTCAGTTGGTCTAGTTTGTTTTATAGATGCTAGATAATCTAAGAAACGTTTGTTATAAGCATCGCCGTATATATCTGTAGTAACCGGCTGCTCTACATCCTGATACATTCTATCAGTGCTTAGACGAGGTGCAGCTTTTAAATCCATGTCTGCTGCTTTTTTTCTAAACCCAAGATCAATTATGTGACGATCCACATTTGTTTCTACAGGTTCCGTTGCAGTACGCACAACTATTAGTTTTTCAGCAACGTTTAACACATCGCGCAGGCCTTGCATAGTAACATAACTGCTAAGCGGCTGTCCTGTTATGAAATTGATTTGATATACAGTGTGATTTTGCACATCTATGAAATCCATATTGTCGCCTGCTAGCAGTTGCGGTGCAGTAATGTCCATCAAATTAAATTGCTGTAGATAATTTGCTAATGACGTGCATTGTTCTTCAGTTGGTTCTACAACCAACTTAATTACATAGCCGTATTCTCTAGCATTTTCTGCTAGATATTGCTTAAATGACTTCATGGTATGAGAAGCTCCAATGTGAGTTATTTAGTCCCATCTTGTATTTCACCTAGCTGTTTCAACAACTCATTGCGATCGAGCATTGTGGCTTTGCCTTCTACAGCAGGGTTTGCAGTAGCAGGTTTGTATGCTCTATCCATTTTCAGTTTGTCCAGTTGCAGTTTTAGCATTTTGAGTTTTTTATCTACTTTGCTATTTTTAGCATCTACGGCAATTTTTAACATTTGACTGCTGCTGCTGAATATCTCACCAGCATGACGAATTTCCACATTCATACCTAGATCTTGTAAATCTTTGTGTGCTTGTATTGCAAGACCGGCTAATTCGTCCATTTCATCGTCGTGTACATCTCTGCCACGAGCAGCACTCAATTGCTTATCAATTTGTTCTGCTAGTTCCAGTGCAGATTTCATAGCAGTATTAGATACCAGCTGTGAATCATCTACGACATTGTCTGCTATATCTTCATCTAATGTGCCGTCTTCGATGTCAACTTCTACTTCAGTTGACATACTATCAATATCAAATGTATTTTCAAGTGTTCTAAAACGTTTGCTCATTTACGACCTGCCTTTGGTTTAGTTATGTAAATATCGTTCTCGGTTAGAACTCTAAATGTCATTCCGTTTTTCTTACACCATAACATGGCAGCAGACCATTTAGCAGTGTTTATCAATATAACTGCCTGATCTCTCTTATTTTTTGCACTTTCCATCAGTGCTTCTTTCATTGGTTTAACTTCTACAATTTCTGCTCTACGCTGCCCGTTTTTGTCTTGATACAGCACCATAAAGTCTGGTATATATCTACGTTGCTCACCTGTTAAAGGATTAACATAAGGTATGCTTATACTTTCGCTTGCCCATTGCAATACACTAGGATGAGTATCCAAGAAGTTCATAACTGTTAATTCCCAACTGGATCTGAATGTGGGTTTTGAATTACCTACTAGCTTGGCTGGGTTTTTTGGAACAAATAATCCCTGACTGTATTTTGCCATATCATACACCCATTGCTGCGATAATAGTAGGACCAAGTGTGGGATTATTACTCCAGTTTGGACTGAGATTTAAACCAACGTAACCTATTTGACTACTGGGATCTCGTACACTGTTTATTGTGTAAAGAAAGTCGTTTAACAATATTCCCTGTTTAAATAGATTCTGTATAGGCTGTCCTGTTTGATTTGCATAATATGTTGCAAGGTTCGCTAATACTTCTATTAGTTCGTCTGGCACACCTTGCCCGCCAAATAGACCTTTAGCAAGATTGTAAGTCTGTGATTGCATACCTGCTACATAGCGTGCAGGTGCTTGTGATAAACCATAGTTAGTTGCATCATTTGTTGCAGATATTGGATTGCCTGCACCGTTGGCAAATTGCCAGTTACCGCTACGATTTACAACTTGTAACTGGCCACTGTTGAGTGCCAGTTGTTTACGTATGCTGTTTAGTATTATATCTTTATTAACAGCCATTAATATGTTCCCTGTGGTGTATACGGTGCACCAGCACCGCCACTGTTGCCGCTATTACCAAATGTAATACCTCTAACTGGTGGTGTTTGTAATCCACCACCGCCAAAGTTGTGACTGCCGAACGACCCCAATGTGCTGTTATTAGGATTATTAACCACACTAAAGCTAGATAAAAACGATTCAGCTATAGCAGTTGTAGTTTTAGGCAATTTGCCAAATGGCAGTCCAGATAACACATTACCGAGCACTTGACCTACTATATTGTCACTATAAGACGAGCTTAACGAATTTGTTGAATATACATTGTCAAATGCATCTGATGCATTGCTATACGTAATTGCACTAGGGGTACCAAGTGTGGTACCCAGTCCATTTTGTATGCCGCCGCCTGTACGAGTAAATGCGTTATAACTTACTTGAGACAATCCAAAATTAGCAATAGCACTTGCAGCCGTACCCAATATACTACCAGGCGATTGCTGCCCGGCAATAAACTGGCTTAGTACATTGTCTACTATGCCGTTTAATGAATCTTGTATAACTCCGGATGTTCCCACATCCGGTTCCACTGCCGGCGGGCCCACATCAAATCCAAATTGTGCAGCAATGGCAGGCGTTATTATTGCACTTGGATCATAATTTATTGTTTCGTATGCAATTTGCATATCAATATCAGAAAGTTGCTCGCCGTCACTTTGATATGATTTAAAATTAACAGATGTAATTTTAGGATTAAGATAACTTACCCTAGTATATCGTTTACCAAATATTGCATAAACATCCAACCTTGTAAAGAAATTAACTTCTTCTGTTAATGGTCTAAGACCCCATCCTGTATCATCGCTGAATGTAGGAGAAACCGTGCTTTGCGACATTGTATACGGAGTTTTTTGTCTACCATCACCGAAATAATAAGTGAAATATTGACGCCACATATCTAATGGTTTGTTATCAACTGTATCCCATAGTGTAACATTGACAGGCCTGTAATCAGTATTGGTATATATTACTCGTTTACGATTGTATTGATTCAACGTCTTGGTTTTTAATTCAACGTTGGGTTTATCTATCTTTTTAATTTTAAAACTAATGCCATCAACACCTCCCAATGCACGTAGCCACGGGTATATGATTGCTGCTTGGCTATTAACTACAAAATTAGCATAGTACATCCACTGATAACGTGGAACAGCATACATGTACTGGCCTGGGCTTTGAGCCCCGAATAACCAGTCTGCATATTGTTTATTACGGAATGTGGTAATTTGTGATTGAGCCATGAAAATATTTATACAAATAAAAAAGCTGCCCGAAAGGCAGCTTTTTTAAATCTGTATTTTAGTAAAGTATATTAGCCTACTTGTATACCAACACCTGTGTTAGGCGCAGTCTGAGGCATAATGGTATTGTCCTGTGTTGCGTTGTCATAACGAATAGTCATGGTAATCATCATACTATCGCTGTTTTCATAGTTAAAGCTGTCATATCCTACTTTTTCTAAGAAACAACCTTCTAAATACCAATTTTCTAATACACCGCTATTGCTACCATCAAGAGTTTCAATCTGTGTGGTAAATTTGTAGTTAATACCTGCAAGCGCACTGGTTTGATCAAAGTGGTTCATTTGTTTTTGTAATTGAGTCGCCACTAGTCTACTAGCACTGCTGTTTACATCATCGCGCAATTTAAGTTCAATGGAATCCCATTCAGGTTTACCGGACATATACATAATGTTGTTATAACTGTGAACTTTGGTGGGAGTCGATGTGATTGACGGTCTACCGCATTCTGATACTTGTCTTGTTAGTTCGATAGCAGCACCTGTCGGGCCAAAACTTTGCATACTAACTCTAAAGCGATATTTCAGCTTAGGCATTAATATACCAAGGCCACTAGTACCAGGTACTATAGGTACGCCAAACTTGCTTAGTGTGGGCTGAAATGCCATGGAATAAATCTCCTTCTTTGCATTAGTATTTATATCAACGACGTCTTTATAAAACTACAGGTGTGTTGAAGTTAAATATTATGATTATACAGTACCACTGCTACCAGATGTATACGATCTTCTTTACTAGCATTTACAGCGGTATGCAATGGTAGTGTGTTTGTTTCCCACCATGTAGATGCAGTCAAATGTTGTACTTCATTTTCAATTATCATAAAACAACCTTCTTGGGTTTTAATTGGATAATGTATACGTATATTAGCGTCTGTATGCCAACTCAGACAAGTTTTAGGTTTGGATTTCATAATGCGAACTCTGCCTAATTTATAACGTTTAGCAAGTTCATTATATACATGTTCAAATAACGTATGTTTAAATTGAGAACACATTGTAGAGAAATCAGATTCAGTATAAGGGGTGTCATATTTTTTGACTTCTATACGCTCATTACCAAACTGATCTATAATTTGTTTAGATGCAGACCAATCATGTGTTAAACTGCCGCAGCCTTTTAAAAAATCGTCGGGTGCATCTACTGTAGTATTAAGACAAATTTGATTGTCATTACTCCACTTAATTGCATTATTATGCAGCATTGAATTTAATTCACTATACAAATCGTAAATAGGCAAGCCTGTTAATTTACTAAAATTAGTCACTTAAAATTATCTCCACTGCGTCGTTAATAGATATGTAATCACTTTCGGTAAATTGTGTATATTTTGCTAATATTTTAGGAGTTCCTACATATCCAAACCATTTGTATTTAACTTGAACAGCAGTTGTAATACGAGACAGATCGTCTGATAATGTACGCAATGCACGTTTATGCATGCTATATTCTAATAAATGCGAACGATTGTAATCTAGCACAATGTTATTTTCTGCAATTCTGCTACCGACATTAATAATTACTTTATGCTGGTCTCTCCATGCATGCCACAATTCTAGACACATCTCAGACTGCCCGAAGCCTGCCGGCGCATTGTTAATAAACACGTCGCAGTTGTATACCTCTTGTATTATTTGTTTACGAATACTGCGTAGCGATATATCGTATCCAGTGGATTTGCTAAAACCAATGGCATTAGGCGATAGCTTATCATATAGCGCAGCGCCTATACCATAAGTGTGTCCTGTAATAGCATATGTTGTCATGTTATAATCTACCAAATTTCAATTGTTGATGCACCAATGTAGTGTTATTATGCAACTGACATACGGGCATCTCTGTCATAATTATCATTTTAAAATCCTTGTTATAGAACATAAAACATTACATATATTTGTAAGCAACGTGTTTATAACGTACTAACTTTTATAGTATACAGCGCAGAATTCATCGATGTCATTATTCAAATTACCGTCAACGCGACATAGTTTTAAACAGTACATATACTTGTTCATATATTGACGTAGTTTCAAGTGGCACATATACTTGTTTATATTGAAACATGTAAGGCAGACTTTTCATGACATCAGACCTAAAAAAGAATTTAGATCCAATTGCACGAGTTCAGGCAAAATTACCAGGCATGAACGTGCCAATGACAGGTGTTCCTGAGAACGACAATATAACACTTCTACCGGACCGTCCACCTATTTTTCATAATGTTCCAAATTATGATATTGAAAAGAATCCGTTTTCGTTTCTTTATTTAGATATGACATACAAGTGCAATATGGAATGTGGATTTTGCGATACTCCTATCAGGCATTACAAAGACATGCCTATTGATATTTTTGAAGACTTGTGTCGAAGATTGCCACGCCCGGTAAACATGCGATTTGTGGGTGCTGAACCGACCCTTTATAAAAATTTACACAAAGCAATTGAAATCGGTACAAAATATGGACATCAGCTTGCTATTGTTACCAACGGAATACGTCTTTCAAATAAAAACTTTGTAAAAGATTTAAAAAATACCATTGATAACTGTGCAGACCCTAAATTAGTAAATTTATCGGTTTCCCTTAACGGTGGATTTGTGAGAGACGATTGGTACGAAACGATTGATCATGATATTAGTCACCGCAAGAAAAAGGTACAAGGACTTGAAAATCTCATTGAAGCCGGATTTAAACGTATTTGTATTAATGCAATCATTATTAAAAATTTAAATGAGGGTGTTGTACAAGAGTTCTATGACAAAGCTAATAGCTTGCCGCCGGGTGTTATCACCAATATACGATTCCGGTGTGCTGCAAAGCAAGGGCGTTATGTAGAAGGATTGTATGAAAATGAAGATGATCACACATCTTATACCGGAGTTGAACTCAACAACTACATTAAGACAATTATTCCAGAGGCAAATGATCCAATCAAATGGATTCGCGATGGTATAAACCCGTCAGACGGTGCAGGCAATCACTTGAACAATCCAAAGTTGAAGTGCAATCAATGCTGCTTGATGTATTATATCAAACCTAAGCTATGGGTTGCAACTGTTGAATTTGGATCACACAATTCGGCATTATGCTGGAGACGTGGACAGTTCGTTACAAGTACGCAAACTATTCAACCTGCACACCACTACATAGATGAACTAAGCAGATATATTAACACCTATATACCAGATGGTATGAAAACATATTCAGAACATCAGCTTAAGAAAAAGATGTATGATGATTTTCAAGACAAAGGTATCAATCCACTTATATCAACTAACTGGCAAGAATAATATGAAAATAATAGACGTGTATCATCTATCGAATGTCGGTGAATCATATTGGCAACATCTTAAATGGTGTGCATATTCTACCGTTATATTTTCTATAATGCTGGTATTAGCAATAATACATGGAATTTTTCCATTCTTGTTGGCTGACATCCCAGATAAAGTTATGATAAATTATGTGAAAAATTTTAAATTACGTAGGGTAGTTACCGGACAGGAAGAAAGAAACCCAGAATAATGTTTTCAAAAGCATATATTCCATATAGAGGTTACTATACTTCGCCGTTTGTTAGATATGGAAAAAGTTTTAAAGATTATAACTCGATAGAGCTCAGTGCAACTACTACAAAAGAATGGATGGGTCATAATAAAATTGACCCATCCATTATTGATTTTGTGCTATATGGAACGTCTGTGCATCAACACAGAGGATTTTGGGCAGGGCCATGGGCCGCTGCACTAATAGGCGCATCGCATACTACAGGGGCTATGTTAAGCCAAGCATGTACCACTGCTGCGACTGCTCTATATCAAGCTGCTGCAAATACTGAATTGGGGTTGTGCAGGACAACATACTGCCTAGTATCAGACAGAACCTCTAATGGTCCTATCATAAATTGGCCGGAGTACGATATAACCGAAGATTGGGTGAATGATAATTTTGAATATGATCCGTGGGGCAAAACCTCCATGTTACAAACTGCTGAAAATGTTGTTACATTTAACAATATAAGCAGACAACAACTAGACGACGTAACAGCACATCGATACGCACAATATAACACTATTGTAGAAAAACCTTACATGTTCAAAACTGCCGATGTTGTCAATGATCAGGGTGTAAAACAAGTAGATATTAAAAGACTCACACGATTAAAATCAATAAATCCAAATAGTGTTCATACATTGGGCAATGTAACATATCCAGCCGACGGTCATTGCGGAATCATAGTAACAGACATTAATACTGCCATGTTGTTTAGCGATATAAAAATACAAATATTGTCATATGGATATTCCAGGTGCGATACATCGTTTATGCCGTTAGCCTCTATAACTGCAACATCCATGGCATTAAAAAAAGCAAATCTTTCTATCAGAGATATGACTGTTATCAATCAACATAATGCATTTGTAGTTAACGATATTGCATTTGCTAATTATTTTGGAAACGATGTTTACAATATGAATAACTATGGCAGTCCGTTAGTGTACGGACATCCACAAAGCCCTGTACTCGGCCGGCTTGCTATTGAAGGCATAGAAGAATGCATCAACAAAGGTGGCGGTTATGTATTAGTAACTGGTGCAGCCGGCGGCGACACGGGAGCAGCATTAATATTGAAAGTAAATTAATGTCATTTGACGTACCATGGCCCAATTGGAAAGGACAAAAGTTTTTAGGAGAGATTGATTTATCAACTCCATCTCTTATAGATTATTTAGATTGTCCACAGGCAGAACCTTTAAAAGAAAACATTTTAAAAATCATAGAACGAAACAACTGTAAAAACATAGTTGATGTGGGCTGCGGCGATGGTAAATTTACTGAACGTCTAATATTAGACAATTATTTGGGGTTTGATGCAGAGCATCGTATGATAAAACGAGCGAACAGACGTTATAAGCATAGAACAAATTTCGAATTTAGACATTGTACATGGGACGACGACATAACAGTTGAGTTCGAGGTAGACTGCTTGATGTTTGTAGGCACGCTAAGTTATAATGTAAATCACATTGTTGGATTTGAAAAACTATGCAAACTCTATAATCCTAGAATAGTAATAATACAAGAAATTTTACAAGATCAAACATATATAGCAGAAACAAATAAGTTAAAAGCTATGCCATTAGACTATTATTTGAGTTATAAACACAATTACTATGAATTCGATTTACCCGTTTGGTGCGGGCACAGGGCACAACTGGAGATTTTCTATAATGGCACAATTTACAAAACAAGTTAAGGCACCAGTTTTACCTGAAGTCGCATCAGTTATAAGCAGTATTAATTTAAATATACTGTCAAATGATACACCATATACCACTACAATTAAAGAGTGGCTTAAACCTGTCATAGATTTATCTGATTTTTGGGTTTACCCTATTAACGGAATATCAGAAGGTCTTAACTATTGGATGGGCAACGAAACAAGAGCAATATACAAAGATCTGGGTGATTACGAATGGGTAGACGGCGATTTTAGTAATGGTGCTATAAAATACGTATCGATACCCAGTTCTATAGATGGAAATTTTAGAGAAATCCCACAAGACATACCAGTTGCGTTAGATATTGCATATGTTGGCACAACTGCTATACAAAAGATAGACATAGGCAAAAATGTAGAAAAAGTATTTTTCAGTTTGAGTAAACCGTTTGGTCTTAAAAATGTAAGGACTGGCTGGTATTTTACTAGAAAAGTAGATGTTAAATTGCAACGACTGCATATCAAATCAAACTATTACAATTATTATGCACATACTATAGCCGAGTCAGTTATACAGTCGTTTCCAGTAGACTATGTATATAACAAATTTTGGAAACTACAAACAGAGGTATGTGCTGCACATATGCTAACCCCTAGTAATAGCGTGTGGCTTGCAACTTCAATTGATCACAAATACAAAGATTTTAGAAGAAATAACGGCAGGCTTTATGTAAAACACACCGAAAAAGCAAGACTATGCATTACGGAATTTTTAAATGATCAATGTTAGAATCGCAGTGTTATTGTCTGGCAGTCCCAGATTTGTAAAAGAAGGATCAGAGTGGTGGCATATCAAATCAATGCCCAAAAATGCAACAATTGATTATTATGGGCATTCTTGGGACGCACACGATCATATTGGCAAAACTAGATACTATAATGCCGACAACAAAGTAATAAATTATGAATATTTCAAATGCTGGAATTTTACAGACTTTTTATTAACACCGTATTCAGTTGATATACCAGAGTTTGAAACAATTAAAAATTCTAACAGCCCTATAGCTAATTTCTTTCTATGGAACGATCGTCGGGATCATATATTAAGTGTTATAAAGGCAAACGAACTACTTGTTAAATCTAAAAAACAATATGACATAGTTATTGTGATGAGATATGACACTATAATTTATGAAGACAGTCTTGATAAAGCCATACCATTTATATTAGATTTTAAAAACAGCCATACATCAAAATTTCACAGAGGCTATGACAAAGCACTATACTGGAACGGTAACAATCCCACAATATTCACACCATGGGTACAAGTACGTCAGGGGTTGCCTGTAATGCAAGATTATATGTTTATAAGCACATATAATGATTGGGCAACATATTCATATAATTTAAAAGAAAAATATCATAACCTATTGAATAAAGATATTAAAATATTAGAACCGCTGCATCACGTAGTAACAGAGGCCACATACATACCACATGTTATGTGGGCATTCATTGGTCTGTATACTAATGCAAATTTCATACAACAAGACGATTTAAAAGTTTGCGTAATACGATCAGAAAAAAATAATATTGCAAACATGAATTATTTAGATTTAGAGTTAGAACACGATAATAATTTTAATGAGCTGTGCGAACAATATAAAAAAGAAGGTATTAAAAAATGATGTATAATGCAGTAACAGATTTTATACGTCGCAATAATAAAATTGCCATATATTACAAAGATACAACAGTGTCATACGACGAGTTGTATACAAACGTTTGCAGGTATGCAAATGCAATTAAGTTGCAATTTAATATTGGCGATAAAATACTTATTAATATGTCTGACAGACCTGAATACATTTACATGTTTTGGGGTGCAGTTAAGTCTGGTATCGTTCCTGTACTAGTTAATACCATGCTAACAAAAAAAGAATATGATTCCATACACAATACTAGCAATCCGGTTTACGAATTTAACGACACAAACATTGGCAAGTTTGATAGCGAAGCAACTGATTTAACAGATTTTGCTGCTGCAACTACTACCAAGGATGATATATGTGTTATTATGTATTCGTCTGGTACCACAGGATACTTAAAAGAAATATCGCATAAACATAAAGACATTGCCGTAACATGCAAAAATTATGCGGCAAATATATTAAACATATCAGACGATGATATTTTGTATAGTGCTGCAAAATTGTTTTTTGCATATGGATTTGGAAATAGCATGTCATTTCCATTTTATTTTGGTGCATCTACTGTGTTAATTTCAGAGACGTCTAGTGCTAAGATTGTATTAGACACTATTGAAAAATACCGCCCAACTATATATTTTGGTGTACCATCTATATATGCACAACAAATTAAATCAATAAAAGCAAATAGCTACGACACGTCGTCATTAAAGCTGTGTGTCTCAGCTGGAGAGCCGTTGCCTGGAAAACTACTAGATGAATGGATGCAACTTACCAATACTATAATACTTGACGGTATAGGTAGCACCGAAGCTCTTCATATTTTTATATCTAATACAAAAGATATGTTCGAACACAATTGCTCCGGACAAATTGTTCCTGGCTATACTGCAAAAATACTAGATCCAATCACTAATATGCTAACAGTAGACGGCGACATAGGCGATCTATACATATTCGGAGATAGTATCAGTACTATTGGCATTGATTGGTTAAAAACTGGTGATATGTATATTAAACGAGGAGAGAAATATTACTATCAAGGCAGATCAAACGATATGTTAAAAGTTGGTGGTGTTTGGGTGTCACCCGCTGAAATTGAAGCTAAAATTATAGAACACGATGGAGTGTTAGAAGCAGGTGTAGTTATAGGTACAAATCTATCAGGATTATTAAAACCAAAAGCATTTGTTGTTTTGACAGATCCCAATAATGCCACAATAGCAACCAAGAATAGCATTAAACGAAAATGTATGAGTGAATTGCCAGCGAATCATTATCCGTATTGGGTAGACTTTGTTACAACCCTACCTAAAACTGCTACTGGAAAAATACGTAGACATATACTTAGAACCTATGATGTTTTTAGCCCACCCAACTTAAATGATTGATCCCCAATCGCAATAACCGCTAAAATTAATAAAAACTCTAACTATATCTGAATTTCTAACTCCATGAATTACCTTGCTTGCATTTAGTACAGTCGGGTGTGCTGTGCTATAAATGTGTGTTCCCAACAAATAGTTGTCATTGTGTTCAACTGTTTTATACGCACCTTTATCAACTATTGGCAAATCATTGTTATATAAATGCACAGTTGCCCCGCCCTCTGCTGGCAATATAGGAACCATAATACTGCAAGACCTAGCAAAGTCTTTATGGGGCGGTAATTCAAATCCAGGCCCATATATCCACATTACAGGAAAATTAGGTACATCTGTTTTAGTGATGTATTCCAATTCTTTTATTAGACTATTAATTTCTGGATTATCAAATCTTTCTAAATGTCTAATAAATTTGTGTTTATCGCCGGAATGTTCATGTTTGCCGTTTGGCAAACACTTTGAGCAAATACATCTAAAATATGGGCTGTGTTCTGCACCATGCTCTATATATGAGGTATGACGTTCTATATAACTAATTGCTTTGTATTCTATGCTATAATAAAACTGTTCTAGTGCAGCCCTGTCATATGTAATAGATTTTAATTCTTTTATGTGATCAGACGTTATCATTTTGAGTCCGTTTTTTATATGCCGGTATATCCAATTTCCAAACAGCTTGCAATGTATTAAACAACGTCATTTCGCAAACTTTATGAATGTACGCATCTGGTAATTTGGATTCTAATTCAAGTGATCGATTATAACGTAATATGTTACGATATGAAGTATTTTCTATATTGGTAGTAACATATAATTCCTCACTCGGGCATAATTTAATAAAGCTATCAATATACATTCTACCCCTAGGTCCAGTGCCGCGATGCAATCCTGTATTTACTACTTTACCAGGTAAGGTTGCACTACGATAAAATATCTTATATGCTCCTGCATGTATTTCCGGAAATGTAGTATATCCTGCAACTGAAATTAATGTATTGTGTTCAATTATACCTAAATATGCACCACCGTTGGAATATACTTCGTCAAATTTCATTTCAGAAATAGATCTGTTATTTTTCCAACCTAGCTTGTTACATTCGGCACAAAAAGTCGCTAATAATGGCAAATGGTTTATTGTTAAAACTGTTATTGTCATACTATATGTATTCTATCTAACTTGTGGCCAGTAATAGCATATCTAAGTGTCATATTAAAGTTTTCCAAATCCCCACAGTCGTTCTTCACACCACCAACACTTTCCGCAATGCCCATTACCGGGATCAGGCCATTCGTGATTGATCCATTCGCAACTTCTAGTTATAGGATACAATGTATCCAACAAATTATGTTGCTTATATATAAAATACAAATCTTGTTTATCTAAGTTAGTCCAAGGTATATACAAGTTGCCTATTTTAACAGGTCGCACAACAGCAGGATCGCGTTCAACGTTTTCTGTATTTTCTAATGTAAACGTATCTATCACATCAACTGGTGGATTTTTAGTAACGCCCGTGTATATGGTTGATAGTGTGTTATCTGCAAGGTATTGCAAAGGTAAAATGAATAGATTTTCTTTTGTCTGTGACACTTCATATTTAATATGATGAACAAAATTGTAATTGCCAGTCAGTTCTGCACACTTGCTAATAACGTTTAGAGCTGCATGCATATTTCTCAACCATTTCTGTTGATTTGCTGATGAAAATATGTGAATTGTAGAAGTAGAATATTTCAATGCAAAATATAACATAAGCGCACTATCTACACCGCCACTGACACATATACCTATTTTACCAGGATAAACATTAAATTCAACTGTATCTGTTATATTATAAGATTTCATATTGACCTGCTTTTAGGTATTTTACTATCGGCAGAACTAACACATGCATTGGATATGCATGGCATTGGTCTGTCAAACAGTTTAAAACCAGTTTCTATATAACCCAACGGTTTATCACTACAGCTATAGCTGCGTTTAATAGCACCATCCGGTTCCCGTATTATAATACTTCTATAACCGCTTTCGCAATTCCACCCTTTAAATTGATTAAAATTAAAAGCATTAAATCGTTCTGCTTGATCCATATACCATTTTTTGCCAGTATTATCTTCAAACTCTACTTGCATAATTTGCGGAACCGTGGCATCATCCCCGTTAGTTATGCTCATCATTTGCATACCAACGTTCGGCTTAGGACGAGTTACAATACTTTTTACAGAGGTAAAATCACGCTGCGGCATACCGTTGTGCAGCACCGACAATTGCGCAGTAGTATACCCTTCTACTATACGGCTAGCAGTAGGGTCGCTTTGAGGCTTCAATGTTACATTTATACCCCTACTCAAGAAATATTCTGCTTCTTCGTATAGTGTATCAAACCACTCAGGAACCATCACTGTATTAACAGTTACTTGCACAGCATTCTCTTGCAAGTATACCAGCTTGTCTGCAAACTTTTCAGTGTGTCCTTTAAGATCGCCTTGCTTGATACCTTGCTCACGATGCCAACTAGCAGTTACACTTACCCTATGTAAATCACGTGTTACATTTACATATTTTTCAAACCAAAGTAGATTTTGACTAATATTGCTAGTCATATGAACACTTTGATAATTGCAATTCGCAGTATCTGCACTGTAATGTTCTAATAATCTAAGATAATCAGGATAAACTGTTGGTTCGCCGCCACTAAAACTAAAGTGAAAACTGTTGAAATTGCGTTCGCGGCTTTGACGCTTAATCTCATCTACGGTTAACACATTTAGTTCATATGGTCTATAATCTTTAGTATCGCTACGAGCATACGGCCAACAGTAACTACATTTGTAGTTGCAAAAACGTCCAAGTAACCAACTTACACAGAATATATCTCTATACAACAGTGTACGTTGACCGAAGCGTGTTATATCATCAAATGGTATTTTTGTGAAGTCGTATTGACTCCATTCTATTTTATTATCCATAAAACCAACTAACTAGTGAAAATTTATAACTTTCCAAATGCATATAACCGTTCTAGACAAAAATAGCATGTACCACAATGTGCAGGGTCTGTATACTGTGCTTGCATATCATTTTCGCAAGACCAAGTATACGGATACAACTCGTCTAATACATTATAATCGTTATATATGCCATACACAACTCTTTTATCGTGTTCTGCAAATGGCAAATACAGTGCAGTATTGCCTATATTAGAAATAGTAGGCGCAGTAGCGACATCGCGAGATATATCGCGTGTTTCTAAAGATTTTAAACATGCAATTTTGTCTACATCGTCTGACATAGCTGCTATCATTTGCATCATGTCATATTCAGGACAGTTGACCGACATACCTGCATATCTTGCGTCAATCTCAAGTTCATCAAACACAACAGCTTCTAAATCTTCTTGCCCTTTGGTATATTCATAGGAATTGATATCCCATGCGTTTTGTGCATTATGACTGTCGTGGAACAGTGTATAGTGTTGAGTAGCCATCCTGCCCGTTAACCTGTTTACTATACGAATAACATCTTGTGCTTTACATATTGCATGCGGCCGCAACGGGCTAGCCATAGTGTATGGATATATGTTAACAGATGCATCGTTTTTATAAAATTCACATATAGCATGATATATAATTGCACTATCCGGACCACCAGATAGTCTTACTGCTATATTGCGATGATGACGGTCGAGTGGTATTACAGTATCTATCACAACTCTGTCCTATAATCTTTATCTGTTAGCACATTATCGTAGCGACGTAATTCTTTATCAATCATCCATCCAGAATTTGTTTTATTATTCAGCTGTTGAATAAGTTCATTTATTTCTTTAAAACGTCTTGCACGTACTGCGAGTGTATTGCCTTTATAATCCCATTCGAATGCATTTTTAAAATTGGTTATGTCGTCTTTTACAAGATCCCACAACAAATGATCGTCTGACAACATTAATGTATTACCAAAACTTAAATATAATAATGTGTCACCGTTTTTGTTTGTTGCATCTGCATAACCCAAATTATACAATCGCCGTATAGTGTTTAACGTATGCTGATGGTCATCTTCAGTTTCAGTAGGGTAACCTACTATCATTAATAATGTATGTTTAATCTGGTACTTGCGCAGCATATCAAAACACCACCACATATCGTCGTCTGTGAATTTTTTACCCATGTGATATCTCACATGTTGGCTAAAAGACTCAATGCCTATATCAAGCTCTGCACAACCACTATCTGCCATTAACTGATAATCTGTCTCCGGCGATTGTGATTTAGATCTAACTATCCATTGACTCGCCCATTGGAAATTATTATCAGTTTTATGATAGTCTGCCAGTTCTGTTAATAATGATCTAAAAGATTTCATACTGCCGTTTATTAAACTGTCTGTAAATTTAAAGAATTGACGATTATATTGTTGTCTAACTGCAATAATTTCGTCTGCTATATGACGACCTGATCTAAATCTATATTCAGGCCACAGTTGATATACATTACAGAATGTGCAGCGTTTTACACAGCCTCTGCTACCAGTTATATAAACAGGATTGGTATAATCTATAGTCTTATATTCATCCCATTTGATATCATCGTAATTTGGAAGCATTACTGTGTTTAAATCGAGAACTTGATTTGGATTCAACGAATCTATACCGTTAGATGTCAAGTTACCTTTTAACAATTCAACTATACTAAATTCACCGTCGCCGGAAATATAATGATCAAGTATACCTATGTCTTTAAATTTCTGTATACCATTTGCTATTTGAGCACCTCCCCATACAATTTTAGTATTAGGTAAATGTTCTCTTATTAATATACTGAGTTGTATTGCAACAGAATTACTGTACATAGATAAAATACTTAAACCTATCCACGTTGGATTTCGAATCTTAAAGTCTTCTATCCATTCCATGAATATATGACGATTTTCTTCATAAAAATCTATAAAATCTTGACTAAAATAAATCAGATTTCGTTCTACATCTAGATCATTATGATGTGTACTAAAAAGACTGTCGTGCTCAAAAAAATAATAATCATGTTTGTTGATAGATTTTAAGCTATTATACAATCTAATATTTAGATCCATCACTTCGCAACTAAAACCTGCATACATTAAATGCGATTTCAATACAGCTGGTCCAACAGTGGGAGCATCAGGGTTTATTTTAGGTATTATACAAATAATAATATCTGTCATTGCTACATCCATTATACAGTCCCACTAGGCGTTATGAGCAACTGCTCTACTGTACCTTCAAAATTAATATGCATACCCATTTTCCATGCACCTACAAGTTTACCAGTGCAATGTAAATTGTTGGCATTGAACAATATCATATTGCCGGGTTTGAATTCGTATGCAGTACCTGTTAACCCTTTAAAGTGACTGGGTTTATGCTGTGGATAAGCGAGGTATTTGCCGTAAAATTCCGGATCTATGTCGTAGTCGGTTTTATCATATACTCTGGGATCGTTATAGGGTGTTAAATTGGTTTTTTTGTTAAAATCGAAATCGTAATTGGCAATGGTATCTACCCTGTCACCATACCATGTTTGTCCAAATCCGTTATCTACCCATTGGTCAAATACCACAAAATGCTGCGGAGCAACAGGTTCGTGTAGATATATTGGCAACAAACAGTTTATCAATTGATACGGCTCGCCAGAATCAACATGTGTTGTATAAAGATTGGAATGTTTGTATATATTGCCACCCTGTCCTTTATTAGTAACAAAGTACTTTGAAAAAATAGGATTTAACACATCTCCCAAATGAGTCCACGGCGAATTGATCTTTATCACATCAGGGTTGTTGGGTTTGCGCACATATAATGAATTATGCGTATCAAAGAAATTTTTAATATACTCGCACACATCCAATGGTATTGCATCTTCAACTACCATATGTCGTAATGTCATGTTATGCTCCTGTATACAGTGTTAATTAGCTAGAGATGTTAAAAATTTATGCAACGCAGGATTATAATCTTCTAATCGTGTGTTGTAAAATTCGTCTAGCTGTTTAGTATAGTATACAAAATCTTGCCAATGTTTAGCATTATATTCGTTGACTTTTAAGAAATTAGTTACGAGTGTATGTGCCCATTGATTACCAGCATTACATTCTAAAATCCAGTCCACATACGCAGCAGGTGCATATAACAGTGACAAGCTATAAGGGTATCTTACAAAGTCAACACTCATATGATATCCGTTGTCTACCACAAGAGTATTAACTGTGGATGCAAAATCATTGGCTGTCAACAACGACACTACAGTGTGAAAGGATGTTATAACATTATCAAATATTTCACTGTAGAGTTTGGTATTGGCAAATATTTCCAAATACGAGCTACCGTACCGTTGATAATCATTGGCTTTACTATAGCTGTCAAGGCTTACATGAATGTCCAGAGTTTGAAACTTATTGAGTTTATGTATAAGTTCCTGCGATGGTACAACTGTGCCATTTGTAGCAATTTCAATTGTAATTTTAGACGGATCTGCTCTGTCTATTAGATAGTCTATGAATTTTACAAAGTTGGGAGTCATAAATGGTTCACCTCCCAATACCTTAACCAATTCCAAATCTGTCAAGTCTGTATTATCGTATTTTCTAAAATTAGGTTCTAGCTTTTTATGAACTGGTTCTCCTAGAAATCTATCTCTATTAACAAGCTTGGTACTGAATTTGCTATCGCACATTTTGCATTGCAGATTACAAATGTTGTCTATAGACATTTCTATATAACGTAATTTGTCAAATTGATCAGTGCAGTTTGCTTGCTGTATATTTGGAAATCTACTATTGATATATGTACGCAACGAACTGGCATTGTTGGCACCCTCTTGATCATAACATTTTGTGCAGCCGGGTGATTTAATACCGGCTAGCATATTTGAACGTAGCATAGTTAAGCTGGCAGTATTCATTACTGCAATACCCTGTGCTTCAAGATCATCTAATGCGATGTCAATACGTGTGTCATCTTTGGTATTTTGAAATCTGCAACAGGGTTTCAAACTGTTATCTGGTCGGACACACTGATGTATCCAAGGCAATACACACCATGTGTCTGTCATTGTTAACTTATCCCACGGTCTACATCTATAGAACCGAACCCAATGATAGATTGTTTGTATTCTGTAGATACTGATGGTAACTCGTTGCTCTGTAAGAACCACGATGAACTATGCCATCTTGCAGTATCAAATACCATCATAGTGTTACATCTCCATTCGTAAACACTATGTACATTCAAACATGCATATTCCTTACAGTACTGAGTATTTACAGGATTATAACGTAACACCTCGTCATCATACCACCAGTCCCGTATATCATCCGGTCTGTACTTAAACACTTCGTCGTTATCCATATATCGCATTTCACCTTTGCGATAAATCAGCTTACGTGGTACATCGCTTACACAGTCATAGTTAACAGTATATGGTTGCTTGCATGTCCATTCCAACGGTATAATGACACCTATTACAATATGACAATCATGAGTAATAAAATTGTTGTCTACTACTCGCCAAGTATTGGGCAATGACACATAGTCGGTATGCAATCCTGCAGGTTCACCCGATTTGAAATATTCAAAATTCCAATCCATTTTTATGTTAAGATAGTTATTAACATATGCAGACAAGTATGTCTTGGTGTCAGCAGGCACGGACACAAACTTATTATGTCCCAACGATCCACTTATTTTAACATTTGCAGATTCCAGTGCTGACGTAGCATCCACACGATATTTAAGTATGTCTAAATCTATATTATTACTGCCATACTGTATCACATTGTTTTTTAATGCCACACACTGTTTGACTTCATCTAATTTAAAAAAGTTCAAATTCTTAACAGCCTGTTTAATAACAGATGCATGAATGGTATGACGTATATTACGTGCAATTAATATACCAGAATGAGAAAGAAACTGTTTAACATGTTTATACAATGCATGCCAATCAACAGGTTCTTCTGTTACACCAATAGTAATGATATCATACTTTTTATGACTAGACATTTTTACAGCGTCGGGTGCATAAACTTCTCTATATGACCACTCTGGGAACTGTTGCTTTACAGTATCTATCAGCTGACAGTCAGCTTCTCCTATTTCTAACAACGACCCATGCTGACCAAACTGCGTCATTTGATCAACTATTAACTGCATTTCCTCTGGAAATATCCAACCTTTTGTCATCTTCGTTCTACTTTTTCAATCTCATTTAAACCCAAATCTGTTCCACGAGCATCAAATACCCCTTCTATTAAAAAGCGCAGTGGTGTGCGTATCCCATATTGTACAGGATTATCTGTAGAATTTCTTAATAATCCAACATGTATACTATTGCCTTCTTCTAAACCAAAGTCTTTACACACTTTACTGTATAAGTCGCTATAATTGTTCCACCAGTAGTCTGGACCAAAATAACGCATCATCTCAGTACCTATCCACATGTCGCTCACATTGCAGTATTCAAAGTCATTCATTACAGCAATAGGACCATTAACATGCTCGCGGCTATAGCGTATACCTATACGTTGGCTACCCATACCAAATGCCTTGCTAAGGCTAACGCTTACGCTGGCTATAGCAGGGTGTGTCACATCCAATTCAAAGTTCCTGCAT
>Ga0114962_10001359_pt1 | contig 21218 bp, 20 predicted proteins | sample C_130820_MF_Meta_FD_87017 | JGI IMG/M metagenome (GOLD analysis project Ga0114962, IMG submission 87017) | Freshwater microbial communities from Lake Croche, Canada to study carbon cycling - C_130820_MF_MetaG | ecosystem: Environmental > Aquatic > Freshwater > Lake | place: Lake Croche, Canada... | reverse complement strand
GATCGTGGTCGAGGTCAAGAGCCAGGAAGACTTCGCGAAGTGGGCCGCGGCCAAGAAGCAGGACATGATGGCGCAGGCCGACGACGCCACCAAGGAGTGGTCGCTTGCCGATCTCTCCGAGCGCGGCCACAAGGTGTTCACCGCCAACTGTGCTGCCTGCCACCAGGCTACCGGCAAGGGCGTAGCAGGTGCCTTCCCGGCACTCGACGGCTCCAAAGTCGTACTGGGCAAGTCCGATGACCAGATCGCGCTGCTGCTCAAGGGCAAGCAGGGCACCGCGATGGCGTCGTTCAAGCAGTTGTCCGATGTGGAACTGGCGGCGGTGGCGACTTACACCCGCAATGCCTGGAGCAACAAGGCTGAAGACAACATCGTTCAGCCCAAGGAATTCACCGAAGCGCGCAAGTAAGCGGTCTTTCACGGGGCGCCGCCCTCGGGCGGCACCGAATCTTTCAGCGAATCCGGCATCACCGATCAGGATCAGGAGCAGTCGATGAGCGCAGTACTGGACCATCCCGCAGGCCATCATGACCATGCACACGACCATCCCCATGGATGGCGTCGGTGGCTTTATGCCACCAACCACAAGGACATCGGCACGCTGTACCTGTGGTTCAGCTTCATCATGCTGCTGTCGGGCGGTGTGCTGGCGCTGACCATTCGTGCCGAGCTGATGCGCCCGGGCCTGCAATATGTGCAGCCGGAGTTCTTCAACCAGCTCACCACCATGCACGGCCTGATCATGGTGTTCGGAGCGATCATGCCGGCCTTCGTGGGTTTCGCGAACTGGCAGATTCCGATGATGATCGGCGCGTCCGACATGGCCTTTGCCCGCATGAACAACTTCAGCTTCTGGCTGATGCCGCCGGCCGCGCTGCTGCTGGTGGGCTCGTTCTTCGTGCCGGGCGGTGCCACTGCGGCAGGCTGGACGCTCTACGCGCCGCTGTCGGTGCAGATGGGTGTCGGCATGGACATGACCATCTTCGCGGTGCACATCCTGGGTGCCTCGTCGATCATGGGGTCGATCAACATCATCACGACCATCCTGAACATGCGTGCGCCGGGCATGACGCTCATGAAGATGCCGATGTTCGTCTGGACCTGGCTGATCACCGCCTACCTGCTGATCGCGGTCATGCCGGTGCTGGCCGGAGCGATCACGATGGTGCTGACCGACCGTCACTTCGGTACCTCGTTTTTCAACGCGGCCGGCGGTGGTGACCCGGTCATGTACCAGCACATCTTCTGGTTCTTCGGGCACCCCGAGGTCTACATCATGATCCTGCCGGCCTTCGGCATCGTGAGCGAGATCATCCCGACGTTTGCCCGCAAGCAGCTGTTCGGCTACAGCTCGATGGTCTATGCCACCTCGTCGATCGCGATTCTGTCGTTCATCGTCTGGGCCCACCACATGTTTACCACCGGCATGCCGGTCACCGGTCAGCTGTTCTTCATGTACGCCACCATGCTGATCGCGGTGCCGACGGGTGTGAAGATCTTCAACTGGGTCGCCACGATGTGGCGCGGCTCGATGACCTTCGAGACGCCGATGCTGTTTGCGATCGGCTTCATCTTCGTTTTCACCATGGGTGGCCTGACCGGCATCATCCTGTCAGTGGCGCCGCTCGATATCCAGTTGCACGACACCTACTATGTTGTGGCGCACTTCCACTATGTGCTGGTGGCCGGTTCGCTGTTCGCACTGTTCGCCGGCACCTACTTCTGGATTCCGAAGTGGACCGGTCACATGTACGACGAGTCGCTCGGCAAGTTCCACTTCTGGGCCTCGCTGATCACCTTCAACATCACCTTCTTCCCGATGCACTTCCTCGGGCTGGCTGGCATGCCGCGTCGCTATGCCGACTATCCGATGCAGTTTGCCGACTTCAATATGGTGGCCTCGATCGGCGCCTTCGGCTTCGGTCTGTCGCAACTGATCTTCCTCTACGCGGTGCTCAAGTGCATCCGTGGCGGACGCAAGGCCACACCGCAGGTCTGGGAAAATGCGCAGGGCCTCGAGTGGACGCTGCCGTCGCCGGCACCGTTCCACAGCTTCGAGACGCCTCCCACGGTCAAGTAAGTTTTTCTGTTGCGCGACATGACCGATAACGCCCCGTCCAATCCCGGCAAGTCCGCCAATCTGCGGACTGCGCTGGTGCTCTTGTCGATCGTGGCGATCTTCTTTATAGGCGTGATCGCCAACCGGGTGATGTTCGGATGACACCGATGCCACCCGCGCCCGAGCGAAGCCGCCTGAATCTGACTACGCTCGCCAAACTGTGCGTGCTGGTCACGCTGATGTTCGGCTTCGGCTTTGCGATGATTCCGATCTACAAGAAAATCTGCGAGATCACCGGTGTCAATTTCCTGACGCGCGAAGAGTCGGGCAATGCCGACATCGCCCGCAATACCCAGGTCGATACCAGCCGGTCGATCACGGTCGAATTCGATGCCAACCATCAGGGCCCCTGGCAGTTCAAGCCCGAGCGCCGTTCGATCGAGGTGCATCCTGGCGAACTGGTGACGATCGACTACGAGCTGATCAACGGCCAGTCCCGCGAAATGTCCGGACAGGCCATTCCCAGTTACGCGCCGGCAGTGTCGGCCGAGCACTTCCGCAAGATCGAATGCTTCTGCTTTCGCCAGCAGACGCTCGGTCCGAACGAAACCCGCCGGTTTCCGGTGGTCTTCATGGTCGACCCCAAGCTGCCGGCCAATGTGAGCACCATCACCTTGTCCTATACCTTCTTCGAGGTGGGCGCCGGCATGCAACCGCAGTTGCCTCAGACGCGCCTGTCTGTGTCAGGGCGAGCGATCTGATGGTCGACAAGATGACCCCGGGTCTGCCGAAAGCCGGTCTCGTCTCGACCGTCAAGGCGGTCGGCGCGTCCTTCTTCGGCGTGCGCGGCTCGGCGGCGCATCAGCGCGATGTCTCGAGCCTGAATCCGGTCATGGTGATCGGCGTCGGCGTGGCGCTTGCGGCGGCCTTCGTGGTCGGTCTGGTGCTGATTGTCAAACTGGTGGTGGCATGAGCCCCCACACGCATCATCCCGCTGCAGCCGTGTCAGGTTGCATGGTCAATCGAATTCTGATGGAGACTCAATCATGAGCGCTGCAGCGCACGACTCGGCACCCTACTATTTCGTGCCGTCCCCTTCGAAGTGGCCGATGGTGGGCTCGATTGCCATGGCGTTCTCGGGCTTCGGCGCGGTCGGAACCGTGAACCATCAGTCCTGGGGTCCGTGGTTTCTGCTGATCGGCTTCTGCGTGCTCTTCTACATGCTGACCGGCTGGTTCGGCGCGGTCGCGAAAGAATCCGAGGCCGGTCAGTACAACAGCCTGGTCGACAGTTCCTTTCGATGGAGCATGGCCTGGTTCATCTTTTCCGAGGTGATGTTCTTCGGAGCCTTTTTCGGCGCGCTGTTCTATGCCCGCACGATCAGCATGCCCTGGCTCGGCGATCTCGATCACAAGCAGTTCCTGTGGCCCAACTTCAGCGCGGCCTGGCCTCACATCGGGCCGGCCGGGACCATCTCGAACTTTGGCAAGGTTGGCCCCTGGCCGATCCCGACGATCAATACCGCGCTGCTGCTGACCTCCGGCATCACCCTCACGATTGCCCACCATGCGCTCAAGGACAACCGCCGCAACTCGCTGATCTTCTGGATGGTTGCCACCATTGCGCTGGGTGCGACCTTCCTGGGTCTGCAGGTAATGGAATACATCCATGCCTACACCGAGCTGAATCTCAAGCTGACCTCGGGCATTTTCGGTTCGACCTTTTTCATGCTGACCGGCTTTCACGGCTTTCACGTCACCATCGGCGCGATCATGCTGACCGTGGTACTGATCCGGATTCTCAAGGGCCATTTCACACCTGAGCATCACTTCGCGTTCGAAGGTGCCGCCTGGTATTGGCACTTCGTGGACGTCGTCTGGCTGCTGCTCTACGTGATCGTCTACTGGCTCTGATCGCCAGCGTCACCATGCCCTCGTAGGAGACTGACCCCGCGGTCGGCTCCTGATGGCCCTTCGCGGCAGCGTCGCTGCTTGCCGCGCGTATCGCCCGATAGACTCGAATCAGTGTCTTTCGGGGAACGCGCATGGCCCTGCGTTGCGTCTTTGCAGTGATGTCGGCGACCCAGTCGCCGGCGGTGGTCGAGCAACTCGCCGGATTGCTCGCACCGCATCCGGTGCTGATTCACCATGACTTCAGCAAGCGTGCCGATTTCGCTGTACGGGCGCCCAATGCCCACACCATCGCCGATCCGCGCGGCACCGGCTGGGGCACCTGGGGGTTTTCCGAGGCGATCTTTCATACCCTCGCCGAGGCCTTGCGCCGCTACGACTTCGACTATTTTCAACTGCTGAGCCCGACCTGTCTGCCGATCCGGCCACTGGCCGAGTTCGAAGCCTTCATCAAGACAAGTTCGGCGCAGGCGCATATCGACCTGCTGCGACTGGACGACGATGACGATCTGCTGATGACATTCGGCTATCGGACGTTCGCGCCGGGAACATCGCAGCGCTTTCGCCTGCTTCGCCGGGCGCGGCACTGGTATTTCGACGGTCGGTCGGAACTGGTCCAGCGCGGCTCACTGTCGGTGCTCAGGCGTCTGGACCAACCCGACGCGCGAACGCTCGGTCTGGCGGCGCGAACCGGGCTGACGCTCACGCGCATGGCGCGCGATGCGGCACTCGGCCCGCACCCGTTTGATGCCCGCCTGCGGCCGATGATCGGTGGCGTCTTTTTCGGGGCCCGTCGGGAGGTCTGCGAATACCTGGTGGGGCGCAGTCATGACGAGTCGATGCTGGGCTTTATCCGGCGTCTGCATCTCGTTGATGAAACCCTGTTTGCGACGCTGCTGGGCAATTCCGGATTCGCGATCGGCCCCTCGAATCATGCGGTCAATGCGTTCACCGAGAGCGGCAGCCCGCGCTGGATCGAGCCCAGTGACTTTGATCGGATCGTGGCGACCGGGCGATTCTTTGCCCGCAAGTTTGCCGATGATCCTGATGCACCGATGCGGCAAAAGGCGATTGAACGGGTGCGACAGCCTGCCAGTCCGCATGCGCAGGCAGCGCTCGAGCCGAGGTCCCGCGAGCCCGCAGCACCGGCCATGACCCGGCCCGCCACGCCGCCCCCCCGACTGCAGGTGATCATGGCGTCGCCGCGTGCACCAGCCCCCCGCATCGTTTTCGGACTGATGTCCTCGCAGCAGCCCGACACCACGGTCGCACAGCTGGCCGACGCCCTGCGGCCCTATCCGGTGGTGATCCACCACGACTTCACCAAGCGCCCGACGTTTTCGATCGAGCGCGACCATGTGCAGTTGGTGCCCGATCCGAAGCAGACCGGCTGGGGCACCTGGGGGTTTGCCGACGCGATCTTTCACACCCTCGAGTACGCCCTCGACCATCATGATCTCGACTATTTCCAGCTGCTCAGCCCGACCTGTCTGCCGATCCGTCCGATGGCCGAATTCGCCGCCCATGTCGCTGGCGCGACCTGCGAGATCCAGGCCGATGTGATGCCGGTCGACAACGATGACGATGTGCTGATGACCTTCGGCTATCGCACCTATATTCGCGACGGAACGCTGCGCTTTCGGATGATGCGTCGCGCTCGCGCCTGGTATTTCGGTGATCGGGCCGATCTGGTGCAGATGATGTCGCTGTCGATCTTGCGCCGTGGCCTCGCTCAACAGTCGGTGTTCGGATCGATCGCGCCGCGCACGGCGCTGGCCTTCACCCGCATGGTGGTCGACGGGCAGATCGCCGAGCATCCCTTCGGCTCGGCGCTGCGGCCGATGATCGGCAGCATCTGGTTCGGAGCGACTCGCCCGGTCTGTGAATACCTTGTGAAGCTCGGCCACGACCCGGCCGTGCGCAACTATTTCAGCCGACTGCATGTGGTCGACGAGACGCTTTTTCCGACCCTGCTCGCGAATTCGCGGTATCGCATCGGCCCTTCGAATCACACCATCAGCCCCTTTGATATGAACGGCCATCCGCGACGCATCGAGGCGCATGACGTCGATGCCTTGCGCAATACGGGCCGGTTTTTTGCTCGCAAGTTTTCTGACGATCCCACTGACCCGGTTCGACGCCGTGCACTCGCACTGGCGAGGACCGAGCCAATTCTGGTCGGAGGAAGCCATGTCGATTCAGGATTGCCGCCTGCTTGAGATTCCACGCTTTGCCGATGAGCGCGGCAGTCTGAGCGTGGTCGAGTCGAAGCACCAGATCCCTTTCGAGATCCGGCGTCTTTACTACCTTTACGACATCCCGGCCGGACAGGTGCGCGCCGCGCATGGCCACAAGCGGTTGCAGCAACTGGTGGTGGCGGTCTCGGGCAGTTTCGATATCTGCATCGACGACGGCTATGCGCGCCGGCTGGTCCGGCTGGATCGACCCGATCGCGGCCTGTATATCGCGCCGGGCATGTGGCGCGAACTCAATGGCTTTTCAGGCGGCGCGGTGTGTGTGGTGCTCGCATCGGATCTGTATGACGAGCAGGACTATCTGCGCGATTACGACCAGTTCGTGGCGTATGCGCGGTCTCACAGATGAGTGCGCCGATCGCCTTTCTGGATGTGCTGGCGGCCTACGCCGAGTTGCGGCCGCATATCGATGCCGCGGTCGCACGGGTGCTTCAGTCGGGCTGCTATATCGGTGGCGAGGAGGTCGAGCGCTTCGAGAGCGACTGGGCCGCCTTCTGTGAGGCCAGGCAGGCCATCGGCGTGGGCAATGGGCTGGATGCCCTGCGCCTTGCGCTGCTTGCGCTTGACATCGGGCCGGGCGACGAGGTGATCGTGCCCTCGAACACCTTCATTGCGACCTGGCTTGCGGTGGCTCAGGTCGGCGCGGTGCCGGTCCCGGTCGAGCCTGATCCGTCGAGCTTCAATCTCGATGCGACACGCATCGAGGCGGCGATCACACCGCGCACACGCGCCATCATGCCGGTTCATCTCTATGGCCAGCCTGCCGAGCTCGATCCGATCCTGGCAATCGCTCGTCGACAGGGTCTGAGGGTGATCGAGGACGCCGCGCAGGCGCATGGTGCGCGCTACCGGGGGCGTCGCATCGGTGCTCATGGCGATGCGGTGGCCTGGAGCTTTTATCCCGGCAAGAATCTCGGGGCAATCGGCGATGGCGGCGCCATCACGACGGACGATGTACAACTTGCCGAGCGGCTGCGCAAATTGCGCAATTACGGCTCGAGCACGCGCTATGTGCACGAGATGGCGGGCGTGAATTCCCGGCTCGATCCGATTCAGGCTGCGGTGCTGTCGGTCAAACTCGCGCATCTCGATGAGTGGAATGCGCGCCGATCACTGCTTGCCGCGCGATATCGGCAGGGGCTGCGCGGCATGACGCTCAACCGGGATGCGCTGTTGGTGCCGCAGGTATCGCCCGCGTCAGAAGCGGTCTGGCATCTGTTCGTCGTCAGGCATCCCGAGCGCGATACCTTGCGCGATCGTCTCGCCGAGGCCGGCATCGGCACGCTGATTCACTATCCGACACCACCGCATCGGCAGGGTGCGTTTGCATCGATGGCGAGTCTGTCGCTGCCGATCAGCGAGCGCCTGCATCGCGATGTGCTGAGCTTGCCGATGGGGCCCCACCTGAGCCTGGCGGCAGCCGATCGGGTGATCGAGGCAATCGGTCTGCTGATGTCGCGCTGAGCACGCACCTGCCTGCGTCGACCTCGGGTCAGCCGAGGTCAATTCAGCTCAGCTCAGTTCGCAGGCTCAGCGCAGTGCAGCCCCTCAGGGCCCATCCAGCGGCACGCCCTGACTCTGGATCCAGCCGAAATGGTTGGCCACCAGCAGAAAAATGAACAGACACACCGACAATGCCACCCTGACGGACAGCGCGCGAACGGTGTTTCGCGATTGGCCCTTGTCGCGCATCATGAAAAAGAGCGCTGACATCAGGCTGGCGATAATAGCCACAAAGGCAATGACGATGATGATCTTCATGAAATCCAGTATCGCATGGGCACCAGGCTTGTCTGGGTTCACATGGCGCGGGCCCCTATGCGCCCATCGGTGATCCCCACCCTGGCTGCGGTGGCGGTCGTGGCGCTGACGGTGTCGCTGGGTAACTGGCAGTTGCGCCGTGCCGATGAAAAGGCGCAACTGCAGCTGCAGCGTGATCAGGCGCTGGCGCGCACACCCTTGCCGATCGGCACCGAGCTCCTCGATGCCGCCGCCACCGATGGTCAGCGGGTCTTGCTCGAGGGTCGTTTCGATGCACCGAAGACCGTCTTTCTGGACAATCGCACGCGCCAGGGTGTCGCGGGGTTTCATGTGCTCACGCCAATGCGCATTGGCGCCGATGCGTCCGCTGGTGATCCGGCGCGCTATGTGCTGGTGCTGCGCGGCTGGATCGCCCGCGACATCGCCGAGCGCACCCGACTGCCGCCGCTGCGAACCCCGGAGGGTGTGCAGCGCGTCGAGGGACTGGCGATTGTCGATCTGCCGCAGCCGATCGTCCTGGGCGCAAATGACACCCATGGTTCGGCCGCCGACCCGACAGCCCGCACCGATGGCTCATCCCGGATCTGGCAGCATCTGTCGATGAGCGACTATGCCCGCTGGTCGGGCCTGCCGATGCAGCCGGTGCTGGTGCGTCAGACCTCCGAGATCGATGACGGCCTGGCCCGCGACTGGGTGCAACCGGCGGCGGGCGTCGATCGCCATCACGGCTATGCGGTCCAGTGGTATGCGATGGCTGCGGTCACTGCAGGCTTGTGGCTGTGGCTGACCCTGCGGACGCGGAAGCGTCGGCCGGAATCGTAAAGCGTCTTGCCACCGGGCAAGCCGTCATCGCCTGCGGCGTGATCCGGCGCTGCCACCACTGGCCCTGCAGCGCGTCAATCGCACCGGGAAGGTAGTCGCGCGCCAGCCAGTCGTCGATCGCCAGCGCTTGCGCCGGATAGCGGGTGGCAAGGTCGCGGCGCTCGGCGCCATCGACATACACCAGATCGGGACTCGCGGCCGCAAGCTCGGCTGGCAGGCGCCTGACCTGAGAGGGCAGGAAGGCACCGAACCACAGGCCGTGCGTGGCAATCGCCTGGCGCAGGCCGGTTTCGCGCTCGACGCCGGCCTGATCGCCGATGGCATAGACCGTGCCACAGGGTGTGAGGCTCGCCGCCACAACCGTGTGGGCGGTCTCGAGCGCTTCGCGCTCGATCGCAGGACGCGGCCAGTCCGATGACCGGCCCGCCGCCTGCAGGAAGCGCGCACCGTGCACGACCATCGCGCCGACGGCCAGGAGGCTCGCCAGCTGCCCGGCGCGCAGCCAGACCGTCGGGCGGCTGCGGTTGCGGCTCGGCTTGAGGTCGATGCCGAAGGCAGCCATCAGGCCGATCGGCCAGACCACCAGATCCATGTGCGTGTCCCACCATGAGAAGCGCTGCATCAGGATCATCGCCAGGCCGCTGAGCAGCCAGGCGATGCTCATCATTGCGACCAGGGCCGCGACGCTTGGTCGGCGCGCGCCGTTGCTTTCGGTGCCACCTTCGCTGCCGCCGTCGCTCAAGCCCTCATCCGATGCCTGACCGAAGCCCTCACCCGTTTGGGCCCGCCAGGCAAAGAGCGCTGCCGCCGGCAGCAGCAGTCCGCAGCTGACGGCCAGCCAGCGCAGGGCGGCGACCAGCATCGCCGGCTGTTGCATCGGCACCTCGATCAGCGCCAGCTGCGGATAGCGCAGCATCGTCCAGAGGAATTCACGGATCACCAGATGCCGCTCGACCCAGACCGCGATCGGCAGCAAGGCCAGTGCGGCGCCACCGATGCCCAGCCCCACGGTGAGCATCCCGGTGCGCATCGACAGCTCGCCGCGCACCATCCGCCATCCCAGGCCTGCTGCACACAGCGACAAGGCCACCGGTACCAGTACCGGCTTGAAGGCGGCGACCATTCCGACCAGCAGCCCGGCGCCAATCCATCGCAACGATCGGGCGACAGACGATGCCGGCTCGAGCACGATCAGCAGCATCAGAATGGCCAGCAGTGTCGGCAGCAGCGACTCGACCTGCGCCGGGCGCTCGGTGTCCAGTCGCAGCAGTGCGAGTCCGACCGTCAGGGCCGGCGCCAGCACCCAGACCATCCGGCCAGGTGCCACGACCCGGCACAGCGCGGCGATCGCGCCCGCACCCAGCCCCAGCCAGAGCGCAAAGGCCAGACGCACCGCTCCCCAGCCCTCACCGAATAGTGCCGCCGCGCCGACATAGAAGGCGAAGATGCCGGGCGGCTTGTTGTCCCAGAGATCGGCATAGAGCGTGGCGCCTTCGCGCATCGCCCGGGCGTAGTAGACAAAGAGGGCCTGATCGTTGCCCGGCCCGATCGGCCACAGCGCCAGCAGCGCAAGCAGGCTCGCCGCGAGGCCGACGGCCGCGGATGCGCGCCAGTCGGCCGGGCTCAGCGTGCGACTGAGGCTGCGGCTCATCCGCTGCGCCGCCCCCAGGTGTAGAAGGACGAGGTCGCGAAGTTCCAGACTGCGGCGACCACGATGCCGATCAGCGCGGCCGGCACCCATCCCTGGTCGCGACTGAACAGGAACTGCGCCACGCCGACGTTGGCCACTGCGCCCACGCTGCACACCAGCATGAAGCTGGCCAGTCCGCGCAGCAGTCTCGCGCCGCGCAGTCGCTGGTCGCGGTAGGTCAGCAGGTTGTTGACGAAGAAGTTGAAGATCATCGCCACCGCCGCCGCAAGCGCCTGGCCGACCTGAAAACTGACCAGGCCAGGTTTGAAGAGCGCAGCCAGCACCGCCATGTGAACGAACACACCGGCGCTGCCGATCAGCCCGAACGAGACGAAGCGCGCCGGTATCCAGCGGCCGATCAGCTTGTCGATCAGCAGCATGCCGTAGTCCCAGGCGACATGGCTGTCGAGCTTGCTCTGGCCGGCATGGCGTGCCCGAAACGCATAAGGCAGCTCGACGAATCGCAGCGGCTGCGTCCCCGAGGCAAAGAGATCGACCAGGATCTTGAAGCCGAGCGCCGACAGGCTGTGCACACGATCCATGAAGGCCTCGCGCCGGATCATGAAAAAGCCGCTCATCGGGTCCTTCAGCGCCGCGGGCACGACCGCGTGACTGACGCGCGTGGCCAGCCGGCTGATCGAGGCGCGCTGCTCATCCCACTCGCCGATCTGGCCGCCGTCGACATATCGGCTGCCGATGGCGATGTCCAGGCCACCCTGGCGCAAGGCCTGCAGCATCGCAGGCAGCAGGCCCTCGTCGTGCTGCAGGTCGGCGTCCATGACCGCGACATAGGGCGCGCTGGTTGCCAGCACGCCCTCGACGCAGGCCGACGACAAGCCGCGTCGACCGATGCGCTGGATGACCCGCACCCTGGCATCGTGCTCGCCAAGCCGGCGGACCGCCTCGGCGGTGCGATCGGGCGAATCGTCGTCCACGAAGACCAGCTCCCAGGCGATGCCGCGCAGCGCCTCGCTCACCCGCCGGGTCAGCTCGGCGACATTGGCCGACTCGTTGAAGGTCGGCACCACGATCGCCAGCTCGCGGGCAGGGACCGCGCGGTCTGGATCGCCCGCGATACCGACCGCGCTTTCGCCCGCGGCGCTCGCAGTGCGGGTCGCCGCGTCTTGGAGCGTCGTGGTGTCTTGCCAGGCGATTTGCGGTGAAACAAGGTCGGCGGTCTGGGGGGGTGTCATGGGTGCCTTGCCTTACCCTGCCAGGTGAGCAGGTGCGACCGATCATGGCAGGCGCCTTGCCGCTGCTGGCAAGGCATCGACGGCTCGGGTCCTTCTCCGACCTTAGGCCGCGGCATCATCACCGGGATGCGGTGCCGGAAAACCCCCGCCGGTGGCCTCGGTATACTGCGACCAGGTTACTGGACCCCGTGAGTGGCGTGTGTTCTGCTCGGCCACCCGTTTTCAGCAAGGCTTCCCATTGTGATTCTCGTCACCGGCGCAGCAGGTTTTATCGGTTCCAACTTCGTGCTCGAGTGGCTGCGTGCCACCGGCGAGCCGGTCGTCAGCCTCGACGCGCTGACCTATGCCGGCAACCTCGAAAATCTGGCCTCCATCGAGGGCGATGCCCGCCACCATTTCGTGCGCGGCGACATCACCGACCGTGCACTGGTCGACAGCCTGCTGGCCACGCATCGGCCGCGCGCGATCGTGCACTTTGCCGCCGAGAGCCATGTCGACCGGTCGATCCACGGCCCCGAGGCCTTCCTGCGCACCAATATCCACGGCACCTTCGTGCTGCTCGAGGCCGCGCGCCACTACTGGGCGAGCCTGCGCACGGATGCGCCCGAGGCCCATGCGGCCTTCCGCTTTCTGCATGTCTCGACCGACGAGGTCTACGGCTCGCTCGGGACTGACGATCCGGCGTTCACCGAGACGAATCCCTACGAGCCGAACAGCCCCTACAGCGCCTCCAAGGCGGCCTCCGATCACCTGGTGCGCGCCTGGCACCATACCTACGGCCTGCCGGTGCTCACCACCAACTGCTCCAACAACTACGGGCCCTTCCAGTTCCCCGAAAAGCTGATCCCGCTGGTGATTACCCGCGCCCTGCGCGGCGAGCCGCTGCCGGTTTACGGCGATGGCAGCAATGTGCGCGACTGGCTCTATGTGACCGACCACTGCGAGGCGATCCGCATGGTGCTCGAGCGGGGCCGGTTGGGCGAGACCTACAACATCGGCGGCTGGAACGAGAAGTCGAACATCGAGATCGTGCGCACGGTGTGCGGCCTGCTCGACGAGATGCAGCCCGATCTGGCTGGCCCGCGCGAGCGCCTGATCACCTTCGTCACCGACCGGCCCGGCCATGACCGGCGTTATGCCATCGATGCCCGCAAGATTGCCGACGAGATTGGCTGGCGACCGGCCGAGACCTTCGAGACCGGTATCCGGCGCACCGTGCGCTGGTACCTCGATCATGCCGGCTGGGTCGACGGCGTCCTGTCAGGACGCTACCAGGACTGGGTTCAGAGCAACTACGCCGATCGGGACACCCCTGCATCATGACTTCACGCAAAGGCATCATCCTCGCCGGCGGCGCCGGCACCCGGCTTCATCCCTGCACGCTGGCCGTCTCCAAGCAGCTGATGCCGGTCTATGACAAGCCGATGATCTATTACCCGCTGTCCACGCTCATGCTGGCCGGCATCCGCGACATCCTGATCATCTCCACCCCGCAGGACACGCCGCGCTTCGAGCAGTTGCTGGGCGACGGCAAGAAGTGGGGCATGAATTTCTCGTTCGCGGTCCAGCCCGAGCCGGGTGGTCTGGCGCAGGCCTTCCTGATCGGCGACAGCTTTGTCGGCGATTCGCATTCGGCACTGGTGCTGGGCGACAACCTCTTTTATGGGCAGGACCTCGGGCGCGAACTCGAAACCGCGGCCGCCCGCACCCAGGGCGCCACCGTCTTTGCCTATCCGGTCAACGACCCGGAGCGTTATGGCGTGGTCGAATTCGATGCCACCGGTCGTGCGATCAGCCTCGAAGAAAAGCCGAAGGCGCCCAAGAGCCGCTACGCGGTCACCGGGCTCTATTTCTATGATCCGCAGGTGGTCGGCATCGCGCGCGACCTCAAACCCTCGCCGCGCGGCGAACTCGAGATCACCGACCTCAATCGCGTCTACCTCGAGCGCGGTGCACTCGATGTGCAGTTGCTGGGGCGCGGCCATGCCTGGCTCGACACCGGCACGCACGAGTCGCTGATCGAGGCCGGTCTGTTCATCCAGACCATCGAGCGGCGCCAGGGTCTGCGGGTCGGCAGCCCGGAGGAGGTTGCCTGGCGCAAGGGCTGGATCGACGATCAGCAGCTTGGCCGCCTGGCCACCGAACTCGGCAAGAGCAGCTACGGTCAGTATCTGGCGCGTCTGCCGTCCGAACGCATCTTCTGATCGGGGCGCGTAATGACCCCGATCCGGACACCCATCGATGGCCTGCTGGTGCTCGAGCCCCGCGTCTTTGGCGATGAACGCGGCTTTTTCATGGAGAGCTACAACGAGCGGACCTTTCGCGAACTGAGCGGTGTGTCGCCCTCATTCGTGCAGGACAACCATTCGCGCAGCGGCCGTGGCGTGCTGCGCGGGCTGCACTATCAGCTGCGCCAGCCGCAGGGCAAGCTGGTGCGGGTGGTGCAGGGCAGGGTCTTCGATGTCGCCCTCGATGTCCGGCGGGCCTCGGCCACCTTCGGGCAATGGTATGGCGTCGAACTCAGTGGCGACAACAAGCGGCAATTCTGGGTGCCCCCAGGCTTTGCCCACGGTTTCGTGGTGTTGTCGGAGACCGCCGATTTCCTCTACAAGACCACCGATTTTTACGCGCCCGAATTCGAACGCTGCATCGCCTGGAATGACCCGACGATCGGCATCGACTGGCATCTTGGCGACATCGTGCCGCAGCTGTCGGCCAAGGATCGCGCAGGCGTGGCATTCGCCGACGCCGAGGTCTTCGAGTGAAGATCCTGATCACCGGCGCCAACGGCCAGGTCGGCTGGGAGCTGGCCCGCGCCGCGCAGCCGCTGGGCGAGGTGATTGCCCTTGATCGCCGCGGCGCCGACCTTGCCGATGCTGAGGGTCTGCGCCGTCTGGTCAGGCGGCTGCGCCCCGATGTGATTCTCAATGCCGCGGCTTACACCGCGGTCGACAAGGCCGAGGATGACGAGGCCACCGCCATGCGCATCAATGGCGAGGCGCCGGGCGTGCTGGCCCAGGAAGCGCTTGCGACAGATGCGCTGCTGGTGCATTACTCCACCGACTATGTGTTCGACGGCTCGGCCCAGCGACCCTATGTCGAGAGCGATCCGACCGCGCCGGTCAGCGTTTACGGCCGCAGCAAGCTGATGGGCGAGCAGGCGATCGCCGCGACCGGCGGGCGCTGGCTGGTGTTTCGCACCAGCTGGGTCTATGCCCCGCGCGGCGGCAACTTCCCGCGCACGATGCTGCGGCTGGCCTGCGAGCGCGATGCGCTCAAGGTGGTGGCCGACCAGTTCGGCGCACCCACCGGTGCCCGGCTGATTGCCGATGTCACCACCCAGGCGGTCGCCCGCGCGGCCGATGAGTCGGCGCAGGGTCGCTTCGAATCGGGCATCTATCACCTGACCGCCAGCGGCAGCACCTCCTGGCACGGGCTGGCCTGTGCCGTCATCGAGGGCGCGCGCAAGCGTGGCTGGCCGATCAAGGCCGCGACGGTCGATGGCATCCCTGCCGACCAATACCCGACCCGCGCCCGGCGTCCCTTCAATTCGCGGATGTCGACCGCGGCGCTGGCGACGCGTTTTGGCGTGACGCTGCCGCCCTGGGAGCAAGGCATCGAGCTGCTGCTCGATGACCTCACCGAGAGGCGAGTCGTGGTCTGACCCGGCGTCGAGCCGAATGCCCATGCCTCACCCAAGCCTGCGCCAGCTGCCGCAGGGCATGATTGATCGGACCCGCGTCGCTCGAGATTTCGGCATCGATCCGATGCATCTCGAGTGGGCTGGCACCGGAGGTCAGCGCCATGGTCGTGCAGCAATTCATGCGGATTCTGAAGGCCCGTTTCGGGATCATCGCGGCCATCTTTCTGATGACGCTGGCGGTCACGATCGCGGTCAGTCTGGTGCTGACCAAGAAGTACCAGGCCGCCACCACGCTGGTCTTCGAGATCAAGGGGACCGATCCGGTGCTGGGCGGCGCAGTGATGATGCCCCAGACCATTCAGGGCTATCTGGTCACGCAGGCCGAGATCATCCGCAGCGAGCGGGTGGTCAACCGGGTGATCGACACGCTGGGCCTGGAAGGCAATCCGGTGATGCTCGGGGTGGCCAACGACGAGGGGGGCGACGAGGGTGGCCTTTTGCGAAGCCGCATCAAGCGGCATTTCGACAAGAAGCTCGCGGTCGATCCGTCGCGCGAAGGCACGACGCTCACGATTGCCTATGAGGGCACCGACCCGGCGCTGACCGCGGCGATCGTCAACGGCTTTGCCAGGGCCTATGTCGAGACCGGCCTGGAACTCAAGACCGAGCCGGCGCGCAACTTCAGGCTCTGGTTCGAGGCGCAGAGCAAGGACTATCGCGAGCGGCTGGAGGACGCACAGAAAAAGGTGTCGACCGCGCAGCGCGCCAGCGGCATCCTGGCCAATGACGAACGCCTTGATGTCGAGAATGCGCGGCTCAACGAGCTGTCGACGCAGCTGGTCATGGTGCAGTCTGCGTTGGCCGAGAGCCGCTCGCGTGCGCAGACCGCACAGCGCGGTGCCCACTCGATGCCCGAAGTCGTCGCCAACCCGCTGCTGCAAACCCTCAGCGGTGATCTCGGTCGCGCCGAGGCGCGCCTGAAGCAGCTCGCCGCCCGGCTCGGCCCGGCGCATCCCGAGTATCAGGCGGCTCAGGCCGAACTCGATCAGTTGCGCGCGCGGCTGCAGACCGAGATGACGCGGGTGGGCGGCAGCATCAGTGCCGGCAACGATGTCAATCTGCGCCGTGAGGCCGAGCTGCGCGGGCTTCTCGAGGCGCAGCGCGCCAAGGTGGCCGGCATCAAACTGGCGCGCGATCGGCTGCAGGTGCTCGAGCGCGAGGTGCAGGGCTCGCAGCGCGCGCTCGATCTGGTGGCCCAGCGATTTACCGAGACCAGCCTCGAAAGCCAGGCGCGTCAGTCCAATGTCAGCATCCTCACGCCGGCCTCGGTGCCGACCATGCCCTCGCGTCCGCAGCCGATGCTCAATGCCCTGATCGGCGGCCTGCTCGGTCTGTTCGTGGCGGTGCTGGCTGCGCTCACGCTCGAGTCGATGAACCGGCCGCTTCGCACCGCAGACGACCTGAGCGCAGCCTGTGGCGTGCCGGTGCTGGCGGTGGTCCCGCAGGCTGCGACCCGCCGGGCGCAGCGACTGATCGGCACCTCCGGGCCCGGCGCCGGTTTGCCGCCGACGCTGCGTCTTGGCAACTGATCGATCCGACTCTCATCGATCTGACACTCATAAGGGGCGCGCAGTGAACAACACCGGTGTCGTGCACAGAATGAATCCGATGCCTGCCAGCACGGTCGGTGTGGAGGCCGGTAAGGTCGCTGCCGACATGCGCATCGGGCAGATCCTGTTTTCGAGGGGCAGACTGACCGCGGCCCAGGTGGCCGGCATCCTGACCGAGCAGGGCAGCTGCGCCCATCGCTTCGGCGAGATCGCGTTGCGTCTGGGGCTGGTCGCACGCAAGGACATCGACGACGCGCTCGCGCTGCAGTTCGGCTACACCTCGCTGGAGACGGTCGACAGCAAGCTGCCCTCGAAGCTGGTGACCGCCGCCAATCCGACCTCGCCGTTTGCCGAGGCGCTGCGGGCCCTGCGCAGCCAGCTGATGATGCGCTGGTTCGACGGCACGCCCGGCCAGACTGCGCTGGCGCTGATCAGCGTTGATCGCGGCGACGGCAAGAGTTTCATCGCGGCCAACCTCGGGGTGGTGTTCGCGCAGCTGGGTGAACGCACGCTGATCATCGATGCCGATCTGCGTCAGCCGACCCAGCATCTGAATTTCGGATTGCCCAATCGCATGGGCCTGTCGGGCATTCTGAGCCATCGGGCCGGGCTCGAAGAGATCGTGGCCATCGAGCCCATCGGCAGCCTGTCGGTGCTGCCTGCCGGGCCGCAGCCGCCCAATCCGCAGGAGCTGCTCGGTCGCCCCGAATTCGCCCGGCTGCTCGACGAACTCTCGAGTGCCTATGACGTGATCCTGATCGACACGCCCTCGGCCCAGCAGTCGTCGGATGCGCATGTGATCGCCCAGCGTGCGGGTGCTGCGGTCGTGGTGGGCCGCAAGGGCCGCACACGCAGTGCCGAGATCGGGCAGCTCGCATCGATCATGACGCACTCGGGGATCCGCATCCTGGGCACCACGCTCAACGAGCTGTGACCGCGGGTCACGCCTTCTCTGATCACGGGCGCACGACCATGCTCAACTGGCTGCGATCGAATCCTGCCCTGTCGGCGTATCGGCTGATGCCGCTGGCGGTCGGCGCCGGCTTTGCCATGGCGGCTGCGATCGGTGGGGTGGTGGTGGCCTCGGGCAATCTGATGATGATCGGGCTGGCGGTCGGCGCGATTTTTGGCGTGCTGCTGCTGACCGCCGTCCAGCAGACGATCTGGCTGGTGCTGGTCGGCACACTGTTGCTGTGCGGCCCGCTGGTGATGCATGTTCCGGCGCTGTCGCGGCTGCCCTGGCTGTTTTCGATCCTGGGCTTTCTGCTGCTGGTGGCCTCGGTCCTGTACGAAGGCACGCGGCGTGACGCGCCCGGGCAGTCCAGCCCCGGATTCGTGGCGGTCGCCGTGGTCTTCATGATCTATGCGACCGGCATGAGCCTGCTGAGCGATGCCCCGGGCGACCAGATCATCGCGGCCTTCAAGCGCTATTTCCAGTACTGGGGTCTGATGTTTGCGCTGGCGACCGTGCCCTTTGCCGCAAAGCAGATTCGCCTCTGGCTGCTCTTCATGCTCGGGCTGGCGGCGATCCAGCTGCCGTTTGCGATCTATCAGCGCATCGTGCTGATGCCGCTGCGCCTGAACATGCCCAACCAGGTCGTGCCGGTCGATATCGTCACCGGCACCTTCGAAGGCTCGATCTTCGGCGGCGCCAACAACAACGTCATGGTCTTTCTGCTGATCGCGGTGATTGCCGGACTGCTGGCCGCGCGGCGCGAGTCGATCATCCCGGCACGCATTTTCTGGCCACTCCTGGCGGTGATCGCCGCACCGCTGGCCCTTGGCGAAACCAAGATGGTGGCGGTGTTTTTGCCGCTGGCCCTGGCGGTGGTCTACAGCGACCTGGCCCGGCGCAGACCCTTTGCCTTCGCATGCGGCGCGGTGGCCGCCTCGGTGCTGATTGCTGGGCTGATGGCCTTCTATGTGCAGTACCAGGCGACCGAGGGCCGCACCGAGATGAGCTTCGATCAGCGGGTCAGGGAGAACCTCGATTACAACATCGGCAACCGCGGCTACTTTGGAGGCGCGAGCCTGAATCGCAGCAATGTCGTGCCCTTCTGGTGGAGCCGCCATGGGCTGGACGATCCGATCGGCACGGTCTTCGGTCATGGCCTGGGCGCCTCGCACGGCTCGCGTGGCGCCGAGCAGCTCGGCCATGTCGATCGCAAGTATCCGGGCTATTCGATCGGGCTGACCGCCTTCGCCGGTCTGCTCTGGGATGTCGGCCTGTTTGGAATCGTGCTCTATCTGCTGGTGCTGGGCGGCGCGTACAGGGCGGCAGGGCGGCTGGTGACGCAGGCCGCACCGGGTCTGGATCGGGCGATGTGCCGCACCTTGCGGGCGGTGGTGGTCATGATCGTGCCGGCCTTGCTGGCGCTCGACGTGATGCTGATTGCGCCGAGCATGCAGGTGCTGGCCGCCTTCAGCCTCGGCCTGATTGCCTGGCGATGGCGTGCCGGCGCCGGCGTGTCGTGGGGTCGACCATGAGCCCGACCATCCTGCGCATTCTGCTGGCGACTGCCGAGCCGCATCCCTGCGCGCGGCCCGATGTTCGCGTGCTGTTCGGGCAGTCGCTGCCGGCACTCGGCGTGCAGGTCGATCTGCTCGCCCTTGGCGAGACACCGACCGCTGGCGACGCACCGCCCCCCTGGCCGGGCGGTGCGGCCTTCCTGCGCCCTGCTCGTACCCGCCTTCAGCGGCTTCTCGGCGATCTGGCGCAGCAGCTGTCGCTGTTTCGGCGGTGCACCCAGGGCTATGACGCGCTGATCGTGCGCGACAAGCCGGTGCTCGGCATCGTCGGCTTTGCGGCCGCGCGCATCGCGGGCATCCGCTTCTGCTACTGGATGTCCTATCCCCTGGCCGAGCAATACCTCTGGCTGGCTGGCCGTCGCGACGGGTCGCTGGGTGTGGCGCGACGCCTCTGGCTGTGGTCGCGGGGCACGGCTGCCCGGTTTTGCCTTGAGCACCTGCTGGTGCCGCAGGCCGACTGGCTCTTCGTGCAGTCCGATGCGATGGCGGCAGCGCTGCGTCGCGGGCCGCTCAGGCACGACCGTGTGAGTGCAGTGCCGATGGGCGTCGATGCGGCCGCGATGCCGCCTGCCGCCGCCGCCCTGCCGCCGCCCCTGCAGGGTCATCCGACTGCGGTCTATCTGGGCACCCTCGATCGCTATCGGTGTCCGGAGATCATGGTGGATGCAGCCGCACGGGTCGGTCGGGTCATGCCCGAGTTTCGACTGCTGATCATCGGCGAGGCCGACGAGCCCAGCGACCGGGGCTGGTTGCGGCGCCATGCGGTCGAGACCGGTGCGGCGCGCTGGGTGCACTTCACCGGCCGCCTGCCCTTCGATCAGGCGCTGGCGCTTGCGCAATGCGCGCAGGTCGGGCTGTCGCCGGTGCCGCGCAGCCCGCTGACCGAAGTCGGCTCGCCGACCAAGGCGGTCGAGTACCTGGCCTGCGGATTGCCGGTGATCTGCAACGATCAGCCGGATCAGGCCTGGGTGATCGGGCAAAGCGGCGGCGGCCGGGTGGTCGCCCTCGATGCGCAGGCCTTTGCCGACGCGATCATGGCCACCCTGTCTGACCCGCTGGCCGCGCAGGCACAGGCCGAGGCCGGGCGCCGCTGGGTGACGGCACACCGCGACTATGCGGTGCTGGCACGGGGTGTCGAGGCATGCCTGCGTGCGCTGGCACCACCGCGCGAACCGGCCCGCGATCGCGGTATCGGTGCACCCACATGACCATCACCACCGAGCCTGAGGCGGGCGGCATCAGCACGGATGGGGTCTATGCGGTGTCGCGCATCAGGGCGAGTCTGAGGGCCTTTGCAGTGGGCAAGGCGATCAGCGCGCCCCTGTCGCTGCTGCTGATCCTGATGCTCGCGGCGGTCATGCCGCGCGCCGAATATGCCAGCTATGTTGCCGCCACCGCGATGCTCGAGATCGGTGTCGTGCTCGGCCCGCTTGGCATCGAGTGGGTGCTGCAGACCACGATCGCCGGCATCCGGGTCAATGGCAATGCGGCCCAGCTGCGCCGCGCGACGCTGCTGCTCGGGGCGCTGCCGTTTTTGACCTACGGCGCGCTGTCTGCCGCGATCTTCTATCTGGCCGCACCGGTCTCGGCGATGCTGGGTGGTGTGGCGCCGCCCGAGCTTGTACGGCTGTATGCCATCGTGCTTGCAATCGAAGGGCCGACGCGCGTGTTGCGCGACGGCCTGATGGCGGCGCTGCTGCTGCAGCAGACCGCGCAGATTTCGCTGGTGTTGCGGGTCGCCCTGGT
>Ga0114962_10001355_pt1 | contig 21247 bp, 20 predicted proteins | sample C_130820_MF_Meta_FD_87017 | JGI IMG/M metagenome (GOLD analysis project Ga0114962, IMG submission 87017) | Freshwater microbial communities from Lake Croche, Canada to study carbon cycling - C_130820_MF_MetaG | ecosystem: Environmental > Aquatic > Freshwater > Lake | place: Lake Croche, Canada... | reverse complement strand
TGCGCGGGCTATCTCACTTCTCTGATTTTGGTTTCAATCGCTATCTCTTAGCCCCGAAAGATGACCCATGGCATCGCTATGACTGGCGTTCGCCCCTCAGCGAAGATTTCCTTCACCGGGTATCAGAGCTGATGGCACATGGCAGAGAGAACGCCATCACTGTTTCAGTTGCGATCTCCCCGGGCCTCACAGTTGAGTACTCAGATGCGCGTGATGTAGAGGCGATCATGGTTCGCTTCAAGCAGCTCCACAGTATCGGTGTGCGCGAATTTGGGCTCTTTCTCGATGATATTCCGGCTCGTCTGCAAAGTGAAAAGGATGCTGCAAAGTTTAAATCGATCATGGAAGCTCATAGCTATTACTGCAACGCCGTCTGGGCAGAGCTTAAGAAGCTAGATTCTGCAATCACCTTAGCTATTTGCCCTATGCAATATCACGGCAAAGCGACTGAGCAATACATCACTGAATTTGGTAGCGCTCTTGATGCTGATCTATCTCTTATTTGGACCGGGCGTGAGATTTGTTCTGAATATCTCGATATCTCTGATGCTAAGGTCTTCAAAACTAATACCAAGCACACTCCCCTATATTGGGATAATTATCCTGTGAACGATGTAGCGATGTTGCACGAGTTACATGTTGGTCCAATCGAAGGCCGTGAAAAAGGTTTAGAGAACCACTCGCTGGGATACTTTGCTAATCCAATGGATCGATTTGAACTTTCACTTATCTCCTTGAGCACAATCGGCGACTATTTATGGGATACCCATGGCTATAACCCAGAGAGCTCTTGGGAATATTCATTGACGCAGCTCATGGATAACTCTGCTGACCGCGCTGCTTTCCGCAATTTGCTACGGGGCTGCTTTGAATCGTGTCTGCGGGTAAATCCGGCGCCAGATTTCAGTGCCATGTTAGAGGCTGCCTCCTTCTCATGGAAGACTGGCAAACCTGCTCAAGCTGGCAAGCTGATTGAAGATCACAGCACTCAGATGCTCAAAGATGTGGCAACGATCAAGTCAGCTACTTTCTCACAACCGCTATGGCGTGAAGAATCTTTGAAGTGGCTGACCAAGTATGAAGCTGTCGGAAAGGCACTTCTTGAGGTCGCTAGTATTTTGAGTAACTCTGGTATCTCTAAAAATTCAAACCTCAAGGGATCAGCGGCTGATCTAGCCACAATTACTTCACTTCGAGCATCTCTGAATGCAGATCCAACTCGTCTATTCGGCAGCGGTCTTGATATGACATTGGCCGAGCTGGCCGATGAAATCCGCTGGTCACTAACGGCTTAGCGCCTCATTCCAAGCGCTATTCACGTACTTCCACTCGCCCTCAATCATCGTCGCACATACGGTGTTCTCGGTATCGAGTAGTACTAAGTCGGCCAATTTTCCAACTTCGATCGAGCCGATATCAGATTCTTTGCCAGCGATCTTTGCTGCATTGAGCGAGGATATTTTGCTCAACTCTGGCTGGGAGATCCGGGCAAAGGTAGCTGCATTTTTATAGACCATATTCATATCCAGGGCACTTCCAGCCAAAGTATCTGTACCGGCAACGACGATCTTCCCACCGATCTTTGATACCGCTCTATCTGATAAAACTTTATATTCTCCATCTGGGAAGCCTGCCAGTGAAGTAGCATCGGTGATCAGGTTGATTCGATCGACACCCTTACATTTGAGTGCAATTCTAAAGATCGCTTCGTCAATATGAATGCCATCTAAAATTAATTCGGCGAAGATATCTTCGTTCTCTAAAATAGCTCCAACAGCACCGGGATCACGGTGTGAGAGTGCAGACATGGCATTAAATAAATGGGTAGTCGACCTAGCTCCAGATTGGATTCCTGCGACTGCTTGGGCATATGTGGCATTTGTATGACCAATTGATGAAATGATATTTTTCTTGGTGAGATATTTAATGAGTTCTAATCCACCAGGAATTTCTGGAGCTACCGTCACCATGGAAATAAAATTATCTCCAGCAGATAAAACCTCATCAATAAGGGAGAGATCGGCCGCTTTTAATTGCGCAACGACATGCGCGCCAGGTTTATGCTCTGAGATAAATGGACCTTCAGTATGAATGCCTAGGACCTTGGAGCCATTTTTATCTGATCGAGTACTTGCAGAGAGAGATTTTAGGATCTCCAATAAATCTGAGAATTCAGTGGTATGAGTAGAGGCGAACATCGATGTCGTTCCGCGCTTGAGATGGAACTCTCGGGCTAAGGCGTGCTGGGCGGGGTCGGTAGATGTGAAAGTGCCGCCATTTCCACCATGCACGTGGAGATCGATAAAGCCCGGGGTTAAAGTCGAGCCGTTAGCGTCGAAAAGAACGGCGGAGTCCGTACCGGAATAGTCGCCTTCGGAGATCCGTGCGATTCTGCCATTGACGATCTCCAAGAAACCATGGGAAATAAGAGATTCGGGCAGAACTATCCGAGCATTTTTAATGACACAAGTACCAGATTGCACAAGGAGTATCTAACTACGAAATCTTGAGTGCGGGAAATTTCAACGGTGAATTGGCCTTATCGCCATGGTCTAAATTCGCACTGACCAGCAATGGCGCTGGCAGTGAATTCTGCAGAAATAGCTTGGTAACTTCAGCATTAATCGTTTGGGCTATAAGTGCAAAGCAGACTGTTGAGGCCGAACAGATGCTCTTACCATCAGGCAATTCGGCAACGGCATCACCGATTACTGATCCATTATCAAGAGATAGATCAACTACGTCACCAAGCATCAAGCCTGATGGATGCCTGGAGTCAACTGCATCACTGTGCTTGCTTGAACTCAATCCGATAACTTTAACTCCACGTTTCTTGCATTCAAGTGCCATCTCAACGATCGCCCCATTGCGACCAGATTGTGAGGCAATTATCACGAGATCATTCTCTTTGACTTTGTGATGGTCTAAGACTTTTGGACCATTCTCAGGAATTCTCTCGGGCTGTGAATCACGAAGATCCCAGAAAGCATCTCTGGTCTCTTCGCGGAGATCTTGTAGATGCATAGATTGAAAGATCGCTAAACCACCGGCGCGACTTGAAAATTCCATCGCGAGAGCTTGGGCGTGACCAGCCCCAAAAGTGAATACATGTCCACCGTTGGTAACGGTCTCAAAAATCATCTGAGCTGCTGCTTTGAGTTCTGACGATTGACGTTTAACGGCATCTAGCCCAAGGCTTGCAATGAGCTCCGCTATCGCAAGTGAATCTATATCTTCAACTCTATCTACCTTCATGACTGCTCCTTCGATTGTTTGATCCCGTAAAGCTCTTATTTGCCGTACCCATCTGAAAGACCCTTGATAAATTGTTTTGAGAAGAGAGTAAATAACAGGATCAACGGAATCGCACCTAGCACGAGAGATGCAATGAGCGCCTGCCAATCATTTGTGTGAACACCAACAAATTGCTGGATTCCAAGGGTCAAGGTCTGCGTTTTAGGACCTGTGGTAAGGATGAGTGGGAACCACAGGTCATTCCAGATCGGCAGCATGGTAATCGCAGCAACAGCAGCAATTCCAGGCTTAACTAGGGGTAGCACAATGAGGAAAGTTCTAAATTCGTTGGCACCATCGATTCGAGCCGCTTCCTTCAAATCGTTCGAGACTGTCTTAAAGTTTGTGACCATCAAAATCACACCGAGTGGCACGCTGATTCCCACATAAACAAGGATGAGAGATACGTGGGTATTGAGCAGATGGAACCGGACCATCATTTTAAGAATGACCACAGTACCCAATGTCACTGGCAACATAATGCCGATGGTGAATAATCCAGCGATCATGGTTGCAAGTTTTGTGGTGAACTCAGTGATTCCATAAGCTGCCAAGCACGAGCACACAACAGTTAATACCGTCGATCCAACGGTGATTACTGTGCTATTTATATAGTTTCCGATGAAGTTTCCATTAAGAATTGCGCGCTTAAAACCATCCAGAGTGAATGTGGCAGAATCTGGAAGCTTGAGCGGTCCACTGAAAATGGCATCTGTAGTCTTAAATGAGTTGATCACAATTACCAAGATAGGACCGATAGCGAGAAGCACAAAAAATATCATGCAGAAATGAACCAATAGATTCTTCGACTGGTTTTGAACTTTCATGATCTTCGTACTCACAATTGACTGACTTTCAAGCGTCGTTGAATAGTTGCAAAATATCCTGCAGTACCGAGCAAGATGATCAGGAATATGACCGTCGCGGTTGCGGCGCCGAGATTCTGATCTCCTTGGTCCGCTCCCCAGCCAAAGAATGTTCGATAGAACAATGTTCCGAGAACGTCGGTGCTGAAGTCAGGCCCAGGCATGCCACCATTAAGAGCGAAGATGATGTCAAAGCCGTTGAAAGTCCAGATAAATGTGAGAATTGTGATGATGCCAATTTGTGGCGCAATAAGCGGCATTTTGATCCGGAAGAAGATCCGGAAATCAGAGGCGCCATCAACACGAGCAGCTTCGATAATGTTGCTTGGAATAGCCAGTAGAGCGCTATAAAGGAAGACAAGTGGGATCCCGAGATACTGCCAGACTGACATCAATGTAATTGTTGGAAGCGCAGTCGCTTTCTCGCCCAAAAGTGGATAGTCAACGATTCCCCATAGCGGGCTGATAATTAATCGCCAGATAAAACCAACGATGACAACTGAGAGAGTAGAGGGAATAAAGAGGATTGTTCGATAAAAACCTGTCATACGACGTACTCGACCAGAGGTGAGAAGAGCGGCCATCAGCAGTGCGAGTGGTAACTGCACCGCAGCGGCAATGATGAAGAATTCACAATTATGGAGAAAGGCAGAGAAGAATCTGGAGCTTAAAGTCTCGTCCGTAAATAAGAATTTAAAATTAGCTAAACCAACGAATTTACTCTCGCGATAGAAACTTATATAAATCGTTCCGATAAGTGGGAACACGGCAAAAGCGAGAAAAAAGGCAAGAGCAGGAGTCGTGAATAACAAAAGCTTTCGATGGCGTTTGCCCATCAAAGTTTTAGGTTTCACATACTCCCCTAATTAAATCTGCAAGAAATGGAAAACGTTGGCGCTCAGACCCACATGGGATCTGAGCGCCAACATTATTTACTACTTATTCTTTGCTTGTGGTGGATACCAGCTTGATAGCGACTTTTGGAAATCAGCTGCCGCTTCTGCTGGAGTCTTCTTCGTCGTCATCATGACATTCAAAATATTAGTCATGACCGAGAAGAAGTTAGGAGTACCTGTATTCATCTTATCCATGCCGATTGGAGCTGTAACGATCGCTCCATCACGCAAGTTAAGCCAGGCCTGTGCCATTGGATTGTCGATTGTGATCTTATCTTTGCTTAATGGGAAGAACCCTGGAAGGCCAGTTGCATAAGCCTGTGCAAACTCCTTTGTTGTAAACCAAGTGAGAAGCTTCTTTGCTGCTGCTTGGTTTTTACTCGCAGAGTTGACTCCAAAGCCGTGATCAGCAAGAACTTGAACATAAGGCTTATCGCCAGCCTTGGCTACAGGAGCTCCAAAGATGCCAACATTCTTTCCTGGTGGCGCGATCTCTTTAACGCTCCATGAACCTTCAACCAGAATCGCGGCTCGGCCAAGAATGAAGAGTTGTTCAGCATCCGTATAGCCCATAGTTGAGAATGTTTTTGGAAGGTATGGCTTCCATGAGGCTAGCGCCGAGAATGCAGCGAGATACTCAGGATCTGTTGCCTTCCGCGTGCCATTATCAAGTGCGACACCGCCAGCATCACCTTTCCAGTAATAAGGGCCAACTAATTCAAGACCCATCTGATCCAGGGCCCATGAATCTGCTGATGTACCAGCCGCAGCAAGTGGTGTGTACTTTCCATCCTTCTTAATCGCCTCAAGAACCGCAATAAATTCAGCTTGAGTCTTTGGAGGAGTGAGATTTAATTTTTTGAAAATGTCCTTGTTGTAATAGAAGCCAGCGCCAACTGAGGCAGATGGCACACAATAAGGAACGCCACTGGCATCAGACCAAGATTGCATTGATTGAGTTGTGAAGTTGGTTAATCCAGGTAGGCCAGTCAGAGGAATAAGATTCTTATTCTTGATAAAAGTTTTTGTCGTGCCATATGGACGACACATGATGACATCTCCGGCAGTCTTGCCTTTAAATCGCAGGCTGAGGGCAGAGTCATATTCATTTGATGTCGAAGGAGCCCAGACAATTTTTACTCCAGGGTTAGCTTTTTCGTACATTGGAATCAAAGTATTTTTCCAATAGACCGAATCGTCGCCACGCCAGGACTCAATTGTGAGAGTAGTGGTTGCTGCAACAGCTGATGTTGCTAATACTGATGCAGGAACAATTAATGAAATACCTATCGCAAAAACTAGACTTGCTTTTCTAATTTTCATTTTTTCCCAATCGCAGTAGTTTGTTTGAAAGATCCAAACCTTTGGTGATTCAAATATTTCACTATGCCTACTTTAAAGTCAATGACTCCGAGATCGAAGATTCTTAGGTTTTAGTAGTTTTAGTCCATTTGTGAAATTGGTATACCGGGCTAATCGGGACTAGTTGGCACCAGCCCGCGTGGTTACCTGCTCAAGTCCCAAAGCCTTATCCATCGCCATAATACGGGCGCCTGCAATCGCGCCTCCGATAGGTTTCTGGTACCGCGCCTCTGGGAGAGACTGAGCTACGAATTCGTGAAAGGGCTTTTCCAAGAGTGGCCCACTGTTAAAGATTCCACCGGCCGTGGAATAGGAAAATGGCGCTCCTGTTAGTTGGGAACGTTTGGCCGCAGCAAACACATTCAGGGCAAGGTCATGAGCTGCAGCGCGGAGAATCTCAATCGAAATTTCATCGCCCTCGTTTGCCGCTTCTGCAACGGCTCGGCTAAAAGAGGCCACAACCTCGACTGGATTTAACGCACCGTAGACACTGCTCGCAGTATTTTCCAGCGTGCCAAAACGTTCGATCATCGCTCTATGAAGGGCGGTCGATCCAGGCAGGCCATCATCAACCATCGCAGCGATCCGAAGCCCTTGTCGGCCAATGTCATAGCCACTTCCGCGGTCTGAAAATAGTGGACCATCGCCATCAATCCGATATGGAACGCCTTGCCTTGAAATTGCCATAATTACGGCACCAGTCCCAGCCGCCACCACAACGCCAGGTTGATTGCCAAGTGCACCGAGGTAATTCATTACTACATCACTTGCAATCGTGAATCGATCGGCTTTAACCAACGATGAGATTGCCTGTGCAGCCAGTTCTGACGATGGTGAAGGTGCTTGGGCACCGTTTAACCCAAATGCAACGCCTGCAAAACGACCTTTATTTGGGAGTTGGTCAAAGGTGGCCTTGAGGCTTTCGACAACAAGTTCGTAGCCATTAACACTACCGATGATCTCTAACCCGGGTCCGCGGCTCTTCGCGACTTCAGAGCCATCTGAATCAATGATTACTGCCTCGGTCTTTGATTTCCCACCATCAACTAATAAGTACAAGCCACCATCTTTATTAGCGTTCTGCATGATGCTCTTTCCTGGGCGGGATTAATACTCGCAAAATAATTGAGTAACGATCTCTAAGAATTTTAACCTAAAAGGTTATCTTCGGAAAGCCTTTTATAGCGCTTGCGCCATTAGGATTTCAGAGTGTTGACTCCCTACCGCCGACTTTTGGCAACGCCAGGTGCACTCGCATTCTCGATTCCTGGAATGATCGCACGCTTGCCGATCGCGATGACGTACTTGTCAGTCACCTTTATTGTCATTCATGAAACAGACTCCTATACGCTCGCTGGAACAATCTCTACTGGGGCTGCCTTAATTAATGCAGCCTTCTCACCGATCTGGTCGAGAAAAGCAGATCAGCTCGGCCAAGCGAAAGTTTTACGTTTTACAATTCCCGCCTATATCTCTTTTGGGCTTCTCTTTATCTTCACGATCACTCATAAGGCGCCCACATTTATCTGGATGAGTTTTATCTTTATTGCTGAGGCCTTCTTGCCTAACATCGGTGGGCTCGTACGACGGCGCTGGTTGCACACTCTGGAAGAGAGCGAAGGTGGCCGCCCACTCATCAACACTGCGTACTCCTTTGAGGCACTTGTAGATGAGATAGTTTTTGTCATCGGCCCCCTCGTTGCATCTGCTGCAGCGATTTCCATTGCGCCGCAAGCCGGTATGTACTTTGCATTCTCTTTTATGAGCGTTGGAACTGGCCTATATATTTTGCAGAAAAAAAGTGAGCCGCCTCCCCATCCAAAAGTTGAAGGTGAGAAGAGAACTGCGGTTCTCGCAATTCCTCACGTTCAGGCAGTGTTCGTCATGTACATCTTCTTGGGTGCATGTTTTATGTCGACCACTTTAAGCACAATTGCATTCGCTGATCAACATGGTGCCAAAAGTTCTACCGGGCTACTTTTGGCAATTTGGTCTGCTGGTAGTGGCGTTGCTGCAGTCATCAATGGCGCAATTAAGTGGAAGATGACTGATGGGCAGAAATTTGTTTATTTAATATTCATCATGATCTTTGCGACGATCCCTCTGCTCTTTTCACATACCTTGCTAGTACTCGGCATAGTGCTCTTCTTGAACGGCTTTGGGATCGCGCCCATAATTATTTCGGGCTATGCAATAGTTGAGAAATCAGTCCCTGCAGCAAAAGTTACAGAGGCCTTTGCCTGGGTAATCGCCGGTCTTCAAATTGGAAACGCACTTCCGGGCCCGCTTACCGGTTACATGATCGACAACTATGGCGCCGATAAATCTTTCATTGTTCCGGTAATCGCGCTTCTCATCACAATTCTTTGCTTTTTGCCTTACCTAAAAGCTTGGCGTCAGCTGATTAAAATTTAAATATTAAGAATTAGTTGTTCTGTACGTATTCAGATGCGTGTGGGAATCCATTAGCCGCAAGCTTCTCAGCGATATCAGCCTTGACTGCCTTAACGACTTTGTGGGTTCCATTGCAGTTCTTCTCTGGATCTGTTGTGTAACCGCAGGTGCATTCGCCCATGAAATAACTCTTTTCTCTGTGAAGGTGGCTAAATCTTAGAGGTCAAGGAGCTTGAGTGCAGCAATTGCGCTGTCATAGCCCTTATCTTCTTTGCTGCCGGGGCGGCCTGATCGTGCAATCGCTTGATCGAGATCGTTACACATCAAGACTCCGTAGCCGATTGGCTTAGAGAACTTGAGCTGAACATCGATAACTCCTTGGGTCACGCCTTGGCAGACATAATCAAAGTGCGGGGTCTCACCTTTGAGCACCAACCCGACTGCAACTACTGCGTCATAGCCCTTTTCAAAAGCCTTTTGTGCGGCCAATGGGATCTCAAAAGAGCCCGGGACATAGATAGTTTTGATCTTCCTTACATGTGCTGCTTCAAGTGCGCGGGTAGCTCCGGCGATGAGGTCGTTACAGATATCTAGGTGCCATGAGGAAGAGATGATGGCGACCTTTGCTTTCGGAAGCTGTGGGATTGAGATATCAGGTGCGTGGCCAGCCATTATTTTCCTCCAGATGCAGTTGTTGCGGTATGTCCAAGGCGATCTGCCTTTGTTGCTAAATATTTTTTGTTGAATTCGTTTGGTTCGATAATAATCGAACGTTGTTCACAGGCAATTCCATTTTCAGTGACCGCTTGAACTTTTTCGGGGTTATTGGTCAGTAAGGTGATTTTTGTGAGTCCAAGGTTTTTAAGTATTGAGATCGCCTCTGACCAATCGCGAGAATCGACTTGGTGGCCGAGTTCGATATTGGCATCGATCGTGTCGAGTCCGGTGTCTTGCAAGGTATAGGCCTTGAGCTTTTCGGTGAGACCAATGCCGCGACCTTCGTGATCGCGTAGATAGAGAATATATCCATATCCATGCGCTTCGATAGCTGCTATTGATTTTGTTAGCTGGTCGCCGCAGTCACAGCGTTGTGAATGGATAACATCGCCAGTGAAACATTCAGAGTGGATACGCACTAATGGTGTCTTGTCGCCACTGCCAAAGCGCATGACTGCATGCTCACGGTGTTTGAGCGATGGGTAGGTGGCAATACTCCACTGCGCGTTCTCTAGCTGGATATCAACCCAGTCGAATGTATGTGGTGGGAAATGTGGTGCCTGTGCGGCGCTACCTTGAGTTGCCTGGTGGGCCTTAATCTGCGCAATCGAGATAATCGGAATATTAAATTGTTTGGCAAATGCAGTGAGGGTTTCTCCACGAGCCATAGATCCATCGTCAGCGACTATCTCAGAGAGCAGAGCTGCTGGATATCCACCGGTGATCTGGGCAAGTGCGATTCCGGCTTCGGTGTGGCCACCACGTGCGGCAAGGCCCTCGTTATGAGCGATTAATGGATAGATATGACCTGGGCGGATGAAATCATCGGGCTTTGAGGTAGCAGTACCCAGTGCGCGGATTGTTGCACTTCGCTCTGTTGCACTCACGCCGGTAGTAATTCCTTCAGCGAGATCGACTGAGACTGTAAACGCAGTCTTGCGTACATCTTGGCTGTGTTCGACCATATAAGGAAGACGCAGTGCATGCGCGTGATCTGATGTGATTGCAACGCACAAGATTCCGGTGGTGTGACGCACCATAAAGGCAACCTGTTCAGCAGTTGCATGCTCGGCTAACATAATGAGATCGCCTTCGTTCTCACGATCGTGATCATCAACAACGATCACTAACTCACCGCGACCAAAGCGATCGAGTGCATCTGTGAAGTTAGCGTCCATCGATAGCACCTCGTGAAATCAAGCGCTCTACATACTTAGCCAATACATCTACTTCGATATTAATGAGATCTCCTGATTTTTTAGCTGAGAGGTTGGTCTTGGCAAGAGTCTCTGGAATTAACCAGACAGTGATCGTGTCAGTTGCATCATCGATCGAACCAACTGTGAGTGAGACACCATCGAGTGTGATCGAACCTTGCGGGACTACATACTTGGTGAGGTGAGCCGGGGCTTTGATATCGAACTGCGCCCATTTCTCACCCGGAAGTAATTGAACAACTGTGCCGGTACCATCAACATGGCCCTGAACAATATGGCCGCCCATCCGCATATCCATCTTGGCTGCGAGCTCTAAGTTTGTCGGTGAGCCGATTTCTAATTGCGACAGTGAAGTGAGCGAGAGAGTCTGAACCATGACATCTGCGGTAAAGGAATCTGAAGCGAGTGATGTCGCGGTGAGGCAGACGCCATTGACTGCGATCGAATCACCGATTGATAGTCCTTGTACTGAATCGGGTGCGGTAATCGTAAAGATTGCTGAAGTTTCGCCGCGTTCGATCGCCTTTACGGTTCCTAATTCAGTGATTAATCCTGTGAACATTTACTTCTCCTCCACCCGGTAATGGGACTTAATATCGCAGCCGATACGCTCAACTGAGAGCAGTTCTAGCGAGAGATGGTCGGCAAGGGTTGTGATGCCAAGGCCGCTGACAAAGTCTTTTCCGGCGCCCAAGATTTTTGGGGCCTGGTAGATAACGAGTTCATCGATATTGCCTGATCCTAAAAGTGCAGATCCAAAGGTCGGTCCTGCCTCAACTAATACTTGGTTAAAGCTCTCTTGAGATAAAAGATTCATGAGATCTGGAATCGACTTGCTCTTCACTACCACTGTCCGAGCCTCGTTATCAAAGATCTGATGAGTGGGCGGGACTTCTTGCTCGCCACAGATAATTCGCACTGGGCGGGCGCTATGGCCTCGAGGAATCAAATGTGGGTTATCCACGATTGCAGTATTGGTCCCGATCAGAATTGCATCTGATTGTGCACGCAGGAGTTGAACATCGTCGCGAGATTCGGGGCCAGTGATCCATTGTGATGTGCCATCACTGGCAGCAATCTTGCCGTCAATTGTTGTTGCAACTTTCCAGATCATCAGCGGGCGCTTAGTTTTCGTTTTCTGTAGCCATGCCCGTTGGGCAAAGGCAAGTTCTGGTGATTCGATGAAATCTACTTTTATCCCAGCTGCGATGAGCTTCTCTGCTCCCCCAGCCGCAATTGGGTTGGGATCTTTGACGGCATAAAGAACGTGAGTGATTCCAGCATCGATGATCGCTTGTGTGCAAGGAGGTGTCGTGCCGGTATGTGAACACGGTTCGAGTGAGACCACAATGGTTGCACCGCGAGCTGCGGTTCCTGCTTGCTTGATTGCAACAACTTCAGCGTGATCGACCGAATTCTTGCGATTGTGAAAACCAGTTGAGATGAGTTGGCCGTCAGGAGAATAGATCGCGGCAGCAACATTTGGGTTGGGGGTACTCACGCCCATGCCCTGAAGGCAGAGCGAGTGGAGAAGCGCGTACGCGTCATCCACAAAAGATGGCAAGGCAAACACAATGCACCAATTCTGCTGTCATCTCTCATCCGGACTTTAACCGTCGGTCTCAGAGTTTCACTGAGTCAACCGCCCATTGGATATGTGCGGGTCGCGGACTATAACCGCCGGTTCGAAATTACATCGACCCCGATAACAACGTCGTAATTCTAGCGCCTTCAGAAGGGGGCTTTGAACCCTATTTCTGCTCGCGCGAACCGTTCGCAGCTGACTTACTATTGTGTAATGCCTCGGGTAGCGAAGACTAAGAACGGCTTTGCGCCGAAACTCTGCGCTCGTTGTGGGCTGGAATTTGAGTGGCGCAAGAAGTGGGCAAAGAACTGGGACGATGTGAAATATTGCAGCGAGCGTTGTCGAGATAATAAATGAAGCGCACTATCTATATCCCCTTTGATCATCTCCACCGCGAATACGGTGCGCTTAAAGGTGCCGATCCAAAAAGCGATCTGATTGTTCTGGTTGAGAGCGCTCGTATGACAACTGGTCGCAATTGGCACAAAGAACGTCTCTTTTTTCTGATCTCAAGTGCACGTCACTTTGCACAGTCACTTCGGGATGAAGGCTTTACTGTCGAATACGTCAAGGCTGCAACCACAATAGATGGACTCAAGCAGATCGCTAAGCAGCATAAGGGTCTCCCGATCACATGTGTTGAGCCAAGTTCTTTTAGGCAGTATGAAGCTCTTAAAAATCATGGCGTTGAATTTGTTCCTAACGACTTCTTCTTAACTCCGCGACCACTCTTTAAGGCTTGGGCCGATGATCAGAAGAGTTACTTGATGGAGAACTTCTATCGCAAACAAAGGGTTCGCCTAAATATTTTAATGGATGGCAAAGAGCCTGCTGGCGATTCGTGGAACTTCGATAAAGACAATCGCCTGCCACCTCCCAAGAAATATGAAGGACCCGCTTATCTCGAGCACAAGCGCGATGAGATTGATCTAGAAGTAGCAAAAGAGTTGTCACATACACCCACCACAACGTGGGCAACTACTCGCGATGGTGCCTTAGCTCAACTCAAGAACTTTATGGATAATCACTTCGCCGACTTTGGGCCGCTTGAAGATGCCATGACAACCGATAACTGGGCACTTCATCATTCGTTGCTTTCACCATATCTCAACAATGGGTTACTCCATGCCAGCGAAGTTGTCGCAGCCGCTGGTAAGGCTTATTCAAAGGGGAAGGTCCCGATCGAATCTGCCGAAGGTTTCATCCGCCAACTCATCGGTTGGCGCGAATATGTGAATGGTATGTATTGGTTCTTAGGCCCCGACTATCGCGAGAATAATCAGTTACAGGCGGATCGAAAGCTCTTGCCGCTCTTTACTGATCCCGGCGCTACAAAAATGAATTGTATGAAAGCAACTGTCACAGATATCAACGAGCGAGCATGGGTCCACCACATCCCCCGGTTAATGCTGCTCTCAAACTTGGCGCTCATTACTGGCACAAACCCGCAAGAATTTTTGGATTGGATGCGCGAAGTATTTATCGATGCGAGTGAATGGGTGATGGTCCCGAATGTCATTGGAATGGGCGTTCATGCCGATGGCGGTCAGATGATGACCAAGCCATATTCAGCAGGTGGCGCTTACATCTCGCGGATGTCGAACTACTGCAAGTCCTGCGTCTATAACCCAAAGCTTCGGACTGGTGAAACTGCTTGTCCATTCACGACCTTGTACTGGGATTTTCTTGATCGGCATAAAGAGACCTTCGCTAAGAATCACCGTATGAGCCAACAAGTATTTGGGCTAAAGCGCCTGAGTGATCTACCCGAACTCAAAGATCGTGCCCAAGAAGTTCTTGCTGGACTTGAAGCTGGAATCATTTAAATCACAATAAGGACAGCTAAGTGATCCCTTAAAAGTCAAGTGCGAGTCGAGCAACCTCAATCTCGTCTGCTCCGAAATTTAAGCTATGAGCATAGGAGTGCCAATAACCGCCAGTTATGGCGAAGTTTTGCAGGATTTTCAGGGTAGCCACAATCTCATCCCATTTAATTCCCAGCTCATCAAGGCGATGTCTCGTTCCAGCTGCTTCAACGATTCGCCTTGCCCGCTGATAATCATTGTTGAAGATTGCACTCATCATCAACACCCCAAGACTAACCAGCTCGCCGTGAAGGATGGTGCGTCCTGTGACCTGCTCAAAAGCGTAAGCAAAGAAGTGCTCACTTCCTTCCTCAAATCTGGCATGCTGGAGATCATGACACAGCCAACCAACTTCGCGGTGCAATTCCATAAGAGAACGTATTCCCTCTTGAGTTTGGCCTTTAATTCCAGGCGCAGCCTGTTCCAAGCCATCAATAAAGCGCAGTGAGGCACCCGCTGCTTGATCATTCCAAGGATGAGATTCACCTTTTGAAACTGCGAATCTCCAATCTGCAAGAGCGGTGTGGCAGGAGAGAATGTCACCAATCCCGGCCGCAATAAATGAAGGTGGTGCGGCTTGCAAGATTTCATAATCCACTAATACACATTCTGGGACAGCATCACCTTCATAGCGAACTTTATTTTGATCTCGAAGAGCGCTCATCCGAGTAAAACAAGCATCAACCGAAGCAAGTGTTGGGACTTGGACGAGTGGTAACTGTCTACGCCAATGAATCCACTTTGCAACATCCATAGCGGTTCCGCCACCTACTCCAACGATAGTGACGCCATCTGGAACGCTCTTTGCCCATGCATCTAATTGAGCTGGGGAGAGATCATTTGCCTCTATGGAAAGTAAGGGCGCCCGGCCAAAGGAGGCTCGTAGCACATCCCAGGGTTTTTCCTGATGCACAACAACAGTTGATCCCAGTCGATCTCCTAGTCCTCTTAATAATCCACTGCCGTATTCAGTCTTGAATCCATGGAGAGCTGAAAATCCTGAATGATTGCCTCCAATAGTGACTGGGATATCACCACCATCTTTTCCAGTGTTTGTAGTCTGCCAAGTCATTACCTATCTCCATTCATATTCGATATTTCCGTTACTTAATCTGGATCAGAAGCAAAGGCTTTTTCCATCCCATTAAATCTGACAATTCTAAAACTTTCTGCATACTCTAGATGATCTAGGTCAAAACTCTCAGCACTCTCGGCGATCGATTTTGCCCTATTTCGCGTGATCAAATCTACAAGCAATTCACGATCTTTGATCAATAATTTTCTTCCTGAGTCACGCTCCAAGACAGTCAATTGATAGAGCATGTTTTCCATCATGATCTGATGAGAGTTGACCGCCAAAATTTTTCGATCAATATGGTCAGAAATATCAACTATTGAAGTGGTTCTTGTTAGCTCGCGACCAAAATACCACCGCTCTGTTACTGCATGTGGGGCAACTCCTAAGGCAAAATGTTCTGGATGATGCTTATCGAATATTGAGGTCCAGTAACTCTCATCTACGGCTTTGGCAACCATCACATGATCCTGATTGTCCTCTCCATAAGCACTATAAGGATCGAAACTAATTACCGCATATGGTTTTAACTCTCGAAATTTAAATATTAACTTTTCTCGAAGTTCAGTGAGTTTAATATTACTCAGTTGATCTGTTGGATAATCAAAATTATGAATTTTGCTAACGCCAAGAATTTTCATACTTTGTTTGAGCTGATCAAGATTAATCTTCCTTGTTTCCTCAGCCGAGATACCAAAAGAATCGGTATAGTCATCGGTTGCTCGAATGAGGTGGACTACCGCACCCGCTGTGACTAATGCAGAAAGAGTTCCGCCCGCAAAAATAGTGACATCATCCGCATGGGCTCCGACAGCCAGGATGGTCTTACCTTTGAGGTAGGAAAAGTCTAGTTCGGGCCGAATAATTTCCATAAACCTCTCCGATCTGCAGATGAATGGTATTGACTTATCATGATTTGGGTCAATACTTATCGTGGTTGGTTTGTCAGATGACACCACTAATTCTTGAAAGGGTATGTAATGAGTAAAAACTCAAAGCTTTATTTAACCGCTTCGGTGGTTATGAGCTTGTTATTCTCATCAGCTCTTGCAACTACTTCTACTAGTTTTGCTGCTGATAAGAAACCTGCTTCGATTAATGTGTTTGTGATTCCAAGTCCCAGCGCAGATGCGATTAAAAAGTTAGCGCCGGCCTGGACTGCTAAGACTGGAATAAAAGTAAATTTCACCTCAGTTGAGTATGGAACAGCTCACCAAAAAGAACTCTTGTCGATACAAACTGGCAAAGGTGAACAAGATGTGGTGCAATTTGATAACACCTTCTTGGCAGCTTTTGCCACCGCGAAGGCATTGACTCCACTCGATGCATACACATCTGCGTCAAAAGAATATGACATGACAGATTTCACTCCTTCACTTCAACAGTATGGTGATTTTGGTGGAAAGAAATATGGACTCATGCTCTCAACTGAACCATTTATTCAATGGTATCGCTCTGATATTTACAAGAGCCTTAACCTCAAGCCTGCCAAGACATGGGATGAGTACAAGGCAAATGCAGATGCAATTCAGAAATCTGGGAGAGCATCTGGTCAACTCATGGGTTATGGTCCCAACACCACCTGGTGGTGGATGCAAATGGTTTGGTCCTTTGGTGGAGCCCTTTATGACTCAAATTTCAAGCCAACAGTAAATACTCCGCAAGCGATTGCTGCCACAAAATTCTACAAAGATCTACTGAGCAGCGCGCCAAAGGGAGCTCTAGGTGTAAACGGCGATGACGTTACAAGTCAATTTGTTTCTACAAACATCGGTCAAATCCTGCAATATGCCGGTTATGCCTCCGGCGTTTTTGATCCAAAGATGTCCAAGAACGCGGCAAATATTGCAACTGCACCAGCACCTGCTGGCAAGGTAAATGCAATTGAGTTGGCAGGTTGGAATATCGGTATTCCATCTGACTCTAAGAACAAGTCTTGGGCTTGGAATTTCCTCGAATACATGCTGGGTAAGAGCAATGCTGCAAACTTCTTAAATGCTGGTGCTGCTGCTATTGGACGTACCTCAATCACGACCAATAAAGCACTCCTTGCTAAGAACCCTTACTTGGCACTTCTCTCGTTACCAGCGAATGCAACTGTTTACACATATCCATCTCTCGTCACATGGCCAGAATTTGATAAGGTAAGTGAAGATGGTCTTGCTAATATCCTCTCCGGTAAAGTCTCCGTAGAATCTGGATTAAAGAAACTCAATGATGCTCTCAAGGTTGTGTTAGCTAAAGAACCTAAGCATTAGTAGCCACTGAACCCTAAGCCTCCTTACAGAGGCTTAGGGTTCTCTAGCAAAGTTTGATCGAAGCCCCAGAACTCTGAAAGGTTCGAAATTGGCTAACGTAGGAAAAAGCCGAAAGGCCCCGATCGCTTTCATTCTTCCTTCTTTTGTTTTACTTATTCCTATATTTCTTCTGCCTCTTGGTCTTGGGATATATCTCTCACTACACGATAAATCTCTGGGTTTTCCACAACCTATAACTTTTGTTGGGCTTACGAATTATCACAGTGATGTGGTTAATACAAACTTTTATTCCGCCGTTAAAGTCACAGCTGAATTCATGGCGGTCGCTATATTTATACAAATTCCTATTGGAGTTTTGTTAGCAACATTACTTCATTCCACTAAAAAGTTTGTCAGTTTTTTTAGATCTTCGTTGCTCATTCCTATGTTACTTACACCAGTCGCCGTCGCTTTAATGTGGCGTTTTATGTTTAGCAGTGAACTCGGAATTATAAATTGGTTGCTCAAAAGCCTAGCAATACTCCAACCAGACTGGTTAGGAAACGTGAGAGCAGCCTTCTTTGCGATTGCGATAGTGGATAGTTGGCAATCAATACCCTTTGTTATCTTGATAACTTTAGCAGGCCTGGCATCAATGCCATTAGCGCCCCAGGAAGCTGCGATAGTTGATGGAGCAACCGCAATTCAAAGATTTAGATTTGTGACACTACCATTACTGAAGCCAGTGCTTCTTGTAATTTTGCTTATAAGAATCATTGATAGCTTCAAGCTCTTTGACATTATTTTCATTCTCACCAGAGGTGGCCCTGGTACAGCTACACAAACATTAAGTATGTTGGATTACAACACGGCTTTCACTTTTCTTGCGACTAGTCGAGCTGCTGCTATTGGGGTGGTGTTGGCCGCAATGTCATTGCCGCTTTACCTACTCTGGAAGAAGATCATTTCGGTATCCGCATGAGAGATTTAAAGAGAAGGTCGGCAAAGTTCTTTACTTACTGCGTACTAAGTTTGGCGGTTTTTTCAGCACTCTTCCCGATTTTTTGGACGATCACCACCTCTCTCAAAAAACGTGTGGATACTTTTTCTTTACCTCCTAAATTTTTTAATTTTTCACCAACTTTGGATAACTATAAGAAACTCTTCTCAGATCCGGTTTTTCTTAAGGTATATCTCAACACTGCATTATTCACCTTTGGCTCAGCCATACTTTCAATTTGTATAGGTTCACTTGCTGCCTATGCAATTGCACGAAATCCAAAATTCCATGGTAAAGCAACGCTTGAAATCTTTTTGATTTTGCTCCGAGCCATGCCTGGAGTTGTACTCATCGTGCCTCTGTATGATCTCTGTGCAAAACTTCATCTCTTGGGTCAACTTCCAGTTTTGATCGTGATCATTACTGCATTAAATCTTCCCTTTACAATTTGGATGCTTACGCCTTTCTTTGCTGCTATCCCACTTGAAATCGAAGAGGCAGGAATGGTTGATGGACTCTCTACCTGGCTAATTTTCCGAAAGATCGTGGTCCCTCTTGCGCTGCCAGGTATCTCGGCTGCGGCAATTTTCCTCTCTCTTCTCACATGGAACGAATTCTTGGTTCCGGTAATTTTGGGTGATCAATCAACTCAAACCTTGCCAGTCTTTATTTCAGGCTTCATTTCTGCGCGGACACTGGACTGGGGCCCGATGGCTGCCGCTTCAAGCCTTGCCATTATTCCAATTGCTGCTTTAACAGTATTTGTTCAACGCAAATTAGTGGTGGGGCTAAGTTTTGGAGCTCTCAAAGAATAGGTGTACTCGAACATAAAAGAGCATAAGAATAAAATTTGTCTTTAGTGAGAAGCAGTAACCAATTAGTTTTACTCCACACAGGAAAAGCCCCCAGGATTTCTCCTAGGGGCTTTCGGCATTCTGACGTAGGAAAAAGATAGCACCTTGGCCCAAGTAACTCTCTGTAACCTATTCTGATTACTCAAATGAGCGTTGCAATAATTATTGAAAGTGCTTTAATAAAGACATGAGGGCCGGTTTTTAAGGCCGACCCCCATGGTTCGTCCCTAGGCTGTGAACCAAGGACAAATGCAGTTGGAAGGCTCTCTGCAATAGCAGGGAGCCTTTCGTATTTCTAAACTCCAATAAAGAATTTTGAAATAGCGAATCACCGCATCTTTTGCTAGCGCAAGGTCTTTGATTAGATACCTCCATTCTCTAGCGCTGACATTCCAACCGGCGGATTGGAATTCAAGTGCCTTCAAAGGACTTCACGGGGAAGTTTCTTTGTCGAACATCTAGAGATGGTGGAACTGTGCGAAGGTTAAAGTGGCATGACAAGGTCAATGGAGAATTTTTCTAAAGATGTGGGCGAATTAGCCCTGTGGATCGATTACTTATTGAACTCCTGCTGAGTGAAATCAAGACCCTTTTCGATTAAGCGCTCTGCAGCGAGTGCGCCACGAGCAATGAAATCAGGGAGTTCTTTCTTCTCTGGTTGTGAGAATGGCTTTAATACATAATCGGCTGGATCTTGTGGGCCTTGTGGCCGGCCAACTCCCATGCGAAGGCGGAAGTAATCAGGGCCTGCAAAATGTTTTGTAATATCTTTCAAACCATTGTGGCCGTTGTCGCCACCGGCGAGCTTTACTCGGATCGTGTTGAAGGCGATATCGAGTTCATCATGAATCACAATTAAATTAGATCCAGAGACTTTGTAGAAATCGGCAAGCGCCTTGATCGGGCCGCCAGATTCATTCATATAGAGCTTGGATTTAGCGAGTGTGACTGCTACCCCTGCAACGCGAATATCTGCGATCTCGCAACGGGATTTATGTGAAGAGAATTTTGAATTGCTGCCCAGGTAATCAATAACCATGTGGCCGATATTGTGTCGAGTGCTTGCATACTGATCGCCGGGGTTTCCGAGTCCGACAATGATCCAGCGATCAGCCATGCTAAATGGTCTTACTTAATTATTCAGCTTTTGGTGCTTCAGCAGCAGCATCAGTAGCAGCTGGTGCGGCTTCTGCAACTGGCTCAGCAGCGCTTGAACGCTCTGAAAGGTGAACAACAACCATCGCTGCATCAGAGACAAGTGTTGTTCCAGCAGGAAGAGCTACGTCGCCAGCTACCTTGCTGGTTCCGGCAACCATGCCTGTGAGATCAAGAACCAAGAATGCTGGGATCGATGTTGCTTCTGCTTCGACTTCGATTGTGTTGTTAACGTGCTCAAGGATTCCATCCTTGTCGTATGCGCCTTCAGTGTGAACAGGAACTTCAACAGTAACTTTTTCACCCTTGCGAACAACGAGAAGATCGACATGCTCGAAGATTCCTGAGAGTGGGTTCTTTGAGACTGACTTAGGAAGAACGAGTTCGCTCTTGCCGTCGAATGAAACATTGAGAAGAACGTTTGATGTCTTCAGTGCAACTCCGAGCTCGCGAGCTGGAAGAGAGACGTGCTGTGGCTCTGCATTGTGGCCATAGATAACTGCTGGAACGAGACCAGCTACACGGTCGCGACGCGATGCACCTTTACCGAAATTGGTGCGCTTGCTGCCGTTGATTGAAATTTCTGCCACTTGAGTTGCTCCTTCGTAACGTTTGAAATGCACGCCTCAGGAGAGCAACCCGTCGATTACGGATAATTACTATCCCTCGCCGTGACGAGCCTGAAGAGTAACCCAGGGCGCGGGGAAAGCCAAAATCGGCCGATAGGGCC
>Ga0114962_10001354_pt1 | contig 21250 bp, 20 predicted proteins | sample C_130820_MF_Meta_FD_87017 | JGI IMG/M metagenome (GOLD analysis project Ga0114962, IMG submission 87017) | Freshwater microbial communities from Lake Croche, Canada to study carbon cycling - C_130820_MF_MetaG | ecosystem: Environmental > Aquatic > Freshwater > Lake | place: Lake Croche, Canada... | reverse complement strand
GTTTAATAATTACATTTGGTTGTTGTGGAATAATTACATTTGGTTGTTGTGGAATAATTACATTTGGTTGTTGTGGAATAATTACATTTGGTTGTTGTGGAATAATTACATTTGGTAAAACTTTATTTGTATCTTTAATAATTTTTTCGGTATTTTTCTCTAGATTTATTATTTGCTGTTTAGTTGTTTCTAATATTTTTCTCTCCACTATAGCTTCATAAATTTTTAATCCAGCTACAAAATCTTTTTCACATTTTACATATAATTCAATTATAATATTTCTTGTTTTCACCATTAACATTTGTAATTTTTCTTCTGTAAGCTGAGGATTTACACGAATTTTTTTATTATTTGTATAAGGTTCGGTTACAAAAGTAAATAAGTCGTTTATTATTGATAATAATCGTTGTTGATTATTTGTAGCATTATTTATCATATTTTTTATATTTTCAGCAAAATCCAAAAATAATTTGTCATTTTTTGAAACAAAATAACTAGTTTTGTAAATAGGTGTGTTGCCTTCACAACCATTTGTTTTACCATAACTTTTTAATTTTATATCACTAAATTTTTGTATTTCTGGAGGCATTACTTCATTACCTGTAAAAGCAGTATAAAATGTTTTCAAATCTTTTTGAAATTGTTTTTTTGTATTTTCTGACATTCCAGTAAAATTACCATTTGAATAATCATATTCATCATCTAAGTATAACGTCATTAATTCATTAATACCAGGTTCATCATCTAAATCAACTACATTACCATCAGAATCCATGTTTAAATCACACATTTTAATATTCATATTTACCGTTTTATTTTCTTCATTTGTTGTAAATGATTTAAGTTTTCTAATTCTATTATCACAAATATTGAGTTTATATATTTTTCTTTTAACATTTTTAGGTATTTGATTTTTTTCTAATAAACCTTTTTTAACTATATTTCCATTAACATCTTTGTAAACATAAATAGGATTAATTGTTTTAACAATTGCCGCAAAAATATGAGCAATTTTAACATAAAATTTTGCTATTCCTATACAAACTCTTTTCTTTTTAATAGTTTTTTGTGCGTCATTTTTAATATCTAAACTTTCTAATAAATCACGATTAACAAAACTTACATTTTCTTTTGATAATTCATTTACTTCTACATTACCTTTTATTCTTTGAGCTAAATAAGTAATATCCAAATCAGTAAAATTTTTTTTAATTATATCAGCTGTAATGATAACTAATTTATCACAATATTCTTTCTGTGACAACTTGCTTAAACTTTGAAAATCCATTGTTAAAATATAATATGTAGCAATATAATCTATAATTTGATAAAAATTATCAAAACCATCTTTTTTAGTATTACTATTTATTGAAGGAGAATTTCCCATATATCATAAATATATAAAATAAAATTGAATTAAAAATTTTTAATCTAATAAATGAAAAGAATATGAGTAAAGAATTAAGCAAAAGAAGAAAAAGTTTTTTAATAAATAAAAAGGAGTTATGGAATAAATTTGATAATGAAATTAAAAAAGAAAGTAATTCAAAACAACCTTTAGAATGTATTTATAGAACAGTTTGTTCAAGAGAATTTTGTGATAATTGTGAAACTATTTTGGCTTTTTCAGAAGAAGGTTTTCTAACATGTACAAACAGAAATTGTGGAATAATATACAAAGATATTGTTGACCATTCAGCAGAATGGAGATATTATGGTGCTGATGATAATCAAAATTCAGACCCAACCCGTTGCGGTATGCCAATTAATCCTCTTTTAGAAGAGTCATCTTATGGTTGTAAAGTAATTTGTATGCCAGGTATGTCTTATGAAATGAGAAAAATCAGAAGATATACAGAATGGCAATCTATGCCTTATAAAGAAAAATCACAATATGATGAGTTTCAATTTATAACAATTATGGCACAAAATTCTGGAATGCCTAAAATGATTATTGATGATGCTATAAGGTATCATAAAAAAATTTCAGAATATGATGTTACTTTTAGAGGAGATAATAGAGATGGTATAATAGCTGCTTCTATTTATATTTCTTGTAGAATTAACAATTTTCCTAGAACTGCTAAAGAAATAGCAAATATATTTCATTTAGATGTGACTAGTGCTACCAAAGGCTGTAAAAATGCTTTACTGATTATCAATGATTTAGAAAAAGATATGGACCATAAAGAAAAAACCAGTTTTTGTAAAACTAAACCCGAGTCTTTTATTGAAAGATTTTGCAGTAAACTTAATATTAATAATGAGCTTACAAAATTATGTAAATTTATTTCAATGAAAATAGAAAGAACCAATATTATGCCTGAAAATACACCCCACTCTATTGCTGCTGGTATTGTTTTCTTTGTTTCACAGCTTTGTAAATTAAATATTACAAAACGTGATGTTAAAAATATTAGTGAAATAAGTGAAGTTACTATTAATAAATGTTTCAAAAAAATGGAGAAAATAAAAGATGAACTTATACCAGAAGTAATATTAAAAAAATATTCTTATTAGCTATAATATATTTATGTTTATCTAGTAGTATTTTTACACCTTTGAACATTTAAGTTCGCACAAAAAGTGCTAACAAAATAATAAAGTATTAATTATGTTAAAAATAAAATCAGGAAATCCCATAAAGTAGTAGTATTATATTTTCTTACATAATCTTTTACAAACTTTTCTATTTTTGGTGTTATTTTCAAGTTATGATTTTTTCGTGTTTTTTGGTTAAGATTGCCTAAATAGTAAATAGTAAATTTCGTAATATTTTACACATATATTCGATGTATTATTATGTATATTTTTAAGTTTATTTTAATTAAAAAATATAATTATTAAATATAATGACTGACATAAAAGTACCTAAAAGAGTATTTATAGTACCATACAGAAATAGAATTCAACACAAATTTTTTTTTTCAAAACAAATGAGTTTTATTTTAGAAGATAGTGATGATTATGAAATATATTTTTCACATCAATGCGACGCAAGAACTTTTAACAGAGGAGCTGTTAAAAATATTGGTTTTTTAGCTATTAAAAATAAGTATCCCCAGAATTATAAAGATATAACTTTTATTTTTAATGATGTTGATACAATACCTTTTCATAAAATTTTTGATTATGAAACTACTTTTGGAACAGTAAAACATTATTATGGTTACAAGTATGCTTTAGGTGGAATTGTAGTAATAAAAGGTTCAGATTTTGAAAAAATTAATGGTTATCCGTGTTATTGGGGTTGGGGTATGGAAGATAATACTCTTCAAAAAAGATGCAGAGGTTTTGGAATAAATATTGATCGTAGTACTTTTTATGAAATAGGTAGTCCTCAAATACTTCAATTATTTGATGGTATTTCAAGAATAATTAGTAAAAAAGATCCTTGGAGAAGTGAATATGATAAAGGTACAGATGGTTTAATTACAATTTCAAAACTTTTTTACTCAATTGATAATATTTCAGAAAATCCAAATGATAACATTTATTCTGTTGAAAACCCCAACATTTTTTATATAAACATTAAAACTTTTTTAACTGAAACACAATATGAAAGTCAAGAATATTATAATTATGATTTGAGAGAACCTAAAAGACAAATTATTGCACCAAATAAGTTAAAGCAAAATAATAAACCTATTTCTTCTACAGACGATTGGTCTAATATTCCATATTATCCTACAACAAAAGAAAGAAGAGAGATGATTGCTAATTATTTAATTAAATCTGGTAAACAAGTACCTATTTCTTTATTAAAACTAATTCAAAAAGATAAAGCTGATGAAATTTCCAAAGATGTTTATAATAATGGGGTTTTAAATTATAATGATGATAAAATTTCAAATGCTAATTTCTCTCAAAAACATCAAAATAATATTCAAATTAAAGACAATATTTTTATTAAACAACAAAGAAACCAAAATCCAAATATTTACTCTCCTGAATATGCTAATTATATTGGTCAACATACAAGATCACAAGCTAGTGCGAGAATAAGATTAGGTGGAGTTTTTTAATTTTTTCCATACATAAACAATTTCATTATAATTATTTTGTCTTTTAGATTTTTTATATGGATATATTTCTGATGCTTCACCAAATAAACTTTTTAATACATTATCATATACTTCTTTACAAACATTTATAGCATATGTACCGCCAGGTTTTAAACCTTTATAAGTTTTTAAAAAAATAGGAGTATAAAACCTTTCATTCATATCTTTTTTTGAACTATAACCAATATTATTTTCATATTTTTGAATAAAATAATATGGAGGAGATGTAAATACTAAATCATAATTATATTTTGAATAATCTACATTTAAAGCATCATCAAAAATCATATTTATTTTTGTGGAGCTTCTCTCATTTAAAAAATTTATTAAATTTTTATAAGGTTTTATTAAATTTTTATTAATCTCTATACCTATGTAATTATTTATTTTTAAAGCTGTCGCAGCAACAACCGCACCACCCCACCCAGCACAAAAATCTAATATAACAGATGGCTTGTATTTTGTATATATTTCCATATATACAAGTGGTCTAATAATATTTATAGAACTAATAGAAATATTATAAATTTCTTTTAAAACAGTATAATAATTCTTTTTTTTTGTTTTATTTTTAACATTTTCATAGTAAACTAACATATTTTGAATATATTTTTTTTTTTTTAATTCTTCTATATTAACAATAAATTCATAAAAATTAATATTATATTTACCTTTTGTACTCAATCTTTGAGAGAAAGTAAAATAATCAACTATATTATTTCCAATTCTAGACATCGTTGGCATATTTTTTGCGTTTTCTCCTATTTCAATTAATTTTTTCATCTCTTTTTCAATTGAATCAAAAGAAATATTTTTAATATTTTGAGAAATCTCATTTTTTTGTGATTCAGTAAATTCTTCGGGTTTTATATTCATTTATTAGAAAAAAAGAAAAAATTTTTATATTTTTTACACTTATTATATTTTCGTTTCAATAAAAACAACAAATCTTCCATGGTAATTGTTTTGTTTTTGTTGATTTCATCTTTTATGAAATGAATATGTTCTCTTTTTACTTTGTATGCAATAGGTGTTCTATTGTTTCTTTCTAAATTACCTTTTTTCTTATATTGTTCTACCCATCTCATCAAACTACGACGATAACATTCAAATACTTTACAAACTTTTTCTTGTGTATTATCTTCCAGTAAATAATATTTAACTGCTTGTAGTTTATAATCTTCGCTTTTGTGATGCGTCATATAAAATTATAACATAAAAAACTTAAAACGTATTTATTATATATTTTAGTTATATATAATGAATTCTAACGACGAAGTAAGTGAATTGAAACAGAAATTAGAAAAAATGGAAAAATATGTTAAGGAATTAGAAGAACATTTGAAAAAATATACAAATAGTAATAGGCATCTAAAATATTACGAAAATAACAAAGATGTTGTTAAAGAACGAACAAAAAATTATGTGGAAAAACTGAAAAATGAAAACCCTGATAAATTGAAAGAATGGCGGAGAAATTATTATTTGAAAAAAAAAGAAAAAAAGAAAGAAGAACAATCTATCTAAAAATTATCATATTCATTATTTTTAGATAAATATATATTTGTGATTTCATTACTGGATTTAATTTGTTCAATAGCATCACATAATTCTTTTACCCAGTCGTAAGTATCATTCATTACGTCTTCTTGTAATAAACGAATAACTGAATATCCATTATTATTTGCACATTCTTCTTTGAATTTATCATTTTTAATATATTCTTCTGGTGTACACCAATTTGACACTTGTTGAAAATGTTGTGGTCCATCTAATTCAATAATTATTTTATATTCAGGAATACAGAAATCAAATGGCAAATATCTTTTATTCTTACACCAATCTTTTTTAAATTGATGTATAATATAAGGGTACATGTTAAACAATATATTGTAAAATTTACCTTCTGTTTTATTCATACAACGAGGACATCCTGCTTTTGAATGTGTATGGTCTCTTGGTGATTGTAAAAACTCACCATGAATTTTACAAATAATTATTATTTTTTCTCGTGAATTTAAATATTCAATTTTTGAATAATCATATTTATCTCCATGAACTTGTGTTGCCTCTATTATAAATTGTTCTAATGATTTTCTATTTCTATCGGCATTTAGAATAATCGCACATTTAATACATCCATTACCATTTAAATGACTATTAGGTTTTTGTAAAAATTCCCCATGTGTTTTACAAATAATTATTATTTTTTCTCGTGAATTTAAATATTCAATTTTTGAATAATCATATTTATCTCCGTGAAATTCTTTTGATTTATTAATAAAATCTTCTTTATTTGATGACAATTTTTTTGATACTTCTTTTCTTCCACATTTATAACATCCTTGATTTGTTAAATGACAATTTGGTTTCATTTCAAAATCGCCATGTTCTGAACAACCTATAATAACTTTTTTATGAGCACCTTTATAATGAACTTTCGAATAATCGTATTTATTCCCAAAAATATTTATAGAATCTTTTATAAATTCTTCACTCGTTTTTAATGTATTATTTCCACATTTATAACAACCTTGACCACTTAAATGACTACTTGGCATTTGTTCTATTTCACCATGTGTTTTACAAATTATTATTACTTTTGTAGTGCTATTTTTATATTCAACTTTTGAATAATCATATTTATCTCCGTGAATTAAAATACATTCTTCAATAAATTGTTTGGTTGTTTTTTGATGTCCTCTACATCGTGGACAATTTTTACTTTTTAAATGACTATATGGTGTTTGAACAAAATCACCATAAATTTTACAAGTTAAAATAACATTTGTATCACAATTTTTATATTCAACTTTTGAATAATCATAATGATTGCCGTGAATTAGTATAGATTTTTCAATAAAACTTTTGGTTTTATCTGTCATTAATAATAATAAATACTTATACTAATAAAAATATTTTTATATTGTTTAACTAAAATTAACTAAAATAGTTATTCCTAAATAATTATATTTTGCGTAAAACGACTTAAAATAAAAATATTCAAGGGTGTAAAAGAAACATATAAATCTTACATTTTGTAACAAAGGTGTAAATTAAGAAAATCTTATATTATCAAACGAATTTATAAGGTTTTTTGGTTCGGTTTAATTACATACTGTGTAAATAAATTTTTAATATTTTTAAATTAAAATATTTAGAAATAACTAAATTACAAATATAAATGGAATCTATTCAAGATATTAAGCACGTATTTTATATTAATTTAGAATCTAGAAAAGATAGGAAAGAACACGTTGAAAAACAAATGGAACTATTAGGAATAAATGCTGAACGTTTTAACGCTGTAAAATTACCCAATGGTAGAATTGGGTGTAGCATAAGTCATTTAAAATGTTTAGAAACCGCAAAACAAAATGGTTGGGATCATGTAATGATTATTGAAGATGATATTAAATTCTTGAATATTGCGTTATTTACAAACCAAATAAATAAGTTTTTAAAAAAACAAAAAAATTTTGATGTTTTATTGATTGCTGGTAATAATGTACCTCCATATCAAAAAATTGATGATTATTGTGTAAAAGTATTCCATTGTCAAACCACCACAGGATATTTAGTAAGAAGTCACTATTATAATACTCTTATTGCGAATATCAAAGAAGGAATAAACTTATTAATGAAACATCCAGAACACCATGTTTTATATGCTATTGATAAGTGGTGGTTCAGACTACAAGAAAAACATAATTGGTATCTTATAACTCCTTTATCAGTTACGCAGAGAGAAGATTATAGTGATATAGAACAAAAAAACACTAATTACACACAAATAATGATAGATTTAGATAAAGAATGGTTGTTCAAACCACAAAAACAACCACACACAACATTAAATTTTAATGTAAACCGTCTCTAGGGTATAAATACAAATACTATTTAAATACAAATACTATTTAAATACAAATACTATTTAAATACAAATACTATTTAAATACAAATACTATTTAAATACAAATACTATTTAAATACAAATACTATTTAAATACAAATAGTATTTAAATACAAATACTATTTAAATACAAATACTATTTAAATATAAATGAGTATAACATTTTCAAGTTGTTTTTATATCATGAAATCAAAATTTGACGCATCAACTTACATTCAATGGATAAATAATTTTCTTTCCATTGTTAATAACTTTAATTTAGTTATTTATACTGATACAAATAGTTCACATTATATTGATACAAAAAATAATCCTAAAATTAAAATCATTATTAAACCATTAGAGCAATTTTATAACTATAAATACAAAGATTATTGGATAAAAAATCATGAAAATAATGACTTATTAAGAGAACATATTCAATGGGAAGTAAATATGCTTTGGAGTGAAAAAATATGGTTTGTAAATGAAACAATAGAAAATAAATATTATGATACAGAAATTCACGGCTGGTGCGATATTGGATATTTCCGAAATTGCACGGGAACTACAAATACAAATTATTTACAAAATTGGCCTAATTCTGAAAAAATTAATAATTTAAATTCAGAAAAAATTTATTATGCTTGTATATCAAATAATGATAATTATTTAAATAATTTAAATAAAATTGTTCAAAATAAAAATTCATTAGGATTGCCTGTAAATCCTATACCAAAAAATCAATGCTCCATAGCAGGTGGTTTTTTTATAATACATAAAAATAAAATTAATTGGTGGAAAACAACATTTGATTCAAAATTAAAATTATATTTTGAAAATGAATATCTTGTAAAAGATGACCAAATAATTATTTTAGATTGTATTTTTTCAAATAAATCAGAATTTAATTTGATAAGAGAAAATAAAGTCAATTATGATAATTGGTTTTTATTTCAACGATTTTTATTATAAATTATTTATATATATTTGTATATAAATAATTTATTAATATATATATAAATGATAAGTATTCTTTTACCTATTTATAATGGTATTGAGTTTATTGAAGAATCAATAAGTTCAATTATTGGTCAAGAATTTACTGAATGGGAACTTATAATTGGTATTAATGGTCATGAAGAAAATTCTGAAGTATATAAAATCGCAAAAAAATACGAAGAACAATGTGAAACTGGGAAAATATAAGTTTATGATTTATTTGAAATAAAAGGTAAGTGTAAAACATTAAATTATATTTTACGATATGCTAAATATGATAGGATAGCATTAATAGATGTAGATGATATTTGGATGAAATCTAAATTAAAAATCCAAACATCATATCTAGATAATTATGATGTAGTTGGTTCAAATACGATTTATATTGGAAAAAATGAAGGAGTAATACCATCTATTCCAAATTTTGATATTACAAATTTTAATTTTTGGATTTGTAATCCAATTATTAATTCAAGTGCAATTATAAAAAAAGAATTATGTTTTTGGGATCATGAATACGAAGGTATAGAAGATTACGAATTATGGCTTCGTTTAAAAAAATCAGGAAAAAATTTTTATAACCATACAGAGTGTTTAGTAAAACATCGTGTACATGATAATTCCGCATTTAATACCAAATCTTTTGATGAAAAATTATCAAAATTAAAAAATAAATATAGTTAAATTTTAACCCAATCTGATGGAAATAAATCTTTTAAATTATTATTACTTAGCATAGGACCAAACCAAACAGAAGGATAACATACAATTTTTTTATTATTTGAATTAAAATATGCTCCCCACCAACTATATGAACTATTTGCTATAATATTATGTCTACAACAACTCATTAACATTAATTGTTCCCAATCACTAAATTTATTTGATGCTTTATCAAAAATTAAATTTGGATAATCATTTTTTAAATCATTAATAATTGTATTAACTGTATTTATTGTATCTGTATCATCTTCATAAAAATACAAAACATTTTGTATGGATGAATCATTAGATAATATATACGCAATAGCCATTTTATAATAATCATAACTCATAATAGGATGATAATCTGGTTTTGTTATATAATCGCCTAAACGAAAATGAATACTTACACTATTTTTAATAAAATTTGATGTATGATAATCTAAAACATTATTCAATAGATTAATTTTTTTTGAATTTATAGATAAAAAATCACATATTTCACTATATTTATCTTTAAAATACAAATAACTTTGAAAATAACCAAATAGCATAACATTTGGATAATTAAATTCATTAGAAGGAATATCTAAATATTCAAAACTTTTTTCTCTATATATATTATGAATAATAGGAGATTCTTCCATTAAAAAATTATCTAATTTACTAAAAAATGAATCCCAATAAGTATATCGTTTTGTTGTATCTCCACCACCAAGTTCTTTTACATTCAAAAATCCAAATTTTTTTTTTTGCTCTAAAGCATAACTTATTACTGTAAATATTTGAAATAACTGATTGCCTAATCCACCCATCAAATTACAAGTAAGCATTGTTATACTTTTTATTTATAATTTTTTTTTAAGTATAAATAAAAATGAATTATATTTCAAAATAATAATTAAAACAAGTAAAATGTTAATTAACAAATATAAACCCAATGATATTGATTCCATAATTGGAAATAAGCAAGTTATAATGACTTTGTGTAAATGGTTAAAATCTTGGGATAAATCTAACAAAAAAAATAATTGTGCATTACTTTCTGGACCTTGTGGAATAGGAAAATCTTTAACAATTGACTTATTAATAAAAAAATACAATTTAAATCCTATTTATCTTGATACAAATGAAAGACGTGATAAAGAATACATTACTAATCATATTATACCAATTATAAAAAATGAACATTCTTTATTTGGAAAACAAAATATTCTTGTGATAAATGATATTGATTATGCGGATGATAATGGATTTATAGCTTCAGTTTCAGAATGTATGAAAAACTCACAAATTCCTATTGTAGCTACTTGTAATAATCGGTATAATCAAACAATAAAACCTCTTTTGATTTATTTCTCTGATTTTAAGTTTTATAAACCATTTCAGAATGACATTTTGAAATTTCTTGTGCATATTGTAAAGTCAGAAAAAAAAAATATTTCAGAAAGTAACTTAAAGAACATAATAGAAGAATCGGGTTATGATATAAGAAATTGTTTAAATAATCTTCAAATATATAGAAATAAATACATAGGAATCAAAGATAAAATACAAACAAACATATTTGATGTTACAAAATTATTACTATCGCAGAGTATTGTTTTTAAAGATAAATATGATTTATTTTGGTTTGAACCTGATATTATACCATTAATGATACACGAGAATTATATTAATAATAATATTAAAATGAAAAATGAATATGAATCACTTAAAAATATATCAAAAGCTTGTGATTATTTATGTGATTCTAATATAATTAGTAACCAAATAAATGCTGTAAATTGGGAATTATCACCTTATATTGCTTGTTCTGTAATCGGCATAACTGAAAATTGTGTATCTAAAACTCAGATAAAATTTACAAATTATTTAAGTAAAATATCAACTATAAATAAACATAAAAAAATGAAAAGTAATTCTAATTTAAATATTGACGAGATTAGATTTTGTTCTATAAATTTTAATAATTATTCATTAAAAATTTTAGAATCCCAAATTAAAATGGAAACTAATGATAGAAATACAAAAACAAAAGAAGTCAAACCTAAAACAATTAAAAAAATTAAAACTGAAATCAAAACTAAACAAGAAACTAAACTTAAAAAGAAAAAACTTTTAATAATTGAAGAAGATGACAACAAGTAATTATAATAAATAAATTTACTAAAAACTTTATGAAATACAGTGTTATATAATTTGTTAAAAATTTTCAGAAAAATTAAAAGCATCACACTTGCCAGTTTTTGTGGCCAAAGCATAAGCGTCTATGCGACGCTCAAAGAAGTTTGTTTTTGATTCAAGACTGATAAGCTCCATAAAATCAAAAGAATTAGAAACATTATACAATTTTTCTATACCTAATTGAAGACATAAACGGTCGGCTACAAATTGAATATATTGTGTCATCATTTTTGAATTCATACCAATTAAACGGCAAGGTAATGCTTCACAAATAAATTCAGTCTCAATCTCTACAGCTTCTTTAATAATTTCATGTATTTTAGATTTTTTTAATTTATTTGTAAGCTTACTATAAAGAAGAACCGCAAACTCACAATGTAATGCTTCATCTCTTGAAATAAGTTCATTTGAAAAAGTAAGACCAGGCATTAATCCTCTTTTTTTCATCCAAAAAATACTACAAAACGCACCACTAAAAAATATACCTTCTACACAAGCAAAAGCAATTAATCTTGTAGCAAATCCACTTCTATTATCTTTTATCCATTTTTGAGCCCAATCAGATTTTTTCTTTATACAAGGAAAATGATTAATAGCATTGAAAAGTCTTATTTTTGTATCTTCATTTTTAATGTAAGTTTCTATTAACAAACTATATGTTTCACTATGAATATTTTCCATTGCTATTTGAAAACCATAAAATGCCCGTGCTTCTGATATTTGAACATCATTCATAAAGCGAACTGCCAAATTTTCTAATACTATTCCGTCACTTCCAGCAAAAAAAGCCAAAATCATTGATAAAAAATATTGTTCGTCATCATTTAAGCTAACCCAATCATTTAAATCTTTTGATAAATCAATCTCTTCTGAACGCCAAAAACAATCTATTTGCTTTTTATACATTTCCCATATATCTTGATGTTTAATTGGAAACATTACGAAACGGTTATCGTCTGACATCAACAATACTTCACTTGAAACTCTAGACATTCTAAATAATATATAACTAATATTTTATATTTTTTTTTATAATAATAAAATAGTTGTTTAAATTAAGAATGAATATAATACAATATAATAACTATTTAGAGGAAGAAGATACAAAATTATTACACATTCAACAATTGATTCACAAAAAAAGACAATTTTTATTAAAAAAGCAAAAACATTTGAAAAATATGGAAAAACAAAATCATTTTTTACAAGAAATACGCAAAGATTATTTTAATTATAATGATTATATAGTAAAACAAAAACAAGACCAAATTCATGCATTAGAACTTTTAAATCAATATTTGGCAGATTTAACAAAATCAGGATATTTAACAACAAATAATATTGATGACGCAAAACAAGAACAAATTAAAATAGTTAAAGAATTAAAAAAATTAAAATATGGTTTAGACAAAATTATTCAAGATACTAATGATATAAATTTACACTTGAATAATTACAATAGGACAAAAACAATTTAATGATAAATTACTCAAGTAATGTAAAGTCTTCACTCTTGTAAAAAGTCAAGTGAGTAAAGATTTTTATTTCAACCTTACACAAAACTTAAGGAATTTTAGAATAAATTCCACAACCAAAATTTACATATTCTTGAAATGGATAAACCTTTTAGATTTGGTACAAAGGTGCCATTTTAAATCTTCAAGGGTTTAAACATTAGAGAGAAAAATATTATATAAATTAAGTATATAAAAGAATTATGGAAGAATCAAATTTTATGGAAAATTTCAATGAAAGTTTACAAAAATTATCATCTTTGAATGAATTGATACAAAAAAATATAGAAAATAAAAATCAGTTTACAACAAGTATTGCTAATCGTTTAGTTTCTATTAATGATAAACTTAAAGAACTTTCTGGAAAAATTGGGGAATTAAAGTTACAATTAGCTGGATTACAAGAACAAGTCTCACAAAATATTTCTGGTATTCAAAATAATGATAGTCAAATTCAACAACTTCAACAACAAATTCAGCATTTAACTCAAGAAAAAAATGAATTAACTAAACAAATACAAGATATTATAACTAAATCACAACTTGATACTTCTAATTTACAAAAAGAAATTGATGATAAAGAAACTAAAATCCGTGATTTAACTGTTAATAATAATACTTTAAGAATAGAAATAGATTCTCTCCAAAAAGAATTACAAGGTAAAGGAGAACAATCATCACAAAACGTTGAGCTATTAAAAATGCAGTCCGAAGAAATTAATCAAAATATTGCTAAATTACAAAAAGAGAATAATCAAAAAATTGCTGAATTAACTACACAAATTGAAGAAAAAGATAAACAAATTATTGATATTAATAATCAATCAGTTACTCAAATACAAATATTACAAAATAATATAAAAGAATTAACTGAAAAACAAATTACTAGTAATGCTGATGTAGAAAAATTACAACAAGACATTACAAAACTTACGCAATATAATACTGATTTAGTCAACAGAATTATTGCCGCCACTCAAGAAATTAAAGCAGCTACTGAAAGTATTGATATGTTAAAAGAAACTCCTGAAAATAAAGCTAGTTTAGCTAAAATTAATAATGTATTTACTGAAATTGAAACATCAATTGAAAATATTTCACGAGCTATACAAGGACAACAACCTATACAAAAAGAAAAATCTTCACAAAATGGTGGCAAAAAATGGAAAACAATGAAATTGAGAAAACAAAAAGGCGGATTTTTATACGGTAAAACAAAATCAAAATCTCTCAAAAGTGTTTCATATACTAATACTAATACAACAAAAAAAGCAAGAGGTCTAACAAAACGCACAATATCTAAAAAAAACGCACAATATCAAAGACATTATAAGAGAATTTGAAACGATAATATATACTCTTAAGAGTATTCATTATAATAAATGATTTGAAAAACTAATTATAATAATTATCCAAAAAACATTATAAATCCTTATATTTTCAAACGAATTTATAATGTTTTTTGAAACGGTGTAAGCATTCCATTTAATGATGGTAAATAATTACAATCAGAAGGCCATTTTCCATTTATTTCTCTGAAAATCAATGCTTTTACACTTTTTCTTTTATTCCACACTTCCATTCTTTTTTTATATATATATTTCCATTTTCGTTGAATCAATTTTAACCATATTGTTTTTATTATACAAACTCTTTCGCCAGTTGGCAATATTATACATTCAGCAAGTTCTGGTATCATATATTTTTTATTTTTTATAATATTGCGATAATTTTTAATAATTGGATGCCCAAAACAAATATTGTTATATAAAATTTTTTTATAATAATTTGATATTTTTTTCACATCATAAAAGAATTTATCTAAATCATAATTATACTTATTAACATAATCAAAAGATTCTATTATAAGAAAGTGTGTATCTATATTAGGGTCACTTTCATTTGTAAAACCGTGTAATTTATGATTATAAAACTCTGCTATAACTATATGAAATTTTGATTGATTATACTGAATTGTATCAAGCCCTATACTTGAAATTTCACTCATATCATCTATATAATTATTCTCATCATTATTTAAATTTTCGTTTTCTATAAAATTCATAGTTATTTAATTTAATTATATTTATTTAATTATATTTATTTAATTTAATTTATAATCAATTTTTTTTAAGAGTTATATATATAATGAAATTCAAGCAACTTATTCAAAAGTTTTTTACTAATCAAACAGTATTAAATGTTATTACTGCTATAGCATTTTTAAATATTATAGGATATGTAATTTTAAATGAATTTGTTTCAGTTATTTACTTTATTTTATTGGGAATTTTAACATCATTCTTTAGTAAAAATATGATTATCGTTCTTCTAGTACCATTAATTTTAGTAAATTTATTTACTGCTAATTCAGTATTATCATCTAGTTTATTTACACAATCTAATAAAGAGGGTATGGAAAATGCTTCATCTTCTAATCAAGCACAAGAACAAAAAGAACAACTTGTTAAAACAGTTAAAAAAATAAATACACAAAAAGCTACTTCGGAACAAGGATTAGCTATGACACCTTTAGATGATAATATTATACCTCCAACAAATACTGATTATAGTGTAGCAAAAACTGATGAGTCATTTGAGGTTGGAAGAAGCAAAAAAAATAGCAATGGTTATAATATTGATTATGCGTCCACAATTGAAGATGCGTATGATCAACTTAATCAAATTTTAGGTAGCGATGGAATTAAAAGATTAACCGATGACACTCAAAATCTTATGAAACAACAATTACAATTGGCAGAATCAATGAAACAAATGGGTCCTATGATACAAGGTATGGCACCTTTAATGAAACAAGCAGAAGGCTTACTTGGTTCTATGGGTGATGGTAGTAGTGGTTTAGGTAACTTGGTTAATATGGCAAAACAATTTTCTGCTGGTGCCAAACAAAAATAATTTTTATTTAATTTTATAATATAATAAAAATTATTTTTTCAATTTTATTAAGCATTTTCCTAAAAGAAAATTGTTTTTATCTTTAACATCTATTGTTTCTTTTTGAGACTCTTCATCATATACATCTTCATCTGTATCAGAATCATTTATAATGCTTCTTTCTGTAGAACTGTTACTTTTATTAGATTTATTTTTTTTAATTTTTGTTTTTTTGTTTTCGGATTTATTTATATCATTTACAATAGTCCATTCAGTTTCATCAGAAATAGTTTGATATTTATCACTTGTTGTATAAATTATTTTATATTTTTCTTTTACGTAAAATGATTTACGTTTTTTCCATTGATTTTTAAATGTTTCATGACTATCAATTATATCAACAACAACTGGTTGATTATGTTTTTCTCTTAAAATTCGCCCTACAGATTGTTGTATATCTGTTTTTGGTGTTGCCATAATTAAAGTAGTTAGGGTTTTAATATCTAAACCTTCAGCAGCCATTGCGTATGTAGCTATAATTACTTTTTTTGTTTCAGATTCTTTTAATGCGAGTTCCTTCATTCCACCAACATAATAACCAACGGTAGATATATTTCTATGCTTTATAGCATCATGAATATATTTTAATAAGTTTTTATTATGTGCTAAAATCATAATTTGTTGATTTTCATTTTCATTTAAAAGGTCCTTTAATATTTTTATAATAAACTCACTTCTTCTATTATATTCACATAATTTAGAAATCATTGAACTATAAGCAAAATTACCTCTAAAATCAGTTATTACTTTATTAAATTCGTCATCATCTACAGAATATTCTATTGCTTTTACAATTACATTTCTTTCTTCATCTACTTTACCTTTATAAATAACATTTCCTAAAAACATTTTAAATACTTTTGTTGTCCCATCTTTGCGATTCATAGTTGCTGAAAGACCCAACATATATTTTGTTACAAGTTTAAACAAAGTGTTAGAAAATACTTCACTTGATATATGATGTACTTCATCAATAATTGTAAAACCAAAAGTTTTGAATATATTTTCAGGATACTCTTTCATAGATAGACTTTGTAACATACCAATGACAATATCTTTGTCATCAATATCAATAATTTGACCTTGTATTTTACCAATTTTTGCTTTTGGTAAAAATTCTTGGATTCTCTCTATCCATTGATTCATTAGAAATTCTTTATGAACAATAACTAATGTTTTCTTTTTAAGTTGAGATATAATGTTAAGTGAAAGAACAGTGTTATGTGTTACTGTAAAATTAGCAAGAACGAATCTTCTGTTTCCGTCAATTTCAAAACCAAAATATTCATCTATATTAAGTTTCTCTATTTGTAATCTATAAGTAAGAGGATTTTTAATTTGTTTTCTAATATAATATTTTTTAATTGAAAATAATGTTGGTATTTCTTCAATTCCTTTTCCACAAATATTAGTCCAAAAATATATCACTTTTATTGGTTCATTTTTTAAATTTTTACAAGTTTTTTGAACTTGTTTTTTATAACAAGAAAAACCTAATGATCTTGCTAAAAATATAATGTCATTTAAAAATATTTCATTTTTTTGTGTTATTTTTATACATTTATTATTAAAATAACCTTGAGAATCTATAATTCCAGCTAATAGTTCTAATCTTATTTTTCTTGAATTACATAAATATATATGTGGAATATGTTTTTTATTTAATAAATTATTTGTTTTTAAAAATTCTTCAAAACTATTTTTATCTTTTATTGAATTTATTTTATAATCATATTGATTACCTGTATATTCTAAATATAAATGGTTATGTTTTTTTTTTAATAAATCTACAATATATTTAATAACACTGCTTTTTTGTGTTGTTATTCTGGTATGTCTGTTCAAATCATTTCCTAGCCAATAACCAATCAAATATGGTTCAAATTCAACAATTTTTTCTTCAAAATCAATAGGAACTTTATAACCCAATAATATACCATTTTTACTATGAAAACATTTGGGTAAATTTAAATAATCTATAACCGAAATATCAATAATATCTCCTTTTTTAATTTTTTTACTATGATTTGATGAACTTTTAAGAGATAAAATATGGCTTTCATTACATATATATGAATCACCTTTTTTACTACTAATTTTATACATTTGTTCTATCCCTCTTGCTAAAGATAAAACATTTCTTGGTTTTGAATCATCACCCATTAATAAATCACCAACTTTTATATCTTGAACCTTTTTAATTGTTCCATCATACATTAATATTTCAGTATTTTTACCTAAACATTTACCATAAGCACAAGGTAACTCTAATAAACCTCCACCACAATGTGTTTTATTAACGTGTTCAATATATTTTTTAACAACGGGTTCTTGATAATCTCTTAAACTTCCATTAAATTCTAAGTTAATATCATTTCCATCTGAAATTTTAATTGTTTTAGGAGGTCCAAAATTTTCTATACCATAATAATGTGGTATATACATTTTTTTATCAGATTCTCTATAAGCAGGGTATGTAGTAATATTATTATTTAATGAACCAGGTGTATATGGTTTTATTGTTAATTCATTTCTAATTTTAATTTGTTTTTCAATAGTAATATCATTTTTTAAAATAGTATATCCTTTCTGACCTAAATATGATTTAGTGTTATTTAAAATCATTTTTTATTATAATATTTAGCACTATACTTTTATATACTTTAGATTTATATATTTTTACTCTTGGACATTTTCAAAAATTAAAAATAAATAAAATATTTTAATATGGTATATGGATAGTTTCTCAAGTTTATTCAAAAAACAACATATAGGTGAAATGATATTAGTAATTTTATTTGTAATTTATTTAATTATGGGTTATCCCACACCCGAACCAGTTGCTAATTTAGTTGACAGTCTTGTAGGAAAAATTATTATTATTGTAATAATAATTACATTATTTATTTATTCAAACCCTATTTTAGCTATACTTGCTTTATTTGTTGCTTTTGACCTTATGCGTAGATCATCACTATCAACTGGTATTGATTCTTTAAAGAAATATATGCCAACAGAAGATAAAAAAATGTCACAATTTACTGCATTTAATCAATTTCCTTATACTTTAGAACAAGAAGTTGTAAAAAAAATGGCACCTATTATTCGTAGCGGTTCAACATTAACAACATCAACATATAAACCTCTTTTAGAAAATTTACATGATGCTTCTCCTATAAACATTAACTAAGTTATTTTTTAGTTACTATAAATTCAAAATTTGGTAATTTTGAAGAACCAGATGTTATGTAGTTAAATACAAAATTTATGATTAAAAAAACTATAATAAATAAAATACAACTTATTATTATTTGTAATATTGTTTTTGTAGTAGGATTATTTATAATTGAATTAATATCAACACTTGTTGTAGATTTACTATTTGTATAAACATCTGTTTCTTCAACTGAATTTCCGGTTGGTTGACAAGAAATATATATTCCTTCGTTTGAAGATGAACTTGAATTTGGACCATCATGGTTAAAAAATAAATTACCACCAGTTATAACCATATATGATGGTTGAATAATTTTTGCTAAATTTTCTAGTAATGATTTACTTAATGGAATACCTTCTAGTAAAGGAAATACTATAACTTGTCCAATTAATCCACTTTGACCAGTATAATTAAAAAAAGGTTTTTTAGGAATGAAATTTGTTAAATTGAAATTTGACATGTTAAGATTTGTTGTTTCACCTGTACTAGGAGCATTATTTGATATACTTTGTATAATTTCTGACAAATTATTTGATGCTTCTGAAGACTGTGATGATTGAACAATTGGAATACATACATATAAATGTTCTCCACCCAATTCAGGTAAATGTTCAATAACTAATTCAGCTGGTGCTTGAGAATTATTGAATAAATGAATTGACGGAGAATATATTATAATATTTGAGACAAAATATTTTTGATTATTAAAAAGAACTGGTGATGTATTACCTTTATCATAAGTTAAATTGATGGATATTCCATTATTTGTTGCTATTGAATTACTTGAATTATATTTAAAGGTATAAGCACATTTTAAATCACAATTGCCATAAATGTTTTCTTTTGAAATATTTATTGTTTGAATGCTTGTCATTAATATAACTATATAAATAAAAATATTAATTTATTTATATAAAAATGAAATTAACAAAAGGTAAAATATCAAAAATAATTAATAAAAAAAAACAGAGTGTTAAAAAAATAAATAACAAGAAAAGAAGAACTAGTAAAAATAAGACATTTAGAAAAAAAAAAAGTTTAAATTTAGCTAATAAAAAATTAAAAAGAATAAAATATAAAAAAACTAAGGGTGGTAATGAAAACAAATTACCTGTTTCAAAAGTATCTCGGTCTGATTCTGTTAAAGAAGACGAATCATCAGTTAATTTAGAAAATTTAAATACTACTCAAACAGATAAAACTGTTTCTGAAGAAGAACATGATAATGATACTAAAGAAACAGATAAAGAACACGAAAAAGATAAAAAAGAAAATGAAGAAGACGAAGAAGACGAAGAAGACGAAGAAGAAAATGAACAAAGTAAAGAAGGTAAAGAAGAAAAAGACGAACAAGAAAATGAAGAAAGCGAACAAAGTAATGAGTCTGAAAATGTTCAACCCGATGAAGCAAAATCTTCGTCTAATTTTGAAATTTTAGATACTACTCAATCAGACGAACAAGAAAATAAAGAAGGTAAAGAAGGTAAAGAAGAAAAAGACGAACAAGAAAATGAAGAAAGCGAACAAAGTAATGAGTCTGAAAATGTTCAACCCGATGAAGCAAAAACTTCGTCTAATTTTGAAATTTTAGATACTACTCAATCAGACGAACAAGAAAATAAAGAAAGTGAACAAAGTAATGAGTCTGAAAATGTTCAACCCGATGAAGCAAAATCTTCGTCTAATTATGAAATTTTAGATACTACTCAATCAGACG
>Ga0114962_10001353_pt1 | contig 21259 bp, 20 predicted proteins | sample C_130820_MF_Meta_FD_87017 | JGI IMG/M metagenome (GOLD analysis project Ga0114962, IMG submission 87017) | Freshwater microbial communities from Lake Croche, Canada to study carbon cycling - C_130820_MF_MetaG | ecosystem: Environmental > Aquatic > Freshwater > Lake | place: Lake Croche, Canada... | reverse complement strand
GATCCCAGATTCGAGCGGCTATATCAAGCGATTTGACTTTTTCCGGTAAATCCAAACGCGGGCCGGTGGAAGATTAAGCCATACCAATGGCAATGCTTCGGCCGCAATATCATGGGTATCAAGGGGAATGGGAGACGTTGCCGCATAGGTAAATTGAACCGCCCCCGGTTTGCCGGAGGCTCCAACTTCCAAATAGGATGGAGCCATGAAGAGCAATACGACGAACAAGTTTTCCCCCGAGGTGCGCGAACGCGCTGTCAGATTGGTGCTGGATCACGAGGGCGATTACCCTTCGCGTTGGGCAGCCTGCCAGTCGATTTCCGCCAAGATTGGCTGCTCTGCGCATACGCTGCTTGACTGGGTCAAGAGGACCGAAGTCGACAGCGGCAAGCGCGCCGGCATTTCCACGGATGTTGCCGAGAAGCTGAAGGCGCTGGAGCGCGAGAACCGCGAACTCCGGCAAGCCAACGAGATCCTGCGCAAGGCGAGCGCATATTTTGCCCAGGCGGAGCTCGACCGCCCGTTGAAGCGATGATCGCGTTCATAGACGATCACCGTGGAGCCTATGGGGTCGAGCCGATCTGCAAGGTGTTGCCGATCGCCCCCTCCACATACTTCGATCATCGGGCGAAGCAGGTCGATCCCGCCAAGCTGTCGGCAAGAGTGCGCCGGGACGCGGCGTTGCGGCCAATGATCCGCCGCGTCTTCAAAGACAATCTCAAGGTCTACGGAGCCCGCAAGGTTTGGCTCCAGATGAACCGGGAGGGTGTCTCCGTCGCACGATACACGGTCGAGCGGCTCATGCGCGTCATGGGGCTGCACGGGGTCATCCGCGGGAAGACGATCAGAACCACGACGCCGGACAAGGCCGCCCCATGCCCGCTGGATCATGTGAACCGCCATTTCCATGCGCTGGCACCGAACAGGCTCTGGGTCTCCGACTTCACCTATGTCAGCACCTGGAGCGGCTTCGTTTACGTGGCTTTCGTGATCGATGCCTATGCCCGGCGGATCGTTGGCTGGCGCGTATCACGAACGCCGCATGCGAGCTTCGTGCTCGATGCCCTCGAGCAGGCCCTGCATGAACGTAGGCCGCACTATCGCGGCGGTCTGGTGCACCATTCCGACAGGGGATCGCAATATGTCAGCATTCGATACAGCGAGCGGCTTGCCGAAGCCGGGATAGAGCCTTCTGTCGGTAGCGTTGGCGACAGCTACGACAACGCCCTGGCCGAGACTATCAACGGGCTTTACAAGGCCGAGGTCATCCATCGGCGTGGGCCTTGGCGATCCTTCGAGGCTGTCGAGTTCGCCACTCTCGAATGGGTCGACTGGTTCAATCACCGCCGCTTGATGCGCCCCATCGGCGATATCCCACCAGCCGAAGCCGAGAAGCGCTACTACGGCATGCTGGACCAGCCAGCCATGGCCGCATAACTTAAGCCAAATGGCCTCCGGCAAACCGGGGGCGGTTCAGTAGAGCCCGTCCCAGTGATTGCGCGTGTAGCGGATGGCGTCAGCGATGGGCGAGCCTTTGGACACTCGTGCCAGGTGCTGATCGAGCCAGCTCTTCATCGCTTCGAGAAGCGGCCTGGTGCGAGTTTGGCGTGCATCGCGGCGCGCCTCGGCGCTCTGGCCATTGATCGCGGCTTCGATCTCATAGAGCTTGCCGATCCGCTCCAAGGCCTCGCTGGCAATCGGCGCGTCGCCAGCCTTGGCGATGTCGTAGAACCGCCGCCGGACATGCGCCCAGCAGAAGGCGAGCACCAACGGGCCGCCCACCCGCTTGGACACGGTCAATCCGTCATAGCCAGTGTACCCGTCGACTTGCAGCAGACCGCTGAAGCCGGCCAGAAGCCGGGTGGCATGATCGGCGCCACGACCTGGCGCATACATGTAGGCCGCCGCCGGTGGGTCGGTTCCGCCCCACGGACGGTCATCGCGAGCCAGCGCCCAGAGATAGCCGGTTTTCGTCCGCCCACGCCCAGGATCGAGCACCGGGCAGCGGGTCTCATCGGCGAACAGCTTGGTCGAGGTTTTCAGCAGCTTCATCAGGTGGGCGTGCAGCGGCTCGAGTTCGGCGGCGGCAAAGCCGACCCAGTGGGCAAGCGTCGAGCGATCGATCGTGACGCCCTCACGAGCCAGGATTTGGCTCTGGCGATAGAGCGGCAAGTGGTCGGCGTATTTCGACACCAGCACGTCGGCGATGAATGCTTCTGTTGGTAGACCGCCTTCGATGAGCCGTGCCGGCGCGGGTGCCTGGACCACCCCGTCGGTGCAGGAGCGGCAGGCATATTTGGGCCGGCGCGTGACGATCACCCGCAACCGGGCCGGGATCCTGTCGAGACGCTCCGAGCAGTCCTCGCCGATCTTATGCAACGCGCTGTTGCAGTTGGGGCAGCACTTGGCCTCGGGCTCGATCACGATCTCCTCGCGCGGCAGATGCGCGGGCAGATGGCCGCGATTGGCGCGCCGGTTGGCCACGCCTTCGCCCTTGACGATCTTGTTGCCGGCTTCGGCCTTGGCGTCCTCGGCGCCGAGTTCGGTTTCGACATCCTCGAGCGCAAGGTTCAATTGGTCGTCACTGATGCGCTCGGACCTAGCCCCGAACTGGGCCCGGCGAAGTACCGCGAGAATGTGATCGAGCCGCTTGTTCTGCGCCGTCAGCCGGTCCACCTCGGCGCTGAGGGCGTCCTTTTCCTCGGCCAGCTTTGCGGCATCGGCCTGCGCCGCCAATATGAGCGCCTTCAGGCTCTCAGCATCATCGGGAAGTTGGTCCATCGACAGCGCCATGGCCACAGAACCGCTGATTTGCGCCAGGGCCGGCTATGACAAATTCAGGTTTGAACACCGTTTATTGTGTGGCTGTGGGCCGGGCGACACGACGGGTGTGAACCCGGGCCCAATCGAGCCCTTCCAAGAGCGCCGAGAGTTGCGCGGGCGACAATCGCATCACGCCATCCTCGACCTTGGGCCAGCGGAATTTGCCGTCTTCCAGGCGCTTGGTCATCAGGCAAAGCCCGGTCTGGTCCCAGAACAGGAGCTTCACCCAGCGCCGCCGCCGCTCGACCCCGGTGATCACCTCGATCCGCTGCGCCCGCACCGGCTTAGTGACGTCACTATGATCGTCATTATGGTCGAAACGATCCTGCTTCATGCCGGTGATGATTGCCCGTCAAACCGCGAAGCCGATAGGTGGGGTCAGAGCTTCGCTTACATTCTTGCTACGCTAACGACTACAATCAGCCGGATTTTGCTCCAAGAAAACAAAGCAACCGGGATTATTGACGAAGCAGCAATGAGTATGTTCTGGCTCTACGTGAACAAATTTTAGTTACTTAATACGATTGCGTTAGTTGGGTGTCGGAGCGCCATCGTCGATGAGGTGCTCTGCCTTGAGCCGCGACCAGAGGTCGGCGGGGAGAGGCTGTTCGAACCACTTAACATTCTGTTCAATCTGCCGGCGGCTGCGAGCACCGACGATCAGTGAGCCTATCGCGGGATGGGCTGTGACGAATTGCATTGCGGCGGCTTGCAACGGCACACCAAACTCGGCGCAAACGGCTTCGATCTTCTTAACACGCTCTATTATATGTGCAGGCGCCGGGCCGTAATTGTAGCGAGCGCCTTCTATCGCACCAGTTGCAAGGATACCCGAATTGAAGCCGCCTCCGACAACTACGGAGACGCCGCGATCAAGGCACAACGGAAAGAATTCGTCCAAGGGCTTTTGCTCGAGAAGTGAATACCGGCCGGCAAGTAAGAAGCAATCGAAATCGCGCTGCTTCAAGGCTTCGTGGCAGACTTCCCACTCGTTGACGCCGATACCGATGGCTTTGACAACGCCTTCGCTCCGCAGCTTATCAAGCGCTTTGTAACTGCCGTCCATCGCTTGCCGGAAGACCTCAGGCTGCGCAGCACCCCTGGTGAACACATCGATGTCGTGGATGAAGCAAATGTCCATGCGCTCCAACGCCAGCCGCTGTAGGGCATCTTCGAAGGCGCGCATGGTGCCATCATAGCTGTAGTCATAGACGAGTTCGAACGGAGCCGCATCGACCCAACCATTGAAGTCAATCGTCTCGCGCGGGCGCGGCTTCAACAGGCGTCCCACTTTTGATGAGAGAGTGTATTCGGCGCGGCGCTTGCTGCGCAACGCATGTCCCAGTCGCAGTTCACCCAGCCCATGGCCGTAAAGGGCCGCTGTGTCATAGTAACGAAGCCCATTCTCCCATGCCGCAGCAATCGTGTCTTCGGCCTCGGCCTCCGGTATGGCCTTGTAAAGATTGCCGAGGGCTACGGTTCCAATTCCGAGCGCAGTCACCTGGAGTTCGACGCGTCCAAGCTTTCTTTTGTCGCGAGCTTTCATCGTAGATCCTCCTTCAGAGAGATGTCGGACGGGCGGCTAATGCGGTCGTCGCCTCCCGATAAGGCCCGAGTGCCTGCTTGATGGCATCCTCGACTAGCGCCATGGGGCTGGCTGCCAATAGCCCATCGCGAACGGCGGGATAGGACCGTGGCAAGAACTGGCTGATGAGGACTTCGGGAAGGGGTCCGGATCCCAATTGCCGCATCAAGCGGTCGATGGCAGATCTGGCTTCGTCCCTTGGCCAATAATATCGAATACGATCGCTATAGCTGTAGTGCCTCAGCAGGTGCTGCTGCTTTGGCCCACCAGAATAATGCCCTGCCCAATCAGCAGGAGCACCAAGCATCAGCCGCTCCATGGCATCTTCGACAGAATGTTCCCGCCACGTAGCATCAAGCGCCCGGGCGATTCGATCGAGACCGTAAAGCGCCTCTCGCATGGCGAAGGTGAGCGCAGGACCAACCTTGAGGATGGCAAAGCCGTCCGATACCAGCGCCCGCAGCATGGCCGGTGGCTGATAGTCTGTAGAGTGTGCTTCGAACACGATCCCAGGCAGTTTGACCAACACAGCACTGAGATTGGCGGCCAGAGCCGGAACGTATGCAGCGACCCGATCGTTGCCAAACTCCACACCCGGCTGCACGATCACCGCGACCACACGTTCAATCTGTTCGCCAACGCCGCATTTATTGAACGCATCCGCGTGAACGGCATAGGTGCTGAGAGCAGCTTCCGGCCGAGTGATCTCGATCGACTCGAGTGCATGCGTAGTGCCACCGGGTTTCGGCACCTCGGTACCGATCACCAAGACCGGCAGACTCGCAATCTGCGCCTGCCTCGCCGCGACGGCAGCGGCCTTGGCCAGCCTTGCGGCGCGTTCAGCGATGAGACCCTCCTCAAGAATGACTGGATCGTCGCGGCAGGCCATACTCGTGTCGAGGTGCAGTTTCGAGAATCCCGCGCGGACATAGTCAACCACCATCGCTTCGGCTTTTTGCATCGCTGGCTCGGCCGGCAGGTGACGCCATGGATTGGGTCCAAGGTGATCACCGCCAAACGCGATGTGTTCCTTGTCGATGCCCATTTTGTCCGCGAGCGTGTCGACGGTCTTGCGGAAGCTCTCGGGAGTCATCCCCGTATAGCCGCCTTCCTGATTCACTTGATTGCAGGTCGCCTCTATGAGGCACCGCTCGCTCATGTATTTGAGGCTGGTGGCGATGACGGTTGGATGTGCCGAGCAAACTGAGGTGATGCCCTGGCCATCGGCCCGCCAGCGCGTAGGAACATCCTGGAGCCAATGCGTGCTCATCGCTGGGGCACACCCGCAAGAAATGCGTCGAGTTCAGCAAATGTAGACGCACCTTCCATCGGCCCCTTCACCGTCACCATTCTTGCTCCAGCTGCGTTTGCATAGCGCATGCTCTGTGCAATGGACATGCTGCGAAGCCAACAAACGATGAACGTTGCGCCGAAACAATCGCCCGCACCTGTGGGGTCTACCTCTGCAACCTTGAAAGCGGGAGAATGGATCGAGTCCGTTGCATCGTAATAGGTAGCCCCTTCCGCCCCATCTTTGACAACGATGGCCTTGATGCCACGAGCGAACAAGCTTGTGAGAGCCTGTTGCATGTCATTTGCGCTCGCGGTGATGAGCAACTCGGGCCCGCTCGGCAGGAAGATGTCGCAATGATCAAGCGCGAATTCAAAGAATTCGGAAATGTTGGATCCTCGCGCCAACTCGCCACGAATGTTGGGGTCGAAGGAAACCGTGCCGCCGCGAGCCTTCACGAGCGACAATGCCTGTCTTGCGGCGTCCACCAATGCCGGTGCGAACAATGACGATCCCATCACGTGCAAATGGTCAGCGCGGCCAAGGAGCACTTTCGCAACCGGCCCAATCTGCAAATGGCCCGATGCACTATGCGTGATGTTGAACACAAAATGACGGCTGCCATCGTTGCCATAGGTGGCGAATGCAGTGCCGGTCGGGAGATCGGGATGCACGTCGATTGCTGCGACGTCGACACCATCGCTGGCCAGTCGCTCGATGTTGAGCCGGCCGAAATCATCATCGCCAACACAACCTATCATGCCGCAAGGCTGACCCAGTCGCCCGACCTGATCGATGAAGATTGCCGGAGCGCCGCTGGGATATGGTCCCATGAGCGGGCCAGGTGTCAGAAAGCTCTGGGCCTTGTTGACCGCAAGGATTTCCGCAAGTATCTCTCCCAAAGTGACCACGGTTTTCATGCTGTGCCACTCGCCATCACAGATGCCGCTCGAGCCAAGCCTGTGTCTCGTCTTGCACCCTGGCAGAGTCCTCGCCTATCCAGAAACAATGTGGCGAATGATCGAGCAGCAGCAGCCGCGACGGCTCGCCAGATGCGGCGGCAAGTGCCTGCGCTTGTTCCACCGGGACTGAACCGTCGGCGCGACTGTGAATGATGAGCAATGGTCGCGGAGCAATCAGCGATGCCATCGGTACCGCGCGAATGCGCATGGCGCTGTCAATAGATGACAGCGAGATCTGGTGGAGAAACGCGGGGTAGGTCTTGGCAATTTCAAGGAAGGCATGTCGGTCGGCATCGGCATAGGCCATGGCATCTAGCACATCGACCATCTGCGCGCCGCCAGTCAGCGCGCGGCAGCGGCGATCTTCGGCGATCTGGGCCTGGAAGGAGGCCCATCCCTCGGCGCCCTTCGAATTGGTCCACAGATGCCGAAACCAGGCTTCGCCGTCGGTGACAGGAGCCAGCGCTACTATCGCCTTCAATCGCGAGTCGAGGGCCGCTGCGATAACGGCAGTACCGCCACCCATGCTCATGCCGACGATTCCCATTCGGTCGGCGGCAATCCCGGGCAGCGTCTCGGCGAAGGAAGCGGCGGCGGCAATATCCTCGATCCAATCCCACGCTGGATGCGTATGCCCCCGTGTGCCACTTTGGCCGCAGCCTCGGGCATCGAACCGGAGCGAGGCAATTCCGCTCGCCGAGAGCCTATCGGCTAGCTCTACAAAGCCTGTCAACTCGTCGCGAAAACTGCCAAAGCCGTGGACCAGTATCGCCAGTGGACGCCTACCGGCGCCTGAGGCGTGGCGGAGCGTGCCGTGTATCTCGGCCGAGTTGCAACGAAAGGTCACATCCGTTGTTGCTATGGCCACTGTCAGTAACCCAGCGTTCTCAGATAGTCACGATTCCAGGCGATCGCTGCCTGCTGGTCCTTGCGCGCCTCAGCCGATTCTTCCTCACCAACAATCCACCCCGAATACCGCATCTCTCCTTCCAGGAATGCGAGCACGGCCGGTATGTCGCAAACGCCTTTTCCGAGCGGCTGCCAGTTGTTACCGGCGTCGGCATCCTTGAGATGCACGTGCCGGATACGCGACGAATAGCGACGCAGTGTCTCCAGCAAAGGTTGACCGCCGCGCACGATATGGCCGGTGTCCGGATTCCATCCAATCACTTCGGGATCGGTCAACCCCATGATGCGATCGTATTCGGCACGTGATTCAAAAATCGAGCCATGATGCGAATGCGGATGAAATGCGACAGGAACTCCTGCCGCCCGTCCCCTGCGTCCAACTTCGTTGTAGAAATCCGCCGCAAGACCGATCTTACGATCGAGGTCGTGACGTTCTGAGGAGGACGCACCACCCAGGGCGAGAACGACTCCGGGAAAGACCGAAACGAATCGCAAAGCCTTGTCGGCTCCTTCGAGTTCACCCCGGCGGGCGTTCGCATCCGTCAATCCTGCGGGGCTGGCGTAAGCGAAGGCGGCGAGCGAAAGTCCGCGGGCGCTCAACGCTTTCGCGAAGTCAATCGGCCGGTCGTCATACTCGCGGATCATCGAGTTGGTAATTTCGATTCCCTGATACCCTGCCGCGGAAACCCAATCGAGAATACTGTCGACGGCCCCGGTCCATCCTTCACCGAGCATCTCCCAAGTGTAAGTTTGACAACCGACTTTCAGCATAACAATCGTCTCCTATATCGCCGCAGTCACTGACCGCTAGGCGAACAGCTGCTTGAGGAATTTCACTCCGTCGCCGGCAAGCTGATCGGGGGTTGGGGCCATCGGACGCCAGATGCGTGCGCCGTTGGCAAGATCGACGATCTCCGGATTGAAGCCCTCGATCACTACGGCGCCATCATACTTGATCGCCCGCAATGCATCGCGTACCTCGGGCCAGTTGACCTGGCCAGTGCCGGGGGTGCCACGATCGTTCTCGCAGGAGTGGAAGTGCTTTAAGTGCTTGCCAGCCTTGCGGATCGCCTGGCCCTGATTCTTCTCCTCAATGGCCATGTGGAACGTATCAAGAAGTATACCGACCGAATTGCTGCCCACGTCCTCGGCCAACCGAACGGCCTTTTCCGATTGATTCATGAAATCCGTTTCGAACCGATTGAGAGGTTCAAGCGCCACAGTCACACCCTGGATCTCGGCCGATTTTGCCACTTCCCGCAGTGAGGCCACGGACCACTCCCATTCACGCGCCCGTTGATCGGCAGGCACATAGCGGGCGCGAAACAGCTCGGCATAGATGGGGCCCGACAGGATGCGGCCGCCAAGCGCTGCCACCGTGCCGATGAGCGCTTTCAGATAGGCGATGCCTCGCTTGCGCGTGTCCGGATCGGGATTGGCGATGTCGCGTTCCGCCGATAGGAAGCTGCACACGCCAGCCGTCATACGCCGCGCTTTCAGTCGCTTCTTGACGTCGTCGACCATAAATGGGGGCACTTCCGAAGCATAGCCGAGTTCGATCAGTTCAAAGCCCATGTCGGCGGCCTTGTCGATCAATCCGACGTCGTCCTGCCGAAACGGCGCGACCCAGATCTGCGTATTGACACCGAATTGCATGAAGTTTCTCCTTTCGAAACTGTTCTGTCAGCGCAGTCCATGACGCTTGAGAAGGTCTGCGACAAAGCGATGCGATGGCTCGACGATGTCCCAGGCGGTCGGCCAGAAGCACAAATCGATCGTCCACCAGGGGCCGCGATAACCCGTCGCCACGAGCGCCTTCATGATCGCGTCAAAATCCAGAACCCCTTCGCCGAATGGAGCATGGGTGCTGGTTTCGTCGTGATGCAGAGTATTGTCGGAATCGATGAGATGCACAGTGCCTATGCGATTGCTCATCTGCGCGACGAAGGCCGCGACGCTGGCGACGGTTTCTTCAGGCGGATCCTGGCGTGCCGCGCGCACTGCCGACATTTGTGCGTGGCAGGTATCGAACATGAGCTTGAAGTTCGGCTCGCCCACATCGTCGGTGAGCTTGGCGATATCGCTAGGCTTGTTAATGATAAAGCCGGGCTCGAATTCCCAATAGATATTGACTTCGGACTTGGCGGCAAGGCGGCTGCAGGTCTGCCAAGTCTTGACATAGCGGCTCCAGATCGCTGCCTTATCTCCGGCGGGCCACTTGCCGACCGCCGTATCGACGCGAATGCTGTCACCACCGATATCGAGGCAGAACTGCAGATTGCGCTTGAAGACTTCCTCGTATTTGCGCATCTCGGCATCGCTCTCACCCGGCGATATACCCCAGAAATCAGCTCCGTAATTCGACACTTCCAGTTTGTGATCTTCGAATTTCTTGCACAGCGTCTTGCGATCCGAAGCGGTTGGATACTGATCCGGATGCCCATAGGGTCGCCCCCCGAACAGCTCGATGCCATCGTAACCGATCTGCGAAAGGCGCTTGATCACGGTGTCGAACGGAATCGGCTCCTTTTCGTAGGCCCCGATCGCAAACGCCGAGCTTCCGACTGAAATCTTAGCGGTCATCGCGGTCCTCCCTGCTTAGGCTTGCAACTTGATGTTGACGGGTTGCCAGGACATTGCCTTTGCCGCGGAAAGAATGGTCTCCATTATTTCCTGAATGCGGTAGCCGTGTCCGAAGTCGGTATCGGGTTGATTGCCACTGGCTATGGAACGGATGAACTGCCCAATCTGCAGGACTTGCGCCTCGTAAAAGGCGGTGCCGAGTCCAGGAATCGGCCAGAATACCTCGCCGCCTGGCTGGGCCGGTCCACACATAATGGTGCGGTAGCCCTGCACATCTGCACGATCTCCAGACGCGTAGTAACGCAGCTCGTTGCTTCGCTCCCAATTGAACGACAGTGCCCCTTTGCTGCCGCTCAATTCGAAAGTCAGGTGGTTCTTGCGGCCCCATGCGAAGCGGCTGGCTTCCAAGGTCCCGAGAGCTCCGTTCTTGAAGCGCAACAGGGCTATCGTGCAATCATCGACGTCGACTGGAATCATCTCATTGGAGCCAGGGCGTGGCTTGACGTCCTTCGGACCCTTGGCGGCCGCTTCGAAATTGGGCGCCGAGCTTCGCGGCCGTGACTTCAAGAAGGTTTCTGTCGCCCCACAAACTGAGACGACGTCGCCAGCGAGATAGAGGGCAAGGTCAAGCGCGTGCGAGCCTATATCACCGAGGGCTCCGGAGCCAGACTCCTTGGCTCCGAAACGCCAACTCCACGGCGTGCCCTCGGGCATCGCCCAGTCCTGCAGATAGAGCGCGCGAAATCCGAGCACATCGCCGATCACACCTTCGTCGATTAGCCGTTTGGCTTCCAGCACCGCGGGGCAGCGGCGATAGCTGAAGCCGACCATGTGCACGCCCTGGGAACGTCGCGACTGCTCAGCCATTTGCAGGGCCTCGCGCGAACTGAGGGCCAGCGGTTTTTCGCACAAGACGTGCTTGCCATGCTTCATCGCCAATTCGGCGATAGGCCGGTGCGAATCGTTCGGAGTAACAATGTCGACAATGTCGATGTCGGGTCGCGCGACCACGCTTTCCCATCCGACGGCGGACTCGGCGTAACCGAATTGATCGGCCCCGCGCATTGCGAGTTCTTCGGTGACATCGACGACCACGCGGCGTTGCACGCGCGGCAAGTCCGGAAAAAACGAAGGCAGGGTCGCATAAGCGAGACTATGCATACGACCCATCATGCCTGTGCCCACCAAGGCGACTTGCAATTCCCTATTCTTCGCCAAAGCGCTCTCCCTAGGCTAAGCACAGCAGCCAACGTATCGTTTAGCTAATCGTTGCGCATCGATTACACAATCGCTCGATTGGAGTCAAGGCCAACAGCATCGGATCGATTTGTTGTCAGAGCCAACTAGGACCAGTTGGGGTCAAATCATCGGGTAACCGGGCGCGTCACTGTTCGCTAGCCGATTTCCAGCCATACCGGTCAAGAAGCGTCGTTCGGAAGTTGAATTCGTCACGCCACAGGCGCCCCAGCCGCTTGCGCAGGCGTCCAAAGTCGTCTAGTGCCCCCTTCGATGCGAGAGAGAAACGAGCAAGGAATCGATGCCGACAATCAAGGATGTTGCCAAACTCGCCAACGTATCGACGGCCACGGTCTCTGCAGCACTCAATGGTACGGCTTACGTCAGCCCGACGCTGAAGGAGCGGGTCGAGCGGGCGGTCCAGAAGCTCGGCTACTCGGCCGATGGCGTAGCGCGAAACCTTAAGAAGGGTATCAGCAACCTCGTTGGCCTGATCATTGATGACGTTACCAGCCCTTTTTACGCGGAACTCGTGGAGAAGATCGAGGCAGCTGCCTATGATGAAGGCTACAGTATTCTCTTGTGTCACACCGGTCAAAATGTCTCGAAGGAGCGTAGTTATCTCAGTCTGCTGAAGACGCATCGTGTCGCCGCGATCATTTGGGCCCCCACCGGTAAGGCCGAGGACTATCCGGCCGCTGAATTCGAGCATCTCTCGATTCCGCTTGTTTTTGTCGATCGCGTAGTTTCTACGTTCCAGTCCTACGATAGCGTGCTTCTGAACAATCGGATGGCAGGTCTTCAAGCGACAGATTATCTGCTCGACCTTGGTCATCGACGTATCGGCCTCATCTCTGGCGCTGAGCATCTAGAGCCGGCCCGCGAGCGTAGTGCTGGCTACCAAGAGGCATTTCGGAAGCGAGGCATCCACATCGACGACAAGCTGATTCGCAACGGAAATTTCCGGGAAGCTGAGGCGTTTGATGCCTGTATAAAACTGTTAACGGACGAACCGCGCGTTTCAGCGCTCATTGTTGCCAACAATCCGATGTTCATTGGCGTGTTGCGGGCACTGAAGTACCTTGGACTTGCATGTCCTGATGATGTTTCGCTCGTTGCCGTGGACGGTTTCCCACTTGCCGCCGTGCTAAATCCGCCGGTCACCACAGTGCGTCAGCCCGTCGGGGAGATCGCTGGGCTGGCAGTACAGCTCATCAAGCGGCGACTGCCAACCCACTCGCCGATCGAGCAAGCCATCCACAAAATTGTAGAGCCGACGCTAATCGTGCGGGCATCCTGCAAACCTTATCAGGGAACCCAACTGGCACCAGCGAAATAGTTACCTGCCGGGCGCGCGCCGATGGCGCAATGCCCGGCGTTGGTTCGACTCAGCGGCGCAAGCCCAATGCACGATTGACGGCGCTGCGATCTGCACCCTGGTCAATAAAATCGTCGAAGGTGGTCTCGCTCACCCTTGTGAGATGCCGCTTGATAAACGGAGCGCCTTCACGCGCCCCATCTTCGCGGTTCTTGATGGCGCATTCCCATTCCAGGACGGCCCAACTGTTGTAGTTGTGGACCGCGAGCTGAGTGAAGATCGAGCGGAAATCGACGTCGCCGTCACCCAGCGAGCGGAAGCGCCCGGCCCGATCGGGCCAGTCCGAGAAGCCGGAATAGACACCCTGCTTCGGCGTGGAGCGAAGCTCGGCATCCTTGACATGAAAGGCTTTGATCCGCTCGTGATAGACGTCGATGAAACCGACATAGTCCAGGTTTTGCAGACGGAAATGCGACGGATCATAGTTGATGCAGCACCGCTTGTGGCCGTCTACCATGTCAAGGAATCGCTCGAACGTGGTGCCATCAAACAGATCCTCGCCGGGGTGGAGCTCGAAACAGACATCCACACCGAGCTGATCGTGCAAGTCAAGTATCGGCCGCCAGCGCCTGGCGAGTTCCTCGAACGCGGATCGGACAAGGTCTGCTGGACGCGGCGGCCAGGGATAGAGGAAAGGCCAAGCCAAGGCACCCGAGAATGTGACGTGGGCATCGAGGCCTAGATTCCGGCTCGCGCGAGCAGCCAGCATCACCTGATCGGACGCCCAAGCCTGTCGAGCCTTAGGATTACCTCGCACTTCGGGAGCCGCGAAGGCATCGAGAGCATCGTCAAAGATGGGACTGACGGCAACCAGCTGACCCTGCAAGTGGGTCGCCAGTTCTGTGATCGCAACGCCGTGCTTGGCTGCGACGCCATTCAACTCGTCGCAGTAGGTCTTGCTTTCGGCCGCCTTTTTCAGATCGATCAGACGAGGATCCCATGCTGCGATTTGCACACCCTTGTAGCCGAGCGCGGCAGCCCATCCGCAGATCGAATCGAAACTGTTGAATGGTGGCTTGTCGCCGACGAACTGGGCGAGAAAAATGGCGGGTCCCTTGATCGATTTCATTGTTTCCTCCGTTTTCTTTCTGGTAGCTAGAGCAACTGCTGGTTAGTGCGTTCCATGTACGTTACCTAATCTCCGGCCGATCGGGATCGCATGAGATTGGCCTGAAAACTCCTGAACAGAGTCGATCCGCTGAATGCAACCAAGGTGGCGACCAGCACGGCGCCGGTAACAATCTGCTGCTGTTCAGGGGTGACACCAGCCAATCCGAGTGCGTTCTGCACAAAGGCTAATACTAGCACAGCCAGCATAACCCCGAGCATACTGCCGCTACCGCCGAAAATGTTGACCCCGCCGAGCACGACTGCTGTGATCACCGGCAGCTCGAGCCCAGTTCCAGTGTCGGATCTTGCACTTGCGAGGTAGGCTGTCAGCACGATGGAGGCTAAGCCCGACATGACGCCAGAGGCAATGAAAATGCCCAGCAACGTGCCCTTGACATTGATGCCTGAAAATCGCGCCGCCTCGCGATTGTTGCCGATGGCATAAAGCGCGCGCCCCCAACGCGTCCGATGCAAGTAGACCGCAATGCCAAAAAAGCAAACTGCAAAGATCGTTGAGCTCCAAGGAATCGGTGAATCGAGAACGGTGCCGAGCCCGATGTTCTGATACCAATCGGGAAAACCGCTGATCCCTCGCTCTTCGAGAATGATTTGAGCAATGCCGCGATAGAGAGCAAGCGTTCCGATCGTGACCACGAGCGAGGGCAGCATTCCGTAGGCGACCAAGAGTCCGTTGAAGGCTCCGGCGAGGGCGCCGACTGCTACGCCAACAACGATGGCAAACCCGATCGGAACGCCATGAGATAGGCAGATCGCGATACTCGCAGCGCAGAGCCCTACAATCGACCCTACCGAGATATCGATCTCTCCCGTGACAATGATCAGGGTCATCGTCAAGGCCAGCAGCGCCACGGGCGCGACCCCCTGGAGCGCGATCGAAATGTTCGACACCGTCACGAAATACTTGGAGACCCAGGAGCCGAAGATCAGGATCACGAAAAGGAAGAGAACAAGGAAGGTCTCCCAGCGCGCTAGTAATTGCCGGTACTTGATCATTTTGACACCTGAAGCAATCGTGCTGCGGGACGCGTACGCCGCGAATCGCTCTGGCTGCGCTCAGCGCGGCGCGCCAGCAAGCTGTAGAAGTAGACCGTAACCAGGATTGCCAGGCCCAGGACGGCCTGCAACCAGAACTGGCTGATGCCCAGTAGCTGCACACCATTCTGCATGACCGCAAATATGATGGCTCCGATGGCCGCTCCGTAAACAGTTCCGCTGCCCCCGAAAATGCTGACACCTCCGACCACGACAGCGGAGATGGATTGCAAATTCAGTTGTGGTGCTATGACCGCATCCACGGTCCCGAATCGCGCACCCCAGAGTACGCCGACAAGACCGCTCAGAAAGCCGGACAAGAGGAATACTGTCGCCACACAACGCGCTTCGCTAATGCCCAATAGCCGGGCGCTTTCTGGATTGCTGCCGAGCGCATAGAGATTGCGACCCGTCCGCGTAAAGCGGGCCGCTAGCCCGATCACAACCGTGATTATAAGCGCCAGCCAGACCAGCAATGGTATGCCCACGACGTAGGCCCGCGCAATGCCCTCGTAGCCCGGTGGCAGTGCCGTTGCAGAGATCTGGCGTCCGCCAGCGTAGACCAGCACCGCACCGCGATACATGGCTAGCGTGCCGAGCGTTGCGACGATGGCCGGAATCTTAAAGCCGGCAACGAGCAGTGCGTTTCCGGCACCCATGATGGTGCCAATCGCGCAGCCGACTACGAATACGATTGCGATTGATCCGTCCGGGTGAGTCGAAAGCCATTCAGCTGCAACGAATGCGCTCATTGCGACGATCGCGCCCACCGACAGATCAATCTGCCGCGCAATGATGACAACCGCCTGGCCCACGGCCACGATGCACACTAAAGTTGCCGAAAGTGCGACTTGGTTCAGATTGGCGACTTGCAGGAAACGCGGCTCGCGTACGGCTACGGCTGCACCAATCACCAAAAGAGCCGCAAGGAGAACCAACTCGCGCGCTCGCAGCATTTTGCCGACAAGGCCAGGGCTGGCCGAAATCGACAAATGGCTGGTATCGGTCGATTGCGTCATGCCGCTTGCGCCCCGTCCGCAGGCTCGCCCACATGGGCAGCAGCTAGCAGTATAGCCTGCCGATCAAACGACGCCCTTGCCATATCAGCTGCAATGCGCCCACCTTGGAACACCAAGATCCGATCCGCCATCGCCATCACCTCCTCGGCATCATCTCCAATCAGGATGATCGCAATGCCTTGAGAAGCAAGATGGGATATGATGCGATGAATTTCCGCCTTGGCGCCGACGTCGATACCGCGAGTAGGCTGATCGAGTATGATGATGCGGGGTGACGGGATCAGCCACTTTGCGAGCAACACCTTTTGCTGGTTGCCACCCGAGAGTGTCCCCGTCACTTGCTCGACGCCAGTGGCTACGACCCGGACCCGCTTGGCGAAGTCGACGGCAACGTCCGCCTCGCTCTTGTTGTCTATCAGGCCCAAGAATCGGCAGAATCGTCGCAGAACAGGCAGCGTTGCATTGGCCCTAATGGGAAATTGAAGCACAAGCCCTTGCTGGTGCCGGTCCTCAGGAAGAAATGAAATGCCAAGGCGCATCGCCTCTTTGGGTGAGTGCGGATCGACAACGCGTCCATCGATAAGAATTTCGCCCTTGTCGGGCCGCGTGATTCCGAACAGCATTAGCGCAACCTCGGATCGACCCGCTCCGACCAGGCCGAAAAAGCCGAGGATTTCTCCAGCGTGAAGCTCGAAATTCACGTCCTCAATGAAAGCTGCCCCTGAAAGGTGGCGCACGCCCAGGACGACTTCACCGATGGCCGCCACTTCTTTGGGGAAGAAGGCGCCCGGCTCGCCGCCGATCATATGTCGGACGGTCTGTTCAAGTGTGAGATCGGCTGCGGCACGCGTCGCGACACGCTTGCCTGAGCGCAGGATGGTGACATCGTCGCCCCATCCCAATATCTCATCCAGGAAGTGGCTTATGAACAGCAGGGCCACGCCTTGCGATTTCAAATGATCGATGATGGCATGCAGGCTGTCGAGTTCCTGTCCCGATATCGCAGAGGTTGGTTCGTCCAAGACCAGACAGCGGGCATCGAGTGACAATGCTCTGGCTATCTCGACGGATTGTCGCTCGGCAATCGTCAGCATCTTTATGGGCAGGCGCACATCCATGCGCAGACGCATCTCTCCAAGAAGATCCGCCGCCTTTTCGAACATTTCTGACCAATTGATTCTGCCGTTTCGCATCGGCTGCCGACCAACGAACATGTTTTCGGCTATCGAAAGGTCGGGAAACAGTGCCGGATGCTGATGGACAACTGCGATTCCGTGTTGCTGTGCGCCTGCGGGCCCTAGGAGGACAATCTCCTGCCCGTCTTTCAGGAGTTGGCCACGATCCGGTTGATATATTCCCGCAAGTATCTTCACCAAGGTGCTCTTGCCAGCACCGTTCTCACCCGCAAGCGAATGCACCCGGCCGGACTTTACGACGAGGTCGACATCGCTCAATACTTCGACGGAGCCGAAGCGCTTGCTGATACCACGCAGCTCGATGTTGTGGGTCAACGTATACCCCTTCGCTGTGTGACGGACGCCAGCTGGCTGTCATCAGCCTTCTGAGATAGGCGCAGGGAACTCGTCTCCCCGCGCCCTAAAGCTCAACGACTGGGTATCAGTAGTTGTGCTCTTTGTAGTTATCCTTAGTATATTCGAGAGGGCCGCCTGTCACAATCTGCCCATTGCCGTCCGCAATTATCGTGTAAGTCCCGGGCCATTTCTTGCCTTCGGGTATGGTAAAGGATTCGCCGACTTTGCCTGTCAACTTGCCCTCGACCATCAGCTTGGCCGCATAATACGTGACATAACCCAACTTGATTGGATCCCAAAGGTAGAAGGCACCGATCGTCCCGTCGAGCATGTATTGTGAGGTAATGCTGGGTACACACATGCCGGCGAGTTTGATGACGCCTTTGCCCTTGTTCACAGACTCAAGGGCCCTCGCGACGGCCGGCAGCCCGGGGCAGGTCGGCGCGTATATGCCGGCGAGATTCGGGTACTTCGCCGTCAGTGCAACTGTCGCATCGAACGCTTGCTGTTCGTTGTCGTTGCCATAGACCAGATCGACGATCTTGATGTCCTTGTGCTCGGGTTTGCTGAGTTCGTCCTTGAACGCGGCAATCCAGGCGTTCTGATTGGCAGCCGTCGCCTGGGCCGAGACAATCGCAACTTCGCCTTTGTTGCCAACCAACTCCGCTAGTCGCTTACCGCCAAATCGGCCGATTGAATCCGTCGTTGCCATATTAACGAGGAACGGACGAGCGGCTGCGGCCGAGTCGGCATCGAACGTGATAACCTTGGCACCGAGCTTGGCTGCCCGTGTCATGGCCGGTACGACTGCGTCAGGGTCACTTGGTGCAACTGCAATTGCTGGCTCATGGCGATCAGCCAGATTGTTGATGATGTCGACCTGCGCCGTCGCGCTAGATTGTGTTGGCCCGAAATTCTCGACGCTCCCACCGATCTCGCCAGCCGCGATCTTGGCGCCAGCCAGAGTCGCGTTGTAGTAGGGGTTGGTGGTTGATTTGATGACCATTGCCAATTTGAAATCGTCAGCAAGCGCAGCACAACTCCCGACGGTGAGCCCGATAGCCAGGGCTCCTGCTGCGGCCAGCAGACTTTTCGCTTTTGTGGGCTTCATAGCAGTTTCCTCCTCTTACACTTCCCTGTTTAAGACAACGACAAAAAAAACGGCTCTCGACTGCGTATCGTGCACAGCGATCTCTGAGAAGCCGTGGGATGCATTGCTTGCGCCTTCCACCCAAACTACTCCAGCGGCTCCTGGTAGCTTATCGTTTAGCTTAGTGCGGCGATTCGGTTAAAGCAAGATGTCGCCGGGTTTTTTTAGTAACAATTTCAAAAAAACCGTAGAATTTTTTACAAGCGACGTGCTCCCACTGCACTGACTAGACAGGTGTGTGAGGGGCGCATGGGTCAATCCGGCATAACGATTAGCTGTAGCTCGCCTTGCCCCGTTCGCAGGATTCGATCGTCCATTGGTGGAGGGGCATCGACCTGCTGCTTTGTATTGTCGGTCGTTCTGCGGGTATCGCCGGCACCCCGCCGGATCCCTAGTTGTGGCCGCCCGGAGACTTGCGCCTATTCGATCGCTCTCGGCCGTTCCACGAATATCGATGGCTTGCAGACTATTCGCTCAGCTCGCGATGAGCGTTGCCACAACTCAATGGTTCAAAATTGAAATAACGCTAGCTGACGAGCGCGCAGTGTCATAAATGATGTCTTTGAGCAACATCACCGCTATGGGTCGGGGCGTGCGGTGCGACCAGTTGCCGCCCGACGGTTCTCCAATTCAGACCAACCGTTCATGGCGCAGAGGAAGAACGCCGACGCGATAGCACGTATAGCTTCTGCCTTCCTGCTGCACCGCGGCGCAACATGGGTTAGGGCCAACAACTGCTGTTGATGTTGCCCAGCACCGTATTGACCAATGTGAACCTCGGCACCTTGGCTGAGCCCGGCAGGTGGCCAATGCGCAGCGACACATGGCTGGCGCCGGCTGCTGCGATGCCTGTGACGTAGCCGAAGCCATCGCAATAGGCTGAACTTGATAGTGTGCGAGGTGCGTCACAGCAATTTTTATCACGGCGCTGGGTCGAACACGTGGCTCGCAGAACACGCCAACACTGATCTTCTGTAAACGACTTCGGTCGCTTGTGGCCCGTCTCGGCGATTGGGGCATCGTAGCAGTTCGTCCGAAGCTGAAGCAATCGCGTCAAGGTTCGCGTTGCATTCCTCAATCGGTCGCGATCGGGATGACTTCGAGCATTGACCGGCCGACCGACGACCAGCACTTCTGACCCCCTACGGACTCTGTGCTCTTGCGCAACACTGATGTGGCGGTCGGGTAACGGGTAAACCATCTCAAACTTTCCTGATTGACCACTGAACGCATCACGGCGGAACGGACCGAGCCATTGACTGGAGGAAAAGCGGGGAGGACGTCAGCTTGGCGTCGCGCCGACTGGTGTGAGGTGGGTGCTGGATGTACCCGCTGGAATTGCTGTCGCCGAACCTACGCCAGCGCAGGTGGGTGTTCGATCCCGCCAGCAAGTGGATATGCTCCGACTCAAGCTGCACAGAGCAACGAAGCTCTACTCGCGCCTTGCTATCGTGGTTGTTCTGATGGCCATTCGCTCCGATCCGATCGCCTCATGACTCTCCCCTCCACGGCTCACCACGGGCAGCGGCAACTTGCAGATTGACTTGACCCAGCGGCGCGTCAGTATACTCGGTTTATCGCTTAGCTGATCTCTCGCTCCTTCGGAGTGAGTGGACGGTGAATTGGCGGGGACCGGGGGGGTACTTGCAGCCGATTTTGAGGGCAGTGTTTGGGCTTGCGCTCGGGCTGGCGACCCTTCTAGGCGATGTGGCACGGGCAGATGACGAAGCGCTCTTACGGATCGACAGTGGTTTTCTGAAATGGGGCAAGGCTGCTCCCGGCTCGGGCGGGACCGTGCTGACCTACGCGTTGCTAACGACGCGGTTCGCGGCGCTGCCGGGTGAGAGCCGGCTCAGCCCTGACAATTGCCGTGCGATGCATGCATTCTCCGACATTGTCGGGCGGTCGCCCGGCGTTTCTGTAGAGAGGGCGAAGCTGGCACTCGAAATGGCCTTCCGTACTTGGGAAGAGGTTGCCGACCTCAAGTTCGTAGAGGCCGACAGCCTCGCCAACGCCAACATCGTCTTTGGTGCGGAGGACGAGTCGGCGGGCAGGGCCTTCACCAATCTCAGCTATCGGACCGCGGCCGGCGGCGCACCTGCCGCCCAAGCTCTGGGCCAAGCAGGTCCGGGACTATCCTGGACGACCGTCGAGGGCGTAAAGGCCGGCACCGTGGTAGCGATCGAGCGCGCGTTTGTCTGCCTCAATCCCGTATCGCGCTGGAAGGTTGGATTTGACGGAAATCTCGATATCTACGACCTCCGCTACACCTTTACGCACGAGATCGGGCACGCCGTCGGCCTCGACCATCCCGGTGCAACGGGTGCGGTCATGGCCTATCGCTACGACGAGTCGGTAGAGCGCCTGCAGACGTCCGACATCGCTGCAGTGCAACGGCTCTACGGCCGGCCGAAGCACTAGGCTTTGCTGGATTGAACTCAAGCAGGCGAGACTGCAGACGTAAGGCCCGCAGCCTCGCCTTCCGGATTCTCCGGCCTACTTGACCATTGAACCGCCCCCGGTTTGCCGGAGGCTCCAACTTCCAAATAGGATGGAGCCATGAAGAGCAATACGACGAACAAGTTTTCCCCCGAGGTGCGCGAACGCGCTGTCAGATTGGTGCTGGAT
>Ga0114962_10001350_pt1 | contig 21278 bp, 26 predicted proteins | sample C_130820_MF_Meta_FD_87017 | JGI IMG/M metagenome (GOLD analysis project Ga0114962, IMG submission 87017) | Freshwater microbial communities from Lake Croche, Canada to study carbon cycling - C_130820_MF_MetaG | ecosystem: Environmental > Aquatic > Freshwater > Lake | place: Lake Croche, Canada... | reverse complement strand
CGCGCCATCGTAATTTCTGTGCTGTTGTTACCGATATACCACTCACGCAGGGCAAGAGTAGTGCCACCAGAGGCAACAATGCGGTAGAAGGCGACGTTTTGACCGGGGTCTATATCCGTCCAAACCCACACGTTATCAGTCACCGCTACCGCCCCAAGGTTCTGCAGCGTGGTGTATGTCACCCCGTCAGAAGAGTATTGAAGAGAAATGTTCCACGTTGCTGACCCGCCGCCAGAGATGTAGGGCAAGAAGCCGATAGACCCAGCATAGATGGGGTTTGTCGTGCCGTAATTAACCGTGAAGTTACCGTTTGCCGAAGTTTGCTGGGCAAAAGTGTTTACGTCGCTGTCGTACAGGTTTGCAACCACACCACCAGCAGAAGAGGTGTATGACCCCACAGGACGGTTCATTGTGCGATACAGAATATTCAACACATCATTGCCACCAATTGGCAACAGATACTGAAACTGATTGGCATTCATCCCATACACCTTCTTACTGATACACCAGTAATTGATGCCCTGATTAATCAGGTTGCTTAGGATGAAAAACAGTGCTTGCTTTGCCGCCTGAACTTGTTCGACAGTCAGTTCCTCAGCCAATTTACCCGCCATACGAGCGCCTTGGTCGATGAATTTCTGCACCGGCACAACTGTCTGTCCAACGGTTCCGCTATAGGCCATGGGTTGCTACCAAGTATGTTTGGTTGATTTACTGTGCTTTTTAATAACACCGCCACGCTTTTCAGTTTGCGGAGTATCTTTATTGATAGTTTCGGTATTTCCGTAAAATGTTTTGTCTGAAGGCAAATCTAAAACATAAGTGCGGCTACCGTCTGGATGAGTATGACTCTTTTGAACTACATACCCTTGCTTTCGCATGGTATTTAATTTTTTATCTATATATTTTGGCTGACCAGTAATTACGCTTTTCATAATTCTTATCCTTTACCAGCCAGAACATTTCCAGCGGCGTAATGAAGCTTTTGCTCTAGGCGCATCACCTGATGCATTCTTCACGACGCCAGCCATACGAGCGCAGAATGAATCCTTGCGAGAACCACCCTGCGGCTGCGGAGCTTTTAAATGGCTACCTGTCTCACGATTATACTTATCGCGCCCCTTCTGCGTAAGCCCAGCGCCTTGTTTTGTGGAAAGCTTTTCACCCCTACCAACAGCAAGAGAAACACCGCCCTTAGCCATACCCTTTTTGTCGGCACGATCAAACTCTTTTCCTACTTTAGTAGGAATGCCCACCTTCTTGGCAAACGCAGGGTTATGCGCTACCGCCGCCATCAGGCGATGCTGAGAAGGTGATTTGCTTGGCATACTAAGACACCGGATTAACGTAATGCTTTTGCATTTCAAGAATTACTGTGTATGCATCTCCAGCCGAGCCGTCTAAAGTAGTAAAAGTAATTACTCCAGTCTTCCCCGAACCAGCATTGTTTGTCAACCCACCAATCGCAGAAAAATCTTGCGTGTAAGCATTATTTTGCGGAATTGTTTCAATAACAACAGGAGCCGTAGCAGCCCAGTTCATTTGAACCTCAAGACCGTGAGTCAATGCAGTGCATTTCAAAATGCTCACAGCATCGCAAGCACCGCCTGCCGCCGAAGCCGCAAGAGCCGATGGAGTCACTTTAGCAACAGCAGACTCATTTTCAGTCGTACTCATTGAAGCGTAGAACTTCATAATGGCGATTCTTTCACCATCAAACAATGTTTGTGATGTAGCGGTAATAGTCATAAATCTCTCCTATAAAGCAGGGAGCCGAAGCCCCCCGTCCTATTTATTTTAACTGCGCCGCATTTTTTGATACCGCTCCATCAATTCTTTATTTGATGTGCCTTTTCCTTCTTTCATTTGTTTTCTTTTTTCAAATACTTGATTCAACAAATTTTTAGGCCCACCACTTTTACGAATTTCTGAAAGTTCTATCTTATTTTCTGCAACACCACCTTCTGCATAGCGCCCTTTTAGGAGCCTGTGAATGCTACTTGCTTCAGATTTTCCAATCTTTTTACCGGATCGGTTGGAAGACTCAATTGATTTATCTACAGCCGAAGAAGAATACGCAGGAGCATTTACCCTGTTATATTTATCTTTCAACGTAGGATTCAACTTAGTCCACAAATTGACATCACCACCTTTGGCATACTCCTTATGCCTTACTCTGCCGCCTTTTTTTAACTGAGCTTGATCATTACCCGGCTTTCCCAATCCACCACTATCAAGTCCACTACCATCAAGTGCTGCCTTTGTGTCAGAAGTAGATTTGCTAATATTATTTAAAGCACTATTAATATCATCAGCGCCACCACGAACTTTTCCTAGCCCACCCCAAGCACCACTACCACTACCACCACTTGGAGGGGGATCGCCGGGAAGTGGAGTGTCAGTAAAACCACCTTTCGGAGTGGTTCCATCTGCAAACATAGACCCAAGGGTCGTAATACCACCGTCAGCAAACCTCTTCGCAGAGCCACCTTTTTTGTAGCGGTTTAATTGACCCGTAGCGGTGTCATGAGCATCTTGCTTGTCATCCGTATGGTAATCAGCATCTTTGTAATGCTTACCTTCTGGATCATAGAACTTAACGCGAAGCTCATCCCAGTCACGATCTTTATAAACCTTGGCTACATGCCCTTTAGGGCCGGTATGAGTCTTCATAAGGCGAAGGTTTGGCTTCTCCTCCTTTTCGACTTTACCGCCCTTTGCAAAGGTACCGGATTGCAGGCTATTCGCTACGGGGCGACTAACGGAATGGCGCGGCATTTTTACTGCCTTACCATCGTTAACAATTCCCCCCGTAGCGTAGGCTTTTTTTGAGGTATTCCCTCCATTGCTGTAGCCACCAGCATTACCAAGCCTGACATTGCCGGTCGAGGTGTTGGATTTGCCTTTCTTCGCGGTGTCAGCAGGACGGTTTTCCCAATTAGAAACATTGCCGCCTTTTTTGAAACCACCGGCATTGCCCATGCGAACACCACCAGTGCTACCACCGGAATTATCACGCGTAGCCGTATTCATCTTGGTGTTTTCATACTTTTTCGCATTACCAGAGATGGTGCCACCCATCGCATACCCGCCCGGCTTGCCTTCTTTGACTTCTCCAGTGCCATGCGCTTTGTCATGATGATCGCCATCATCGACTTTGGTGTTAACGAACTTGCTAATAGAACCACCCGAAGCTTTGTGCGCTTTCGACGCAGAGAGCGACTCATGGTGCTTAAGTTCGCGCTCCAGAGACGCGCATTTGGAATTGGCAGCGCCACCCTTTTTCATGCCGGTCAGGGCTTTGCGAACCATTGCGGCACGCGCAGCACGTTGAGCAGGCGTCATGCCAGCCAGCGCAGGACGAGCCATAGCAGCCGGAGCCGCACGCATCGGAGCAGCAGGCATAGCAGGCGGCATCGCAGGCGGCATAGCCGCAGGAGCGCCCATCATCCCGCCATCAAGCTTATGAGCGACCTTGCCACCCTTTTTATACATCTGCGGGTTCATGGCACGACGACGCTCCGACATTGACGGCTTCTTCGGAGCCTTGCCACTCTCTGAATGCATAGCGGCATGCATGGCACGAGTTTTATTTTGCATCGGGCTGTGACTAGATTCCATCGAAGCTTTTGCGGCTACCTTGCCACCCCTTTTAAGCTTCAGAATGACTGAAGGCTCAGTGGTTTCCATCTTCACCATCGGTTTGAATTGACCCATGTCATTCCCCTTTAAGCTTGCGTGACGCCAAACGCGCCAGTGCGGGTTGCGTTCGGGCCAACCGAAATTGCCGGAAGAGCAACTGTGACAACCAAACGCTTGATACCGTCTGTTGCGGATGCAGGCAAGAACGTGCCGCGAACATCACCAGTGGTTGCACTGGCAACGGCAGTATCAGCAGCGGTAGCGGTTCCAGCATTGTCTGCAAGCGTGTTGTTGTAGCCAGCATGAACGATATAAGCATTGTCCAGAATACGCACCGGACAACCCAAAATATCAGTCGTGCCAACAATACAAGCGGTCGCAGAACCGGCGATGGTCACGCCAGTCACTTGGTAGAATGCCTTCTTACCTGAAACGGCAGTACCAGCAACAGCCACCGTGATAGTTTCAGTCATCGCCTGACCGTAAACATCATAGCCACTGACCGTCATCGCACGCGCAGTCGTTGAGCAAACTACCTTCAGTGCGCGAGGGCAATCCAACTGGAGAACAGTCACGCCGTCAGCGCGAACAACTGATTTCACGTTGGTGCCAGCAGTCAGGGTCAATGAACCTGCACCAGCAGCGGTTTGCGTAGCCGCAATGTTGTTTGCAATCAAAGCCTGCGGGACACTATCCCAGATATAGACGCGGCCAAGAGGGCCAACGCCAACATCCATCGGAGCCGGATCGTTCAAGAATGCATTGCCAGCACCAACAATAGTTGCGCTTGCAGCAGTTTGCGATGCGCTAACCGTGTAGGTACCAGTGCCGCCAGTGCCGGTTACGAACGCAGTAATATAGCAGTTCGCAGTCGCGACGTTAGCGCCAGACAGATACATGCCAAGAGTGATCGGATCGCCCGACAACATGGCAGTAACAGTAAGAGTTGTAGTGGAAATTGAACCCGTAAAAGTAGCTGAGTTCGCGTAAATACCTATGCCCTGATAGCCCTGTGCGGCTCCCAGAAACAGATCATCTGAAAATTGAGGCATTTGGCTTGCTCCTTGAAAAGTTTAGCCGAATGTAGTGCGGGGGATTTAGGCTCCCCCGCATAGCCCTTATTGCTTAGACGCCAGCAGTGCCATACATAGCACGCGGGTCGGTAAAGCCGACATCGTAACGCTCAGTCGCTTTGTAACGCATGCTGTCGGTCTCGAAATCACCTTCCATGGTTTTTTCAAGGCGACGACGCATCAGAAGCTTCATGCCTTCCGGCGCATCCGTCTGCACCCACCACGCCGTAGGCGAGGTAAGACGCGACAGAACAGCGGCACCTTCATCCAGCAAGCCAATTGACTTGACCGGATTGATGTCGTTGTTTGCATTGCCAGCACGCAGAACGCTCTTCAGCAGGACTTCAGCTTGGAAGATGTTGCCCGGCGCGACCACGAGTTGACGCGGAACGAGACGAATCTTCTTACCGTTGTTGTCCACCGCTTGACGAACTTGAATGAGCATTTGCTCAAGCGAAGTTTGCGAAAGGTTCGCAGAGGTCGTCAGTTGGTTGCTGAAAGTGCCGTTCACGATAGGGTGAGCAGTGCTAATCAGCGACACGCCGTCACCGCCCGGATAGGCAGCGTTGAAAGCCACGTTCAACACGTTGGCACCCAGCAGTTCTTTGGTTTCCACCAAAGATTGCGCCAGATGGCGTGCATAAACTTGACCGATACGGATGTGATCACCGTCTTCAACCAGCACCTTGGTCAAAGCGAAGGCAAGGCCATACACTTTGTAGAGGTAACGCTTGAGGAACAGCACACCACCCTGTTGGTACGTAACCGGCGTGCCGTCAGGCAGTTGCGGTGCAGCACCAAAGCCGTACAGGACAGGCTCTTCGTGATAGTTGCGGGGAATGCCATCTTCTTCGCGGAACACACGGCTCCACTCATCGGCACGTTGGTCATAAACACCGTCGAAGCATTCGTTGAGGATCGGCTCAACGATACTCCGAAAGTCAGTACTACGCATTGGAGCAGCCATTGTCTAGACTCCCTTAATTAAGCAATCGCGGTGACAGCACCGAAGAATTGCGAGTTAGCGACAACGACGCGAACAATAGTGAACGCATCACCCCAAGCATTATCAACATACGGAGCCAAATCAACGATACGCATTTGACCTTGGACACCGTTACCAACAGCAGTCGATACACCAAGGGTGCAAGCCGACAAGCCAGTGGTAGAAGAGCCAGCGGTAACTGCGCTGAAGTTGTATTCGTTCCCAATTGCAGTTTGTGCAATCGTTGCATCGCCTTGAATTTCATAAACGATGTTTTGATCGTTGTAGAAATAAGCAGTGCAAGTCCCTGCGGTATACGCAGTGCTGGCAGGCCAGTAGTTGGAAACACGAGCGCGGCCCGTCGTATCCGTCCATTGGACACCAGAAAAAGCACCAACAAAAGCACCGGTAGCACCAGCTACGATAATGGTGCCGAGAGTGCCGCTATTGGCGGTCGTGCCGTATTGGACGGGTTGACCTTTGAAAATGTTGCTGGCATAACCAGAAACAATGCCGCCAGCAAGCGCCTGAGCGCGATCCAGACCAGAGGGATGGAACGCAGGGCGCAAGCCGAACGGAGCGTTAGTTGCAGACATAACTTTCTCCTTGATTAACCCGCAAATACGGGTGTACGGTTTGGTTGCTTTTCAATACTGCCAATACCTTCGCCCTCAACTTGTACAAGCGAACGACCGTTGCTATCGCGTTGCCCTTGGAGACTTTCAGCTTGAACCCGAATCTTTTCGGCTTCTTCACGCGGCTTATCGTGATGCTGATAAACCATGATCTCTTGATAAATATCCATAGGCAACTTGAACAACAACATTTCGTTGCATGACACATGGCCTACATGCTCACCAGACTTCACGCGATAGTCTTCATAGCCGGGTATCTCTTCAGACTTAACTGGAACGTACCCCAAGCGAATCCGCTTATCGATGCTGTCGTAGCTGTTGGTTGTTGAAAGCCAGCAAAGGTGCCACCCAGTTATTTCGGGCAGTTTTGGCAATGCTGATTGCGTCCATTCCTCGCTCCACATCCTGCGACGTTCCTGCGTAGAAATGAACTTGTCTTCCGGTGCTGAACGGCTTGCATCCTCGCTTGCGCGATCTTCGCGTCCACCAGCACTGAGAGATTTCTTAAGTCGAGACTCACCCATAATGTTTTCCCCTTAGATTAATTGTGGCGACCGTTTTGGCGGTCATATTTTATGAACTCTTGGATCATTTTCGCTTTGCGCTCTTTGTTGTCCCAAGCGCCAGCTTCCCTCATCGCCCTGACTCTTTCGGGTGACAAAACAAGTTGGGTGCGGTTGGAACCACCATAAGCCGCTGAAGCTTCACGCCCAGCACTTCCCACAATATTCCTTGGTCGTCTTTCGTTACGGGATTCGTTCTCATTACGATATGCACTATCATTACCATCATTGTAGCGATGTGGCAACTCTTTTTGCAAGCGGCTATCCAATTCTTCCCAATAATCTCTATCGGTAGGATTCCAGCCCTGCGCCGTCATCAGTTCGTCAATCTTCTTTGCGATCCTGCTGTCGGAGTCCCTGCCGCTAGGGTCATACCAGCTATTCTTGGCTACCCAGTTCGACGCAAACCTCGCAACTTCAGGGTCAACCGCTGGCTCTTCTCGGACATTTTGGGGCTTATTAAGCTCCTGATTAGCCGTTTGCTTCATGTAGCCTAAATTACGCACTTCTTCCTGTGCGCTCTGCCAAAGAGTCTGAGCCTCGACCATTGCTTGACCATCATTGTTCTCTGTGGCCTCTGCAAGCTTCATCTTGGCGTATTCAAGGCGCACATTGGCGTCCTCTATACCCTTTTCGATGCGAGTTACTTGCTCACTCTTGGTATTGCGCTCCAGTTGGCTTAGGCGTTGACGGAATTCTTCGTTTTCCCTGTTCAAAACAGTCAAACGAGCATCCTTTTCCTGATTCGTCTTGCGGATCAGGTCTTTCTTGGCGCGACGACGGTTTCTTTTAGCCTGCCGAAGCTCTTCATCATCATCAGGATGGTCTGTATCTTCTTCCAATACAGCGCCGCCCTCAGCCTTGACTGCGGGTTCAGCGTTGTCGTCATCACCGATCATCTTTTCAGTCAAAATTACTGTTGCAGAACCGTCTTGGCTCTCCGTAACATTAATTTCTTCTGGCTTATCATTTTTTTCAGCCATTTTCATATCCTCAGACGTAAGCTTTGAAGGAAAGTGGGTTTGCAACGACCCTTGCAATCAATTCATGATCATTCAACGTCATGAAAAGGACAGGATCATCGTCTCTATCGCCTTCGGGAACTTTGATTTCCCAGCGATCACCACCCCATTTAGGAACACGGACATAATCGCCAACCTGCGCCCATGAGCCTTCAGGCCATGACTGCATAGTGTCGCGATTCTTATACGCAAGAGGCCCAACAGCGATCACTTTACCGATCATGTTGTTCCACTTCTCGTTATCTTTCGTTTCTTGAACGAGAACGATGCGCTCCGTCTTCTTCTTGATCCGTCTGAGTTGGACAATGATGCGTCCACCAAACGGCTCCATGCCCGAAGAGATTTTCGGGAAAGCCCAATCCAAGTCGGCTTGACTCGGAATGTCATCTGACGATTCAAACGTCACTATCTTTGCTAATTCACTCATCTTACTTCTCCTAAACACCATATCTCAGGTGCATCGTTATGCGCTTTGCAGCGCGGCTTGACTCGGAGTGAGTCGCTAATCTTTTTTCTTTTCCTCATCCAACATTGCATCAATCATATTCATAACGGATTCAAGGCCAAAGTTCTCCCCTACCATACGATGATACGAGTCCCAAGTTGCGGCAGAGCCAGACGCCAAAGATACTTGGATGGCTGATTGACGTAACTTGATCTTGTGGATTAACTGATCAATCATTTTTGTTTTTTAACGTGTGATAGGCCACCCTTCGATTTGTTGGATTTATTGTCGCTGCCCTTCGGCTGCATGGAAGCACCAGTCAGCTTCTCACCCATGGCAAGACGCTTGTGCTGCTTAACATAAATACCCTTCTGTTCTTGATCAGACATTTGCTTCTCCTTATTGTGGTGCCGCAGGCGCGGCAGGGGGTGGCGTTGCCGCCAGTTCATTTGCATGTTGAATGGTTTGGTGCGTCAGCTTAGAGTTTTCGATGTCAATCTTTGTAGTGTTGTCCATCGTATGCTCTTGAATCTCATTCTGCAGCTTGGCTTGTGCCAACTGATTGTCAGCCTGATCCTTCTGCGTCTTGCGCTGCGTCTCAGCCATGCTCGTATCCTTGACCACCTGTGCATCAGGCGGCAGCGGCTGTTGCTGGCTCTTGCGTTGTTGCGCCATCTGAACAAGGTTCTGCAAGGCTTGCTGGAATTGACCAAATACTTCTTGGCTGTCCAACATAACGTGAGCGCCGACAGTCGTATAGACCTTGTCGATAGCCGCCGTCAGCTTCGGATCATCGTAATCATCAACCGGCTTGCCAATTGACTCTTCAACATATCCATTCGACCTGTTCAGATACCACAGAGTCATGTGCTGCTTGGTATGCTCAATCAGGTTGTTCAAGTAACTAGGATCGGCAAACGGAGACTGACCCAAGAAAGGATTCATCGCAAATTGCAAGTGATCTTGGATGTGAGCTATGTGATCCTGCTGCAGGTAAGCATACGCAGGCTGACCAATCAGCATTGCAGCGTTCTCATCTGCAGACGTTCTTTGCTCAGGCGCAGGGACATCCTTCAGCAGTTCGTTGATATTCGGAACTTTCATCTGTTTCAAGACCCGATTCAACACACCAGCAATATTGAAGTTCTGCGGATGTTTCTCAGCCAACATCAACACCGCTTGGTTCTGCGCCATCCGCTGCGTTTCTGAGAATATGTGCGGATCGCTGACCGGAACTACGTCAGTATTCTTGTCAAAGTCCTCTCTGGTAATTTCCAGATCAGTAATGACATCACCCTTTTCCATCTCATCAAAGTGCCAGCGGTTTAAGCGGCACAAGACTTTCAGCACACGCGCTTGCGAGTTGTGCAGTCGAGCATGGATAGCACTGAACACTGCAGCGCCTTGCTCAATCAGGGCTTGGGTAGTGCCTACAGGCGTATTGGAGGTCACATCAGCGATCTTCTCTTCGCTGGTGGTGATAACCCCCTTGGCGGCTTGATCAAGCCAGCCTAGAAGCTGGTATAGCACCGGAGAAGGGGGATTGAACGGCATAGGCATCGCAATTTGACGGATGTCCTGCACACCCGGCGCACCTTCGATCTCAACAATCTGCGTCACATCCACTTGCTGACTCTGACCGCTGATCTTCGCACCCTTCAACTTCAGCATGGTCGCTGAGTTGTTGATGTGCGCCGTATCCAGAAGCGCACGCAAAGCCCCCGTAAGCGCAGCAGACAGACCGCCAATCAGTTGCGGCAGGCCAATCGCATACGCTCCACGCCAAGGAATAAACTTGAACTCCACAACCCAATCTAGCTTGGTGCGGCTCTCGTCTTGCTCTTCCCAGTTCCGGTAGAGACCAACGACCTCACTCCCAAGCTCATCAATCATCAGGATGTAAGGCGCTGAATCACCCTTGGTTTTATCGTCCTGATCCTCTTCGAGGAAGCAATAGATGTGATAAACCTTGCGGATACCGTCTTTATTCGTCTCGAACTGCTTACCCTCTACCTTGTTGTTAGCTTGTTCGACTCTATTTTGATCAAGAGTGCCGGAAGCCCTCGAAACACTAACATCACGATACATTCCTGTGCGGATGCGGCGGTCAAACTCATACTGCGTCAGTTCATGCACCTCGGCAGCACGCTGCGCGGTGTAGAAGTTGGTTGCAGCAAACGGCAGGATAACGCGGTCAATTGGCAGGAATTCAACGCAGGGACGTTTCTTCTGCTCATCGAACCAGAGCTTGAAGTATTGCGATCCACCCAAAGGCAGTTGGGTCAGTAGCTGTTCCTGCTCATCGCGGAACTCTTCAATCTGCTCACTGATCTGCCAGTTCAGGAAGTCACGCTTGCGCTCAGACTTCTCCGCTTTGATGTCGTCCATCTTGCCAAGGACTTTGGTCTTGACGGGGCCGTCAGGCGGGAACAGTTCCTTGATCGCCCTCGCTGCAAAGTCTACGCAGCCTTCTGCCATCGCAGGATGGACGACTTTGCTGGCACCCATGAAGGTAGCACCGCCGGGGGCGTCATTCCCCATCCCAGTCCGTTTGATGCCCTCTTCATACTGCTTGTCTCTCTGCTCCCTCGACTGCTTGTCAGTCTCCAGAAAGTCAAGGAAACGAGACGATAGCTCACCCAACGAAGATTCCGTAAATGATTCGGCAAGGTTGTCATAGAACTCAGGGTTGAACTCAGGCCCATCCATCGTGATGATCGCCGATCCATCAGGTTGCTCTTCCGTATTCATTTCGGGAAGATCAACAACAGCACTGCCGTCCGATTGCTCTTCTATCGGATATTCTTCTTGAGGTTCCATTATTTAGCCTTTTTCCGCATGATCATTTCGTATTTCATAGTGTCCTGATTCTTGTGAACAACCACAGATTTCTTATGGACATGACCGCCATGTGCCTTGGTCTGCACTATGTCTCCCGCTTCATCTGGATCGCGGCGATGGGCAAGATGCGACATCGCAGCAAAGCTTTGCTCAGGAAATTCCATGTGATCTCCAAAACTTTCACCATGATGCACAGAACCACCATCAGCTTTAAATTGAATTGCTTTCGGTGCAACATATTCTTTGCCAGAAGAAGCTTCTTGCTCATGCGGCGAATCGATCTGGTATTCACCGCTGTTACGCTTGGCATGCTCAAGATGGCTCTCATCGACATTATGCGTGAACGATGAATTATGCCCAACATTACTCGTTGACTCTGTAGGCGTCGTCATCAAGATAGCGCCAGCGTTCTTTCCATTCTTCGTCTTGAACCGATTCTTTGGCAGGAAGTCTTCATCCTTAAAGCGCGAGTCAGTCGGAATCATGTGCGGAGTGCCGTCTTCATTCTTGCCAACTTGCACCAGACGCGAATGAAGAATGTGTTGCTTCTGATAATCATAACGCTTGTCATTGACTACCAAATGCCCATAGTGCGCTTTGTCAGGCGTCGTAGGCTTACCATTGCCACTGAAGTGACCTTCCGATCCTTCTTCTTTCTCTGACTCAGAGAGTCCACTAACCGGTCTACCGGTTGACCAATACTTAGCATGCGTGATCGACTTCTGCATCTTCTTATCCATTGCAGAATGGCGCTTCACATTGGTAACCATATAGGAATTCTTAGGCGGCGTCACATTGTTATCGTCATTCTTGAAGTCTTCGCCATTTGCTTTGGTCGCAGTAATCGTATTCCTAACACGCTGTTTATCACGACCAATGTTCTCAGCAATCGATTTACCCTGTTTTGTTTTTGGGCCAACATTGGAATGCGTGACGTAATATCCATTCTCAGGATCATGCAACTCATTGGTCTTGCCATACGAGTTTGCGATGATTCTAGGCTTGTCCTCTGCCTTGCGTTGCTTGTTCAGATGCCTGATGGCATACCGTGAAGAAACGTCTGTCTCATCCACCACATTCGGCCTGAACAACAAGCGATTGTTCTTTTTGTCAGCAAGACGCGCCGCATTACGCAGTGATCCTGTATGCGCCAGAATCCAGTCTTTGGTCATGGCGGGATCATGCTTTGCCTGCTCATGGCACGTTCTGCGAATAGCCGCACCAGCGTATTGAGTCTCAGCTACCGGTGCAAAGCAAGTGCCTTTGCTGGTATCCACAATTCCATGCTCATCAACACCACCGCCACAACCGGTGGTCTGACCGGGGCAGGTGTTCAGCACATGATGCTTCTGGTTCTCACCCTGACCAGACGTATACAGCGCGTGACCGGCAACACCCTTTGATGCAAAGCCAATGTAGGTTCGACCCTGCTTGTCATGCTCATGCCTGACCGTATCAAGCTTCTCGCTCTCGTCCAGAGTGTTCGCTGTCTTGCCAATGTGCTTTGCCGCACGCAGCCTATCCAGCGCAGCCTTTTCATCAGAATTCTGTTGCTCAATCGGCTTGTTGAAATGCTCTTCCAAAGTTTTTTTGTGCGTATCGCCAACCTGACCAATTGTCAGCGGAGTTCTATTCTCGCCACCATAGACAGAAGCACGCGCCTTGTTGATTTCATTCAGACCCTCGTTTGTCTTGCTACCAAACCACATATGGCGAGGAGCCTTGATGCCTTTGACACCACCAGAACCTTCTGCGGGAAACAAGATACGGCTGGAGACTTTCTCCCCCTTACCTTCTATTTCTTTTTTCATGTCAACTACAGATTTAGCCGATCCACCGCTCTTCATGCCCTGCGGCTTAGGAGGCTGCTGCGCCCCTCCCATCGCACCCAGAGCCTGTCCCTGCGGCGTCATCGATAGCATGTTACCCATGGGTGGAGCGCCTGCTGGAGCGCCTGTAGGAGCGCCCTGCTGCCCTTGCGGAGGCTGCGGCGGCTGTCCTTGCGGTGGTAGTCCACCTTGTTGCTGCGGCATCATCTGCTGACCAGCCTGCTGCTGGCTCATGTCAATGCCACCAACCGGCATACCGTTGCTCATCGATACGCCACCAGTCGATAAGCCATTATCAATGCCATCAGGCGAGACGAATGCTTTCGGAGACATGCTAGGCGCTTCGTTCGATCCGATATTCTGAATCTCAATGGGATTTCTAGTCTTCCCCAAAGCTATCCGCATCTGTGCCAGTGTAGGTTGCATATTAATCCTTAGATTGCAGCAAAGACATCGACCCACCATTCTTGAAGCCCCATTCCTTCAGATTCAGAGGCTTCTCTCGCGGCAAGTCTTTTACCTTTGCTTTCTTGTTGATCTTCTGAACCTCTGCATCAGGCAGAACTCGCTTCACTTTCATCTCGCCGCCAATCAGCCAGCTACCCGTCATATTCGGATTGGTCTTGTAGCGATAGTGACCACCCTTCGGAACTTGGTCAGTGATGTGCGCGTTCTTTGCAATAAGTTTCCCACTCTTGTTCATGCCGCGTTCGTTGGCTTTCTTTTGCCAGTCTACATCATTTGCCATATCGATCTCAGCCCACACTTGATTATGGGGGCGGCGGTCAGGCTTGTTTAGCTTGGAATCAGACTTTTCACCAATGTGAGTTGCAATCGGAAGATCACCCGCGTGCCAGCCCGGTCTGTAGGCCAAGGGGCCAATCTTAGACTTCACCTTCTCACCAGCCATCTCTCCAGCCTTAGCCTTAACCCACTCATCCTTCTCGACAGGCGTCTTTGCATCTACAAATAGCGGGAAGAGCTTGCCCGGCTGCTTCTTGTCCATGCGGAATAGCTTGTATGCAGGCACAGTGCTTTTTGGCTCCTTGACATCACCACCCTTAGCCATCAGCGCACGACGCATATCGCTCACGCTTACATCGCCACCCTTGGCTTTTTTGACGCCATACTTTTCTTTGATGTATTGAACAGCCTTCCCAGTATCACCACCAAGATTGTCATGTTTGCCAGACAATTCATTTTCCTTTGCTTCTTTGTTATCTTCAGATTCAAGATATCGCGCATGAGAATGCCAAGGATAGTGAGCAGCGATAATGTCTTTCGGCGCTACATCGTGCAATACAAACGGCGACTGCCAATGCTCTTTGGGAACTTGGAACTCAAGCGTAGGTCTGCTCTTGGCACTGCCATAGAACGGGGTCTCGCCAGCGTAGATAGCTCTAGGCCCTTCTATCCCCTTGGCATGCTTTAGCAGCAAGCCTTCCTTCTCAATCTTGCGAAGGTTATCCCCATCAGTCTGGTGGTATAGGCGAACATGACCTTCCTTTACCGGAGTGCTGCCAGCCTCTGCAGGTATGGGCTTGACGCTGCCACCCTTGGCATAACGGGACTGACCCTTGTTGACGATCTCTTCACGCATCTGCGGAGGAATGTCAAAGGAATGGACTGCATACTGGTTGTCGGCTTGATGAGGGTGAACTGACAAATTATATTGCCCAACCTTAGCGCCCCACTTCTTGCCATACTTGTTCAGGAAGGACGGGACGATGTCATTATAGAAACCCTTCATACCCTCATCGCCAACCTTCAGATCAAGGTCGCCTATCTGCATCTTGCCATCAGAAATATCTGCATAGGCTCTAGGAGTTCCCTCACCCGCCATGATCCTTTGCGCCATCTCCTTGCCGACATGCTTATGAATATTGTGATACGGCAAGTCTTCTTCATGAATTGCAGTAAGTCCGTTGTTCTTGTCTGTCGCCAATAGGCTCACAGTCTTGTTAGGGTTGTGCTTGTAGTCTATTTGACCGATATGCTTGTTCAGGTCATAACGCTTCGCTTGTTCCTCGCCGGGCGTGATGATCATCTTGTCATAGCCATTCTTCGCGGCGTGATTCAGCAGATGCTTCAGCACCAGTTCATGCCAGTCCTTCTTGTGCGGAGCATCAGGGACTTTGTTGCCACCATTAAGGTTATCAATCGCGTTCTTCGTTGCGGATTCAGAACTCAGTCCTGACGCATACAGATTTCCTTTTGGACTAAACACTCTGTATTCTTTTGATCCACTCGGAGAATTAAATTCTTGCACCTGATAGCCGGATGGAAGCTCTCTAATGTTTCCCCTGTAACCAAAGTTGGCGGGAACATACTTCTTTGCCTCTTCTATTGGCATGCCTCTGCCAACAAGACGGTCGATCTCTTCGTTCCTAAGATCACGCGCAGTTTGATGCCAGTCAGACTGTATCTCCTCAACGTGGAGAATCTTCTCACCATTGGGGCCAGTCCGGTCAGAGACTCTGGCGTGCGCTAGGACATTCGGCTCTTCAAAGTGTTTGGATTTAAATTTATCTTTACCTTTGGTTGGTATCCGTAGCTTGATCTCGCGGTAGTTCTGACCACCCGGCAGTTGATACTTCGCATACTGCGGCTTGTTCGCCTGAAACTTTTCTATGTTGCTCTCAGCGTCATGCGCCATGTCGTAAGGGCCAGCAATCGGCTTGCCACTGTCAGTGTGCAGATAGTATTTACCATCCGCTCCTTTGCCAGCGTAATAGAAATCACTCTGGTGCGCGGTGCTTTCAGTGATCTTCGGCATGGGATTCTCTGATGCAATGCGCTGCACATCAGGTATCGACATCTTGCCAGTCATCTTCTGTTCCAGACCGCGATCCTCAATCTCCTGTGGCTTGACGCCGTGGGTGTTGCGGATCATCGATAGGTATTGATCGCCAGTGCCTTTGGCTTGACTCAGCTTGGAGATGGCTTGATCTACCGGTGAGTAGAATGGTTGTCCACCGTCAGCCATGTGCGCCAAGCCTCCGCTGGCTTTGGATAAGGCTGATTTAACTTCAGTCCCTGTATTCCATGCGTAGATGTCACTTGGGTAACTGTATAGCATTTCAGGGTCTGTTATTTTCGATGCCCTCGGCCCACCGTCATATACTTTCCGAGCAACTAACGCGTGACCCGGCCCCAATCCTCTAGCCTGCCGATCAAATTCAAACATATCAAAGTTAGGTCGTCCATACCGATCAGGCGGGACTGGGAACTCATGTAACGTGTGCGCTTTTATATGCATAGGGACAACAGCGCCAACCTCATCAGGATGCGCCCACTGCCCACCTTGACCAGCATAGCTAGATGCAACATGGGGAGATGTCGATGCAAACGTAGCGTAGTTAGGACGAGCCTCGCCCTTCAAAAATCCTTCAGGCATTTCTTTATAACCGTGACCACCACGATAGAGGACATCTTTGACTTTACTTTGCTTAAGGAATTTTTTCTTGCTTTCCTTCTTGCCAGCATGTGGTGTGGCGGCGGCAATCTCTTGCTGCATCTGCTCAATCGATTTGGGCATATCAATCCTCTTTGCGCGTGATTATGCGCCTACCACATCTGACAGCGCAATCATGCAGCATATGGGTTAGTCCTAGAACGCTTGTTGTATATCTCGGCATCACTGATGTCACTCTCATCATAGTCGTCCCTCTGCGGTGCATCGATGCTGATCCAGCCTGCGTCCCTCAGATACCGTAAACCCTGACTGATGCAGTCAACGAACTCGTCATGCACAGTGTCTGGGAAGCTGCATATCTGACTCACCATGCCCTCTGCCCAGTCACGCACATAGCCTTTACGCACGCTGCTCTCAGGCACCCATACGCGTCCAGCCTTGATGATGTTCGCCACAATGCTCAGGCGCTGTATCTTGTCCGCCCGACCGGGGTTGTAGGCATGCACCGGCAGATGCGCTCGTTGCAAGTCTTGGATCAGCGAGATGCCAGCACTCTTGTCCTCCACCAGCAGCAGGTCTACCAGCTTCTTCGCCTTACCCTCGCCATACACTACCTCGAACTCGCGGATCACCTTCGGTCTCAGGTCAGGATACTGCAGATGCTCCTGCCAGCAATCCAATACCATAACGCACATGCCGCCGTCCAATGGTTTGAATACGCCAAGCGTGATCGATCCAGTTGGGTCGTTGATCGTCTTGTCGCTGGTCGCGCAGTCATAGGACTGGATGATGTATTCCAGCTTTGGGAATGGCTTCCCGTCAGGCCAGAGCTTGAACCAGTCACGCTTGACGATGCCTGACTCTTCAGGGTCGATGATCTCGGCGTGAATCTCCTGCCTGCCAAGGTTCGTCCCCTCATATGAGAGTATCTGCTTCTGGAACGACGGAGCTAGGTTCTTGATGTTCGAGTAGGTCGAGGCGCGAGTAATTACTACGTCGTCGTTCTCGCGTCCGATCAGGTCAAGGATCACATCCTTCGGCTTAGGCGTGGTCGAGCAGATCAGCTTTGTCCTGCTCCCCAGCCGGATACCGAACTGGATCATGTCCCAGCTTTCCTGCAGGTATTCCCATGCAGCAAGCTCATCCAGCCAGCCACCGTGGAACTGCGGCCCCCGAAACCGATCAGGCTCTGACGCCGGTATACCCTTGATCAGCGATCCATTGGTCAGGTGTATCTCATGCAGGCTGGAGTTGTATTTCTCTATCAGCGGCGCGGGGATCACTTTGAGTAGACCTGAGTCACCCTCGAAGCATGTCCCCTTCAAGTCGCCACTGGTAGGCGCGGAGACCAGCCAGCGTGTGTTGGGTTGATCCCATGCCCACCATCCAAGCGTCTCTGCAGCCGCACGCGTCTTACCGGCACCTCGTCCCGCCAGCATCAACCAGATGCTCCACCAGTCGCCCGTAGGCTCTATCTGGTGCTTGTGAGCCTGTAGCTCAAGCCATCTGTATTGCCAGTTGAACAGCGCCTGCGCGTGCGGCGTCAGCTTGGCAAACTCTGTAGGCGCTGACGCCTCAAGTAGTATATCCTCGACTACATTCAATGCTGCACCGCAACACAGGGTAGAAATGTCACCGAATAGGGTTTTATATACATTATAGCTACTACCTGTTTGTGCAGTGCAGCATTGATCAGATACTAATCGTTTAGTAAACCCTACTGGCTGTAGGGAATACTAATCGGATTAGTATTCCACAATCACAGTGTGGTTATTAATCTTGATCTTAAGTCTCAGACTGTCGCTTCAACTTGATGTTTTTCAACAGTTCTCCGAAAACATTCAAATTGGTCTCAATCACCACCGGATTAACGTCATCACCGGCATGCGTGACCCTATCGCCATACTTCTTCGGCTTAAGTTTCATGGCAGTCCACTTACGCGCCTCAATGCGCTGCTTCTGCCACTGTATATATGCAGAGTCCAGCTTGATATCGATCTGGTTACCATCCTTGTCGAACACAGGAGTGGTCTCAGGAGTCTCGTCAGCAATGGCGACGATAGCGTCAGCATGCGTCTCAGCCTGTTCCTCTCTCGCACGCGTGTATTGCTCTAGGAACAAAGGCTTACCGAACATCCATGAATACACTGTCTGCTGGCAGGGCATTCCTTCTTGCCTACAGATTGACCTCAGAGACTCACCACCTGACAGTCGAGTGCATATGTGCGTAGCCAGTTCATCTGAGTAGACTTCTGGTCTCCCTATTCTGAGGAAGTCTTCTGGGTCTTTTCGCTTTGTCATAGTAATCCTTTGTCGCGCATCTCTCAGCGCATTGGATTCAGTCTAACCTATTCTGCCTCTGACCTCAAAATCCTATGCTCTGCGAACTTCCTATACGCCTTCAGATCGACGTTCTCCTTCTTCAGGTCAGCTACCTGTGTCCTGAGATACTGGATGGTGCTGTTGGCTCTCTCAATCCATTCTGAGACCTCTGTAGGCATACGGAACAGATGCTCTATTCCTTTCTCTATCGTTTTCTTTTGCGGCGCGGCTTTACTGACTAACTTCTTCTTTGCAGATTTCTTGGCGAGTGTCATTGATGTTCTCCAGAACGTGTTTAGCGTAGACGTATTCAACCGTCCCCTGCAGTATCGGTGCCATTTTATCAATGACGTTCACCAATGCTTGTGCGGCGTCGATCAGGTGCGATCTGTCGCATTTCAATACCTCAATTTCTATGTTTGTAGACCAATGCTCATCTTTCATTTTTTTCCCCATAGAGTGCCTTGTAGCGTCTCGATCTTTCCAGTCATTGAATCCAGCTTTTTCCAAATGACATGACACAGTTGTTCATTTGCAATTCTCGTTGCATCAAGCATTGAGTTCTTTGCCTTGGCTACTGCCTCGTTTATCCTGCGTTGCGCGTCTTCGTTCACTTCTGCTCCTCTACAGTCACCTTGTATTTCTTTCCGTTCTTGTCCTCGACGATGAGGGTCTTCTTCGGGCCAGCGTAGGCTCCCTGATCATCCAGATCATATTCCACATGCCCAACCCACTTGATGATGCCTTCGGGGTCGATCACGTTTAACCCCTTCCTGATCCTGAATGCGATGTAGTCGCAGAAGACACTGATGGCTGAAGTGCGTGATACGTCATCCACCGTCATCTTGACCATCGTCTTGAAATCTTCCATGTTACTTTCCCTGAATATCATTTTTGACATGTCATTCTCCCTGAATATCATTTTTGGAATACGGAAAGACTGCCGGGGTTGTTCCACTCGGCATACAACCTGTAATCGTCCAGCACCTCGCACAGTTTCGGGTTGATGTTGTCACCATGCCAGAAGTTGAAGCCGCCGCAGCCTGCGTAGTAGTTCACCCACAATTCGCTGTTCTCGTCCTCAGCACTGATGCTGAAGTTCCCATGCTTGTCGTCACTGTGGACGAAGACCGGAACACCCATCTTCTTAAGCTCGTTGTATGCCTTGATGTATACGCGTTTCATTTTACTCTCCTTGATAAACCTGCTGGATTGCAGTGATTAATCTTCGTTCTATTCTTCTTCGTTGCCTTCGTCTTCTTCGTCTTCTTCTTCTTCGTCCTCGTCTTCCGGCTCATCTGGCAACGATTCGTTTGCTATCCGTTGAGCCTCCCATCTGCGCTGGTCTCTAGCATCCTCTTCAGGCGTTGAGTCTGGGTTGCGGAAGTCCTCTGGGCTTTCTGCTTCTAGTTCTGCCATCGTTTTCATATTAATTCCTTTGGAATGATTAGATAAAAAGATTAAGATTCTTGTCAAACACAAACGCGCCCTGACGCCGCGCTACATTGTTTGCTTGCTTCGCTGACTTGAACGCCCAGCGATGCGCTTTACCAAATGCGTTGCGGTGGTCAATTTCGCCAGCGGCGTTGATAACGAAGAACCGTTGTCCAACAAACTCGTTTATCACGCGTTTCGTAATTTCTGTGATGTTCATTTTGCCGCCCTCTGCTTGTTGATTATGCGCCCCCGAAGGGGCGGCTGGTTGTTAGGCTGCGAACTTCTTTTCCCAAGCAATATCGTCATCTTGACCATACTGGCAATACGCTTTTGATCCGTAAACCGGACGACCTTCGCGCCAAAAATCCGTATTGATCACGCCTGCCTTTTGAATGCGAACCAGCAAGCGGTTGGCTGCTGCCTTCGCTTCTTCGCGGGTATCTTGAAAATGAACCTCACCCTCTTCGTCGTCAAAAACTTTCTTAGCGCCGTTGAAACCACCCATCTCGTAACGGTTGCCGTCTTTGTCTTCAGCGCAGATGAAATAACGCTCTGCGATAAACTCGTCACCGTCTGTGGTGAAACCTGCCGAATAAATATCTGACGCGATTCCAAGGTCAAGGGTTTTGGTTGCAATCTTCATTTTGTTGCTCCTGATAAACCTGCTCTTTCGCAGTGACCACACTATAACACGATGTTAGATTCCTGTGTCAACTACTTTATCAAAAGTTGTAGTCGTAGAATTTGACCGGTTTTTCAGCCAGATTGAACCTACCCCCAAACTTGTCCCGCCAGCCCCGCTTGCCCAAACGGATGCGGATGATCAGGCTGTTGGGGTTAGGGGTGATCGTCCACTCCTGATCGTCCTGATTGATGCAGTGGCCTGCAAAGCCGCCTGCAGCCCATTCCAGCTTGATAGTCCTGTCGCGTTCAGCGGTCATCTCCCGCACTTCCAGCGTCTTGTCGCTGATGCGGCGAACGATTTCGTATGGGGTAACGTCTGTGTAGCCAATGTGGTCTGCGTATTTCATTTTGTTTCTCCAAGAATGATTTTGCGAAGATATTCTTT
>Ga0114962_10001348_pt1 | contig 21288 bp, 22 predicted proteins | sample C_130820_MF_Meta_FD_87017 | JGI IMG/M metagenome (GOLD analysis project Ga0114962, IMG submission 87017) | Freshwater microbial communities from Lake Croche, Canada to study carbon cycling - C_130820_MF_MetaG | ecosystem: Environmental > Aquatic > Freshwater > Lake | place: Lake Croche, Canada... | reverse complement strand
TATCCCCTCTGATGAAGATGTGGCTGGCTCCATCGTCTATTTGATTTCTGACCTCTCTAAGGCGGTGACGGGTCAGGCCATAGACACCAATGGCGGCGAACTCTTCGTGAGCTAAAGCTAAAATTGATAGGAGATGGCGGCATTACTTCTTTGGTCGGGCTGCCGGGATTTGAACCCGGGACCTCTGCGTCCCGAACGCAGCGCGCTGCCAAACTGCGCCACAGCCCGTTGTTGACCTAAGCCAACTCGGCCATGCTACCCGACCTCTTCAGGTCCCTCTTCGGCGAGTGCAGTTGAGACCCGTTGCACGACGAGCCGCGTAATGCGGCGTTTCTCCATTTCAGCGACCTTGAACTCTAGGCCACCTTCGATAATCGCGTTGCCAACTTCTGGAAGTTTGCCAATACGGTCCATAACAAAACCGGCAATGGTGACATATTCCCCATCTTCGAGTTCAACGCTAAAGAATTCCTCGACATCATCAAAACTGGCCTGGCCATCGACGAGCCAGCGCTCAGCATCAATGGGAACCATCTCAGGCTCTTCTTGGGGGTCGAATTCATCGCTGAGTTCACCTACGAGTGGCTCAAGAAGATCTTTGACCGTAATAACCCCGGCTACTCCGCCGAACTCATCAGTCACCACGGCGAAGGTCCTGCGCGCCTCACGCAGCAGTTCGACAGCTTCGAGCACCAAGAGAGATTCGGGCAGGATGAGGGGCTTGCGAATGCGCTTGGAAATATCGATGGGCGCGATGCTTGGCAGGGGGCCAGTCTTTCGCTGGACGCGGAAGAGGTCATTGACATAGAGCACGCCGATGAGGTCATCAAGGTCTCCAGAGACCACGGGGAAGCAGCTATGCCCACTTTCTCGCACTGCACTTGCTACATCCTCTCCGTCAACGGGAATGGTGAGTGCAACGACGTCTATGCGGGGCGTCATGACATCACGAACTTCAAGCTCGCGCATCTCAACCAGGGCTTCGGCGATGGCTCGTTCTAAGGGAGAGAGGGCCTCTCGGTCCTCATCCCGCTTGGTGCGCTGGAACCAGCGTGCGGCTCCTGGTGGCCGTTGATCGACCGGGTTGGTGCTCACCTGGTGGTGAGCACCCCATGAGAGGAAACCTCGGCTGGCGTGAATGAACTGTCCTCATAATTTCCGCCATCAAGCAATGAGCGAGTAGCTCGGCGGAGTCGCAGGGCATCGAGAGGCTTAACGAGCCAACCTTCGGCCCCTGATCGCTTGGCGAGGAACACATCGGGTCGACGGTCGAGGAGCATAAGCACCGGGATGTGCTCCAATTTGCCGTAGGACTCGGCATGACGTAATTCCAGAGCGGTCGCGAAGCCACCCATGGATCCGATCTGCATGTCGATGACCAAGAGGTCAATATCTTCGGCATTGACCGTGCTGATTACCTCGGGACCTGATGCTGCTTCAAGAATTTCAACCTCAGGACCAGCGAGCACGCTTGCCACTTCGGCACGGAGCGCTGGAACGTCGGCGGCGATGAGGATCGTGGCCATGAACTAATCCTAGTGCTCGCTTAGGCGAGGTCTTCAGCTAGGTCGCGGAGTTCCTCCAAGGAGGCCACTCCTGCGGGCCGAAGCGGGACCACCAAGACCTTGCTTTCAGCCCGAGCCGCTACGAGCTCTTCGACCGCAGCCCTATGGAGTTCAGCCTCTGCCCGGATTTCCCAGAAATTATCTAGGAGATCACCTAAGGCGCTGGCTCCAAACTGCTCACGCGGTAGTTCTTCGCCGGACCCTGGTGAAGGGGTGCATCGGTTGGCAATGACCGCAGCCAGCACGAGGCCGTCTCCTTCGAGGCGGTCAATGAAGTACTTCGACTCAGTGATGGCAGCCGGAAGGGGTGCGGTGACGAGCACGTAGGCCGTAGAGGCTTCGTGAAGCAGGCTGCGCACGTCTCCGGCACGTTCTAAAAATCCCTGCTCCATGCCGGAGAAGGCTTGGAAGAAGACGATGGCATCGGCGACGACTTGGGCACCAGCAACACGACCAAGCTGCTTCAAAATTCCGCTGGCAGCGGCGTTCACTGCTCTGAGTCCGCGACGGGTTGGGGCGAGCAATGTTCTCGTCACCCGGTTCGTGAGGAACTGTTCGAGGCGACGTGGTGCGTCAAGAAGATCAAGGGCATTTCGGGTCGGAGGTGTATCCACTACGACGACGTCGAACAAGCCTGAAGCAGAGAGCTCGTAGAGCTTCTCCATCGCCATGTACTCCTGTGTCCCTGATAGTGCTCCGGAAAGCGAACGGAAAATTCGATTCTCGCGAATAGTGGCTGCCTGTGCTTCGTTTTCGGCATAGCGCCCAATCAAATCATCGAAGGTGCCAGTGGCATCAAGCATGACCGCAGTAAGACTGCCGCCGCCTTCGATAGGAATACTTACGGCCTCGTTCCCGTCTGCGGTCATAGCTAAAGCGTCAGCGAGACGGCGGGCGGGATCGACAGTGAGTACGCAAACGCGACTGCCGGAGCGAGCTAGACCAAGGGCGATGGCTGCGGAAATGGTGGTCTTGCCTACACCACCTGGTCCCGCACAAAGCACCACACGGCAACCGTCAAGGGCATGGTCCAACATCTAGAGCTCTGGCTTCATGCTGGAGATGGCCTCTGCCATTGCTGTACTGAGTTCTGCGAGGCCCTCAAGATCAATCTGAGATCCAAGGATGCGAGGAAGGGCAATGCTGGGAAGGGGAAGCTGGGCTCTGAGTCGATCCTGCTCCAGTTTTTGGCGCTGCAGCCGTGAGCTTTGCAGTAGCCGAGCCTGTTCTAATTGCGCGAGGCCTGAAGCTGAGATGGAAACGCCCGCATCCTTGGCGGCCGTCTCGGCTGGGATGGCGAGTGCGGCGATGTCGGGATAGAGGCCGTTGACGATTACTGGTCCCAGACGAATACCGGCCTTGTCTTCTACGGCAAAGGCCGCTTCGATGGTTTCACTGACGGCAAGTTCCTCGGCGATGGTGACCAATACAACCTGACTGCGCTTTGGATCGGCCAACATGGCGGCTACTTCATTGGCTTGCTGGCGCAAGGGGCCCGAACTCGCCGCATCTTGCATACCGGCTGCTGACGTGAGCAGGGTTATGGCGTGACCGGTTGCGGGAGCGTCTACGACGATGAGGTCGTAGCTGCCAGCCGTTTCGAGTTGCTTGACTTTGCCGAGGATGAGCAGCTCGCGCAGTCCTGGGACGGCAGTGGCCACGATCTCGAGCAAACCCGTGCGCTGGAGACTACGCCCGAGCTTTCCCATCCCGTGGTCATTGAAGTATTCGACGAGCGCAAGTTCTGAAGTCACCAGGCGTCCATCTACGCGCCCAGCCCCCTTGGAGAACAGGGTGACCGCTTCATAGCTGAGCAACTGCTCATGGTCGAAGCCGGAGGTCAATTCTGGTCGGCTTTCAAGATCAACCAACAGGGCCTTGAGCCCCTGGCTTGCGGCTAGGTGGGCAAGTGCGGCTGAGACCGTTGACTTTCCAGCTCCGCCCTTCCCGGCCACAATGACCACCGGTGCCCGTGAGCAGAACTCGGATACCTCCACGAGCACTAAGGCTAGTGGCCTTTTAGCCGGTCTTTTCGGGCGAAAGTCGACTTGCGATCTCAGGTTGTGTATTGGGGGCTTCGGGTGTACCGTGAGCATTCTTCACAACATTGCATCGACATCGGGGGGTATCGAATGCTTAATAGCGTTAGCGAGGACTGGCAGCGTCAAGCTGCTTGCCGAGGTCCACAGGCCGTGCTCTTCTTTCCGCCTAATTCACCGGAACGCAAAGAAGAGCGTTTCATCCGTGAAGCAGACGCGAAAGCCATCTGCGCAGAGTGCTCAGTGATCTACGACTGCCGAAATTTTGCCTTGGAGATTCGTGAGCCACATGGCATCTGGGGTGGCCTCAACGAACATGAGCGCCGACTCCTCGACCTGAAGGGCTAAGCCTCAGGCTGCGTTCCCCAGCCAAGAATTCTTGGCGTCTCATTCACAATCAAGATGACGAGGGCGAAGGTCACGATGTGTACCGCGGTGCACCATAGACAGATTGCTCCGATGATCAGGAGCTCTGCGGTGATGAGCCAGAGCACGAAGCCAATTCCCGTGAGGGCGGCAAAGAACCTGATCTGATGCAGTCTGCGCGGAGCCACATACCAAGCGGGCGGTGAATTGAGTACGACCATGGCTACAAAGAAGACCAGGCCTAGAACGGCAACCGGTATGCCCAACAAACTGCTTTGCGCCGAAGAGGTGACCTTGGCGCAGTTGATTGTCCCCGTTTCGGGGCAAGCCAACAGCGTTGTGCTGATGTAGTGCGCCACAGTGAGATAGATCGAAATCCCCAAGCCAAAAATCGAAAGCGTGAAGGTCCCAAAGACGACTAGCGGCCGAGGAAGTCCAAGCTTCGCTGGAAGGTTATTCTCCATGGTCTCAATGCTGCTTTCGCTACTTGAGTTTGAGCGCAGTACTGGCTGCGAGGACGCCCTTGGAACTACATACATTCGAAGGGGCGTTCTTGGTCTGCGAACAGATCACCGCAGTGATGTAGTTCGCCGTGGCGATAATGGCCTGAGTGACGGGTGAGGTCGGGTCACTGAGTCCGCTGGCGATCTGATCGCGCGAGAGACCACTCAGCACTGACGGCGAGTAACTCGCTCCCGACAGCAATCCACGGTTGTTAATAGACATGAAGGGGATGGCGCCAGGTTGAGTAGCGGGTATGTACTTCGTCGTGTCGTACTTACGCACGAGGTAGTTGTCCTGCTTGGTTGGCGTCATCACCACCGTCTTGCCATCTTCCCCAAGGCTTTCTACGGCACGAAGGGCCAGCAACTTTGACTTCCAGCCGACCTGGGAGAAGGTGAAAGTTGGGGTGCTGGGGTAGACATCGGTGCTTGATGAGGAAGCTAAGCCAAGGTTTGAAATTGCCCCAAAACGTGAGAGGGCGATAATTGCGGGCCAGCGTTCGGCGGCGCAGTAGGGGCAGTATTCGGCACCGGAATAGAAGAATCCTGGCGTTGTCACCGAGCCGCCCTTGAAGCTCAAGGCGGGCTCGCCACTAATCAGGGTTGGGGGATTGATCGGCACGTTTGGAGACGAAATCCCTACCTTGTCAAAGACCGAAGTTGGGATCTGGGTGAGCTTGGCAGTGAGGGAAGCCGAGGCGGCTTGGAAACCACTAGTGCTTGTCCCCTGGGTGGTCTTGTTACTTCCGCTGGTGGCCTTGACGATGAGCAGTGCGGCAATAACGACTACGACGAGACCCACGATGCCCCAGGTCAAGAGGGTGGACATCTGCCGCCCACCGGCTGGACGGGTAGGGCTCACGGAACGACCGCGATTCTTGGCGGCCTGCTTTCCTTGGTTTTGGTTTGATCCTGCCATGACGACTCCTTCGAGGATGGGCTCAGCAATCCCAGTCTAGACGGGGTCATTGCTTGCCTTCAGGCGCCGGCCGGCGACTACGGTTCAAGGATGGTCTCTCGCCCCGAGCTTCGCCAGGCAGCAACCGTGATGTTGGTCCGCAATGGCCCATCTTCTGAGGCCATTGAGGTGCTCATGGTGAGGCGCAATCTCAACTCAGATTTCGTGGGCGGTGCTTATGTTTTTCCTGGGGGAGCGGTTGACCTCGAGGATTCAGGCGATATCGCGGCGAATCATGTCATCGGCTTAAGTGACGCCGCCGCCTCAGAGGTGCTCGGCCTAGAGCGCGGAGGTCTCGCCTATTGGGTGGCGGTACTGCGTGAACTATTCGAGGAGGCCGGGATCCTTTTGACGGCCCATGAGGCCACCGATGCACTCGCCGTCAACCCCGATTCCTCACTTCGTCTAGCGGTCATGCGCGATGAGTTAAATGCGAGAGCTCGTAGTTTTCTCTCGATTGCTGAAGCGGAACAGCTTGTGCTGGACGTCTCAAAGGTTCATTACTTCGCGCATTGGATTACTCCTGAAGGTGCACCTCGACGCTACGACACGAGATTTTTCGTGGCGGCCGCTCCTGAAGGCCAGGTTGCTGTTCATGACAACGGGGAAACTATTGATGCGGTTTGGATTGATCCCTTGCATGCCTTAGAGCGTCATCGTGCGGGAGAGATCGAAATTATTTTTCCCACGATTAAAAACCTTCAAGCCATTGGACGCTTTACGCGGGTTGATGAACTCCTCCAAGCGGCACGGGAGGCATCAGAAATCCCTGCAATCCTGCCTAGGCTGACCTCAGACGATCGCGGTGTCCGAATTCTTCTGCCGGGTGACGATGACTACGACCGCGTAGCGGCAGGACCACTCGGTGATGCAAAGAGTTCTTTTACCGATGCCATCCGAGCAATTTCACGAGCAGCAAACCCGGAGCCAAGGTCGTGACTACTCGCCTTGAACCCACCCGCATCCCGGGGACCTATGTCTTCGTCACCACGACTGCCGCCCTGCCCTCAGCTCATGTTCAGGCCCTAGTGGTGGAGGATGAAGGAAGCACCGTCGTGCTCGAAGTCGAAGAGGCGCAGCGCCTCGGTCTCGAGATTGAAACACGGTGGTCTTGGATCACGTTGGGGCTAGGGAGCGAACTTGAGGCAGTTGGCATCACCGCAGCGTTTTCAGCAGCCCTGAGCGCTGCAGAAATAAGCTGCAATGTCTTGGCTGGTTATCACCACGATCATCTCCTAGTTCCCGAAGATCGAGCAGATGAGGCCTTCGCCATACTCAGCGCTCTCGAAGTCCCCTAAGCCTGGGCGACAGCGGCTTCTACGGCCGCAAGCAGTCTGGCACTGCAGCCTTCCATGGCTGGTGGAGGTGCGAGCTCGGAAACAATGTGCTCTGCGAGTTGCGCGAATGCTTCAGCGATTGGTCCCTCACCGAGTGCTGCAGGTAGGCCGACATCGCCACCATCGGCAACCTCTGGGTGCAGGGGGATGGAAGCGACAAGGGGCAAACCCAGACGATCAGCCACCATCTGTCCGCCACCTTCCCCAAAGAGGGCGTAACGGCTCCCGTGTTCACAGGTGAAGGGCGACATGTTCTCCACGACGCCGACCACCTTCAAGTAGCCCTTATTGGCCATGTCTGCGGTGCGAATGGCAACGTGAGCAGCCGCCGAGGGTGGAGTGGTGACCAGGAGGAGACGAGCGGAGGGAACAATGCGCCCCAAGGCCATTTGCACATCGCTCGTTCCAGGCGGGAGGTCAACGAGGAGGTAATCAATGCCAGACCAGTCAGCATCTTCAATGAACTGCTGGACGGCACGGGCAAGCAGTAAGCCTCGCCACATCACGGCGCGATCTTCTCCGCAAGGAATCCCATAGAGAGCACACGCAGGCTGTGTTCTCCAACGCCAACTTCAACGGGGAGCATTTTTCCACCCTTGGCCTCAATGTTTGCCGAAGCACCCAAGAGCCGGGGGATGGAGAAGCCAGAAATATCGGCGTCAATAATGCCGACAGAGAACCCTAAGGCCGCCAGAGCGGTGGCGGTGTTGACGGTTACCGAGGACTTTCCGACGCCACCCTTGCCTGATCCGATGGCAATAACCTGAACACCGGCGGGAAGTGAGTTCGGCATCTCCGATGCTCGTGCGAGGTAGCGAGCCCTGGACATCACCTTGCTCTTGGCGGCCTCATCAAGCTCTACGGTTTCAATGACTACGGAGCGCACGGCCTCAATGTCAGCCAGTGCAGCGCGCAGTTCGTCGGAGATACGACCTCGCATGGGGCAGGCAGCCGTGGTGAGACCAACGCGTATGGTCGCCACGCCGAGCTCGTCCAAACTGACCGAGGGAATCATCCCCAATTCGACTAGCGGGGCTCCAAGTTCGGGATCAAGGACGTCAGCAAGGGCCTTGACGAGATCAGCAGGACCCTCAGTTTGACCAGGGGCCTCAGGGGTCGGCTTTTCATTGGGCACAGCTTCCACGGTAGTGGGAAGCCCAGATCTCAGCCCCTCACGCTACAATGGCACTCAGGACTTATCGAATATTCGGAGGCGTCATGAGTACCACTACCGTCAGCATCAACAAGAAGGCCGAGCCCATCGCCTTAACCGAAGCCGCCCAAGCCAAGGTCGCTGCATTGATTGCCAATGAGATTAAAGAGGATGGCAAGGAATTCTTCCTTCGCGTTGCCGTGAAGCCAGGTGGCTGCTCGGGCTTTAGCTACGACATGTTCTTCGACACCGATCTTGCCGCTGACGATGTTGTCACCGCCTATGGCGAGGTGAAGGTTGCGGTGGATGCCGAGTCTGCTTCTCGTTTGGTTGGCGCAAGCCTTGACTATGCCGATGGTCTGACTGACGCTGGTTTCTCCATTACCAATCCCAACGCCTCTTCGGGTTGTGGATGCGGTAAGTCCTTCAGCTGAACCAGCTCAATCTCAGCGTGATTACCTTCACGCTTAATGGCGTCACCACCACGGTGAGTGATGAGCACGCATCTTTACTCGATGCTTTGCGCGAAGAATGCAAGATCCACTCGCTCAAAGACGGCTGTGCACCTCAGGGTCAGTGTGGCTGTTGCACCGTCATGGTCGACGGGAGACCGAGAGTTTCTTGCGTAACGCCTTTACGCCGTATTGCGGCTTGCTCGGTTGAAACGCTTGAAGGCATAGATCCAGAAGCTGGTCAGCGCTTAGCGAAAGCAATGCTAGCTACGGGAGCAAGCCAGTGTGGATTTTGTACTCCAGGCATTGTGCTTCGCGTTATTGCCAATGAGGCTGCGGGCAAGCTCGACACGCCTTTGGGCATTGATCGAGCTCTTGCTGCCCACAGCTGCCGCTGCACAGGTTGGCAACCCATCGTTGAAGCGATTGAAGCCTTTATCGAGGGCAAGGAAGACGACCTTGCTGTTCCTGATGAGCAACAGAGTGCTGCGCGGGCCCTCCTCGAAGGTGGCATCCCGCAGGTGGCGAATACTGACAGCGTGCTGGGCCGTTTTGCCTTTGCGAGTGACCGGGCGCCGGAAGATGCCCTCATTGCCTTGCGCAGAGCTGACGGAAGCTATGCCATTGCCGAATCTCTCGCCCAAGCCCGGTTAGATGCAGGAAGTATTCAAGGTCGCAACACGACCGTGGCTGTTGTTCCTCCTCTCGCATTAGCTCAGGGTTATGCCATTGCCTTTCGTACAGCCTTTGTTGATCAGGGCTACCTCGAACCCGACGGGGCCTACTGCGAACCTGGCGGTGATCCCGTCACCTTTAGTTCGAATGGCGGTGGCTTTGGCGCAAAGCGTGGATCAAGTGCGGCAGCCGACGCGAGATCCTTGGCGGACGAACACCAGCGCAGCGTCCGTGTTCTTTGGCCTCGTGAAGAACTCGCGCGCCATGGTGCAAAGCGCCCACCACTTTCCCTAGGAGTGAACCAAGATGCCGTACTCTTGCGTGTTGCTTCAACGCCGGGAAGCAATCTCGTCGGCCTTGAGGAGATGCTTGCTCGGATTCATCCTGCAATCGAGCTAGAGCTTGTGGAAATACCAGGACCACCACTCTCGATGGCTATCCGCGGCGCAGTAGAAGTTGAACTCCTTGCCGCCCTTGCCCTTCGTGACCATAAGTCTGGTCCGGTGGAAGTCATTTCTCCCGAGGGTGCTCGCGCGTCGGTGGAAGTTAGCGATGCTGCCGTGCAGGTGAGGGTGGATGCTGGTCGGCCGCTCTGCTCAATCACGCTGAGGAGTTACGTGATTGGCGCGGTCCATCAGGCCTTGGGTCTGGCCCGACATGAGGGCATTGCTGTAGATGCTTCTGGTGCGGTGCTTGATCTAAGTCTGCGATCGCTTGGTCAGCTCTCAGCGGCACAAATGCCACAGGTTGACGTAGAAATTATTGACTCAGATACCGAAGCGCTTCCCGTGAGTATCGCAGTCATGGCAGCCACCTTTGCCTCGGCATGGCTCGCTGATGGACGACCTAGTGACCTACCCTCAGGACGTAGCGAGCAGGAGGCAAAGCATCATGGCTAAAGCAGTAGGGCCCTACAGTCCGGTGATCGCCGCTGCTTCGTGGGTGATTACCTCGGGACAAATTGGTCTCATCGATGATGCGTCTGGTGGGCGCAGGCTTGCCGAAGGTGGGCTGGAAGCCGAGCTGCGTGCAGCACTGGCTAACGCCGAAAGCCTGCTCGCCGATCATGGCCTGAGCCTCGATGATGTGATCAAGACCACGGTGTTTCTCACCGATCTCGGAGAGTATTCCCTGCTTAATGAAGTATGGATGGACTGCTTTGGTGAGCATCGACCCACACGCTCAGCGGTGGAAGTCTCCGCCTTGCCTCTTGGGGCCTGCGTTGAAGTCGAGTGCTGGGCACTTCAGCGCCCATGAAGTCCTTGTCCGAAGAGGAGCCATCGGGGCTCAAGCTCTTGGACCGATTGATGTCTTGGATACAAGCTGAAGACAATCCCGAGGGCGTGATCTACGGCAATGTCACCGTGGCCGCAATCTGTGCGATTGAATCCGTGAGTGGCGACCCTTCACGCCTGCAAGTGTTTGAAGCCGTACTCGTCACCATGCTGGTGTATTGGCTGGCTCATGCTTACGCCGCACTCACGGCTACGCGTTACCGACAAGGTGTCGGCTGGAGCCGCCAGTTATTTCGCGACGCCCTCACTAATGAATGGGCAATGCTGCGCGGGGCATCTTTTCCGCTGCTCGCTATTTTGCTTACCGACCTTTTTGCCTCTACCGGTCACCGTTCAGCCCTAGCTGGTTTTTACGTGGCGATATCTTTCATTGTGCTCTTCGAGGCTTATGCCGCGCGGCTTGCGCGCCGCAGTTGGTTAGAGACCCTGGGCAATGCGCTAGTGGGCCTCCTCATTGGCTGCGCCCTCATTGCTCTGCGCACCCTCTTGGGTTGAGTTATTCGCCGGCCCCTGGGGTCCAAGAGAGGTGACCAAAGCGATAACCAACGCTGCGTACGGTTTGAATGAAGTGGGCGTGCTCCTCACCAAGCTTCGCGCGGAGTCGGCGGATGTGTACATCAACCGTTCTCGCTCCGCCGTAGTACTCGTAACCCCAGACGCGATTTAAGAGCGTTTCGCGGGAAAAGACCTTGGCCGGGTGAGTCACGAGGAACTTCAGCAATTCAAACTCCATAAACGTGAGATCCATGATTTCTCCGCCTATGGCTGCTTGGTAGGTTTCGGCGTTGATTTCAATGGGTCCGAATTCAATCATTTCTGAACCGACACCCTGACCGGCTCTCCGCAGGAGCATCTCTATTCTGGCCGTCACCTCTTGGTGGCTGGCAGGGCTCAGACAGAAATCATCAAAGAGATCTTCGCGCAGCGCGAGATCTTCGAGCTGGCTGGGATCAATAACCAACAGGAGGGGCCTTACTGATTGTTCTCGTTTTCGTAATCCGCGGCAGAAGGCAATGGCTTCGCTCAGGCCTTCAGTGGCGACAACCACTGATCCACCCCAGCCATCTTCAGTCTCGTCGGGCTCTATGGAGTCGGCCTCGGCCACGGTCGAAGCGGTGATACAGCGCCTGCCACTGTCACGCACACCGAGAATGACTTCGGCAGGAGGATTCTTTGGAAAAGTGATGAAGGGCTCAGCGAAGCCTTGACCTAGCGGGCCACCACCAAGATCACCTGAAGATCCATGCACTGTCACCTCCCTAGTCTTACAGCCCGCGCAACGAGGCGTGTTCGGACGCACAAAGGCCCGGGCACATGTCGCGCCCGGGCCTTTGTTTAACGAGCGCGCTAGCGCCCTAGTTTTATGCGCCGCAAACGGTCTCCACGAGGAGGCGTGTCACGACATAGGGGTCCATGTTGGCGTTTGGACGACGGTCTTCGAGCCAGCCCTTACCGTCAACGGCAACCTTCCATGGGATACGGATGGAGCAACCACGGTCAGAAACGCCCCAGGAGAACTGAGTGTAGTGAGCGGTCTCGTGTGCGCCAGTGAGACGCTGCTCAATGCCGACACCGTAGTTGGCAACCATCTCTTCAACTCTGGTGCCAATCGCTGCACAGGCCTTCTCAATGGCGGCCATACCACCGTCCACGCGCATCTCCTTGGTGGAGAAGTTCGTGTGTGCGCCAGCACCATTCCAGTCGCCGAGCATGGGCTTGGCGTCAAGGGTGGCGAAGACACCAAAGTCTTCAGCAATGCGGAAGAGCAACCAGCGTGCAACCCAGAGTTGGTCACCCATCTCGAGGGGAGGGAGAACGCCGAGCTGGAATTCCCACTGGCCCATCATGACTTCTGCATTGGTTCCTTCAATGGCGATGCCGGCCTTCATGCAAGCCACGGTGTGTGCCTCGACGATGTCTCGACCGGGCATGCGGTCGCCACCAACGCCGCAGTAGTAGGGACCCTGCGGTGCGGGGTAGCCAGACTCTGGCCACCCGTAGGGGCGACCGTTCTGCATGAAGGTGTACTCCTGCTCAATACCGAACCAGGGCTCAGCAGAGGCGTACTTTTCCGATGCGACCTTGCAGGCAGCTCGCGTGTTGGTTACGTGCGGCGTCATGTCGGGCAGCAAGACCTCGCACATGACGAGCTTGTCGTTGGGACCGCGAAGCGGGTCGGGACACATCCATACCGGCTGCAGGACGCAGTCGGAGTCATCACCAGTGGCCTGGTTGGTACTTGACCCATCAAATCCCCAGATCTCATCCATGGGATTCTCTCCGTCCTTCAAGACCCGGGTCTTGGAACGTAGGAGGGGGGACGGGGTGGTCCCGTCGATCCAGATGTATTCAGCTTGGAACGGCACTCAGCTCTCCTTCTCTGCGCCCCCGTGGGGCGGTTCCCTGACATTCTGCCTGACAGAAGCGACCGTTCGTGCAGGATTTGGTTAACGGGCTGTGAACAATGCTTTTGGGGCTTCAGCCGGCTACGTCGGTAGGCTCGGCTCCATGGGAACAATCAGGCTGGCTCTAGGCCAGATAAACCCCACCGTGGGGGCTCTTGAGGCCAACCTAGCGCTGGCCATCGAGGCGCTTGAGCGGGCTGAGGCGCAGGGCGCCGATCTGCTCGTCCTACCCGAACTTGCCCTCACCGGCTACCCCCCTGAGGACCTGCTCTTCAAGGGGGGCTTCATCACCGAGGCGGAGTCAGCGCTGGCGGCCTTGGCCTCGGTAACGCGCTCAACCGCGGTAGTGGTGGGGACAGTTGAGCGCATGCTGGGCTCCACAGGCGAGCTGCTGGACATCAATGACGCGCGTCACGCACAGCGTCATGGTGAAGTCGTTCACCTCGCCAATTCTGCAGCCCTCTTGTCCCAAGGCCAGTGTTTGGGAAGTGTGCACAAACAATTACTTCCGAACTATGGAGTTTTTGATGAACGTCGTTGGTTCACTCCAGGAGCTCCCGTTCTCTCAAGCTTCACGGTCGCCGGTGTAGAGCTAGGGCTATCGGTTTGTGAGGACCTTTGGCAACCCGAGGGTCCAGCTGCGCGACTCAGTGGTCGCGCTTCGCTCATTGTCAATGTGAATGCGTCACCTTTTTCACGCGGGCGCCAAGAGGAGCGCATTGCCATGGTGCGTGAGCGCGTTGCCGAGACCGGCTGTGCGGTTGCCTATGTGAATCTGGTCGGCGGGCAAGATGAATTGGTCTTTGATGGCGGTTCCTTCATCCTGGATGCCTCAGGAGAGCTCATCGCTGAAGCCCCGCGCTTTGTTGAGGCCCTGGTCCTGGCAGATCTTGCAGTGCCGGACCGACCGAGCACGGCTAGTGCCGTCTTGGTATCGGGGCCTAACGAAGCACCGATCAGGCTCAGTCCACCAGTTCCCGTGCAGCCGCTCGACTCCGTTGGCGAGGTTTACGACGCGCTGATGCTTGGAACTCATGACTACTTGGCCAAGAGTGGTTTTCGTGATGTGGTGATTGGCCTCTCGGGCGGCATCGATTCCACGCTGGTTGCCGCCCTTGCTGTTGATGCGCTCGGTGCAGAACATGTACGCGGTGTTGCGATGCCCTCGCGCTACTCCAGCGATGGCTCCATTGAAGACGCCGCCGATCTTGCGGCGCGCCTTGGTATCACGCTTCATCAACTCCCGATAGAAGAAGGCCACCAAGCGCTTTCGGCGATGCTCGGAAGGGTCCTGGGTTCGGAACCACTCGGCCTGACCGATGAGAATCTCCAGAGTCGCATTCGCGGACTTTTGCTGATGGGGCTTTCCAATGCTCGTGGCTGGATCGTCTTGACGACGGGCAACAAGTCGGAGATGGCAACGGGCTACTCCACGCTCTATGGAGACTCGGCCGGAGGCTTTGCCGTCATTAAAGATTGTCCGAAGACCTTGGTTTACGAGCTCTGCGCCTGGCGTAATGCGAAAGCGCTTCGTGATGGCCTCCAGGCGCCTATTCCTGAGGTCGTGATCAGCAAGGCCCCTTCCGCTGAACTTCGCCCGGACCAATTCGATGCTGACTCCCTGCCGCCCTATGAACTCCTCGATCCAGCCCTCGAGGCCTACGTAGAGGACGACCTCACCGCTGAAGAGATGATTGCCGCTGGCTTTGATCCTGAAGTGGTGGCGAGGGTCGCCACTCTGGTGGATGGATCGGAATATAAGCGCCGCCAGATGCCGCCAGGGGTCAGAATTACGGCCAAAGGCTTCGGTAGGGACCGCAGAATGCCCATTACTAACCGATTTAAGCACTAGGGCTCAAGAGCCCGAGTCGCCACCCTGAATCGCTGTCAGGGCTTACCGGTAAACTTCACCGGGCGGCATTTGAGATGGCTCCGCAATTTTTCAGAAGTTCGTCTTGAGCGTAAATCGCGCAGGACACAGGAGTAAGGGCGACATTGGCTGACAAGCGTATAGATAGGGATGACGAAGACCTCGTCCGGCTCTATCTCACTGACATAGGCCAGTACGAACTGCTCACGAAGGACGACGAAGTTCGTCTCGCCCAAGCTATTGAGGCTGGCCGCGCCGCTAGCCCAATTATTGAAGCCGGTGCGAAGGGCCTCTCCCGTAAGGAGAGGACGGAAATGGTCATGGATATTCGTAATGGTGAAAAAGCCACTACGCAGTTCGTCCAGTCCAACCTCCGCCTCGTCGTTTCCATTGCCAAGAAGTACCAGGCTTCAGGCTTACCCTTGTTGGACCTCATCCAAGAAGGAAATCTAGGCCTTATGCACGCCGTCGAGAAGTTCGACTGGCGCAAGGGTTTTAAGTTCTCTACCTACGCAACCTGGTGGATCCGTCAAGCGATCACCCGCGGTATTGCCAACACGGGTAGGACGATTCGCCTCCCAGTACACGCCGGTGACACCTTGGCAAGAGTACAAAAAGCGCAGGCCCGGCTTGAGTTGCAGTTTGGTCGTCCAGCGACTTTGAAAGAACTCGGCAAGGAAGTTGAACTTCCTGAGGACAAGCTGATCGAAGCCCTGCGCTTCCGTGCAGAGCCCCTTTCGCTTTCCGAGCCTTTGCGTGAAGATGGCGACGCTGAACTCGGTGACGTTGTCGAAGACCGTTCAGCAGAGTCACCCTTTGAGGTTGCTGCGGTTGCGCTGCTCCCCGACGAAATCGATCGCCTCTTGAATCCCCTTGACCAGCGCGAACGTGAAATTCTTAAACTTCGCTTCGGTCTTGACCGTGGCGAGCCGAGGACCTTGGAAGAAGTTGGCGAACACTTCAACCTGACTCGTGAGCGCATCCGTCAGATTGAAGCTCGGGCTATGTCCAAGCTGCGTCACCCATCTTCTGACACGGGTGCTCGCGACCTGCTGACTGTTTAAGTCTTAGCCCAGCTTGGGTCGGTGCCGGATAGCTCTGGCGACTCTAAGGCCACTGAACACGATTCCCGCAAGCACGAGTGAGGAAGTCACGAGTGGCGTTCTTGCCGTGACGCGATCACGAAGCCTGACAGGATTAGTAAAGCTCCTGCTTTCCCAGCCGCGCTCTTTTGCTTCGCGCGCCAAGGCGCGATCGGGATTCACCGCTACGGGGTGACCCACGGCGAGCAAGAGCGGCAAGTCCGTGATGGAGTCTGAATAGGCGAAGGCGTCGGCCAGGTGGAGCCCTTCACGTTCGGCAATTGCCCTAATGGCACCGACCTTGGCTTCACCGGCATTGTAAAAAGCCATGTGCCCGGTGTAACAACCCTTTTCATCAACTTCTGCGCGCGAGGCGATGGCACCGTCTGCTCCAAGGAGGGCGGCGAGGGGTTGGACGATCTCCTCAGGCGAGGCTGATACGAGGTAGATCTGGTCGCCTCGCTCACGGTGCTCTTCCATGAGATCAAGGGCTTCGGCATAGATGATGGGCTCAACGGTTTCGAGGAGCGTCTCACGGACAACCTCACTCACCTCGTTTCGGTCCCAGCCCTTGGTCACCTCCAGGGTGGCTTGGCGCATCTTGGCCATGCGCTCTTCATCCGCACCGAGGTAGAGAAAAATTAAGTGCTGGGAGACCGCACGGACCATGGTCCGGCGGTTGACAAGTCCGCGGCGTCGGAGTTCTCCGCCAAAGGCCACCATGGCTGCTTTGGCGATGACCGTCTTATCGAGGTCGAAAAAAGCGAGAGCCACAGGCTGATGTTAGGCCTGGGCTTAGGCCTTGTTGGGGTTGGTCGCTTAACCCTCGAGGCAGCGACGAACAAAATCGCCACCGTCACCAGTCACAATGGCGACGCATTCGTCGCCATCTTTTAAGACGGTGTCTCCGCGAGGGATGATGACCTCACCCGCCCGCAAAATCGCCACAATGCCCACATTGCGAGGAATTTCCAGCTCCCGCATATTCATACCCAGCGATGGGCAGTTGGCTGACAGGGTGACCTCGATGAGCGAGGCTTTGTTTTCTTTACCCAGGGTGAGGAGCTGTACGAGTGAACCCACCGTGATGGCTTCTTCAACGAGTCCAGTCAGGAGCTGGGGAGTTGAGATAGCAAAGTCAACACCCCACTCGCTGTTAAAGAGCCAGCTGTTCTTCTCGTTGTTTACTCTTGCCATGACCTTGGGGACGGCGAATTCTTGCTTGGAGAGTAAGGAGATGACCAGGTTGTCCTCATCATCTCCGGTGGCAGCCACCATGACTTCTGCATTCCCTACTCCTGCAGCCTGCAGTTGGGAAACCTCACAGGCATCAGCGGTGACGTAGGTAACGCCATCATTGGAGTCATTGAGGCGTTCAACGATGGCGCTATCGCGCTCAAGGACGAAAACTTCATGCCCGTGTTCGGCAAGAGCCTGTGCCATGGCGGTTCCGACACTTCCTGCTCCAGCGATGGCGACTCTCATGGTGCGCTCTCCAGGGTCTGCTCAAGTCGCTCACCTTGTTCGCGAAGTACCGCCAAGGTGAGCACGTCACCGTCTTGACCGATGAGGGCGTGCCCATCAAGTCGTGCCACTCCAGCGCGGGTGACGGCTACTAGGCGAGCACCGGAGAGTTCTTCAAGCGTTTTCAGGCTGGCCCCCGCCCAAGAACTAGGGAGAATACGCTCAATCAACATGAGTTTTCCTGATGAGTCATTCCAAAGTTCGGTTGTGCGCTCGGGGCTGAGCCAGCGTTCAACTTGATCCACAGTCCAAGTGACGGTTGCCACAGTGGGAATACCAAGCTTCTTGTAGATCATGGCCCGCCGAGGATCGTAGATTCGAGCTACGACGTTTTTAACGCCGTAGTTCTCGCGAGCAATACGCGCGGTCAAGATATTGGTGTTGTCCCCGTTGCTCACTGCGGCAAGGCCGTCGGCATCACGGATTCCTGCACTTTGCAGCACCATGCGGTCAAAACTTGATCCGATGACCGTGCTGCCGGAAAAGCCAACGCCAAGGCGCTTAAAGGCTTTCGCGTTTCTGTCGATAACGGCGACTGAGTGGCCCTGTTCAGCCAAGGTAATGGCGAGCCCTGAACCCACTCTTCCGCAACCGGCGACCACAATGTGCATGCCTCCTATCTCAACACCTCTCGGCTCCTTATGCAACCTGAGAGTGTTGCAATCTTGGAGGCCTCAGGTAGGCTCTCTTTGCTAGGAGAACTGACCTGTGGCTATTACCGATACTGATTCTCGATATTCCCCCCAGCCTCTCGCGTCAGGGAATGCTGAACTCATAGCTGAGACCAGGCGCTATCGCCTGAAGAACTTCTTACTAGGCAAGCCTCTGGTATCAGAGGACCTTGGTCATGAGCGGCTCTCAAAGCCGGTTGCCCTAGGAGTGCTGGCTTCAGACTGCCTGTCATCCTCGGCCTATGGCACTGAGCAGATGCTCACCCAGATGGTTCCCTATATCGGTCTTGCCGCTTTTAGTTTGCTGGTCCCCCTCACGGTGGCCATCATCGGCGTCCTCTTCTTTGTCACGCTCTCCTACCTGGACCTCATCGGGGTGTACACGAAGTCGGGCGGTTCTTACGTGGTCTCGCGGGACAACTTCGGTCACCGCATCGCTCTGATAGCCGCCGTTGCGCTCCTCATTGATTACACGGTGACCGTCGCCGTGCAGACCTCAGCAGGAACGGCAGCTCTGACCTCAGCCTTCCCGGCAATGACGCCCTACACCGTGCCAATCACTGTTGGTGTCGTGCTGCTGCTGCTCTATGGCAACCTACGAGGCATTCGAGAAGCCGGAACGCTTTTTGCTATTCCGGCCTATCTCTTCATTCTCGCTCTGAGCACCGTCATCGTGGTGGGCTTTATCAAGAAGCTCACCGGGACACTTGACCACCTTCCCATCCCAGCTCACCACCTACTCGTCGATCATCAATTAGGTCATTCGAGTAACGGCATGCTCTATGGCCTGGCCTTCATAGGCCTCTTGCGAGCTTTCGCTAATGGTGGCTCCTCGCTGACCGGACTAGAAGCCATTGCTGATGGCGTTGCATCCTTTAGAAACCCCACGGGTAAGAACGCTCGCGTGGTGATGATTTGGATGAGTTCTACGCTGGCTTTCTTGGTGCTTGGCACCACGATGTTGGCCACCTGGACTCACGCTCTGCCCTTTGCAGCCGGTACGCCAACCGTGGTCTCTCAAGAAGTCAAAGCAGTTTTGGGAGATCAGGGCTTCAGCCACATGCTCTTTCTTGCCGTGCAGTTTTGCACCATGCTCATCCTCTACACCGGTGGGAACACCAGTTTTAATGGCTTCCCCTTCCTCGCGAACTTTGTCGCTGGAGACCGCTTCCTTCCGCGCCAAATGATGAAACGGGGCCATCGCCTGGCCTTCTCCAACGGCATCGTGGTGCTTGCATCCGTTTCGCTCACCCTGGTCCTGGTCTTTCAAGCTCGCGTCAACGGCCTAGTCGCCCTCTACGCCATTGGCGTATTCACCGGATTCTTGATGGCCGGTGCAGGCATGACTGCGCGGCACCTCAATCTGCGTGAAGGTCGTTGGAAGTGGGGTGTTGTCATCAACGGCTTCGCCGCCCTGCTGTCGGGCTCGGTGGTCATCATCTTTGCTTTCGCCAAGTTCTTTGAGGGGGCTTGGATCATCGTCGTGGTCGGTCCTGCCCTCTACTACTTCTTGGTTCGGCTTAATAAGCAATACGTGGCCGAGGAAGCCATGCTCGAAGAAGCCGAGATTGTAGAAACCAAAACCAAGGAACTCCCTGATCACCTGGTGGTGGTCCTCGTAGACGAGTTTGATGTGGCCGCGATTCGGGCCTTGAAGTACGCACACGTCATTGCCGAGTCTCCAGGAGCGATCCGTGCGATCCACTACCGCATTGATGTTCGCAGAGCCCATGAGCTCGAAGAGGCCTGGGTGGGATCAAGCGTGACCGCCATCGATCTCGAAATTTTCGAGTGCCAAGATCGCCGCATTGACCGGGCCATTGTCGAAATGGTGACAAAAGTCACGGCAGACGGTCGCACCGAATGCACCTTGGTTCTGCCTCGGAGGGCCTTTACCTCCCGCCTCCAGCGTGTCCTCCATGACCGCACGGCCGACCGGATTGCCGAAGCGGTGTCCCTTATCCCTCACGTGAATGCGACGATTGTGCCCTTCGCTGTTTCGGCACGCCGTTCGGCTGAACGCCGCTTTGGCAATAAACGACCGAATGAGCTGCCCGAGGAGCCCAATGCCCCACAAAAACTGCGTTATGCCGACCTTGCCCTGGCTGAACGCAGCGTCGGTACGGTTCATATCGAAGATGCCCAGTGGCGTAGTCAGGTAAAACTGGCTGGCCGGGTTTCATCAGTAAAAATACACTCTGGAGCCGCTGGTTCTCGGGGAACCGTGGCAGAACTCAGCGATGGCACGGGCTCAATAACCCTTATTTTCTCTGGCCGAACGATCGCAGGAATACAGCCTGGAACCCGGATTGTGGTTGAGGGAACCGTTGGTAGCGAAGGTAATCATAAAAGCATCCTGAACCCTGATTTTGAAATCGTTTCAGGCCCTGGGGATGAGGACGCCTAAGGCGCTTTGGCGTTTAGGGCTTGGTATCGCTAAGTTACGCGGGTCGCGCTCCTAAGATTGCGCGAGTCGCGACCTCGGGTCGGACATGGTTCTATGCACTCTCGACCGGGAGTGCACCAGAGAAAGGGAACACTGACGATGGGTCAGACGCTACGCCTCGCTGAAGGCGGCTACCAGAATTTCACTTTGCATTCGGTTGATAAGACCTGGATCTACGCCGTGCTCGCCGCCGGCGTCATCGGCATCCTCTCCGGCCTCGTGCTCATGCGCGGTGTCTTGGCTGCCGACCAGGGTGCTCCCAAGATGCGTGAAATTGCTGATGCAATTCGTGAGGGCGCTGAGGCCTTCTTGCGTCGTCAGTTCCGCACCATCGCGATCATCGTCGTGCCACTAGCTGTCCTGATCTTCTTCACCGGTACCAAGGTTGTGAATACTGATGCGAACCAGATCGTGATGACTGCTCACCAAAATGGAATGTGGCGCGTTGTCTGCTTCCTTCTTGGTGCGGCATTCTCCGGCCTAACTGGATTCATCGGTATGTCCATTGCCGTTCGAGGCAATGTGCGCACCGCTGCAGCTGCGGCAAATGGTGGCACCATGGCTAAGGCCCTTCAGGTTGCCTTCCGTTCCGGTGCAGTAACCGGCATGCTCTGCGTGGGCCTCGGTCTTGTAGGCGCTGCAGGCATCTTCCTGATTTTCCAAAACTCAGCCACCACGGTGCTTGTGGGCTTTGCCTTCGGAGCCTCACTGCTCGCACTCTTCATGCGTGTCGGTGGGGGTATCTTCACCAAGGCTGCTGACGTCGGTGCTGACCTCGTTGGCAAGGTGGAAGCAGGCATCCCTGAGGATGACCCTCGTAACGCCGCCACCATTGCCGACAACGTTGGTGACAACGTTGGTGACTGTGCGGGTATGGCCGCTGACCTCTTCGAGTCCTACGAGATCACCATCATCGCAGCCCTCATCCTTGGCTATGCAGCCTTCAG
>Ga0114962_10001346_pt1 | contig 21296 bp, 18 predicted proteins | sample C_130820_MF_Meta_FD_87017 | JGI IMG/M metagenome (GOLD analysis project Ga0114962, IMG submission 87017) | Freshwater microbial communities from Lake Croche, Canada to study carbon cycling - C_130820_MF_MetaG | ecosystem: Environmental > Aquatic > Freshwater > Lake | place: Lake Croche, Canada... | reverse complement strand
TTCACGGGTTGGCTCATGCAGCTACGGTAGCAAAAGGCTACCTGGTGTCAAGCGGTTTCATTTCAAGCATGCGCGGAAAATGGGGGAAATGGGGTCGGTGTGCAAATCTTGACGGATCATGACAGAGTGACAGATAAATTATCCTCCATCGCCGTCAGCGTTCCCGCGGCAGCAGCTGGGATACCGACTTGATGTGCCCTAGCATCAGAGCCCAATCCCAGGGAGCGCTTCTGACGGCATCTTCCACCTTGCGTTTGATGGTTGTTTCATCATTCGCTAGCGGGTCTGTGGAGCTGATACGCCAACCTCCGCGGCCCCATTCCGCCTTGGCGAATACTATAGGACGACCGGAGAGCGCAGCTAGCCTGACAACGCCGATCGGCCACTGCACAGCCTCACCTAGAAACGTAGTGGAGGCATTGCGATCCGGATTGAAAATATCCTGCATGATGATCACGTCATGTCCTTCCCGCAGAAGCCGGACAGCTTTTAACATATCGGCACCGGTAAAGATGCTCACAGCTCCGTAGCGCACCAGAATTCTGTATGCCGTATAGGCCTGCCACTTCTCCCGGAACCAGTGCTTGCCGCCCGCGTGCGCCGCTTCGCTCAACCGCGAATCGTGACGGATAATGAATCCTCCTCTCTCTTTAACCCAACGGCCGAGAACCCACATCCCGTAGTGATGAATCGACACGATGATACATCCTTTGGGAATGCCGGCGGCCAGTCTTCGCCCTTCTAGCGACAGCTCACCATGCCTTTCGGTCATGAAGTAATTGTAACGAAATCTCTGCAGCACATGCTTGTACGCAAAAACGTACTGGTCCAGCATGCCGGCGCGTCTTGCGCATCGGGTCAACCACATAATGATGATCCTACGCCTATTCATAAGCAGGACAGCCCCGCCCGCCGCTAGGCACCTGCAAAGCGCATCTAACACTCCGACCGACAGCTGCTTCGCAATCGGCCGCAGAACCCAGAAGATTCCCCGCATCGACCACGATTGAGGTGAAACTGATTTCTGCCTAGCTGGTTTGGTCATAATGAATGCGACAGATTACCCTGATCCGAATCCATGTGGTTGAAAATGTGCCATGACAGAGTGACAGACAAATAGTCATTGCAAAGATCCGAAAGATCCGGGAAACCGGCGCAATTACAAGCGCCTTGATCATCGCAAGAAGTTGAAAATGAACTGGTAGCAGAGGGCGGATTTGAACCGCCGACCAAAGGCTTATGAGTCCTCTGCTCTACCACTGAGCTACTCTGCCGAGTTCCGGGGTGGCGGCGAGGCCACCCGTGCGAGGCGCAGGGATAGCGGCGGGCAGCTGGCTTGTCCAACCCAAATTTGCGGGAAATGGCAGATTGCGGCGCGGCGTGAGTTTTTTCCGGTCCGACGCCAATCCCCGGGGGCGAGCGGATTTTGCTTTTCTGCGGGCCGGGATGCGTGGCAAGCTGCGGCGTGACTGCGTCCCCTCCCATTCTCGTGCGCGACGACCCGTGGCTGACGCCTCACGCGGATGCCATTAGCCGGCGCATCGAGCGCTACAACCAGGCGCTGGCAGCGCTCGGGCCGGGGGCCAACGCGCTGGCGGCGTACGCCAATGGCCACAAATTCATGGGGATTCACTTCCATGCGACGGCCGGTCAGTGGACGATCCGGGAATGGGCACCGGCGGCGCGGGGGGTATCGCTGATCGGGGATTTCAATGGCTGGAACCGCGACAGCCACCCGCTCAGCCCGGCGGAACACGGGATTTGGCAACTCCACCTGCCCGCTGCCAGCCTCACCCACGGCCAACAAGTAAAACTCCATGTGGTGGGCGCCGACGGCTCGCGCCGCGACCGCATCCCGGCTTGCATCCGCCGCGCCGTGCAGGATCCTAACAGCCACGACTACGCCGGCCAGGTGTGGCATCCGCCGCATCCCTACAAATGGCAGCACCCGTATGACCCGCGCAGCCTCTCCAGCCCCTTGATCTACGAGGCCCACGTCGGCATGGCCGGCGAGGAGCCGCGGGTGCATAACTATAGAGAATTTGCCGAGGCGATCCTGCCGCGCATCGCCCGCGCCGGCTACAACACGGTGCAACTCATGGCCGTGCAGGAGCATCCGTACTATGGCTCGTTCGGCTACCATGTGTCGTCGTTCTTCGCGCCCTGCTCGCGCTTCGGCACCCCGGAGGATTTGAAGTATCTGGTGGACAGCGCCCACGGCCTGGGGCTGGCAGTGTTGTTAGATGTGGTGCACTCGCATGCGGTAAAAAACGTAGGCGAGGGCCTCAATGATTTCGATGGCTCGGGCAATCAGTACTTTCATGCGGGTCGGCGCGGTGATCACCCGGGCTGGGATTCGAAGTGCTTCGACTACGGCCGGCCGGAAGTGCGCCAGTTTCTGCTATCAAACCTGCGCTATTGGCTCGAGGAATTCCGCTTCGATGGCTTCCGCTTCGACGGGGTCACCTCGATGCTCTATCATTCGCACGGGACCCGGGCGTTTGGCAGTTATGACGACTACTTTGGTGCGGACGCTGAGGAGGATGCCATCCTCTATCTGCAACTCGCGTCGCAGTTGGTGGCCTCATTCAAACCCGGTGCGTTGACTATCGCCGAAGACATGTCGGGCATGCCCGGCTTGTGCCGGCCGCACGGCGAGGGCGGTTTGGGCTTCAGCCACCGCCTCGGCATGGGCATCCCGGACTATTGGATCAAACTGCTCAAACACAGCCGCGACGAGGACTGGAATCTGGATGAACTGTGGGGCATGCTGTCTAACCGCCGCCACGGCGAGCCCACCATCGCCTACGCCGAAAGCCACGACCAGGCGCTGGTCGGCGACAAGACGCTCGCCTTCTGGCTGATGGACAAGGAGATGTACGAGCACATGGGCAAGGACGACGCGGATCCGGTCATCGAACGCGGCATCGCCCTCCACAAACTCATCCGCCTAACCACCCTGGCGCTCGGCGGCGAGGCTTGGCTCAATTTCATGGGCAATGAGTTCGGCCATCCCGAGTGGCTGGATTTTCCGCGCGAGGGCAATGGCTGGTCCTATCACTATTGCCGCCGCCAGTGGTCGCTCGTCGATCATCCCGGCCTCAAGTACCACTGGCTCGCCGACTTCGACCGGGCGCTCATGGGCCTGGTCCGTGAGCACAAGCTGCTGGCCGCGCCGCCAGCCCGTTTGTTAGCCATTGATCACGAGCGCAAGATCCTCTGCGCCGAGCGCGCCAACCTCATCTTCGTGCTCAACTTCTCGGTGAGCCACTCGGTGTTCGGTCATCCGCTGCAAGTTGACGGCGCAGCCACCCGCAAAATGGTGTTAGATACTGACGCGGCGGCCTTTGGCGGCCACGGGCGGATTGATCCAGCCGTCGTCTATCCGGTCACCGCCGACGCTGTCATGGCCCTTTACACGCCTTCGCGCAGCGGATTGGTGTTTGCCCCAACCGCATTTTGACACCGGCGTGAAACGATATTTCTTGAGGCGCCTGCTGTTGATTCCGCCGACCTTGTTTGGCATCACGTTGCTGGTGTTTACCATCACCCGCTTTGTGCCTGGCGGGCCGGGCGAGAAGATGTTGCAACAGGCGGCCCGCGGGGCCGACCAGGGTGGCAAGCGCTCGAGCTCACCGCCATCCCAGGGCGGCATGAGCGAGGAGCAACTCGAAGAGGTGGAGGAACAGTTCGGCCTCGATAAAAACATACTAACAGCATACGCGCAATGGCTCGGCGTCCTGCCCAAGGAAACCCATATCTCCAAGGGCGAATTCGGCGGGCTCGACAGTGACTCCATCGGCGGTGGCATCGATCCTGACAACACCGCCATCATCGTGCTGCGCGGCGACGGGCGCATGGTCCATGTGCTGCGCCACGATGAGGCGCTGGCTTCGGCGGTGTTTGCAGTATCCGGCAAACCCATCAGCGACGAAGGCTGGAAAGTGCGCTACGAAGCGGAAAAAGTCCGCCAACAACGATATCGCACCCGCAATTCTGGCAGCGCCGAAGCGCCGGCCTACGCCCCGCGAGCCGTAGTCTATCAAACCCGCTGCACCGGCCTGTTGCAAGGCAATCTCGGCCGTTCCACTTCCTATAACGAGCCGGTGGATCAGATGATTCTGGCGCGCATGCCCATCGCGGTGTATTTCGGTTTGCTCACCGCGCTGCTCACTTATGCGGTGTGTTTGCCGCTGGGCGTACTCAAAGCCTTGAAACACCGCACCTTCATCGATACCGCTAGCTCGGTGCTCATTTTCTTCGGCTATTCCATCCCCGGGTTTGCGCTCGGGGCCATCCTGTTGGTGTATCTCGGCGCGCGATTGCATTGGTTTCCACTCTTCGGCTTGACCAGCCCGGATTTTGACCAACTCGACACCTGGGCCAAGCTGAAGGATCTGGCCCATCACACGGTGTTGCCGCTCACTTGTTATGGAATCGGCTCGTTCGCCATGCTCACAATGCTGACCAAGAACAATCTGATGGACAATCTAGCGGCCGACTATGTGCGCACGGCGGTGGCCAAGGGGGTGAGCTTCAAGCGAGCGGTGTTCGGCCATGCGTTCCGCAACTCAATGATCCCGGTAGCCACCAGCCTCGGCAGTTTGTTGGAAATTTTCATTGGCGGCTCGCTGCTTATCGAGACCGTGTTCGATATCCAGGGCTTCGGCTTGCTGCAATACCAAGCGATGATCGCCCGCGATGTGCCGGTCATCATGGGCACTCTGGTCATCGAGGCCGGACTTATGCTGTTAGGCCATGTGGCTTCCGACGTCATCGTGGCGATGGTCGACCCGCGCATCAAATTTGAATGACCATGCGAATTGCCGGCCTATTTCTAACGGCGCTCGGCGCACTGGCAGCCACCGGGGAGATGCGCGGCCTGGCCTTGCCCACCGCGCGCTGGTTCTTTGAGATCAGCCGCGATGTGCCATGGCTGAACGTTCATCTAGCCAACGAGCGAATTTTCCCGTGGTTCGGCTGGCTGAGCACCGCGCTGCTGATTGCCTGCGGGTTGTTGCTGGTATTGTGCTCATGGCTGGGCGGGCCGCGCAATCCGGTGACCGAACAGCGCATCCGCCGCTTCCGGGCGATCAAGCGCGGGTACTTTTCGCTGGTGATTTTATTGTTTCTCGGGGGTCTGGCCGCGCTGGATCAGGTGGTGGTTGGCAAACGCGCGCTGGCCGTGAAGTATGAGGGCGAGTGGAGTTTTCCGGCGTTTCAGCCAGGCACGGTGAAAAATGCCGACTACGGGATGCGCGGCGAATCGGCAGAAGCTCCAGCCGATTTCCGCGAACTCAAACGCCGCCTCGAGGCAGATGGCAGCGGGCGGGTGATCCTGCCGCTGATTCCCTACGACCCGACCGGCGACACCCTGCCGGCACGCTCACGAGCGCTGGAACAACGCGACGGACTCTACTATGAGGATGGCGATTCCCAGCCGTTTTCCGGCATGGCTGCGACCTATCACAATGTAGAAAAATCCCTCATTCACCTGCGCTATTCGATGCGTCATGGCTTGCGCTCCGGACCGGTTGATGGTTACGCCCCCGATGGCAGCGCGGTGTACAGCGGCGATTACAAGTATGGCTCGCTGGTGAGGGATCGCTACAGCGGAGGCGGGGCCAAGGCCAAGTTTTTGGCGTTTACCGGCAGCGAGCTGCGTGCAGTCAAATACCACCCGGCACCACCGCTGCCCGAGGCTGGCAACTGGCTGGGCACCACCTCCCAAGGCTACGATGTGCTCGCCTACCTGTACGGCGGCATGCAGGTGAATTTCAAGGCGGCCCTGATCTATCTGCCAATCATCTATCTTATCGGCATCTCCGTCGGCATGATGATGGGATTTTTCGGTGGTTGGTTCGATCTCATCGTTCAGCGCCTCATCGAGGTTTTATCGAACATGCCGTTCCTGTTCGTGGTCATTATATTTTCGAGCGTGGTGCCCGAGCGCTACAAGGGCTTGCCAGTTATTCTAACCATCCTGATCGCGTTCGGCTGGATGGGCATGACCTTCCTGATGCGCAGCGCCGCCTACCGCGACCGCGAGCGCGATTACATCGCCGCCGCCCGCGTGCTGGGTGCCGGCACTCCGCGCATATTATTTTTGCACCTGCTGCCTAACACGGTGGCCATCCTCGTCACGCTGGTGCCCTTCACCTTGTCGGGACTCATTTTCGCGCTGACCTCGCTGGATTACCTCGGCTTCGGGCTGCCACCGGAATACGCCACCTGGGGCCGCTTGCTCAACGACGGGCTGGCCAACCTGTCCGCGCCGTGGCTCGTGACCTCCACCTTCATTGTGCTCGTCGGCATGTTGGTGCTCATCACCTTCGTCGGAGAAGCGGTGCGCGAAGCCGTCGATCCGAAAAAATTCACCTACTACCGATGATGCGCCGACTGAGGGAAATTTTTGGAGTAATTTTGTCAGGCATGGTTATGCTAAGCGTTGGTGGCTGCCGCCGCGAGGTGCCGGCCAGCGGCCGCGAGCTGGAATTTGAGGCATTTGTACCGACCTACAACCGCTACATCCACGACTGGCTGCTCAAACAACAATCCGCGTCGAAGGAGGAAGCCACGGCACTCCAAGCGAAGCTCGCCACGGCTGATGGGGATGCCAAACCGGCGCTGGAAGCGCGGGCAGGGGCAGTCCGCCGCGATCTGGCCAAATGGGAGTTTCGGCTGGGGCTGGGCGATTTTCTCAAGATTGGCCAGCCTGGCGAGCTGCCGGCCGGCTTGGTGTGGAAAGACGGGATGGAGCAACCGGAGATAGGTGATGCGCGGGCGAAGAAGGGCGGCACGCTGCGCCGCTTCATTCATACGTTTCCTTCGACGATGAGTTCGTTTGGCGACAACTCGAACAATGACTTCCGCGCCGAACTCTATGATTACATCGACATTCCGTTGGTAAACATCCACCCGCTAACCATGGAGTTGATTCCCGGGCTGGCCAACGAATGGGCGCTCTCGGCGGATGGCCGCACCACCTACTTCCACATCAATCCCAAGGCCACCTATTCCGATGGCGTGGCTATCACCGCGCGGGATTTCCTGGTGGCCATCTATCTGCGCGTCTCGGATAACATCTTCAACCCTTATCACAAGCAATACTATCGCGAGGAAATCGCCCAGGTCGCCATGTATGACGAGCATACGCTGGCGGTGTCGCTGCCGGAGATCAAAATCAACGCGCCGATGATCGCCGGCAGTCTGGAGCCCTCACCACCGCACTTTTACACCGACTACGGGCCGGATTACAACGAGCGCTATCAATGGCGCGTTCCGCCGGGCACGGGTGCATACGAGGTGCTGGCCAAGGATATTGTAAAAGGCGTGTCCATCACCGAGACCCGCGTCAAGAACTGGTGGGCCAAAGATTTGAAGTACTACCGGTATCGTTTCAATCCCGACAAGCTGGTGCACACGGTCGTCCGCGATGAGTCCAAGGCCTTTGAGTTGTTCCGCGCCGGTGAGCTCGACACGTTTTACATGAACCATCCCGAGGTATGGTATGAAAAATGCGAGATGGAACCCATCTATAAGGGCTGGATCGAACGCAGCACGTTTTACAATCGCTATCCAAATCCGCCCCGCGGCCTCTACATGAACGTGCGCAAACCGCCACTGGATGACCGCAACGTGCGCATCGGCATCCACTTTGCGCTCAACTGGCAGAAGGCCATCAACGTGCTGTTTCGCGGCGACTACCAGCGCCTCAACGCCTTCAACGCAGGTTATGCCATCTACAGCGACCCTTCGATCAAGGCCCGCCCATACTCGATTGATGCCGCCCGCGCCGCCTTCCGCGAGGCCGGCTACACCCATGAGGGCCCTGACGGAATTTTGAGCAAGCCCGACGGCACCCGGCTCGCCACGACCCTGGCCTATCCGACCGCGCTGCAGCTCTATGACCGCATGTTCGCCATTTTGCGCGAGGACGCCAAAGCCTGCGGCTTGGACTTGCGGCTGGATGGAGCGGAAATCACCGTCGACTACAAGAGGAACATGTTGAAGCAATATGACATGGCCTTCGGCAGTTGGGCCATCACCCCGCCGGTGCCCGATTTCTACCAATTTTTGCATTCGACCAATGCGCTCGATGCGAAGGGCAACCCCAAGCCGCAGACGAACAATTTATTTGTATGGGGGCGGCCGGACACCGACGGGTTGTGTGAGGTGGTGCGCAATGGCCGCAACCAGGAAGAGGTCCGCGACGCCTCATGGAAACTCCAACATATCATTCACGACGAGGGGTTTTTCGCGCCTGGCTACACCGTGGATTTCATCCGGCTCGGCTCTTGGCGCTGGGTGCGCTGGCCGGACTGTGAGACCACTCGCTTCAGCCCGCCAGTGGTGCTCGACCCCCACGAGGTGTTCGTGCTGTGGATCGATGAGGATATCAAACAGGAGACATTGGCCGCCCGCAACAACGGCAAATCCTTCGGCGAGTGCAACCGCGTGGTCGATACCTATCGGGTGCAAGCGCCAGCCACTCCGGCCCAACCCGCGCCCCCCAGCAAGCCATGAGCCCGCCACCTGAAATCATCCTGGAGGTGGACAAGCTCATCACCTCGTTTGAAACCGAGCGCGGCATGTTGCGCGCCGTCGATCAAGTTTCCTTTGCAGTGCCGCGAGGCAAGACGGTGGGCATTGTGGGCGAGAGCGGCTGCGGCAAGAGCGTCACGGCCATGTCGATCATTCGCTTGTTGCCGCAACCCGCCGGGCGCATTTTGGGCGGGCAGGTGCGCTTCAAGGGGCTTGATCTGGTGCGGGCGAGTGACGGGCAGATGCGGCAAGTGCGCGGCGGAGACATCGGGGTGATTTTCCAGGAACCGATGACCGCCCTCAATCCGGTGCATCGGATTGGGCGGCAGGTGGCGGAGGTTTTCCGCATTCACAAGAAGTTATCGAAGCGCGATGCTTGGGATGCGGCTACGGAGATGTTGCAACGCGTGCGCATCCCGGATCCGGAAAAACGCATGATGGATTACCCGCACCAACTCTCCGGCGGCATGCGCCAGCGCATCGTCATCGCCCTCGCGCTGGCCTGCAAGCCGTCACTGGTGATTGCCGATGAGCCGACCACCGCCCTCGACGTGACCGTGCAAGCGCAGATTCTCGATCTGATGAAACAACTGCAGGATGAGATCGGCATGTCGATCATTCTAATCACCCATGACTTGGGCGTCATCGCCGAGACCTGCGACGAAGTGGTGGTGATGTACGCCGGTCGGGTGGTAGAGCGTGCGAGCGCAGCAGACTTGTTCGATCATCCACAGCACGCCTATACCCGCGGCTTGCTGCAATCCATCCCGACTTTGGAAACCCCCTCCAAGGCCGTACTCAAAACCATTCCCGGAATGGTCGCCTCGCTGGCCGACCACGTCCACGGCTGCCGCTTCTGCCAACGCATGGGCCGCAGCGCCGGCGCATCTAACGAGCGCCCGCGGTTTGCCGAGCTGGCCCCCGGCCACTGGGCGGAAATTTGCCCGCAATGCACACCACACCTAGGATAAAAAACGCCGAGCGATGGAATTTCCTTTTATGCTGGCAGCCAGCCCCCCAATCCTCGCATCGTCTTGGCCCACCTGTGCCTATCCGCGTTGATCCGCGGCTATTTTCTCCTCCTTATGCTCATCCCAGCCACTCTTCCAGTCATCTCAGGCATGTCGCCCGAGTCCCTCGCCGCATGGCTGCAACAAGCCGGCCAACCCGCGTTCCGCGCCAACCAAATCCTCGATTGGATCTGGAAAAAACAGGTCGGCTCGTTTGACGCCATGAGCAACTTGCCCGCAGCGCTGCGGACCGCTCTAGCGGAAAATTTCCAGCTGCATGCCCTCACACTCACGCAAACCCAGGGGGCGGCCGATGCGACCCGCAAGTTGTTGTTTCGGCTAGCCGACGGTCGCTATGTGGAAAGTGTGCTGATAGCGGCCAACCCGGCGCTTTATGGCGAGGCGTCTGACCGCCGCACGCTGTGTGTTTCCTCGCAAGTGGGCTGCGCCTACGGCTGCAAATTCTGTGCCTCCGGGCTGGCGGGATTCACCCGCAATCTCGACGCCGCCGAAATCGCCGGCCAAGTGCTCGCCGCCCAACGCCTCGCCGGCGAGCGCGTGGACAACCTCGTCTTCATGGGTATGGGCGAACCGCTGGCCAATCTCGACAACCTGCTAGCCGCCATCGCCCTGATCACCGGCCCGCAAACCCTCCACTTGGGTGCCCGCCATCTCACGGTTTCCACGGCTGGCCTTGTCCCGCAAATCCGCCGCCTCGCCGACCATCCCCAACAAATCCGCCTGGCCATCTCCCTCCACGGGGCCAGCGATGAGGTGCGCGAACGCATTATGCCCATCAACCGCAAGTGGCCGCTCGCCGACTTGTTGGACGCCCTGGATTACTGGAATTCGCGCAAGAAACAAAAACTCACCCTCGAATACATCCTCATCGCCGGCGTCAATGACTCGCAGGAACAGGCCACCCTGCTGGCCGGCCACGCCCGCCGCGTGCAGGCCAAGGTCAATCTCATCCCCTACAACACCGTGGATGGGCTCGAGTGGCAACGCCCAGCCGAAAACCCATGCCGCGCGTTTCAAGCCACCCTCCAACGCGCCGGAGTCACCGCCACCCTGCGCTTGGAAAAAGGCCACGATATCGATGCCGCCTGCGGCCAGCTCCGCCTCAAACAGGAAACCGCAGAGGGGCTGGCTCTAGGATTGCCGGCTTGAGGTGGAGTGGCCATAGGGATGCCACTGGCCAGCAAGCCGCGCGGAGTGCGGGGGCTTGCCCCCGCCTGGCGGCTGGGCGGGCTAGACCGCCGCGGCGCGGAGCCGTGCGTGAGGGGCCGCTGCGATGCTCACTCGCCAGCAAGCTGGCTTGCTCTGGCGGCAGCAGGCTGCCGCTCTCCAGGTGACCCATCCGCAATAATTTCCCGCGCGCCGCCTTGAAAAAACTAAAAAAAAACTTGCCGGGTCGGCGGATTTCCTGTTTCGTCGAGCTCAGACATTGCGGGCATAGCTTAGTGGTAAAGCCCTAGCCTTCCAAGCTAGCCATGCGGGTTCGATTCCCGCTGCCCGCTCCAGTCTGCTGCTCTACCGTCACCGCTCCTGATTTTTAATGACCCTTCTACCTATCCCTGCCATGAAAAAAACCGTTCGCTTCGCCCTGCTGAGTGCCGCTTTGGGATTGCTATCCACCTCGGCGGTCTTCGCCAAGGCCTCTTCCGAGACACTCGCGGCAGTCAAACGTGCCATTGCCACCGACCCGTCCTCCACCTTGCAAATCCTTGAAACGCAAGTGGCCCTCAATCCCGATAGTGCTGCTGATCTAGTAAAAGTCGCCATCCAAGCCTCCAACGCCGACCCCGCTCTGGTCGCTGCCATTGTCCAGATCGCGATCACTGCGGCTCCGCAATTCACCTCAGCCATTGGCCGGGCTGCCGTAGCGGTGGCTCCAGACGCGGCCACCGCCGTGCAGACCGTGCTCACCAAGGCTGCCGCTCAGCAAACCGCGCCCTCTACGACAACGACGACGACCGCACCTGCCAGCAATCCATTCACCTCGACTACCGGCAATCCACTCGACGTTCCGGGCTCGAGCATGGCCGCTTACACAGCGGCTAACAAGGGCAAAGACTCCGACTCCAGTGGTGACAGCGGCCATTCCGGCAATAACAGTGGCGGTGGCGATTTCATCGGCGGCCTTCCCGGCGGACCCGGTGGTGGCGGATTTACCCCGCCTCCCAGCGGCATGCCTGGCAGCGGCGGCGGTTTCACACCTCCAGTCGTCACACCTCCACCCGTGAGTCCCGAAACACCTCCCACGTGACGCGGCACGCTTGATCAAGCCAGTCGTATTGACTCTATTTTCTAACATCTAGCAAAATGCACCACAAGTTCCCCCTATTTTTCGCCAGCATCCTCGCCACCGGTTTTGCCTCGGCAGCCGATGGGCTGTACCATGTAGGCACCGAGGCGCAGAATTCAGCCCCGCTCAAGTGGAGCACCGGCATGAGTCTGACGTATGACGACAACGTCAACCCGGGTTCGGCCAGCAAGGCTAGCGCGGTTTCGTTGAATCCATACGCGGGCCTTTCGTTCCTCAGTTTGACGCCCCAGACCACTTGGGATGTGTTTGCCCGCTTAGGCTGCCTTTACTACATTGACAAACCCGCGACCACGGCGAACGACCCGGGGGTTGATAGCATTTACGCCCAAGTACGCACGACTGCCAATTTAACCCACCGCATCGACGAGCGCCTGCGTTTTTCGAGCCGCAACTCGCTGTCTTATGAGCTGGAGCCGGATTACGCCTATGGCGTTGCTAGCGGACGTCTCTCCGGCGCCTATTTGTTCTGGGGAACTGACAATTCACTGGGCTATCGCTGGACCGAGCGGGTGGCCACTTACTCGGGCCTCAACCTCACCGCCTTGGAATATGGAGGTAGCGCCAACCAGAATCAGAACCGCTTCACTTGGGAAGCCTACAACCAGTTCCGTTATCAACTTACGCCGGAGCGCAGCGTGCTAACCTTCGATTATCGCTATGGTCAAACCACTGCGGCGGGCCTCGCCTCCGATTCCACCAACCAATACCTTCTCGGCGGCCTCGAATATCGCTTCAGTCCCACCGCGATCTTGGTGACGAAGGCGGGTATGCAAATCCGCCAACTTGTGGTCGGCACCAACACTAACGATCCCTATGCTGAAATGGCTTTGGATTCCCGCATCAACCAGGATTTCACCCTGCGCAGTTTCCTGCGTTACAGCATCGAATCCTACGACACGGTGCAGCAGGTCGCCGGATCCATGTACGACTTCAATAAACGCCAAACCCTGCGCATCGGCATCAGCGGCGACTACGCCATTTCTCAGAATTTGACCTTTAACAGCGGTCTGGATTATATCCCATCCAAGTTCAATGATGGCACCCTAGTCATGGGTGGCGGCGCCCCCACCGCCGGCGGCTTGACTTCGGATGTCTTCAATGCTTCTGTCGGCCTGAGCCTAAAGCTCATGGATCGATTCTATGGCAGCGTCTCCTACAACTACACAGATTCCACTTCCCAGGTTTCCAGCCCCTATACCCGCAGCCGCATCTCGCTCGGCGTCAGCTATCAATTCTGATGCCTCCGGCGGCGGCACGCTCCACAACAGCCGCCTCCTTCACGATAATATTTGACTTCTCTTAAGCTCCCGCAATGATGTTTCATTGCGGGAGTTTTCTTTTGATTCTTGCCAATTACTCATTACATTCGCCCCAGACCTAAGACGCCATGTCCACCACCAGCACCCCCAAACAAAGCGAGACAGCCCTGCATGCCTTTGATTACTGGCAGGTCATCAAGAATCGCTATGGCTTGATTCTACTCACCTTGCTGCTGGTCTTCATGACCGCCTCGGTCATCACCTACGTGATGCCGAAGAAATACGAAAGCTACGCGAAAATCGAGGTTAAGCCGCGCGGGACGCTCATTACCGTTTTCAAAGGCATGGAAGACACCAGCGGATTTGGGCGTTCGACGGGCAATTTCTTCAACACGGAGTTTGAGAAAATCAAGAGTCGCAATTCGCTGATGAAGGTCATCGATAATCTCGACCTCACCAATAACTGGAGCTTGGACCGCGAGACGGTCTTCGGCATCCTCATGGGCATCGTCAAGACCGATAACATTCGCGGCACCGACTTGATCACCATCAGTGTACGGCATTCGGATAAGGACGAAGCCAGAGACATTGCCGCCGAGGTGGCTCGTGCCTACAAGGAATACCGCAGCGAGACCGAAAATAAGGAGGGCGACCTAGCATTGCTTGAACTCAAGAAAGCCGTGAGGGCCCAGGAGGACACCGTGGAAGAGCGGCGCAAGGTCTTGGCTAACATTGTGCGTGCCAAGGGCATCATTTATTACGGCTCGGATTCCTACTACCGCAACACCGGCATGGAGGATGACAACGGCGCCAAGAGCTCGCTAGACACCTTCAACCAATTGGAAACCGAGAAAATGCAGTTGGAGAGCATGATTCAAAGTTTGTTGAAATACAGTTCTGACCAACTCATGGTGTATGCGTCCGGCTTGCAACTTCCCGACAACGTCGTGCAGACGCTCTACCCAAAATATCTAGAACAGAAGACCCAGTTCCAAGGGTTGAAGCGCGGGGGGCTCGGCCTGCAACATCCGACCATGCTGGCCCAAACACAGATGCTCGAGTCGATGAAAAAACAACTCGATGAAGGCGTGGTGTCGCTGCGAGACACCCTGCAGGCCAAACTTGAACTCGCGGAAGCCCGCTTCAAAAGGGCCCAGGCCAGCAAGAACGACAAGCGCGGCGAAGCCATCAAGCGTGGTCTGGATGCGCAGGACTATGTGGATGCCAAACGCGAATTCGAGTCTGAGCAAGAGATGCTGCAGCAAATGAAGCTCAAATTGATTGGCGAGGAGATTTCCGGGAAGATGCCCAACGACTCCATCGTCGTCCACGATGAACCGGTCAGCTCCCAAAGCCCGGTCAGCCCCAACGTGACGCTCAACCTGATGCTCGGCGCGGTCATCGGATTGATCTTCGGCCTCGGTATTGCCTTCTTCCTCGAATATCTCGATACCTCCGTCAAGTCCCTCGAAGACGTCGAGCGTTATTTGCAGGTGCCAGTGCTCGCGGTCATTCCCAAGGATATCGGCATTCTCCACAAACAAAGTGGCATGAGCCCGGATGCCGAGGCCTATCGGATTTTGCGTACCAACATCGAGTTCAACCGCAAAAACCCCGAAGACAACGCAATCACCGTGGTATCCGGCGGAGCCGGCGAAGGCAAATCCACCACCCTCGTCAACCTAGCCTATGTCTGCGCCCAGGGCGGGTACACCACACTCATGATCGATGCCGACTTGCGGCGCCCACGTTTGCACACCTTCTTTGACATCAACAATTCGGTTGGTCTCACCAATTTCCTAACCACTGACCTGATGTTGGAGGATGTGATTCTTCAAACCCCGGTGGACAACCTGTATTTCATGCCATCGGGCATCCTGCCGGCGGATGCCGCCGGTATCCTCAACTCGCGCCGCATGTCCGAACTCATCCAGGACGTCAAGCAACGCTTCGATCTGGTGCTCGTGGATAGCCCGCCGATCCTCGGCGTCAGCGACGCCTCCGTGCTGGCCAGCGAAGTGGACCTCACCATGATTGTCGTGCAACATCGCAAACTGCCGAGAAACATGCTGCTACGGGTTAAACAAGCGGTTGAAAACGTCGGCGGCAACGTCATCGGCGTGGTATTGAATAATGTGGATGTGCGCAGCGACAGCCAATATCAATACTACACGAGTTATTACACGTACTATGCGCCGGCCGAATCACAGATTGGTCAGCCGACGCAGACAGCCGCAGCCAAGCCGCAGGCGGCCAGCAAGAGTCAAGCCGCCGCGCACAGCAATGACACGGAACTCTATTGACCCACCCACACCCTCGAAGATATTAGCGCCATGAATTTTAAAACACTCATCCTTGGAAGTCTTGCTTCGTTGCTGCTGGCCATCAGCGTCTTTGGCCAAACCCAGATCAAACCGGGGCGGGCCATCACCATCACCATCCTCGGGGTGCCTACGGAAGAAAAGACCCGCTTTGACGGCACCTATCCGGTGTCGGAAAGCGGCATGATCAATATGCCGCACATCGGAACCATCAAGGCCGCCGGATTGCAAGCGGACGCGCTTTCGCGCGTCCTCCAAGACACCTACAAGAACCGCGAGATCTACACCAATCCGACCATTCAGGTGCTCAGTTCAACCGCCGACACCCTCGATAAGCAGGTAGTGCATGTCGGCGGCCAGGTGCGGCGCACGGGGCCGGCGGAGTACACCCAGGGCCTCACGCTCTATCAAGCAATTCAGGCTGCGGGGGGGCCCACGGAATTCGGCAGCATGTACCGGGTCAAACTCTTTCGCAATAAGACGCAACACAGCTATGATCTGACGGATGCCAAAAATATGGCCATTGTCTTGGAACCCAACGACACCATCGAGGTGCCGCAAAAGAACTGGTATAACCATTGATGCCTGCTGGCTTTCCGAGCCATCCTGCCCACAAGAGTGGATTCCAACATTGCCATGAGACCGCCTCGGCCAGCAACCAGACTGCGGCTTGCCGCCATAGCGGTGTTAGCTTGGCCGCTACACGCGGCAGCCATCGAGGTGCCGCCGGCCATGATGCAGGGCTTGCAAGCTGAAAAATTTGCCGTACGCGAGCAGGCGCAAGCGCAGTTGCTGGGATGGGCCCGGCAGCGCGTGGAAGACGCGCCGGAACTTCTTTATCAACAATCCCGGGTGGCGGCCGATCCCGAGCAGCGGCAGCGCTGCTTGGCGGTGCTGCGGGACCTCGTGACCGATGAATATCTGCGCAACGGCCTCGGTTACATCGGCTTCCGCATGAACCCCAATACCGAAGCCGTCAAGGTGCCCGGCGAGGACCTGCCACGCTTCGCTATTCGCGTACTGCAAGTCGAACCAAACACGCCCGGTCACAAGGCCGGCCTGCTCGGCGGCGATTTGCTGCTGGGCGTTGACCATACCACTTGGCATCAAGATGATACCGCCGCAGTGGTCAGCGAAAAAATCAAAGCCTTGAAAGCAGGCACCCGGGTGACCCTCAAGTTGATACGCGAAGGCAAGCTAGTGGATATGCCGCTGGTGCTGGCACGCCGCCCCGCCGCCGCTGATTTACTCCAATTCCAATTTGGATTTGGGGGCGGCCTGCTCACTCCCGAGACGCTTGCCGCCGCCGAGCACGCGGCGAAAGCGGAGTATTTTCGCCGCTGGCTGGCCGCTCGCAAAGCCAAGGACTAGCGAGGTTGCGCCATAGATTACGAAAAGTTTAGAGGCGTGCTTGACCAATGGAATGGGACGAAGAAGACCACGGATGAAGAGGTCCCGCCAGCGTCCTAGCCCACATTCTTCCTCCGTGTAATCCTTTAACCCGTGATTGTCCTTGGCAATCGCCCCCAAACCTTGGCTCATCGATCCTTCCTAGCGCTTACCGGTTTTAGACATCGACAATTCGCCTTTTTGTGCGAGCCTTGCCAGTCATCAATCTCCCCCGCAACATCTCCATGATCAGCTCTCCTTTTCGTCGAGTGGCCGCAGCCGTCGCGGTTGCAGCGGCGTCCTGTGCCGCCTGTGCCCAGCAAGCCGACTTCAATGAGGTCGGCAAACAAATGGCCATCTCGCTGCAAAACAATCATTTTTCCCACGTCGCTTTTGACAAGCAGTTGAGCCAACGGTTTCTCGACAATTTTCTGCGCGATTTGGACTACCAGCGCCTGTACTTCACCCAAGTGGATGTGGATGGCTTCCGGGCGAAATACGGCGACAGCCTCCACACCCTGCTGTTGGAAAAGAAGTGCATGGTGCCCGCCACCGAGATTTACGATACCTTCGTCAAACGCGTCGAAGCCCGCGTGGCCCTCACCAACAAGCTGTTGAAGGCAACCGCCTTTGATTTCACGACGGAAGAAAGCGTCGCGCGGAGCCGCAAGGAGGCGGCTTGGCCCAAGGATGAGAAGCACGCTGCCGACCTCTGGCGCTTGCAGCTCAAGGAGGCGGTCCTGAGTGAAATTCTCCGCCACCAACTCCTAGCCAAGCTCGCCAAGGAACAGGGCAAGACCGACCCGAGCAAAGCCGACCACGACCCGAAAGCGAAGATCGCCCTCCGCTACAAGCGCTTCCTCAACAGCGTCAAGGACGTCGATGCCGAGGACGTTGCCAACTACTTCCTCGGTGCGGTGGCCACCACTTACGATCCACATACCGATTACATGAGTTTCCGCGAGATGGCCCGCTTCAAGGACGGCATGAAAAACGAGCTCGTTGGCATAGGTGCCTTGTTGCAGGCCGAGGAGGATGGAGCCACCAAGATCATGGGCATTGTCGTTGGCGGACCCGCCGATCGCAAGGGCAGCCTCAAACTTAACGACCGCGTTGTCGCCGTGGATTCTCTCAACACAGGCAAGCCCGAAGACATGATCGACGTGATGTTTATGAAAATCGACAAGGTGGTCGATCTGATCCGCGGCAAGGTCGGCTCGGCCGTGGCCTTGAAAGTGGAGCCCGCCGGAGCGCCCGCCGGCGAGACCAAAATCTATGTCATTGAGCGCGACAAGGTTGAACTCAAGGATGAACAAGCATCCGGACAAATCATCGAGTTCAAATCAGATAAAGGCCCGGGCCAGCGCCTCGGCGTTATCACGCTGCCATCATTCTACGCCGATTTTGACGAAGGCAAAGTGAGCTGCTCCGTGGATGTCGAGCGCATCCTGCAACGCCTCATCGAGGAAAAAATCGACGGCCTGATATTGGATCTGCGCAATAATGGCGGCGGCTCACTCGATGAAGTGCGGCGCATGACCGGATTTTTCATCGAGCGTGGACCCGTCGTTCAAGTCAAAGACAACCGCGGCCGGGTCCAAGTGAAAGAATCGGAAAACCGCAAACCCATCTATGAAGGCCCGATGGTCATCATGACGGATAAGAGCAGTGCCTCGGCCAGTGAAATTCTCGCCGGCGCCCTCCAGGACTACAATCGCGTCATCGTCGCAGGCGAATCCTCCACCTTCGGCAAGGGCACCGTCCAACAACCGATGTCCATTGCCGAAATGATGCCATTTTTCGCCGCCCGCGATCACGCCGGCTACCTGAAACTAACCATTCAAAAATTCTATCGGCCGTCGGGATCTTCGACGCAGATGGATGGGGTGGTGCCGCAAGTGGTGTTGCCCAGCACGATGGATGGCTTGGAAATCGGCGAGTCTTTCTTGGACAACGCGTTACCGCATGATCGCATCATCCCGGCAGCTGGTTTCAAGGCACTGGATGAGAGAGCGCTGTTTATTCCCCGCCTCAAGGCGCAGAGCCAAGAGCGCGTAAACGCCTCCAAGGACTTCACCTATATCATTGAGGATGTGATGAAAAACAAATCGCGGATCAAGGAAAACAAGGTCTCTCTCAACAAGGCCACCCGCGAACGCGAACTCGCCGAGGCGGAGACCCTCCGCCGCGAGCGCAACAGCGAGCGCCGCGAGCGCTTCGCCCAAATCGCTGCCGCCGACAAAAAATCCTTCCACTTCTATAAACTCACCCTCGATGATCTGGACAAAGGTGCGGACATCCATGAGTACGATCCGGCTGCCGAAAACCTCGATTACATGCGCCGCGCCAAGGATGAAACGGCCGATCTAGATGACTCTCCCAAATGGCCCTCGGCTCTCGATCCGGTCAAACGCGAAAGCCTGTTGTTGCTCAAGGGGCTCGCCGATCTAACGGCTGACTCGCGGCTGGCTGCAACGCCTAAGAAAACCTCCGTGGAAAACTGATGGCAGAGATAGCTGACAAGCTCACCGCAGTGCGCGAGCAAATTCACGCGGCATGTGGTCGGGTGGGACGCGAGCCAAATTCTGTGGAGTTGATCGCCGTCTCCAAAACCATTCCCGCCGCACTCATCCGCGACGCCTATGCTGCCGGTCAGATGTGCTTTGGCGAAAGTCGCCAGCAGGAAGCCGCTCCAAAAATTGAGACCCTACCCGCCGCCCTGCGCTGGCATTTCATCGGGCGCGTTCAGCACAACAAAGTCCGCAAGTTGCTGCCGGCGTTTGAGGTCATTCATGCCATTGATTCGTTGCGACTCGCCACCTACACAGCTGAACTTGCCGGCGAGCTCGGACTCTTTCCACAGGTTTTCCTGCAAGTCAATGTCGCTGGCGAGGCCGCCAAAGGCGGCTTCGAACCGGCGCTCTTGCGCGCCGAGATGGCGACTCTCCTCCAATTGCCACGCATTGAAATCCTCGGCTTGATGACCATCCCTCCAGCCGCCGAGAATGCCGAAGCTGCCCGCCCTTGGTTTGCTAGACTGCGGGAATTGCGCGACTCCCTCGAGCGCGAGTTTGCCGTGCGCCTGCCCGCTTTGAGCATGGGCATGAGCGGCGATTATGAGGTAGCCATTGAGGAGGGAGCCACCCATGTGCGCGTCGGCTCAGCCATCTTCGGCAACCGATCCTATCAGGTGGATGGCCAACTCGGATAGACACACAAGACATCATGCCCCAAGCACTCAGCCACGCCGCCGTCATCGGCAATGAACTCGCGCTCTCGTTCTCCGATGGCGCTGAAATCTATCTCGAACTGCCGCTGCTGCGCCGCGCCTGCCCCTGTGCCGCCTGCCAAGGCGAACCAGATGCCCTCGGCCGCGTCGTGCGTCCCCACGTCGAGCATGGTCCCAAGGCGTTTGACCTCGTGAAATTTGAAGCCGTCGGCGGCTATGCCTTACAACTGCGTTGGGCCGACGGCCATGCGTATGGCATTTACACTTTCCCCTATCTGTTCCGCCTGGCCGGGCTATAACATGGAGCCTAGTTGGCTTCGGGCTTGGGGATATCTTTGAAATCCTCGGGGACTTTGGAGATGACGTAGGAGAGCACTTGGGCTATTTCCATCGGCGAGAGTTTCGCCCCCCAAGCTTCCATTCTGGCACCGTTGTTGCCGTTACTTTCAGGCGGCGAGCCCTTGTTAATGAGATTGAACAGGCCCATCGGCTTATCCGTGAATTTCCAGTTGTGGTCGGTGAGCGGCAAGCCAGGCAGGGGAATTTTCTTGCCGTGGCCATCGTCCTGAGTGGCGCTCAGGTCCACGCCGTGGCAAGGCACGCAATTCTTGGTGAAGGTGGCCTGGCCGGCAGCGACGATCAACGGATCCTTGGCGAATATGTGCACCAGTTGCGCATCATTGAGCTTGGCCAAAAGTTTGTTTAACTCCCTGATTTGGTTGGCTTGCACCGCGATGATTTGCTCTTGCACCGCCAGTTGCGGGCTTTTGATTAGCGAGGTGCCGTAGTAGATAAACCAATAGCCGACAAAAAACACGATCGCCGCATAGAAGGTGAACAGCCACCAGTTAGGCAGGCTTTGGTCAAACTCCTGGATGCCGTCAAATTTATGCTCACGCAGGATGATTTCACCTTTTTTCTTGGCAAATTGGCCGATTTCTGGGTCTGCACTCATGGCTTGTTAGGGGGGCTGGGATCTGGTGGGGGCGGCGGGGAAGCATCCCCTTCTAGCGGCAGGTTGGCGAGGTGATCGCGCTGGTCTTTGGGGAGCAACAAAGCACGGATGGTGCCGATGAGAAAAATCCCAGCAACTATCCCGAATGAGCAGATCACGATGATCAACACCCATTCTTCAAAAACAACGCGCTTGAATGCCATACTGGCTAGCATCGGTATATCGTGGTTAGGCGGGTGGGATGGTTGGTGTGGCCGCCG